>Ga0307516_10000721_pt1 | contig 45088 bp, 43 predicted proteins | sample 19_EM_MG_FD_203310 | JGI IMG/M metagenome (GOLD analysis project Ga0307516, IMG submission 203310) | Populus trichocarpa ectomycorrhiza microbial communities from riparian zone in the Pacific Northwest, United States - 19_EM | ecosystem: Host-associated > Plants > Roots > Unclassified | place... | reverse complement strand
TCACAATTTTCCACCCGTTCCCCCCCCCCCCCCCCCCCCCAACAGTAGATACCTACTAGTAGTTTCCCGACTGCTAAATAAGATTGGTGTTGTGGAGGGTTTTTCTGTTGGTTGCTGCTTACGCACGAAACTGGTGGCGTTCTAAAGGGAAAGCGCCAGCTGTGGCATTTTAAAGGTTTGCCGTTCTTTCGCAATTTCCTTGGTGCGATCCAGATCTACTTCGGACATGACTGGATGGCGGGCAACGCGAGTTTTCAACTCGCTGCCTTCAGTCTGATCGAGGTTGGGGTTGCACAGCAGACGAGAATCGGACAGTGTGTATATCGCTATAATTCCACGCGATCAATGACTAAACGAAAAAAACCCAAAAAAACAAAAAGGGTCCCAACAGTTCGGCTGGGCCAGTTCTGACCTCGGACTAGATTGGCTTATGAGAAGCAGTCAACGCTAGTCTGTGGCCCGCAAGCCAACAGGATCTTCGGAATCCTTTTTTTTTGTTTATTCATTCATCGCATGCGACCTAGCTAGATCATGGCGATATCCACACTGTCCAAATCCCGTCCGCAGTCAGCGCAGAAGGCGGCTCGTCGAAAGCTCCCCTCTGCCCTCCGCCTAGGGCTGTAACAAAAGTGATAGAGTGCACTAAGGAAGTTACAAAGGAAAATCTCGAAGGGATTCGCAAAGGAAAGCCGCTCTCAGCTCCTACTGCTGGTCCGTGGACGCCGTGAGGGAGGGTATGGGATAACGGTTGTTGCTCACCCCAGTGTTCTACATAGACCGGACACAGATCCACCCTGGGGGAGATGTAGTTGATGGGTGGTATGATAGGTTGCATGGTCCGCGCTGGAAGGATTATGCCCGGATGGCTTTGACATATCCCACTCTCCCCGCAACAAGTGCCGAGCCAGAACATGTGCCTAGCAGTGCAAAGATTACTCTCTCAGATTGCCGTTGCCGTATGGGGGACGACGTACTTGAGGCTGTCGAGTGTTTGAAAAGCTGGCAGAGGGATGGGTGATCGTGGCTACGAAGGAGGATGTTAATGCAACCGAGAAGATGTCGGATGCCTTTGTGAGGAGGATCTGGTGAAGTGTAGCGATAGCGCACGCCAAAGAATTGATGAGTTGTTTCAAATCACTGGTGCAGTACAGCAGGCCGTAGTATCGCCCTATAGGTGTAACGAATTTTCTGCAAAATCAACCCTTTTAACCAGACCTACCCGACATCTGCCGACAGACCCGACCTACGGTTGGTCGGTCTGGATGTATCCTGACCAGTCCCGACCTGAGATTTATTGGTTGGGATATATCCCGACCAGTCCCGACCTTGCCAAAAATTATTCCGGGCTGGTCTGTGTAGAACACTGGCTCACCCCCTGCACCAAGCTCCTCAGTCTTCACTCTCCTCTTCTCTCTCCTTTCCCTCCGCTCCTGGAGTTCCCGCTCCTACGCCTCTCTCAGTGCGGCTTCCTCAGCAGGGGTTGGGACCAGACCTCGTAATAGCCCGTCCTGCCCGGCCGGGCCTGGCAGTCTTTTAGGACAGTCCCGTCCCGGGCAGGGTCCCCACTGCCCTAGTCCGTCCTGGTATAGTATTTGGACGAGGTGCCGAAAACTGCCGGGCCCGCCGGGGCCCGGCCGGGCACTCCACTAGAGTAAAAAAATTCTGTTTAGGGTGAAAACTTTACTACGGCGGGATATGCAAGACCCCACTCACCAACCACTATGTATTCCTACCGCCGTCTCAACCCGACACGCCAGACATCCAGCCCACGGTACTACCCCCACCAATCAGAATGCCTAACAGCGATCTCAGTACTGATGCCTATACCGAAGACGATGCAGTCTATCATAGTCGTTCGCCCCGAGGATTCGGCTTCTCAGCGACAACTCCTTGTCGATCCCGAATTACTCTCCCCACCAATGGGCGGCAGCGAGTCATGGACATACGGAGAGAAGACACACACCAGCAGCTCTGAGGTTTCCGTGACTGAGCAGATGCTGAGCGAATTGACGAAGCATGTGGAGGAGACGAAGGCAGGTGGGAACAATGTGAGTGCACGATTTCTCCTCTCTACTATCTCTTGTCCGATCACTGACAATTACGTCTTTTTCCGCCCCCTTTGTGCTTCTCAGTAGCTGGTCATTGACTTTATTTCCGTACTATGTAGTTGTTGGAATATAGGGATCGATAGAGATGAAGACATTGAATTAATTGATTGATAAATAGTCGAAGGCAGAAAATTCACTCTATATACAATGGGCCTCGGGGACTGCTATGGGGAAAGGGCGGAAGACTGTCTCCCGTGCCAGTGCTCGGAGATTCAGGCAGCTGTCATCTGCGGTACGTCATCTCCGGGTACCAATTATTCTGACGGTAGTTGTGGTACGCTGTGGCTCCCCGCAGATACAACTGAATCAACAGCGCACCCGCCTCGAGACCGGAGACCGGAGTGGGGCGTGGGGGGCTGGGCCCGGCCGGGCCCGGCAGTCCGTCCAGTCCTCACTGAAAAATGTCTACGGGACGGCCGTGTTTAGACTGCCGGGACTAGCGGCCGTAGTCCAGTCCCGGGCAGGCCTCAAGACGGACGGGACGGACGACTGCGAGGCCTGGTTGGGACTAGCCTTCCAGTGTCCGTGGTGCAGAGAAAGTCCTAAATCGGCTCGCTGCAGCGCTCCTCGGCCAAGAGTATCCGGACCTTGGATTAATCCTTACACCACCCTGTCTCTCCCTTTGCACCTCTACCCGCAGCAGTGTTCCCCATAGTCCAGTCCGGACTGCCAAGATCTGGCACAGTACGGCTGTTTAGACGGACTGCGTAAAAGTAATCCGTCCAGTCCATAACGTCCGTGATGTGCACTTCCTTGCACTTTTGCCCATTGAAACCTTCGGGTCACATAGCCTCCCCGTAGGTGACACATATTTGTCTGTCATCGCAACTTGTTATGGCCTGATTAGCTACACTGTCAGTGCTGTAAGAGTGTGCTTCTTGTTGGCTGCTGTTCCTACTTAGAAGACGCTGCGGCGCAAAACCCGGAAACCCACTCGCAGTACAACTAGTGCCAACAAGATTTCTTACAGCTCCTCCATCTCTTCTCCGATCAACAGAATTCTAAGATAATCGTGTTCCTGTTCTCTTACCGGAGCTCTACCGGATGTGCACGGCATTCTATCACTTGTTGTGATGGTGGCAGATCGCTCCCAGCTCAAGCCAACAAGACGGTAGAGCGTCATGAGTTCTCACCCGTTTGCTGGCACCCAGCCGGACCAGTGCGATCCCTGAACTGCTTCGACATTGTGATGTGAGACCTGCTGCTGACCAGACTAGAGACACGGCGGTTTCTCAGAGGTTACACCTGTGTGTAGGAGTCGAAAAGGTAGATTTTTTAGATTTCTTGGCATTGGACTGCAGTCAAGTGCAGTCGACCGCAGTCCGTCCAGCTTTCGATTTTTTTTGCACCAGTCCGTCCTCACACTGCCCGCGGACGGACTGCCAAGATCCAGTCCAGTCCAGTCCGAGGCTCAGGACGGACTGCCAAGATCCTGGAAGGGCTCCATCAGCACTTAGCGGTGGCCTGCTTCTTCGACACGAGGTATTGGCCGGGTTCTTCGGAATCCGGGCTGGACTACACCGCGTCGGCCAGTGGGCTGGACGGTTGAGTGACACTTCATGATACCTTGGATTTTGCGCGGAGCAGTCGGACACCACCACAACATACGGAAAATCGTTCACACCGAGGAAATCACCGGAAAGAGAAGGGAAACACGGTTATCTGAAACCCCTATTGATCGGAGGGGATATAGTAAGCGAAATCGTGTGGCAATTTCTTGCGTTGTGAGAGGGTTTCCAGGTTTTCGGCTACAGCTCGGCGGTGCTTTCGGCCGCCGCCATAATAATAGGTAGAATACGCTATGTACACACAGACGAGAGCACCGGAAATAGAAAAGGAACATGGTTATCTAAAAAACTCTGTTGATCCGAGGAGAGCTGGTGGAGCTGTAAGCGAAACAATGGCATTTCTTGGTTCGTGGCCGGCTTTCGGCCAGAATTTCGCGATATCAAAAAACCGCTGCGGTTCGTCTGTCAGAAGAAGGGAGACTGCTCTAAAGTCTACAAATGGATATTCTTCTCTAATGCAGGTATAGCGAAAAAATGCGAGGAGGAACCTCAAGACATCCAGCATCTATAATTGAACATTGGAGAAATGTCCAGGATATGTAGGTTTGCCGACTAGGCGCTGGAATATGGTTGGTACGGCATGACGTACGCATATCTAGACATTGACTGGATCCAGATTCCGGACAGGCGGGTATTCTTTGAATACGTGACCAACGGTCAACAGAAAGATGTTGGACTGAAATTCCAAAACATTAACAAACAGAATACTAGAATATCGTTACATCCCGCAACCTGCCTGCCGATCACTTCCAAACTCACCCAGTCCTTATACAAAGAAACCAAGTGCCCCTTACTCCAAGCCCAGTTCGGGGCCCAGACGAACTGCACCGTCCGCAGTCGCTTCTTGCAACGGAATGACCTGGTCGCCGGCCTGCAACCCTATTTTCAAACTACGAATTGTGCTATCCGTGGATTTTTCTACTCCCGTATTCGTCGTTTCGGCAATCTAGTACATCTCTCGCTTTACAGAGGCGTCAACGTCTGGTTCAAGATTGCTTCGAACGGCGTGTAGCGGCACAAGGGAATCTTTAATCTCCAAAAGGGTCTGCCCAACTCGCCATCACTCAAACAAGCCAGCCGGTGGATGAGTCCAGGAATGCTACACTGGCCAATTGCCCATCCGCGACTAATGATGAAAACGCGATCGGTAGGAGGTAGCGAATGCAAACAACCAGCCATTCCGACGACCGAAGATCCATACGCGGTAGCGAGGTGCAAGGACTGAAAAGGGAGGAGGCTGAGGGAAAACAAGGACTGAATGGCTACGCGATGGAGTTTTAAGTCAACGGTGTCTCTGTTAGTTGCGGTAGTTTGAGTGGGAATCAGAGGAGAGAGGGGTAGTTCAGTCACTAAAAACCCTAACTCTCACCTCGTGCTTTTGGTACGTTAGGATTAGTGGTCGTTGCGATGGAGATGGTGGTGTTGTTCTGTTTTCGAGTAGGCTACACGCTCAAATTGAAGAAAAGTGAAAACAAAAAGAAGTTCCCCCTTCGACACAATCTAGGCAACCACAAAAATCACCTCCACAGGATCCCCAGCATAATTACAGTACCAAAAGCGATGTGCTTTTGATAGCAGAGATCATCATTAGAACTACCACTTGGGTTAATATCGAGCAGTTCCAGAGAAAGACAGTTTTGAACTATGATTTAGTCTGTATATAGTCCCTATTCTACGGTATCGAAAAACTTGAATATTTTGATTTATGTAGACGGAAGGACGTCGGAATTATTTTCGCCTCAAGAATACCAGAGAGCAACGAAAGTATTACCGTACTTATACAATTTACTGGTGGGAGGAATATGTTTGTCAGCTAAATTTAGTACCTATCTAGGTACCTGGTCCAAGAAATCAAGTAGGCACTAAAATTCGGGAGTTCTACGGTGCTGCGGGAGCAGAAGCTGCAGTGGCTGGTGTTGGAGGGCGCTTAGGAAGACTTCTCGAAGAAGGTTCCATGGCTCCAAGTATTGCCTGCACCGCGGCGTTGGCTCAGATATGGGAATGACTGAAGCAACCGGTGGTGTCGCAGCATGTCCTCTGGATTCCGCTGCCCCATCATCGGTGGCAGACTGGCCATTGCATTGTTTGACACCGTGGCCTCAGGCTCTTATGGGCCTTCAGTGGCTGAGCACGGGCTGCCGCCGGGCAGGACGGAATGGGAGCGGCGTATTGGAGGCATGCGCAAGGCGGTAGATAGGAGCTGGATGGGATACGAGTTTGGAACTGGACGTGGAACAAGTGGCATAAAGGCCGCAAAACGGTTAAGACCAATGAGTAAAAACAGGGGGAGATGAGGGCGACGGGAACGACTAAGACAGCGAGTGTAGTGATGAGGAGGGGAGGTGCCCCCCCCCGCGGCCCTGATGGCCACCACACTCGGAACTCGTTCGCTTGCTCCGTAGAAGGGGACCACATATACGGCACGACAACATAACCTCCCTGTCTAATATTCTAAGGGGACGTTAAAGAGGCTCCGTCGGGTCTCAGTATCGCATTCGGTCGCAGATTTCCGCCTAGAAATGTGTCGGGTGATGCGACACGAACGCGTTGTCGCTACATTGCGAGCTTCTTACGATAACCTTTCCAGATTAGCATAGGTAAATGACTCCTTCCTCGCCGTCCGCCTGGCTTCACGCAGATCTGTCACGCTTCATCCGTCTCTACTGCGGTCGTGCACTGGTCGGGAAGGCATGCCGTGCGTGCGTGGGGGATCCCCTGGTTGTGCAGCAACAGAGGGCTCCTGGACGTGTAGACGCGCTCTCATCCGTTGGTAATTCCGAGTCCGTCAGTCCTCCGCCATTGTTCTCGAAATGGCATTCGACGGATATTTGAAATGAAGTAGTGCCTACCGGCCACGATCTGTCATTCGTGTTGTGTGCCCGGTCTTTGCACCTCGCACACGAGTCGGAGCTAGGTGATTGATGTACAACCCTCGAGGCGACCGGACGTGGGAGCGGAACAAATGGCAAGCCGATGACGCGGTGGGAGGGAAGACGGCAGCAGTGTTTAGCCTATCGCAAATGCAGGGTCCCCCATCGTATGAAGACAGCATACGCGACGCCGGAGCAGTCGTGATGACGTCTCTTGTTCAGCTTACTTCTTACGTAACACGAAGGTGCACTGAGAAAAAGAAATAAACATGCCTTGGACCGGAATTGAACCGGCGATCTCGTCATTACGAGTGACGCGCATTACCGATTGGCCACCGGGGCTAACATATCACATATTTATATTTTTATGATTATTATTTCAGAGCGGTAAAAAAAACATTTGAACTGTAGCGTTCCCTCAATCTGCTACAGTAGAGATTGCAACTTATTATTCCTGGTGTTCCCCCTACTATAAGAGCACAAAAAGTGATTACTTTTGGTATCATATTAACTCATGTAAAAGGTACTGGTTTTTTAGCAGTAAGTGTGCACTGCGACACTTATGGTTAGTATGTAGAACATTTTGCAACATTGCAGACTCAACTATCGACTTGGAGAACATATCCCTCAGCCAATAGAATCCACCACATATCAAGACAATCACCAATAGAAATAGAGTTATGGTATTTGATAGAGGACATGTATGGATGGTATGAGTATACAAATGGTGATAGGAAGGCTGACAGTATTGGGTCAGTATTAATAACTATGGCTTGTCATTAACACATCTCTGCTGCTGACCTCCCACTATCACTGATACCCTGTATTCATCGAACAGACATCACATCCCAAACAAAACTCAAAACCAGAAAACACCAAGACTTCTACCCAACACAGCAAAACTTTACACAAAGTTAGACATCCCAAACATCACGATATCCGGCGGAGTGACCCAACTCAGCGAGGTAGCCCTGATGGTGACTACTAACACCAGTGTGAGTGAGAGCTTCCTACTGTGGGAGCTCATTGGAGACAGAGGGAACTACAGGTGGGATGAAATGGAGGAAGAGAGTGGGAGTGAGCTCAATGAGCTCAAGAGCAGTGAGGGGGACTCGATGGAGGTGGAGGAAGAATGGAAGGGAAAGAGCCAGGGGAGGCCAAACTTCAAGTGTGCTATCATGGGTGCTGGCTATTAGCAGAGCATGCAGGATTTTTTCCGATAAAGAGGCAACAGTGACGACAACATCTTCGACACCTGGAAAGTCGATCATAGGGGACGAACTCACCCGCTCCCTCATAGCGGCCACTGATGGTACAAAGGCAGTGGGCACGGCAGAGAATCTGAACTCTGCCAAGAGCTTTGGGGGAGGGGCTGGAAGGTGGGAGGGGGAAGAGCTTGATTGGGCTAAGGAGGTGACCAATAAGATGGCAATGCAGGATATAGCGGGCACTGAGAGGTGGGTGACCCCAACCCCCATGCCAGGAAGATAGACAAGCGTGACCCCGATGCTAGTCACACCGACCAAGGGTAACAATAGAATGGCGATGGGCACCCTGAGATGTGTCAGGCACTACCTGCAGCCAGCAGCATACCCAATGCCCACTGGTTTCGCAGTGGCCTTGGTACTGGTGCAGATCCTGTCAGCCATTGCCAGGGTGGAGCAAAAAATGGAAGAGAAGATGGCTATACTTGAGGTGCAGATGATGGAAGGAATGAGGGTCCTGGCCACTGACAAGAATGACAGGGAAGCAGGAATGACAGCATGGCTGCTGGTGGATACAGAGGAGAGGGAAAAGTGGCTGGCAATAGAACTGCTGGTGGTAAATACCATCAAGATGGAGCTGGTTCAGAAGACTCAGTGGGAGCTGAAGCAGTGGAAGGACCTGGCTCATATATATGAAGAGAGGAGAAGGGATATTGGGTAGGTTAGACAGACCATGGATAGTTCGGAAGTTAGAGCGGAAGTGCTCCCAGCTGGCCCTAGGACTAGAAGAAGGGTAGTGTCTCAGCAATGGAAGGGGTCATCACCAGACCGGCCAAAGGGAACAAGGCCAGACAAGGTGACATTGTGGAGGGGGTAGAACAGGAAGGGCACTTCAGGTCGAGGTATGGACCAGTACTGGGAGAGCTGGTACCTGCAGTGCTGACAGAGGAGGATAAGAAGCAGAAAGAGGGAAAGGGAAAGGTAAGATAGTGTAGGTTATGTTGCCATTCACTGCGGGTAGTGTGGCGTACCAATGGAGCAGGCAGGCAGAGGTCGATACAGCAAAGGTAGGAAAGCAGATGGAGGCAATAGTGTCTATCAGGCCAATCCTGAAGCACCTGGAAATGGAAGAGGCTCTGAAGAAGATGGAGGAGAAGAGGTATGAGGAAGCAGCCAGGAAGGAGGCAGAGAAGATGGCAGCCACGAAGAAGTGGGAGGAGGGAGTGCTGAGCCAGAAGGAGGGGGAAACCTACAGCACTACGGCCAGGCCGATCTGGATCTTACGGACTCTGCAAATGATGAAGAAGCGGTCACTGCAGAGAAAATTGCTCACACAGTAGGGATGCTGGTGCTGGTAACCCACATCAGGAAAAAAAAAAATTGCGTCCTGAGCGTCCGGACGCACTAGATGCTCTGGACGCTTCGGACGCAACCTGCTTAACTCAGACGCAGTTCGCCATGGCACCGTGTATCCGGATGCAGCTCGCCATGGCACCGTACATCTGGACACAGCTCGCTACTGTATCTGCTTACCGGACGGAGCGTGTCAGGGCATTTTCCTTCTGGACGCAGCCGTGTCAGGGCATTTTCCATCTGGACGCAGCCGTGTTAGGGCAAATGGCGTCTGGACGACGCGTGTCATGGCACCGCGGTCACGCTGGCTGTCAAGGCACAGAATATCACAGCAAATACTCTTGTCGCATTCGCAAACATGCAGCGAGTTCCAGGCATAGTGATTCAGTCCAGTTCTATTCATTATATCTAATGTACATCTATATATGCTACTACCACACTTCGCGCGGAAACAAAGGAAAGTTGGCAAATACGACACGACGTGTTGAGCACGACGCGATGAGCATGACGAGATGAACATGACGCGATGAGCACGATGACTATGAGGAGGATGGCGATGAGCACACCGCCGGCGGCGAGGACGATAGCAAGTAGGACACAGCGAGTATGATTGCGAGCTTTGTGACATGGATAGTGCAGCTCTCAGAGTGACAGACAGCGGGAAGTTGTACAATACAATGTGACGAGTACGATGTCAATGAGGGTGCCGGCAGCGAGAACAATAGTGGGTAGGACGCAGCGAGTATGATGTCAATGAGGGTGCCGGCGGCGAGAACGATAGCGGGTAGGACGCGGCGAGTGTGGCAGCGAGTAGGACGCGGCTGGTATGGGAGTGAGTAAGATGCGACGATTATGTGGTGAGCTTTGTGACATGGTTAGCGCAGCTCTCAGAGTGACAGAGACACTGGGAAGTTGTACAATACACAGTGACGAGTACAATGTCAATAAGGGTGCCGGCGGCAAGGATAATAGCAAGTAGGACGCAGCGAGTATGATTGCAAGTAAGACGTGGCGAGTATGATGGCGAGCTTTGTGACAAGGTTAGCGTAGCTCTCGGAGTGACAGAGACACCGGGAAGTTGTACAATACACAGTGACGAGTACGAGGTCAATGAGAGTGCCGGCTGCGAAAACGATAGGGGGTAGGACGTGGCGAGTGTGGGTGGGTAGGACGTAGCAAGTATGAGAGCGAGTAAGATGCGGCGAGTATGATTGCAAGAAAGGCGCAATGAGTAAGATGTCGATTAGGAAAATGTCGACGAGTAGGACAAGGTGAAAGGAGAAGAAAAAAGGGGTCTATCTATGAGTGATAAGCGAGCCGAACCTTGTGAAAGCGCAAGCGTTAGTAGTGGCTTGGCACTTTCTATTGCCATCGTACTCGTCGTGTCTTTCACGCCATCATACTCACCACGACTTACTCGCCGCGTCCTACTTGCTATCGTCCTCGCTGCTGGCACCCTCATTGACATCGTACTCCTCACTGTGTATTGTACAACTTTCCGGTGTCTCTGTCACTCTGAGAGCTGCGCTAACCTTGTCACAAAGCTCGCCATCATACTCGCCGCATCTTACTTGCAATCATACTCGCCACGTCCTACTTGCTATCGTCCTCGCCGCTGGCACCCTGATTGACATCATACTTGCCGCGTCCTACCTGCTATCGTTCTCGCCGCTGGCACCCTCATTGACATCGTACTTGTCACGTTGTATTGTACAACTTCCCACTGTCTGTCACTCCGAGAGCTGTGCTAACCATGTCACAAAGCTCGCCATCATACTCGCCGTATCTTACTTGCAATCATTCTCACCGTGTCCTACTTGCTATCGTCCTTGCCGCCGGCGGTGTGCTCATCACCATCCTCCTCATAGTTGTCATGCTCATCGCGTCGTGCTCATCGCGTCATGCTCATCGCGTCGTGCTCATCGCGTCGTGCTCATCGCGTCGTGCTCATCGCGTCGTGCTCATCGCGTCGTGCTCATCGCGTCGTGCTCATCGCGTCGTACTCATCACGTCGTGCTCATCACGTCGTGCTCATCGCGTCATGCTCATCGCGTTGTGCTCAACACGTCGTGTCGTATTTGCCAACTTTCCTTTGCTTCCGCACGAAGTGTGGTAGTAGCATATATAGATGTACATTAGATAGAATGAATAGAACTGGACTGAGTCACTATGCCTGGAACCCGCTGCGTGTTTGCGAATGCGACAAGAGTATTTGCTACGATGTTCCGTACCTTGACAGACAGCGTGACCGTGGTGCTATGACACGTGTCGTCCGGACGCCATCTGCCCTGACACGGCTGTGCCCAGAAGGAAAATGCTCTGAGATGGCTGTGTCCAGAAGGAAAATGCCCTGACACGGCTGCGTCCAGAAGGAAAATGCCCTGACACGCTCCGTCCGGTAAGCAGATGCCATGGCGAGCTGCGTCCGGACGCACGGCGCCCTGGCATACGGCGTCCGAATGCACGGTGCCATGGCGTGCTGCGTCCGAATTCACATTGCCTGTGTGTTTCGCGTTGGGAGTGGTATGTGCCCTACCAGGGTGCGTCCAGAGCGTCCTGAGCGCCTGGTGCGTCCGGATGCAGATTTTTTTTCCTGATGCAGTGGGAGGAGGAGCATGACCACACCCAGGTAGCATCACAGTGGCAGCAGCAATGGGAACCGATGCAGGCACTGTGGCAGCAATCAAGGTCCCAGCAGCAGCAGGTGCAGCACAGGTACCACAGCAACAGCAACAGCAATAGCAGCAGCAACAGAGCAACTGGGTACAGCAAATGGCTGTGGCGGCAGCATACCCACAGACAGATTTCAAGTGGGTGGGCCAGAGAAGAAAACTGGAATGGGAGCCCACAGGGCTGGAATCCATTAAGGGTTTAATCCCACACGATAAGTGTGGAATCGTCTTTGAGTGTATAGCTGGGTTGCTGCAGATCAACCCAGCAGTGGTGATGAACATGGCAGCTTTTGTCAACATCACACTCAGTAAGGTGGCCCCAGCCCACATCTGAACCGAGGGATTCAGAATCTTAGTGTGGGAAAGGCTGTTGACAATGGTGCGGTTAGGAGCGTCAGTGGCAATACTGCTCCAGTTTACAAATGAGATCTTGGAAGCAGCCTGAAAGGCCAACAGACCTATGATCAATGTTGTCAGGAATGAGACTTGGATGGGGCTCAAGGTCCTGATATCCTACAACTGGTACCGGTACCCGAATGGGCATATAGAGCTCGGGGGGCAGTTCGAGACCGAGAACCCAGGGGTCATGGTACCCCCCCTCTCCATGAAGTGGATGCAGGTAGTGAGAGCCATGAAACGCCACTACCAGGCTGGCCGACTCCCAAAGAATACAGCATTGGTGATCTTCAAGGTATCAGGCAAGGTGGCAGCCCAAAAGCTGTTGGTGGAGATGTGGGTGGCAGGCAACAAGTTTCGCACCCTTCCCTACATCCTGAACAAAGTGAACACCCTGTACGGCATATCTAGGTGGTGGGAACACTCAGAGTTCTGGTGCCAGTGAGGCATCGCAATCTGCACTATCTACGCAGATAGCCACAGGACTGAGGAGTGCTGGTGTGAGGTGGTGACTTGTGGTAAGGTTGAGAAGGGCTACTCCCATACAGAGATCAAGTACCCAAACTGCAGGGGCAGACACCCAGCCCAGGACACCAGGTACCAGATATTGTGTGCCACTATTGAGATTGCCCTGGATAGGCATTACGTGATGGCCTACACAGAACCGCCACCACCCATATGTCCGGCTGCCACCACAAGCACTGGAGGATCAGCCCTGCTGAGCTAGATCCCAGAAGGCGAGCCAGTGGAGACCTCTCCAGACTGGACGGTAGATGCTATGGAGGTAACTGGAATGGGCTCAAGTGGTACTGCCCCACCTGTAGCTTTCTGATGGCAGGCCACGGAACCACCAATGCTGCTGAAGGCACTGCAGCACAACTGCGCATAGGACGGGCAAGTCATGAAGGTGGTGTTGGAATCGGCAGTCAGGAGGAGAGTGGATCTGGTACTCATCCAGAAACCTAGGGGAGAGAAAGAAAAGAACAGCACACGGTTCCATCCCAGTTTCACCTTTATTTAGGGGGAGGAAAGTACGCAGACGAAGTATTGGATCGCTATCAACCTGGCCTCAAGGTGCTAGGTGATGGAGTTTAAAGAATTGACGTGGGGGTGTCAGAATTTTATGCAGGTAGTGGAGGTGCTTCCCCCAGATGAGGAAGCGATCATCATTGCCAATGTATATGATCAAGGCAAAGGAAGTGAGGTACCCCGGCCAGCAAAGGGAGTTGCTTGGGGGGAAATCGCTAGGCACAGAAGAGTAATTATCGCCAGGGATATGAATGCTCACAGCAAGATGTGGAACCCAAAATCGATCTGTAACAGAAACCACAACTTCTAAGAGTAGCTCATTGAGAACGAAAACCTCTTTGTGTGGAACCCAGAGGAAGCCATGAAGATGGGGCCAGGGTGAGGGGCAACGAGAAGCATGGTATTCCTAGAAGGCGGGGCGGCGGCTACTCAAGGGAAGTCCGCCTCTACCAGCGCTAGCCGCTAGTGCAATCTGTGACTACACCTCTCAAGCCCTAAGATCCCCCCTAAATGGCACACCACTGTGGCGTCCAACCAATCCTCTTCCTCATCTACAGCAATACGATGCTGGAAAAGCAACACCACCCATCCGATGCAACTGACACATCCTATGTAGACGACGTCTGAATGGTCCAAATGTCACCCACAGTGTCCAGAGCCAACACTCAGCTCGAAGAAAGGACAAACCAACACCTTCAAAAGGGAGCCCACCTAGAACTAACCTTTGCCCCTCCAAAAACAGAACTCCTGTACTACCTCCCCCTCACCAGCAGGGACAAGAACAAGAGCCTCGCTTCACATCCCCCACTCCGAATTGGGAACAACACCATCACGCCAACACGACAGATCAAATACCTGGGTGTGTTCATCGATGAATCACTCTGCTTCCTCCATCATACCACCATGGCCGCGGACAAAGGGAACAAAACACTCTGCAGCCTAGACTTTCTACGCTACTGGTCACATGGTATCCCCACCCACATTGCCCATCACCAGGCGATGACGGTGATAGTGCCAACCATGCTCTGGGCATCCCCAGCATGGTGGACTGGCACCCCAATGATTACGGCTACCTTAAGCACCACCTACAACTCGATCACCTGATGGATCACAGGGCTCCCACTCAACACCAGAACCTCTAACTTCATCACACTCGTCCAACTCCCACCCCTGGAAGCATACCTGGACTACCTGTCGCTACATTACGCAATATGCCTCCACTTCCTCCCTTCCCACCATGCACTGGGCCCTGTACGGGTAGTACAAAACATGCCCTCCAACCTCCCAGGACTCCACCACCTATAAAACCTGAGCAAACACCTGGTAATGGGCAGACTCGAAGACCAAAAAAGCACCTCAACAGCAGAGGGGGCTACCCACCTGCATGGCTACGACTCCTCGTTTCCCAGCAGCGGCAGGCCCAGTGGGACCTAGAACAACTCCACATCATGTGCGGCAGCGTCTATGACCAGTCCGACAAACGGATCCAGCGCATTGAGGAAATGTACACCCAAATCACCGGCGCGATTGAGTATGTATACGGACAAGCCCAAGCCAACGCATGGGCCTCATCAGACTGGATGCAGACAGAACTGATGAGGATGGCCAACGCGGCTCAAAAATTCACCAACAACATCAGGGCGGCAATCCAACTACGAGACCAGTGGAAGACCAACGAAGATATCAACCGTGACACCTGTCTATTATGAGTTAAAGACGCGGTCCATTTCCTCCATGTGGCCAGCCAGCAGTGGCTGGAGGAACAAGCAGCATGGAACCAGAACTGCAAAGACTGGACGGTTCGGCAGCAAGCTGCTATGGCCCAGCTAGCCGCTCAGCAGCAAGCCCTGGAAACTCAAGTAAGTGACCTAATTAGCACTGCCGCTAAGAAAAAGCAGAGGAAGACCCCGACCTATATACAGTCGGCGGCCCCCCCGCCGGCCGCAGCTGCAGCCCCGACAATCAGCAGCCTCCCCGGCGTGGCTCCAAGATCACCAATGCCGGCCCCCCAAACCCAAGGAGGAGTGGAGCAGGGCGGACCACCTCCCCCGCTGACTCGACAGCCAGGTACTCAGCAGCAAGCCCTGGAAACTCAAGTAAGTGACCTAATTAGCACTGCCGCTAAGAAAAAGCAGAGGAAGACTCCGACCTATATACAGTCGGCGGCCTCCCCGCCGGCCGCAGCTGCAGCCCCGACAATCAGCAGCCTCCCCGGTGTGGCTCCAAGATCACCAATGCCGGCCCCCCAAACCCAAGGAGGAGCGGAGCGGGGTGGACCACCTCCCCCACCGACTCGACAGCTAGGAAGAGCCTCCCATTTCCCATCCCTACCACCGCTGCCACTATCATCCGAAGAGTACACGCCCCCTCCACGGTCTCCACTGCCGTAGGCACCGATCCACAACGTTCTGCTCTCCTCGGCGGAACTAACAGAAATAGTGACCGCCATGGTGACCGCCACGCAAACAGCTCTGCAGGGGGGACAAGCCAACATTGCCAAACTGAAACTGAAGGACCCGAAGGAATTCGAGGGAAAAACCTCCACACCATTCACTTCTTGGTGGCAATCGGTGTGTGAATACATTGAGTTCTACCCACACTCCACAGATGCACAGAGAATAGTGTGGATTGGCACCCTTCTTAAGGGAACAGCTTGGGATTGGAACCAATATCGGCGAAGGACCATGGGAGATCGAGACACGTATGCCCTGTACGCAGCAAACATGCAGGCGGAATACAGCGACAGGCAGGAAGCGGCCAACGCCCCGAGGAAGCTTGGGGGGCTCGAATACAAGAGGGATATCAAGGTCTACCTAACAGAGTTCCGGGCACTCACCATCTACGTGAGATGCGTAAGAGCAAGCCTCCAGGAAAAAATCAACCTGGTCATACCCCGAACCATCATCGACATGTACTTCGCCCACCACATGGGAGAATTCGTGGATGACGACCATTTTCTTACCGCCACCTATAAAGCCGGCGTGCACGTGGAACAAAGAAGGGCATTGGAGGAACTCCGGATGGGAAAAAAGGAAAAGGAAGGCCCGAACCCAGGAAAGGATTCGGGCAAGAGCTGTAAAGGCCAGGCAGAAAAGGAGGGCCCCAAGCAGGAGGGAAAAGCTAGCATGGGGGGTAAGGCCGGAAGACCAGGGTTTGGACAACCAGGGCACTGGGGCACCAAGAAAGAAGCCTTGGCCGGTGTCCCCACTAAAGAACGCAAGGAATATGGGGCCAGCCAAGAGGGGTGCTGGTGATGTGGGAGAACCGAGCATAAGACCTTCGAGTGCTATGCTGGAATAACCTCCGGCGGAATGGCTCTACCCACGGCACCCTGGCGAGGAGCCTCCAGCGTTAAAAGGAAATGAGAAGCCGAAGCGGCAGAGGACACGCCGGCCACAAAACAGGCCAAAACCACATCCATCAAAATAGAAGACGAGGACATGTGCGACGCCGCAGTGGCATGGATGGAAAACAGACAGGATGCCAGTGTCTGGGAGCGCGACACAGACAACTCGGATTTTTAAAAGGCCAAAGGTCGCCACAGCCCAAGGCCTACCGAATCATCTGTGGCACAGAAGGAAAGCGGAAAAATCTCGAACGAGAGGGACAACCTACGAAAAAAGCGAAGAAAGAACCCTAGTGCGGGAAAAGACCCATCATTCCGATGATCCTCCACTGGGGAAATCAAAAGAAACTGGTTAGAGTCCTATTGGATATGGGGTGCTCCATACCCCTAGTCAGCCAACAGCTGGCTAGGGAAGAAAACCTACCACAAATGAAAAGAGAGGAGTCTGCTCGCCTAAGAAACTGCTCGGGAGACGTCGCCCCGGGTAGAGGGGAAGAAGTGACCAAAGAACTCACACTGCAACATCGGCGACACTTCACCCGGGAAATTATCGACGTCACCCCTCGGGAGTCGGAAGTGGATATGTTCCTGCCCTTCTGGTGGATAGCCCGTCACCCCCCAGGGGGCGCCTGGGACTCGACAGAAATGCGTTTCAACAGCCCAGAATGCATTGAAAAATGCACTCACTTTGAAGCCGCAGACTTTTCGCTGTCACTGGACAAAGTGGTAGCCGGCCACCCCGAATCAAGAGTTATCGGATACATCTCCGCAGTTGGGGAACAGGAGACCAACGCCCTCGACCTAGTTCCGGAAGGATTTCGGGGCTATCTAGCTATTATGGCGAAGGAAGCCGCCGAAGCTCTGCCAGAAAATCGGGGTTATGACGGCAAGATTGACCTCAAAACAGGAGAAACGGCACCCTGGGGACCAATCTACCCGCTTTCAGAAAAAGAGCTAGAAGCTCTTCGGGAATGGCTAAAGGAAAGGTTATGAACGGAAAAAATTAGAAGGTCCACATCACCGGCCTGCTCCCCCATCTTGTTCATCCCAAAACCTCACGGACGAGGCCTCCAACTATGTGTGGACTACCTAGCCCTAAATAAAGTAACGATCCCAAATCGCTACCCATTGCCGCTCATGCAGGAATTGCAAGACCGGGTACAGGGTGCCCAGTGGTTCACCAAAATAGACCTCAAAAATGGATTCCATCTAATCCGTATCCGAGAAGGCGAGGAATAGAAGACGGCCTTCCAAACCCGGTATGGTCTATATGAATTCCAGGTCATTCCGTTCGGACTCACAAATGCCCCTTGAACATTTTAGGACATGATGAATCATGTGTTCTCAGACATGCTGGATGTCGGGATACTGGTATATATGGACGACATCCTCGTGAACACCCAAACCCACAAAGAACATGATAGCCGGGTCAAAAGGGTACTGGAACGACTCCAGGAAAACGGTCTTGTGGTATCTCCAGACAAGTGCGTCTGGCGACTGCAGGAGGTAGACTTCCTGGGATACATCATCAGCACGGACGGAATCAAGATGTCGTCAGAAAAGGTCGAAGCGGTGCTGAGCTGGAAAAGGCCAGGGTCGCTGGCCGACACCCAGTCATTCCTCGGATTCGCCAACTTCTACAGACGGTTCATCCAGAACTACTCAGGAGTAGCGCGCCCTTTGACAGAACTAACCAAGGGCAAGGGCAAGAACTGGGCATGGAACCCACAAGCCGAAGCAGCGTTTGAAGAGCTAAAACGCCGCTTCACCACCGCACCAGTTTTGACACACTTCAACAGCTAGCGAACAGTCATCATCGAGACCGACGCCTCCGATTTCACAATCGGCGCAGTGCTATCCCAACAAGACAACGAGTGGAAACTGCACCCGGTGGCTTACCACTCCAGGAAATTCCAGCCCACGGAGATCAAATACAAAATCCACAATAAGGAGCTTCTCGCGATCGTGGATGCCTTCAAACACTGGCACCGTTACTGCGAAGGAGCGGTTCACCAGGTGCAAGTTTTCTCGGACCACCAGAACCTGGAGTACTTCCCCATGACAAAGATACTCAATCGTCGACAAGCATGGTGGGCACAAGAACTGGCAGGCATTGATTTCCGAATCTACTGCTGACCCTGATCTTGAAATGGCAAGCCAGATGCACTGTCCAGGCGTTTGGAGTACTGCCCTGAAAAGGGGGGAGTGAAAACCAGCCGATCACGACGGTTTTGCGAAAGGACAACTTCAACCAGACCGACAAGCAAGAACCTTTATTGCTTCATCGGCCCGGCTGGCATCACTACCGACCCGCAATTGGACGGAGGGATTTGCAGTAAAAGTCAGCGAAAAAGGGAAAAAGAACGAGGAATACCAGAAGGCATGGAAGCTGGTGGAAGCAGCTCAGAAGGAGACTGAGCCGGATAGCCGTGAGGCTAGAGAGGATGCCAGGGACCCCCGTGAGGCCCCCTGGCGGGGCCGAAAGGCCAGGATACGGAGGCCCTCGAGATCAAGGACGTGCTGCGATACAGAAAAGGTATGCTCTGGATCCCGGAGGACGGAGAACTCATCAGGTCAATCTTGGAGTCAGAACACGACTCAAGGATAGCCAGTCATATGGGTCAGGACAAAACAATCAAACTAATACGATGACACTTCTGGTGGCCAAAGATGGATGAGTGAATCATCGACTAAGTCCGAAGCTGCCCAGAATGCCAGAAGAACAAAGCAGCCCAACAGCAACCCTACAGACTCTCCTCGCCCTTGGAGCTTCCGTACACCCTGTGGCAGTCTATTGCGATGGACTTCATCATGGAAGTACCACCCTTTGGGAGGATGCGATTAGCTGTGGGTTGTTATCGACTGATTTACAAAGATGGCGCACTTTCTTCCTCTTGGAAAAGAGAGGAAAATGGCGGCTGACCTGGTGGTTATCTTTGCTCGAGAAATTGGGAAATACCACGGGCTCCCCACAGATATCATCTCGGACCGTGACTCCCGATTCACCTCTGAAACCTGGCGGGAGTTCCTTCGGCTGTCCAGTATATGCCCTAGAATGTCGACCGCCTTCCACCCCCAGACCAACAGGCAAAAAGAACGCATCAACCAGACCATTGAGGTATACCTCCAGGCGTTTGTCGGCCACGAACAGGACAACTGGGTGGGCCTACTCCCAATGGTGGAATTCGCCTACAATAATTCGGTCACTGTGGGCAACAGGATGTCTCCGTTCTATACCAATTACGGGTTCCATCCTATATCCTCCAACCCAGCCACCTCGGGACCTTTAAACCCAGCCAGTAAGCTATACGCCCACTGGATACATGCAGTTTACAGGGTGTCCGCAGAGTGACTGGAGGCAGCAAACAAGCGAATGCACAGCTATACGGACCCCCCCAACACCATCGACCCCGGACGAAACTCAACGTCAGAAAACGCCAAGACTTTTAACTGACCCACCAAATTTTGCGACTGCTAAGACTTCATGGACTCCACGATGTCCGGCGAAGTGACACTGCCAAGCGGGGCAGCCCCGATTGTGGCTGCCAGTGCTGGCCCGAGTGAGGGCTCCCTTCTGAGGGAGCTCGGGGGAGACACAGGAAGCTACAGGGAGGAGAAGATGGTGGAAGACAGTGGAAGCGAGCTCAGCGAGCTTGAGAGCAGCATGGTGGGGATGGAGGTGGAGGAAGAGTGGGAAGGAAAGGGCCGTGGGAGGCCAAACTTCAAACGTGCCACCTCCGGCGCGGGGTAACAGCAGAGTACGCAGGACTTTTTCCGCCGCGGAGGCAATGATATTTTCGACACGCCTGGAAAGTCAGCCATGGGAGGAGCACTCGCCCGCTCCCTGGCAGCAGCCGCAAGCAGCGCACAGGAGGTGGAAATGGCAGAGACCCTGAACTCTGCCAAGAGTTGCGGGGAGGGGGTCGGGAAATTAGATGTGGGGGTGGTTGACTGGGCGGAAGCGGTGGCAAATGAAGTGGAGATGGAGGGGGTGGTGGACTCTGAGAGGTCGAGGACCCCATCGCCCACCCCCACCAGGTGGGGGAGCACATCACCAGCGGCGCCGAAAGGACGTACCACGCCGACCCCAGTACTGGTCACGCCGACCAAGGGTAGCAAGAGAATGGCAATGGGCACCCCGAGGCCCAAAAGACTCCGCCGGCCGGTGCTAGCACGCCCGGCACTGATTGGATTTGCAGCAGCGTCGGCACTGGAGCAGATCCTGGCAGCTGCAGCCAGGGTGGAGAAGAAGATGGAGGAGAAGGTGACTGCGCTGGAGGCACAGATGATGGAGGGAATAGGATCGCTGGCTGCTGAGGAGAACGAGAGGGAAGTGAGGATGGCAGCGGGGCTCCTGGCGGATACGGAGCAGAGGGAGAAAAGGCTGGCAGTGAAGCTGCTTGCCATAGATGGCATCGAGACAGAGCTGACCCAGAAGGGGCAGTGGGAGATAGAGCAGTGGAAGGACCTAGCACGGCTGCTGGAGGCAAGGAGAGGAGACATTGGGGAGGTCAAGCGGGCCGTGGACAACCTCGCAGACAAAGTTGCGGAAGAGGGCTGGGCACACTGGGGAGCACACCTGGTACCAACCGAGGGGCCGAGCTTGATGACAGCTCCAGTGGCGCCCCAGCCAATGGCAGGAGTCGCAGCAATGCAGGCCCGGGCAGACGAGACGGAGCAAGAAGACAGCATGGAGGGGGTGGAATGGGAGGGGCTCTTCGCCTCTCAGCATGTGCCAGAGCTGCAGACGGGCGTGCCAACCCAGTGGATGGCACTGGGACCCAGCAAGAAGAACAGTAAGGAGAAGGAAAAGGGCAAAGCGGTGCAGATCACCGTACCGCCTGCCTTGGGGCGGGCGGCACGCCAAGCGAGGAGGCAGATGGCAGTCAACGAGGCTAGGGCGGGCAGAGCAGAGGAGCCGGTAGCACCAATCCGGTCAATCCTGAAACGACCCGAGACGGAAGAAGCAGAGAAGAAGGCAGAGGAGAAGACAAAGGAGGAGGTTGCAAAGAAGCAGGAGGAAAAGATGGCAGCTATGAAGAAATGGGAGGCCGGAGAGCTGAGCCAGAAACAGGGGGAAATGTATAGCAGAGCAGCGAGGCCTATTCAGGCCCTTGCAGGTGAAACCAACACCCTCGGGGAGGTAGCAGCCAGACCGAGGATCGCACACATGGCAGGAATGCGAGTGCTGGAGAGCAAGTGGGAAGAGGAATGGGATTGCGCCCGTGTGGCCCCACTGCAGCAGCAACAGCAGCAGCAGTAGCAACAGCAACCGCAGACCAGTTGCGCGCAGAGGGCAGCCGCAGCAGCGGCCCTGCCACAGGCAGACAACAAGTGGATGAGCCGAAATGGAAAGGCAGAGTGGGAACCAACAGGGTTGGAAACGATCAAGCACTCGATTCCGCGCGACGAGCGAGGAATTGTCTTCGAGAGAGCAGCAGGTGCGCCACCAATCAACACAGTGGTGGCAGCAAGTGCTGCAGCTTTCGTCAACATTGCACTGAGCAGGGTGGCACCAGCCCATGTCCGGACTGAAGCTTTCAGAATCTCGGTGCAGGGGAGACTGTCGACAACCGCCCACTTCAGGGCGTCAGCGGCGATGCTGCTGTGCTTCAAGAAGGAGATCTTGGAGGCAGCCAGAAAAGCTGACAGGACGATCATCAATGTCATTGCCAATAAGACGTGGGTGGAGTTGAAGATATTGGTGCCATACGACCGGTACCGCCACTCTAGCGGGCTGGTAGATCTCAGGGAGCAGATCGAGGTGGAAAACCCGGGAGTTGTAGTCCCCCAGCTCTCGATGAAGTGGATGTGGTCAGTCAGCACCATTGAGTGGCACTACCAAGCCGGCCGCCTCCCAAAGAATGTAGCATCAGTGGTCTTCAAGGTGCCGGGCAAGGTGGCAGCCCAGAACCTGTTGGTGGAGATGTGGGTGGCAGGCAACAAGTTCCGCACCCTCCCCTACATTCCCGATAAGGCGGACACCCTGTGCAGCATGTGCGGACAGTGGGGCCATTCAGAGTTCTGGTGCCAGCGGGCCACCACAATGTACGCCATCTGCACTGGCACCCACAGGACTGAGAAGCACTGGTGCGAGGTGGCAACCTGTGGGAAGGTCGGAAAGGTATGCCCCCACATGGAGATGAAGTGCCCCAACTGCGGGGGAGGGCACCCCGCCCAGGATGCCAGGTGCCGGGCGAAGTGCGCCGCTATCGAGATCGCCCGAGGCAGACGCGCTTCTACGCTGTGCCCAGCTGTGGCCTGGGGCATCGGCCAGCCAGCACGGCTAAGTGCAGCTCCCAGCACTGGCGGACCGGCCTTGCTGAACTGGGTCCCAGGAGACACGCATGTGGAGACTTCTCCAGACTGGACTGAAGATCCAATGTAGGTAACGGTAACTAGAATGGAACCTAGTGGTACCGCCCCACCCATAGCCGTCTGATGGCGAATCCACCAGAAACACGAAAGCTGCTGGCACTGCAGCATAACTGCGCTAGGGAGGGCCAGGTCATAGAGGCGGTGTTGGAGTCAGCGGTCAGAATAGGAGCGGACCTTGTTCTGATATAAGAGCCGAGAGGAGAGAGGGAGAAAGACAGTACCAGATCGCACCCCAGTTTCACGTTTATAAGGGGGGAAGAAGGTGAGCCAGCAAAGTGCTGGATAGCAGTCAACCGGGCATCACGTTGCAGGGTGACTGAAATGAAGGATATGACGAGGAACAGCAGAAATCACGTGCAGGTAATTGAGGTCACACCACCGGGCATGCCGACAATCACCATTGCCAATGTGTACGACCAATGGAGAGATGAGGGAAGACCAGCGCAACGCGCTGACTGGGGTGCTATTGCCAAGTCAGCCGGAGTGATAATCGCTGGGGATATGAACGCCCACAGTACAGTGTGGAACGGGAGAGTGACACGACGGAAGAACGCAGTCTTCTGGGAAAAGCTCATCGAAGAGGAGGTATTAGTGGTGTGGAACACCGAAGAAGCAACAAGGCTGGGCGGCTCCAATCACTCCATTATCGACCTAATCTTGTCCTCACCAAACGTGGAACTAAATTGGAGCATCGCCGGGGAGAAAGACACCACCGGATCAGACCATAAGGTCATTGTCTGGGAGGTGCTTGGGCAAGGGGCAGCAGGAGGAGTCAGCAAGGATACTACTGGGTAGGATATCAGCAGGTGGACGACAGGGGGCAAAACTGGAGAAGCGCGGGAGGCAGCGGAGAGAAAGAGGGCGGAAGCGAGGGAGGTTTACCTACGGGCAGCCAGCCAGACCCTGCTCCTCAACGAAGATAGCACAGTGGAAGAGGTGGACAAAGCAGTAGCTAGATTGAAAGAGGTGATGACAGGAACACTGGATCAGCTGGCAAGGAAGAAGAGGTGGTGCTCAAGGTCAAAGTGTTGGTGGTCGGAGGATGTCAAGCAGCTGTGGCATGAGCTGGGAAGAGCCAGGAGAGAATTCAGACACTGCCCAGCCAGCATCAGCCGCTTCAAAGAAGCAAGACACAACTTCCGGAGAGCTATCCGGCAGGCCAAACGGGAGTGCTGGAACCGGTTCCTACAAGAAGGCAAAGGAAATGATGTATGGACAGCGATGCGGTACATGACGCCCAGAATCGACAAGGCTCGACAGGCTCTGGTTGATGAGGATGGCAACATTGCAGAAGGGCGTTACGAGTGAGAGAAAGCCCTGCTAGCTGCCCACTTCCCCAAGGCACCACTGAGCAACTACACGCCAAAGGAAGGTGGAAGAGCCTTTGAACGAGTTAACGAAGAAGTAGTGGGGGAGCTACTCAGAAAGGCGGCCAATTCGTCAGCCCCAGGAGATGACCATATCTCGGTGGGAATCCTCAAAGTCTTCTGGGAATGGGACTGATAGCGGATCGTACAGCTAGATAGAGCCTGCATCCGGCTGGGCCATCACCCCAAACTCTGGAAAACAGCCAAAGGAATCGTTATTCCAAAGCCTGGAAAGCCCAACTACTCGAAGGTACGGGCCTATCGGGTGATCTGCCTCTTGGATATCATCAGCAAGCTAGTGGAACGGATAGCGGGCTACCTGATCGCCGACCACCTGGAACGAAAGAAGGGGCTGCATGAAGGACAGTACAGCTGCCGCAAGTGAAGGTCATGCATCGATGCAGTCACAGTGCTCATGAACCGAACCCAGCAGACGTGGGGAGAAAAGAAGATAGCGGGAGCGTTATTTATGGATGTCAAGTCGGCGTTTAACAATGTCAACAAGGTGCTCCTTGGCAAGCGCATGGAAGCACTGGAGCTGGAGCCGGACCTCATCCGATGGACGCACAACTTCATGACAGGCCGAAAGGTCAAACTCGTGCTGGATGGTAAGGCCTGGGACGCCAGCCCGATCAACACCGGGATCCCACAGGGGTCACCAGTGGCCCCTATTCTGTTTGTCACCTACCTGTCCGGCATCTTCGACGAGGTGGAGAGAGCAGTACCGGGTGTCCAGGGCCTATCATTTGCAGACGACATTGGATGGTGGGTGAAAGCAGAGAATGAGGAGGAGGTGGCGGCAAAGCTGGCAGAAGCAGCAGCCATGTCCCTAGACTGGGCAAAGGATAATGGAGTGGCATTCGACCAGGGAAAAATGGAAGGTGTCCTCTTCTGGAAAAAGAAGGGCGCTCTGACTGCCACCATCTGTGTGGGGACCAGCGACATCCCCTTTAACTCCGAAGCAACCCGTTGGCTAGGAGTCTGGCTAGACTCCCAGCTCACGCTTAAGGAACATCACGCAGTTAGGCTAAAAGAGGGAAAGAAGGCCATAGAATGGCTTCGCCAGCTTACTGGACAGATGGGTCTCTCGCCAGCCAACTGCCACAAGGTCATGACAGCCTGCATCCAGTCAGTTGCCATGTTTGAGTCGGAACTATGGTGTAAGGGCGACAGGGTGGACAGCACCATAGGAAGAGCCAAAGAGCTACAGAAAGAGGTGAACAAGCAGGCCCGGGCAGTCACAGGATGCTTCCGAACAACCAACTGCAGAGCACTAGCGATGGAGTCAGGGCTTAGACCGGCAACAGCACAACTTGAGAATCGGCAATGAGGTTTTGGCCTATGGCTACTCAGTCTGCCCGATGGCGATCAGGCCAGAGAGGTGGTGGGAGCAAGGTCAGGGATTGGGGAAAGGCTGAAGAACGCAGAGGTGCATCGAGGCAGTACCAAGACGACAGTCCTACTCAAGAAACCGGAAGCGCTAGATGCTGAGACAATCCAGGAGGACGAGAAGACAGCCAAGGGGGAGGCGGAGCGGATCAGACCTGGACTCACCATGTTTACTGATGGGTTGCGACTCGACAGTGGAGCAACTGGATATGCTGTTGCATGGCAGAATGGACAATCCTGGGTGGGTATCAAGAACCACATGGAATACAACCAAGAAGCCTACAATGCAGAATGCGCAGCACTGGCAAGAGCCCTCAAGGAGGTGGCAAAGCACCAGACGGTGCCGGAATGGATCACAATTTTCACTGATGCCCAAGCCGCCATTAGGCGGATGGCATCAGAGGAGCCCAGCCCAGGCCAGAAGTATGCAATCCTGGTAAGACGACACATTGCAAAGCTGCGAAGAGGTAGGCCGGGTATCACCATCGAGATCCGGTGGTGCCCCGTCCATAAGGGCGTTCCAGGCAACGAAAAGGCTGACGGGTGGGCAAAGATGACAGCAGAACAACTGGAAGCACGAGGGGTGGAGTGGTTACAGGGAGGAGCGCGCCCGGTGCCACTCCCCAGGTCTCTTGCACACATCAAGTGTGAGATCTCGACGAAGAAATGGGACGAGGCCTGCCAGTGGGCCGGGAAACAAATCTCCGCTAAGAAATACAGAATGCCACACACGCAGCAGCCTGACAAGACAGTGGCCGGAAGCAACAAGAGGGTCGCCGCAAGGTTTTACCAGATCAAGACCAGGTACTGCCTTACCGGGCAGTACTTAGAATAGACGGAGAACCGAACTTCAGCGCAGTGCTGGTGGTGTAGGTGCAAGGAGCAGACAAGGGAGCACGTCTTCAAAAACCACGGACAATGGAAGGAACAGCAGAAGGTGCTGTGGAAGGAGGTGTGGAAGGAGATGGGGAGAGGGAGGAGCCGGTTACCGATCGGGGACCTCCTTGCCGACGACAGGTTCAGCAGGGCGGTGCTGGACTTCCTATCCACCACGGATGTAGGGAGGCTGGCTCTGGCCCCGGTTGAGGAGGGCGCGTAGAGTGAGACGTCAGAGTGGGAAGTTCGGGAGAGAAGAGAACGAGAGGAGGAGAGGGAAGCAGAAACTGAGAGGCTGGGCGCCGAGGTCAAGGAACCCCTGTTCCTCCCCACGCCCACCTTCCTGGCATCCGCGGAAGAGGAGTGAGAATGCAGTGTGTTTCCTTCCTGTCTCTCTTTTGTCATTTCTTTGGGGCGCCTTCTATCTTCTTGGGACAGGCCTGGGCGGATGGCAAAGGAAAGCTTGCAACATGCCGCCATCGGGTGGACAGCAAAGGGGAAACGGTCAAAAAAATCTACGCCGCCATAGTCTAGATAGGCTTCCTGCGAGTATGATAAAACAAAAAAACCTATACGGACCTCCAGCACAGCGAGCCTCTGAAGTATCAGATTGGGGACTTGATAATGCTCAACGGGCGCAACATCAAAACGCACCGTCCATCCCGGAAGCTGGACCACAAGAATCATAGCCCCTTTGAGGTGGAAAAGATCATCTCACCTCTCACTGTTCGACTTACCCTTCCCAGAAAATGGAAGATTCACAAGGTCTTCCATATATCATGGCTCGAACCTTATCGAATCAGCAAACACTGAACGCTGCCGGACCCCGCGAAAATACTCCGAAAGCCGACGATATTGAACAAAGTAAGGAGTATAATGTTGATGAGGTCCTTGGGAGTACCAACAAAGGGCACAGCGTCCTGTACCTCGTCAAATGGCTCGACTACCCAGACCGGAAGGACTGAATGGAGGAGCTATATGACAACTTTTTGGTAGGAGGTCTGGAGAAACTCCGGGAGTTTCACACGAAGAACCCAGATGCTCCGAGGAACTACCGGCTCACCGAGAGCTATACTCCGATCCACCCTGGGCGCATGACGGAACCAAAGGGCTTGAAGCACGGTCAGGGGGTAGTAGGATGGAAGGGTGGAGGACTCCATTCCAACAAATTCTCAGCGAGCAGAAGAGCAAAGGTATTGTAATCCCAGGAGAACGACGGCCATCCTTTAACTGTGGCAAGGCGTGGGTGACCAGTTAAGAGCCACTGGTTTTGACCGGCTCTGGTAGCGAGACTACCGTACAGCCGGCCTGATCCCCGGCTACACCGGCGTGCCAGGCCAACCCGTCTTCTGATCACCTCTTTGAGGGAATGCCGTTGTTCCTTGGTTTCCTTTGCAACACTCCGACATAGGTCCCCAGGCGGATCCCTGGGGCCAAGGGCCAGTCGTCTGCCGAAATGGTGCGAAGTTTTTTCCCGCAGGAGGGTTTTCTTCAGACCAGGCGACTGGAGGGATGCAGGGGTGGAGGACTGCATTCCAACGCAACTACAAAGTCAAGAGGTGGAAAAGCTCCAGGACGAAGCTTAGAGAAGGGGGGAGTAGTGTAACACCTTAGGGTGCAGCACGAAGAAGAGAAAAATGTCACGTGAAGAGAAATAAGCCAAGCGACATCTAAAGTCTCACCTCCGATGCAGTCCGGCCAACAAGGCAACCATGTGAGGGGAAAGTAGCCAATGGGTCCCCAGGCACTGGGGGGTGAGGCCAGCTCGGCGCAAGCTGGACATGCCAACAATCCTTAAATCCTCAGTGTCGCAGAACCTGTCATCCGAATGGCTACAAGAACTTATGGGTACCGAAGTGGGTAGCCGCTGCAGAAGAGGGCAAGTTAAGGATGCATGCAAGTCGCACGCCATAAGTGGGGCTGATGATGAATTTCAGGGCGGAGAGAGTCTAGACGGGAGATAAGGAGCGGGGCGTGAAAACTCCTAGAAATAGAGGAGATGCCACCATCAGCAGAGATAGAGGAGGCACCAGTAAGATAGAACGGATCGAGATGGATTTCTCGGATTGCCGGAAAAACCTTACTGGGCCGTGTACCCCTGGTACGTGGTGGAGCCAAATCACTCCACCTTATCACCATTACCGATCATGACCAATCCGCTCACAACTACTGATGGAAACCGGTGGAAGAAAGGCATCATGAGAAACCAGCTGGAAAATGGCGTGATTACACAGGCAAAGAAACAGAGAAAGGTCCTCTCTCTAGAAAGATCATGTGACCCGGCCGCGAAGGATATAAGCACTCTGACCAAGCGACTGGAAGATCCTTCACAATCATGAAAAGAAAGAAACGCTTTGAAAGAAACCCCGAAACAACAAATCTAAGATTATTCCGCTGTGAAAGAACGATACCTGACTTTGTCTACCTCTACACCCCAGTTACGATACAACCCCAGTGTCACACAGAGAGTATCGTCTACATACAGTGAATGTGTACTGTAAAAAGGATATCAGTCCAACTGTGAAGATGAATGTATAGTATGTTGAACGAGTATATGAAAAACTGAGAGAGAAGTTCAAGAAGAACAGCAGATATTCCTTCTTACCTCCCTCTCTTGTGTAAACGTGTCCTCAACAAACTGTAAAGCAGAAGTGCCAAACCTAAAGACTGTCTTGGCACGAGAAGCTTTTCCAACACACCCCCTCTTCTCATGCTCCATAAATCAATCAAACGCAGATGAATCCATGAACCTCGTTGACCTCATTAAAACCTCTACCATGAAAACCCCGTGGGAAAAACACTGGCTAGTAGGAAAAAGAGTGTTGATTCACCCTTGCCGACAGGATGCAAGAACACGCTCAATAACAAGAACTTTTTATCTCCTTCCAACTCCTTGTCACTCACACCCCCTTTTCCTTCTTGTGATTGGTCTCGTTTGTCGTGTTCAGACGTGTATGTCAATTAAGTGAGTCCAGTGAGTTGCAGCAGCTGCTGGTGTCGAGGAGCCGCAAGAGGTTTGGTCAGCAGATCGGCAGGATTGGATGCAGATGAGACATATTGAAAATTAACTGAGCCTTTCATTTGTTCGTCATGAACATGATGATATTTCACGTCAATATGCTTCGATTTTTGCCACACAACTCCGGAGGCAATCAATTTGATTGCACCTTGGTTGTCACATCCAATCGGCACTGGCCCATCAGATATCTTTACTGCCATTCCTTCTGCTGCCTCCTTCATCATTCACTTGAGCCAGAGACTCTCCCGTGTTGCATGCGAACAGGTGATATATTCTGCTTCAAGCGTTGACAGTGCTACAACACTCTGAGACTTGGCTTGCCAATGAATCAGTCCAGCCATGATGAGTTCTTCGCTGGCATTGGTGTGCCCCAGGCCAAACACATATCCTCCAACTGATTTTCGAGTTGTAGAGATTCCCGCCCAGTCTGAGTCCGTATACCTGATGATATTGATGCGTGTATCATGGGGAAGTGGATTGTGAGGACGCGTATTCACCAATTGTGAGTGGAATGGAAGCTGTCGGTAGTGGATTTAGAAGTGTGAAGTAATCTTGAGGTATCATAACACCCTCTTCGCAGCTGTTGTATGTATCTCAAGGGAATGCACATTGTATCGGCTGAGAGCAGTGACGCTGAAGGTGATGTCTGGTCGACTTCCCAGTGCCACATACATGAGGGATCCGACCATTGACAAGTATTCCTTGTGGTTGGCCGGTTTGTCCTTACAGCAGATATTAGCCAGATCTGTCTGAGGATCAAGCTGAGACTTAGCCGGTTTCGTATCTATCAATCCAAATCATCGTATGATTGTATTGATGTAGTCTTGTTGGCAGATACTGAATCCGCCGTCTTCAGTTCTTTCAATCTCGATTCCCAGAAACCTTTTCGCTGCTCCTAAGTCACACATCTTGTACTTCTCCAGCAGCAACTGCTTGATCTGATGTCCCTGTCCTTGTGTACTATTGTACGCAATGAGCAGATTGTCCACGTATAGAACTAGCAGGACCCCTGGTTGGAGGTACAGGTTTGGATCTTCAGCTGACAATCAAAAACCGATGAATTGTAAGTATCCATCAATATCCACATACCAAAGTCTGGGTGCCTGTTTCAGTCCGTACAGGGCTTTTCAGAAGATTAAGGCACTTCCGCTCGATGGGTTTCCGCTCGACGCCAGCCAGTCAATTACAAGTGGCATTTCCATGTTGATGTTGTCTCGGTCAATCTTTGGATTTAGAAAAGCCATCACCACATCCATATGATCAACATCTCAGCCATACTGAGTAGCAAGTGCCAATACCAATTGGAACATTGCCATCTTAGATACTGGCGCATAGGTCTTGTCGTAGTCAACTCCTTCCTTTTGTTGATATCCCTTGATGACGAGTCGAGCTTTGTAGCGTGTGGATCCATCCGGATTGACTTTTCTCTTGTAGATCCACTTGCATCCAATAGGTTCTTCCACTGGTACATCAGCGATTTGCATTTGGGCAGTACTACCTTGGGCCACAATGTCAAATGTGTGGTTCTCAACCAATGCCTGCCACTACTGGCGTATAGCTTCTTTTCATTGTCTTGCCTGCGGACTTTGTAGAGCAGTCTTGTACGTGAGCGGTTCATTTTCGGCTTCATGATGTTCGGATGTCTCGGCGATTCCAAGTGTAAGATAGGCAGATGCAAGGCATTCCGAAGATGTCAAATCACCTCCTTCTTTGTGCATCTTGCTTATAATTGCCTTGTTCGATACAAGATGTGCCTTACTATGTGTTTGCGTAGAAATATAGTCATGTTCATCTGCCAAATAAAGTTAGTATTGCAGACTTATTGGCCTCCGCCCAGCAGCTCATTGAGCCAATTCGCTGGTAACAACAGAGACATGGTTTTCCGTCCAGCAGCTCATTGAGCTAATTCGCGCGTGACAACATCAGGAAAAAAAATCTGCGTCCGGACACACAGGCTACATCCGGACGCACCAGGCGCTCGGGACGCTCTGGACGCACCCTGGCAGAGCACATACTGCTCCCAAGGCGAAACGCACAGGCAATGTGAATTCGGACACAGCACGCCATGGCACCATGCATTTGGGCACCGTATGCCAGGGCGCCGTGCGTCCGGATGCAGCTCACCATGGCATCTGCTTACTGGACGGAGCGTGTCAGGGCATTTTCCTTCTGGACGCAGCCATGTCAGGGCATTTTCCTTCTGGACGCAGCCGTGTCAGGGCATTTTCCTTCTAGACACAGCCGTGTCACAGCATTTTCCTTCTGGGCACAGCCGTGTCAGCGCAAATGGCGTCCGGACGACGCGTGTCATGGCACCACGGTCACGCTGTCTGTCAAGGCATGGAACATCGTAGCAAATACAGTTGTCGCATTCGCAAACACGCAGTGGGTTCCAGACATAGTGACTCAGTCCAGTTCTATTCATTCTATCTAATGTACATCTATATACGCTACTACCACACTTCGTGCGGAAACAAAGGAAAGTTGGCAAATACGACACGACGCGTTCAGCACGACGCGATGAGCAAGACGCGATGAGCACGACGCGATGAGTACGGCGCGATGAGCACGACAACTATGAGGAGGATGGCGATAAGCATGCCGCCGGCAACGAGGACGATAGCAAGTAGGATGCACTGAGTATGATTGCGAGCTTTGTGATATGGTTAGCGCAGCTCTCAGAGTGACAGAGACACCGGGAAGTTGTACAATACACAGTGAGGAGTACGATGTCAATGAGGATGCCAGCGGCAAGGACGATAGCGAGTAGGACGCAGTGAGTAAGTCGCAGTGAGTATGATGGCGTGAAAGACCCAACGAGTACGATGGCAATAGAAAGCACCAAGCCACTACTAACGCTTGCGCTTTCGCAAGGTTCGGCTTGCTTATCACTCATAGATAGACCCCTTTTTTCTTCTCCTTTCACCTTGTCCTACTTGTCGACATTTTCCTAATCGACGTCTTACTCGTTGCGCCTTTCTCGCAGTCATACTCGCCGCATCTTACTTGCTCTCATACTTGCTGCGTCCTACTCGCCCACACTTGCCGTGTCCTACCCCCTATCGTTCTCACCGCCGGCACCCTCATTGACATCGTACTCGTCACGTTGTATTGTACAACTTCCCACTGTCTGTCACTCCGAGAGCTGTGCTAACCATGTCACAAAGCTTGCCATCATACTCGCCGCGTCTTACTTACAATGATACTCGCCGCATCCTACTTGCTATCGTCCTCACCGCCAGCACCCTCATTGACATCATACTTGCCGCTTCTTACGTGCGCTGCTACTCGCTGCGGCCTACTTGCTATCGTTCTCGCCACCAGCACCCTCATTGACATCATACTCGCCGCGTCCTACCCGCTATCGTTCTTGCCGCCGGCACCCTCATTGACATCATACTCGCCACGTCCTACCCGCTATCGTTCTCGCCGCCGGCACCCTCATTGACATCGTACTCGTCACGTTGTATTGTACAACTTCCCACTGTCTGTCACTCTGAGAGCTGATCTAACCATGTCACAAAGCTCGCAATCATACTCGCCGCGTCCTACTTGCTATCGTCCTCGCCGCCGGTGGCGTGCTAATCGCCATCCTCCTCATAGTCATCGTGCTCATCGTGTTGTGCTCAACGTGTTGTGCTCAACGTGTTGTGTCGTATTTGCCAACTTTCCTTTGTTTCCGCGCGAAGTGTGGTAGTAGCATATTTAGATGTACATTAGATATAATGAATAGAACTGGACTGAGTCACTATGCCTGGAACCCGCTGCGTCTGCGAATGTGACAAGAGTATTTGCTGCTATGTTCCATGCCTTGACAGCCAGCGTGACCGCGGTGCCATGACACGCGTCGTCCAGACGCCATTTGCCCTGACACGGCTACGTCCAGAAGGAAAATGCCCTGACATGGCTGCGTCCAGAAGGAAAATGCCCTGACACAGCTGCATCCAGAAGGAAAATGCCCTGACACGCTCCGTCTGGTAAGCAGATGCCGTGGCGAGCTGCGTCCAGATGCACGGTGCCATGGTGAACTGCGTCCGAGTTAAGCAGGTTGCGTCCGAAGCGTCCAGAGCGTCTAGTGCGTCCGGACGCTCAGGATGCAATTTTTTTTCTCCTGATGAACAGAGGATCATATGCCGCCCAGCAGCTCATTGAGCCAATTCACTGGTGACAAGAGAGAGATGATATTCCACCCAGCAGCTCATTGAGCTGATTCACTGGTGACAATGGAGATATGATGTTCCGCCCAGCAGCTCATTGAGCCAATTCGCTGGTGACAAAGGAGAGATGATATTCTGCCCAGGAGCTCATTGAGCTGATTCGCTGGTGACAATGGAAAGGGATAAGGAGTCTTTTGACTTACTGTTCTGTTGACTCGGTGAGTCGTTGATCCCTCTACTTTCTGTCTTTTCATCCATTTCGTAGATTTCATCATGCAGTTCGTCTGCATTGTCTGGAAACTCAATGACTTCGGTTTGTTCTTCAGTGTGTGCATTCGCTCCTTCCTGAAACACCACACTTGAGCATTGCACTGCCCGTCCGGTTCTTCCTGAGTTGAAGTCCCATATCCTCCAGATCTTCTGTGACACTGGGGTCATCTCGTGACCAGAGTACTTGGGGAATCAAAGGTAAACAGGCTACTTCGATAATTCACAACGGAATAATCTTACATCTTGTTCGTGGGGTTTTTCTGAGGATGCATTCAGTACTATCCTCTCTTCTCTTTTTCCGATAGGGCGGATTTTGTCCAGCTATATAGTTTCTGGTGGCATCACGTGGTTCCTCTAGAGAACTAACTTTTTATCCTACCTCAGGAGTTACGTCTACTTCGTCAAGACCCTTGAACCCCACGGGTTAGGTTCTTACAACTTCATTGGTCCGGGTCGGTCTAAGGATAAGCCTACTGATCGCCGCATCTCGTATTCCCCTCAATGAGGTCGGTACCGACCTATCAGAGTTTGGCACGTTATCTGGCCTCAAGGGTCCAGGCCTCCTTGTTCCATATAGTTGCGTTTGCAGCCCGGCCAGAGTTAAATCCCTTATGACCAGTCCGGCCATAAGACTCTAACCCTGGGCTATCTTCCGCCTAGACTCTCTGAAGCCGTCTGGGCTCGACTTTCCTTTTCAAGTGGCTTAAGTAAAGTCTCACGTGCCTTGACTATAAAGCAAACCAAGTACTGCTCCCGTGTCTTCTTCCTGAGGTGTAACACGACTCCCCCCTTCTCTGGCTTTTCGTCCCGAAGCCAAAGGGAGATCCTCTCGCAAGTAACCCATCTCTTTCTGTAACTCGGGTATGTTGCTAAAGACGATGGCTACCTGCGTGCGGTTTTTTAGTGCTGCTGAATGCAGTTCTCCACCCCTGCATCCCTTCCAGCCATCCAGTCAGCGGTCACTCTCCCTCGAGTGCCGGGAACCTGCAAAAATGACTGGACCCTCAGAGTAGGCCGGTGCGTACTCTTTCTGTCTCGATGAACTTGATCACGTCGCACATTCGCTTGACTGCTTCCCGTACTTGAGTTCCAGGGTCGTCCTGAGCTCAGAGGAGCAGCAGAGGTATGGTATCCTTCGGGGCTTATCCGGTATCCCGAAAGTGACTGGGTCTAATCTAGGGCTCTGCAGTGTAGGTAGGAGTGACCATGCCATTCGGAGATCGTGTGACCGTCGTACATGTCAGAGTGCTGGTTCCTTTTCAGGGTAAGGAGAATATGTCCGTACAGGAGCATATCAAGTTCATCATGTCATTTTGGGGGTTCTTTCGGGTGCCTGGTCGGCGGATTTTCCGTGGGTGCCCGTGAAGCAGGTCTTTTTGTGTCGATTCAAGTGCTTGGTATTGAAGTCCTCTGCCCCTTCAGCCTACTACCGCCCAGTCCTTGGTGGACTGGGTCTAGCCCTCGGTGAGCCGATAGTCGCTCGGCGTGTCTGGGGTTCGTCGGTGAAACTCCCGGAGCTTCTCCAGACAGCCTACTGAAAAGTTGTTGAATGGTTCTTCCGTCCAGTTCTTGTGCTCCAGATAGTGAAGCCATTTGATGAGGTAGCATATTCGCTTGTTATTTTCCCAGCCGCGTTCGACCGACGACATAACTTCTTCCACGTCGTACTCCTCACTTTGCTCGATGTCATCTACCTCACGGAGTACTCTTCAGGGGTCAGATGGCGCTCGGTGCTCACTTGTTCAATACGGTTGGAGGAGCGATATATGGAAGACATTGTGGATCTTCCACTTCCGAGGCAGCGTGAGACGGGCGGTGAGCGGAGAGACGATTTTCTCAATTTGGAAGGGACCATGATTTTTGTCGTCCAGTTTTCTCGTGGGTCGGCGCGTTTTGATATTGTGTCCGTTGAGCATAACCAAATCTCCTACTTGGTATGCAGGAGGTTCCTTTCTGTTCGGGCGGGTGTATCAGCGCATTCGGTCTTGTGCAGCCTGCAGCCCTCTTCGACCACCCCATCGTGCACCATCTGCATCCAATGTGTGTACAACGTACTGGCCGGGTTTAGTGGCTTCATACTCGGGGGGTTGACCACTGTTGGGTGGAATCCGTAATTTGCATAGAAGGGTATCATTCCGTTGCCGGTGGTGACCGAGTTGTTGTACACGAACTCGGCCATTGGTAGTAGTGAAACCCAGTTGTCTTTCTCTCGGCTCACAAAGGCTCGGAGATAGCTTTTGATTGTCTGATTGAGCCGTTCTGTTTGTCTGTCGATCTGCGGGTGGAGCGCTGTTGACATTCAGGGCCAGATTTCACATATCTCAAGGAATTCCTTCCATACTTCTGAAGTGAATCGGGAGTCTCGGTCTGACACTATATCAGTGGGGAGTCCATGGTGTCTCCATACCTCTTTAGCGAATATGGTTGCTAAGTCTGAAGTGGTTTTCTCCTTGAGTGGTATGAAGTGCGCCATTTTGGTCAACTGGTCAATGATTACCCACAGCTGGTTGCATTCCTCTGAGCGCGGTAGCTCCGTAATGAAGTCCATAGCGATTGACTGCCAGGGGGCATATGGTAGCTCCAGCGGTGAAGACAGTACATAGGGGTGGTGTCGCGCCGCTTTGTTTTTCTAGCACTCAGGGCAACTTTGGATGAAGTCGATGATTTGTTCGTTCATCCTTGGCCACCAGAAATTTCGGCGGATCAACTCAATCATCTCGTCCTGTCCCATATGTCCTGCCCCCTTTGTGTCATGCTCGGGTTCGAGGATTTTCTGCACGATTTCCTTCGGGGCCCACAACCTGTTCTTCCTATAGAGCAGTTCCTCCTGGATTCCCAAGACCTCCTTGTCCTTCCGGATATCTGGCGTTGCTTTTGCTGATACCGTTTCCCATGCTTCCTGATAATCTGAGTCCCTTTTTCCTGCTTCCCTCACTTGTCTTGTGAATTCCTTGTTCTATTTCCAGACCGGAAGTGACTCGAGCAGTACGGATGAACAGATGAAGGTCCAGCTTTCCCGGGATACCGCATTGGCGAAATGGGTTTTTTGTAGAACCATCGTTATTGGCTGGTTTTCACTCCCCCCTTTTACAGGGCGGTACTCCAACCTTCTTGATAGTGTGTCCAGCTTGCCATTCTTGTTTCCTGGCCTGTAATAGATGCGGAAGGCGATGCCGGCCAACTCCTGTGCCCATCGTGCCTGCCATCTGTTAAGTACTTTTGTTGTTGTAAAGTACTCGAGGTTCTGATGATCCGAAAAACCTGCACCTGGTGGGTTGCCCCTTCGCATTATCGTCGCCAGTGTTTGAAGGCGTCAATTATTGCCAGCAGTTCCTTGTCGTGGATTTTGTAATTGATCTCCATGGGCTGGAACTTCCGGGAATGGAAGGCTATCGGGTGCAGTCTTCCTTCTTCATCTCATTGCGATAGTACTGCACCTATGGCAAAATCTGATGCGTCTGTTTCAAGGATGACGTGTTTGTGTACGTCAAAGTGGGCTAGGATTGGTACAGACGTAAATCGGTTTTTAAGCTCCTGGAACACTTTTCCTGCTTCGTCGTTCCAGGCCCATTCCTTCTTGTCTCCTTTGGTCAATTCCGTGACAGGCCACACTACCTTTGAGTAGTCTTGTATGAAATACCTGTAGAAGTTGGCGAACTCCAAGAAGGACTGAACTTTGGTCAGGGAGGATGGGGTTTTCCAACTCAGCACTATTTCCACCTTATCCTGCACCATCTTTATTCCCTCTTTTCCAATGACATAACCCAGGAATTCCACTTCCTGGGTTCTCCAGATGCATTTTTCTGGACTAACTGCTAGCCCATTAGAGTGCAATCTTTCCAGGACTTCATGTACTATCTCATCGTGTTTTGCTATTGTTTTGGCGTATATGAGTATGTCATCCATGTATGCCAATACCCCTAGGTCGAGTAGATCCGAGAACATATGATTTATCATGTCTTGAAAGGTTGACGGGGCATTGGTTAGACCGAAGGGCATAACATTGAACTTGTATAAACCGTATCGGATCCGAAATGCCGTCTTCCATTCACTCGACAACGAAACCATCCACACAGGACATTTTCTATCAAAATGTCCACCACATCTGACTTCAACATGTTCCATCTGGAGGCCCCACGAGACCTGCTCCAAATCACCGACAGAACACCCACGCTGGAACAGGCCATGAAAATGGCCAACCTGGCAGTATGGGTCAGAACCATGGTAAGGCAACAGCAACAGACAGAAAATGGCCTAACGCAGCTCACGGAGTTGTGCGGCAACACAATCGACCAAAATGATCAGTGAATGCAACGAATCGAGCAGGCGTATAACACATTGGCAGAAGGCACTAGGTACGTATATGACCGAGTAAATGCTAATGAAGAAATCGTAGACGCCTGGGTACGAACTGAACTGGCCCACGTGGCAAATGCGTACCAGACCCTGGCAGAGAATGTCTGGCAGGCAATCATTGAACGAACGGCTGAGGACAACCAATGCCAGATATGCCAGGCCACCCAGCTCACCCGAGTAAACGATGCACTGGCATTCCTAGGGGAAGCCAATACAGCCCAGGGATAACACTTGCCTACCTTCCAAGGTAATGTGGAGTTATGGGCAGCTGACCACCAAAGGAAAATGGAAAAAATGGAAGACGAATTACGGCAAGCCTGGGATGAAATCCGGCGAATAGCAACTCGGATACCACTGCCAACCTCCCCAAGGGTGGCACCCCGGACACCAGAACCCCCACACCTCTGGCACAGTCCAGCCAGACCCTCCAGCACCACCACGCCTGTCGCTCCAAGCGTGCCCACGGTGGACCACCCTCAAGTTCTGCAACGGGATCTCCGTCTCCACTATTACTACCATCCCCATCACCTCCACGGTCCCCTCCAAGAAACCAGTGACCAACATTCATGCCGTAGAAACTAGTGCAACTAGTAGTGGAGGGGGTAGCCAGAGCTCAACAGTACCCGGAACCTAGGACGGAACGAATCCATACGTCAAGGTTAAAAATGGAAAACCCCAAAAAGTTTGACAGCAAAAGCACCACGGCCTTCAACCATTGGTGGGAATCCGTCACCATGTACCTAGGTTTCTACCCGGAAACTGTGGACAGCCAGAAAATCCCGTGGGTTGGAACGCTCTTAACAGACATGGCCCTAGTCTGGCATCTACACCGGTACCGGGAACAGCGGGATAACAACACCTGGGTCAACTATTCCGCAGCCATTAGGATGGAATACTGCAACAAACGAAAAGTGGCCAATGCCCAGCTAAAATTGGGAGAACTCAGATACCAGGGGTCTATCCGAGCCTACTTAATGGAGTTCCGAGCCCTCAATATCTTCGCCCAAGCAACAGGGGAAGCTTTCAGGGAAAAAATCGACCTCACCATGACCTCCGAAATCTTGCGAATGCGATTCGCCCACTCTCTTGGGGAATTTATAGACGATGAAGAGTTCCTGCAGGCCACCTATCAGTCTGGACTGCAAGTGGAACGAATGAAGGCACTGGAAAAGGTGAGGGAAGGAGCAAGGCCTCCAAAAATGGAGGATAAGAAAAAGGATGAAAAAAGAAGGGAAAACCGGGCAAGCGAAAAAACGGCCGACCGCAGCGACAACACAGGACCAAAGCCCCCGCCAGAGAGGAGCAACGAATACGGAGGACCTGGCCAGTGGCCCTCAGAAGCTGAAGCGTTCAGCGGGGTACCTCCCTCCGAGAAAAGAGAACATCTCAGCACTTGAGGCTGCCATTGTTGCAGCTGAACCGAATATCGAGACGCGAAATGCTATGCCCTAACCACCAAAAAGGGAACTACCTTGCCACTGGCAGCTTGGAACGTTAGCGCGGTTGCTTCCGTAAAACGGCCACAAAATGAAGACCAGAGCAAAGAAAGGACAGAGCCCGCCACCAAACTACAAAAGGTAGGGGCAGTCGAAACCATGGAAATCGACCAGACGACCCTCTGGGATGAGGATGAGGATTTGGATTTTTGAAGGGTCATGGGTCCAGGCCAAACCCAAAGACCATCAGGATATGTGGAACTGGCCAAAAAAGAAGGAGCCAAATGGAAGAAGAGCCTACCCAAAAGAAAGCAAAAACCAAGCAGCCACGAGGTGGCAACCAACCAATCATCACCATGCATCTACATATAGGAAAGAAAGCTTACACTATCCGAACACTGTTAGACACCGGATGCTCTATCCCTCTAATTAGCCAGGAATGGGTGTGGAAGCACTGAATTCTGCTGATAAAGCACAGACAAAAAATGGTTATCAAAAGTTACACTGGTACAACCATTGACAAAGCCGGCCAATATTATACAAGGCCGATGCTCTTGCAACACTGGAAGCACTACACTCGGGAAGCCTTTGAAGTCTCTCCTATGGAGCCCAGAATCGATGTATTCCTCTCCTTCCGATGGATAGCACAGCACCCACCGCAGGGACCTTGGGACTCAGCCGAACTCAGGTTCGACAGTATACAATGTCGCGAAAAATGCATGTGATATGGGAACGGCGATTTCCCGCTAACCTGGGACGAAACCATTGTGACAGATCCCATGGTAGGCATACTGGGACACGTATCAACGGTGAGCTCAGAAACAACGGATTCTTGGGCTAGAATCCCCCAAGAATTCATAAGACAGGTGGCCATTATGAGCCAAAAAGCAGTGGATGCCTTACTCAGCTACAAGGAATACGTCTGCAAGATCGAGATCAAGGAAGGAGAAAAGGCCCCTTCGAGACCCATCTACCCCCTGTCCGAGCAGGAGTTGGAAACGTTAAGGGAATGGCTAAAAGAAATGCTCAGAACAGGGAAAATTCAACGATCCACCTCGTCGGCCGGATCGCCCATCCTGTTCGTACCAAAACCCAGCAGAAGAGGTCTACGGCTATGCATCGACTATCGAGCGCTGAATTGTATCACCATCCCAAACCGTTATCCACTACCACTTATGCAGGAACTACAAGATAGGGTGCAGGGGGCAGAATGGTTCACCAAGCTGGACTTAAAAAATGGATTCAATCTCATTCGGATCCGCAATGGAGATAGGGTGATTTTCGGATTGAAGATTATAGTGTAACACTGGGGTCGTCTCGTGACCGGAGTGCTTGGGGAATCAAAGGTAATCAGGCTACTTCGATAATTCACAACGGAATAATCTTAGATCTTGTTCGTGGGGTTTTTCTGAGCATGCGTTCGGTACTGTCCTCTCTTCTCTTTTTCTGACAGGGCAGATTTTGTCTGGCTATATAGTTTCTGGTGGCGTCATGTGGTTCCTCTAGAGAACTAACTTTTTATCCTATCCGGGAGTTCCGTCCGCTTCGTCAAGACCCCTGAACCCCATGCATTAGGTTCTTACAACTTCATTGGTCCTGGTCGGTCAAACGATAAGCCGACTGATCCCCGCATCGCATATTCCCCTCAATGAGGTGGTTACCAACCTATCAGAGTTCGACAGGTTATCTGGCCTCAAGGGTCCAGGTCTCCTTGCTCTGCATAGTTGCGTTTGCAGCCTGACCGGAGTTAAATCCCTTACGAGCGGTATGGCCGTAAAACTTTAACCCTAGCCTATCTGCCGTCTAGACTCTCTGAAGCTGTTACACCCTAAATACTACAGGGTCAGAATTCGGATACGGACCTGGCAGGAAGGTATCGGAAACTCATCACACGGTCTTAGGACAGCATCCCGAGACCAGGCAACCGACACTGTCGGAGCTCGGCTTGGGTCAACTGACTCTGCGGCACCAGGAGGTCCCTGGGCCAAGTGCCGGCGCAGACTGGGAAAGTGTAAGCGCTGCTGCGGAGGAAGACAACCTTGGTGGTCTTCATAAGCAGGACAAGCAATCAGAAGGAAAACGGGAACACAAGGAGCTGCGAGTCTAGATCGCGGAATAGAAGCGGGGCTGTTTCCAGAGGCACAACCCAGAGGAACAGCACCACGAGTCGGGAATCGCTGTATCGTCGCAGACGGCTCGAAGGCCTGAGGCGATACCGTTGTACCCCGTGGTCAGGAGACACAAGGGATGATGCTACCACTTGCATCCTCGTCATTGACACCTGATTATCGCGATGAACTCTGGGCTTTGCCAGCGCACGACAGCGTGAGCATATCCACCACTTATCTGAGATGCTTACAACGATTATGATGCAGGGCATACGCCGCACCAAGGCGAGGGACGTCAAGTTGACCGAATACTGAAGTGGAGGCTTGACTTCAAGCCGATCCTGTAGCGCTGGGTAGCCCCAGACCGAGTACTGGCTCGTGTTCGGGAAAGTGCAAACGCCACTACAGGACCGCACCTGAGGAACAGTTCAAGAGTCTGTTGGGAGCGATATGGGGTGGAGCTATACCTTGGTGCCCGTTGCAGCCAAGAAGGATTAGCTGGAACGGTTGAGGGCTCATTGCTGCCAGCTCCGGTCGAGTAACAAAATCAACCCCGCACGCAACCCAATCACATCACCCAATCACGATGAGAGGACTTAAGGAGAGGCACCTGCTCTGGCCACTCTCGGGAAGATAGGGGAAAAGCACTACTATCTGACCCAATCAACAGTTATCCTCTTTACGCTGATGAAATCTAGTGCCAAGGCATAGAGTTTTCACGTTGCAGTGCTGGGTAGTTCCCTGCAGCACATGACTTTGCCCAGCTGGATACTTATACGACCACCCGCCGACGAGCGGTTGTCATCGAATGAAAAACAGAACCATCGGTCTTCATCAGAATCATCAGCGGAATCATCAGTGGAATCATCAACGGACCACCTACTGGTCACCACGACATCGAGTCAACGACCATCCCCCTACGAGCGATCCTACGAGTGATCAAGCGAGCGATCCTAGGAGTGCCACGGAGCCGCAAACGATCTGAACGATACGCCTTACACCGAAGCCTTCGCCGCGCGCCACGAGCAATAACGAGCAAGATGTCGGTCGATCGGGGAAGGAGACGGAAGGAAACATGAGGAGCTCAAGAGTCTGGGCGGGAGATAAGGAACGGTGTAAAGGATATGGCCGAGACACTGGGCGTATGGATTACTCCGGAGGAGGGGGCCACAGCAAACCGGGGGCGTGAGAGGGCAGGTGTTAGAACGAGACTCTCCAGAGAGCTCGGTCGAGACTCCCCAGCGAGCTTGTTTGTCATAACGACCGATACTCCAGACACCACCCGGGCCGCATGAAAGAACTCAGTCTAGAACTGGGGGAATTATGCGGTGCCAACAGGACCCTCAGACTCGCCTTATTGTCAGACCGACCAGGACGAGTAGCTTCGGGCTCCGGCCCGCACCCAGTAGGGTCTGGTGTGTGAGTGTATTCCTTACCTTATCTTACCCGTGAGGCAGTCATCGCATGAGCCGTTTGGCAGTCACCGAAGCGTCAGACAATCCACCGAACCGGACAGATACGATACGAGCGAGCCGCCGGGCAAGCCGCCAGGCCCGTCTCAAACCGAAATGATATACGCAAGCCATCTGGCATGCCACCGGGCATGTGTTGCACCATCCACTGAAGCGCAGATACGCCTAAGCGCTGCAAGCGTGACGACGGTCGATTGGGGACGGAGACGGAAGGATACATAAGGGGCTCGAGAGTCTAGGTGGGAGATGAGGAACGGGGTAAAGGATACGGCCGAGACACTGGGAGTATGGATTACTCCGGAGGAGGGGGCCATGGCAAACCGGGGGCATGAGAGGGCAGGTGTTAGGATGAGACTCTCCAGAGAGCTCGGTCAAGACTCCCCAGGGAGCTCGTTTGTCATAACAACCGATACTCCAGACACCACCCGGGCCACATGAAAGAACTCGGTCTAGAACTGAGGGAATTATGCAGTGCCAACAGGACCCTCAGACTCGTCTTATCGTCGGACCGACCAGGACGAGTAGCTTTGAACTCCGGCCCGCACCCAGGAGAGTCTGGTGTGTGAGCGTATTCCTTACCTTATCTTACCCGTATGGCAGTCATCGCGTGAGCTGCTTGGTAGTCACCGAAGCCACGAGCGAGTCATTGGGCAAGCCACCGGGCCTGTCTCGAACCATCCGCCGAAGCGCTGCGAGTGAGCTGTCAGGCAGTAGGCCGGGCCCATCTCGATCCGCACTATCTGCCGAAGCGATATACACAAGCCGCCTGGCAGGCCACCGGGCTTGCGTCAAACCATCCGCCGAAGCGAGACACGTGCGAGCTGCCACACAGACTGCGCCGTCCACCGAGCGATCCGTCGAGCAACCCGTTGCCGCGGAGCCATGTACGATCCAGCGCTCAACCCACAGCCAGCGGGCACCGTAGATACCGAACCGAACCCCTTAGATTACTCGCTGTGAATCCTCTAGCGGTGGGCGAACTTGGTGTAATGGCGGAGGTTCTCCAAGGTACTTGAGTGAGTTCTGGTGATGCAAGCGAGAGCGGGAGTGGCAGTGGGGTGGGGGAAACGGGAACAGGAACGGGAATGGAACGGGAATGGGAACGGGAACGGGAACGGGAATGGGAACAGGAACGGGAATGGGAGACAGAGACGGACAGCATCAGATGGACGTGTTGGACAAGAACGGACAACGTCAGACGGACGTGTCGGACAAGAACGGACAACGTCAGACGGACGTGTCGCACAGGGAGACGGACAGCGTCGGACGGACATGTTGGACAGAGAGACGGACAGTGTCAGACGGACGTGTCGGACAGAGAGATGGACAGCATCAGACGGACCTATCGGACAAGAACGGACAACGTCCGACGGACTTGTCGGACAGGGACGGGCGGCGCTAGACGAGCGTCGCCGATAGAGAGATACGGTGGAAACGTAGGAAACGGAGGAAATGGAGACGAGGTTGATATTCCGAATTGAATACAAGAGGTTGCATGAAGAGAAGAAGAAGACAAAACACGGGAGACAGCCCTCCTTATATACACAGTTCTTGCAACTCCCATACGTCCTCCTACTCATACCCGTGCAACTCACATATGTACTCATACTCACATATGTGCTCATAACCACGCAACTCATACAACCTTCTCTTATGCAACCGGGGCCCGTAACCGACACCCTTTCCAAGATCGAGACATCCGGAGCGAGGTGA
>Ga0307516_10000720_pt1 | contig 45106 bp, 29 predicted proteins | sample 19_EM_MG_FD_203310 | JGI IMG/M metagenome (GOLD analysis project Ga0307516, IMG submission 203310) | Populus trichocarpa ectomycorrhiza microbial communities from riparian zone in the Pacific Northwest, United States - 19_EM | ecosystem: Host-associated > Plants > Roots > Unclassified | place... | reverse complement strand
CGCGGTGGTGCGCATCCAGCGCGACATCGTCTCGTTCGACCAGCTGATGCTGATGGCCGACGAAGCCGCCTACCTGGCCAAGCGCGAAGGCCGCGGCGCGATCTGCGTCTACGACCCCAAGCGCAGCGCCAACGACTCGCAGCGTGAATCGATCAACTGGGCACTGGTGCTGTTCGACGCCTTGAAGGAAAACCGGCTGCGCATGTTCTGCCAGCGGCTGGAGCCGTTGGGCACCGGCCATGGCGAACCCAAGCGCCTGCACCTGGAAACCTTGGCTCGTCTGTGGGACCCGGTACGCGAGAAGCTGCTGATGCCGGCGCACTTCATCGCACCGGCAGAGCGCTTCCATCTCGTCACCGACATCGACCGCTGGATGATCGGCCAGGTGGTGCAGTTGCTGGGCGAAGTGCCCGACCTGCACGACCAGATCGGCCAGATCGCCGTGAACCTGTCGGCCATCACGATCCGCGACACCGGCCTGTGTGACCACGTGGCCGAGCTGCTGGCCAAGCATCAGGTGCCGGGCCGGCTGCTGTGTTTCGAGATCACCGAGACCGAGGCCATCACCAACCTGCAAAGTGCCAGCAGCTTCATGCAGAAGCTGCACGACCTGGGCTGCCGTTTCTCGCTCGACGATTTCGGCAGCGGCTTCGCGTCGTTCACCTACCTGCGCCGCCTGCCCTTCGACTCGATCAAGATCGACGGCATGTTCGTGCGCGACATGGACAGCGACGACGTGCACAGCGGCATGGTCCGCTCGATGGCCGAGATGGGCCGCCTGCTGAACAAACCGATCGTGGCCGAATGCGTCGAGAACGAACGCGTGGCCAGCATGCTGCGCTCACTGGGCATCGACTGGGGTCAAGGCTACGTCTTTCACCAGCCCGAGGCGCTGACGCAGCAGTTGCTGCGCAAGTGGCTCGGGGGCGTAGGGCAAGCCGACGCACAACGCGTGGCTTGAAGCGCAGTCTCGTGGTCTGTTGCAGCCTTCTTTGGCGGCCGTGACTGCGACGTGTGAAGCGGGCCCAAGGCGGCGGGCGACCGGCTCCGCTCATGTCCCCCGCGCCGGGCTTTGCCCGACGCTCCTCCTTTACTTCGCTGCGCCGGTCACCCGCCGCCTTGGGCAGCCACCTTCTTGGACTGCCCTCGATCGAACAGTCGCGCCGGTGGCGAATCGGCGCGATTGGGCGCTCTGCGCAGCGAGGTAAAGGAGGAGCCGGCAGCCGCAGGCTGCCGGCGGGGGACACGAGCGGAGCAGAGTGCCCCATCGCGTCGATCTCGCTGCGATCCTTGATCAGCGACCGGCGACAGTTTCGCCGGTCACGGAAAACCAGCGCTCAACCCACCCAGCGCCGCGCGTTGCGGAACATGCGCATCCACGGGCTCACGGCGGTGATGTCGCCGTTGGTCCAGCTCATCTGCGCGTGGCGGAAGACGCGCTCCGGGTGCGGCATCAGCGCACTGAAACGGCCATCGGCCGTCGTCACCGCCGTCAAGCCATCCGGGCTGCCGTTCGGGTTGAACGGGTAGACCTCGGTCGGTGCGCCGTGGCCGTCGACGAAGCGCATCGCGCGGTGCACCTGGGTCGCATTGCCGCGCTGCGAGAAGTCGGCGAAGCCTTCGCCGTGGGCGACCGCGATCGGTGCGCGGCTGCCGGCCATGCCGGTGAAAAAGATCGACGGGCTGTCCAGCACCTCGACCATCGCCAGCCGGCCTTCGAACTGCTCGCTCTTGTTGCGGACGAACTTCGGCCAGTCCTGTGCGCCGGGGATGATGGGGCTCAGCGCTGCCATCATCTGGCAACCGTTGCACACGCCCAGCGCAAAGCTGTCGCTACGGGCAAAGAACGCTGCGAACTGCTCGGCCAGCACGGGGTTGAACATCACCGAACGGGCCCAGCCTTCACCGGCGCCCAGCGTGTCGCCGTAGCTGAAGCCACCGCAGGCGATGAAGCCCTGGAATTGGTCCAGCCGCGCACGACCGGCGTGCAAGTCGCTCATGTGCACGTCGAAGGTGTCGAAGCCGGCCTTCGCCATCGCGTAGCTCATCTCGACATGGCTGTTGACGCCCTGCTCGCGCAGGATCGCCAGCTTCGGCCGGGTCTTGTTGATGAACGGTGCGGCGATGTCTTCGGCCGGGTCGTAGGTCAGGTGAACGTGCAGGCCCGGGTCATCGCCACCGGCGGCCGCGTGTTCGCTGTCGGCGCCGACCGGGTTGTCGCGCAGCCGGCTGATGCGCCAGCTGACATCATCCCAGGCCTGGTGCAGCTCGCGCAGCGGGGCCGAGAACTGGGCCTTCGCATCGCGCCAGACTTCGACCACTTGCTTGTCGTTGGTTTTGCCGACGACATGGCTCAGCGTCGACAGTCCGTGAGCGCGCAGCGTGCCGAGCACGGCGTCGCGTTCGGCGGTCTTCACCTGGATCAGCGCACCCAGCTCTTCGTTGAACAGCGCCTTCAGCGTCAGCTCGTCGCGGCGGCCGCTGACCTGGCTGGCCCAGTTCTTCGAGTCGCCCATTTCGGCGCGGCTGTCGCTGATGCCGTCACCCTCGGTGACCAGCATGTCGACGTTGAGGCTCACGCCGCGGTGGCCGGCGAAGGCCATTTCGCAGGCAGCCGCCCACAAGCCACCGTCGGAGCGGTCGTGGTAGGCCAGCAGCTTGCCTTGACCGCGCAGTTCATTGACCGCAACAACGAGTGACTTCAAGCGCGCCGCGTCGTCCAGATCCGGCACCGTGTCGCCAAACTGCTGCAGCGTCTGCGCCAGGATCGAACCGGCCATGCGCGCCTTGCCGGCGCCCAGGTCAACCAGGATCAGCGTGGTGTCGCCGTCTTGCAGCTGCGGCGTCAGCGTGCCGCGCACATCGTCCAGCGTGACGAAGGCGGTGACGATCAGCGAGACCGGGGCGACGACCTGCTTTTGCACGCCGGCGTCTTGCCAGCGGGTGCGCATCGACAGCGAATCCTTGCCGACCGGCACGCCGATGCCGAGCGCCGGGCACAACTCCATACCGACGGCCTTGACCGTCTCGTACAGCGCGGCGTCTTCGCCCGGCTCGCCGCAAGCGGCCATCCAGTTGCAGCTCAGCTTGACGTGCTCGAGCGTGATCGGCGCCGCCAGCAGGTTGGTGATGGCCTCGGCCACCGCCATGCGGCCTGAGGCCGGCGCGTCCAGCGCGGCCAGCGGCGTGCGCTCGCCCATGCTCATCGCCTCGCCGCGCAGGCCGGCGTAGTCGGCCAGGGTGACGGCGCAATCGGCCACCGGCACCTGCCACGGGCCGACCATCTGGTCGCGGTGGTTCAGGCCGCCGACCGTGCGGTCGCCGATCGTGACCAGGAAACGCTTGCTGGCCACGGTCGGGTGGCGCAGCACGTCGAGCGCTGCCTTCTTCAGCTCGACGCCGGTCAGGTTCAGCGGCGCCAACTCACGCGCCACGCGGGTCACGTCGCGCTGCATCTTGGGCGGCTTGCCCAGCAGCACGTCCATCGGCATGTCGATCACACGCTCGCCGCCGGGGCCGTCTTCGAGGATCAGCTCCTTGTCGTCGGTGGCCACGCCGACGATCGAGAACGGGCAGCGCTCGCGCTCGCACATTTGCTCGAACAGCGGCAGCAGGTCCGGGTTCACGGCCAGGACGTAGCGCTCCTGGCTCTCGTTGCACCAGATTTCCTTCGGCGCCAAGCCGGTTTCTTCCAGCGGCACCTTGCGCATGTCGAAGCGCGCGCCCTTCTCGGCCCCGTCGACCAGTTCGGGGAAGGCGTTGCTGATGCCGCCGGCGCCCACGTCGTGGACCGCGACGACCGGGTTGTTTTCACCCAGCGCCCAACAATGGTTGATGACCTCTTGCGCCCGGCGCTGGATCTCGGGGTTGCCGCGCTGCACCGAGTCGAAATCGAGCGCCGCGGTGTTGGTGCCCGCCGCCATCGAGCTGGCGGCGCCGCCGCCCATGCCGATGCGCATGCCCGGGCCGCCCAGCTGGATCAGCAGCGTGCCGGCGCCGAAGGGCAGCTTGTGGGTCTGGCCATCGCTGATGGTGCCCAGGCCACCGGCGATCATGATCGGCTTGTGGTAGCCGCGGCGGATGGCGTTGGCGCCCTCGCCCACCGTCTGCTCGAAGACGCGGAAGTAGCCGCCCAGCGCGGGCCGGCCGAACTCGTTGCTGAAAGCCGCGCCGCCCAGCGGGCCCTCGGTCATGATCTGCAGCGGGCTGGCGATGTGCTCAGGCTTGCCGTAGGGGCTGGTTTCCCAGGGCTCGTTGGTGCCAGGCAGGTTCAGGTTCGAGACCGAGAAGCCGGTCAGACCCGCCTTGGGCTTGGCGCCGCGGCCGGTGGCGCCCTCGTCCCGGATCTCGCCGCCGGAGCCGGTGGAAGCGCCCGGGAACGGCGAAATCGCCGTCGGGTGGTTGTGCGTCTCGACCTTCATCAGCACGTGCGCAGTTTCCTGGCGCGCGCCGTACTTCGGGGCGTTGGTGAATCCTTCGGGCAACCAGCGCTCGACCGGGCCACCTTCCATCACCGCGGCGTTGTCGCTGTAGGCGACGATGCTGCGCTGCGGGTTGGTCTTTTCGGTGTGGCGGATCATGCCGAACATCGACAGCGGCTGCTTTTCGCCGTCGATCGTGAACTCGGCGTTGAAGATCTTGTGGCGGCAGTGCTCGCTGTTGGCCTGCGCGAACATCATCAGCTCGACATCGGTCGGATTGCGCTTCAGCCCTATGAAGGCGGCGACCAGGTAGTCGATCTCGTCGCCATACAAGGCCAGGCCGAACTCGGTGTTGGCGACTTCCAGCGCGGCACGGCCCTGGCCCAGCACGTCCACATGCGCCATCGGCTCGGCCGGTTGCTCGTCGAACAGGTGGCGGGCGGCTTCGCGTTCGAAAGCCACGCTTTCGGTCATGCGGTCGTGCAGCAGCGCGGCGCAGGCCTGGCGTTCGTCGGCGGTCAGCGGCTTGGTGCCCCCCAGCAGCCCCGTTTTCAGCGTCAGCCGGTATTCGGTGACGCGCTCGACGCGGTGGATGCTCAGGCCGCAGTTGTGGGCGATGTCGGTGGCCTTGCTGGCCCACGGCGACACGGTGCCCAGGCGGGGCATCACGACGACCAGTTCACCCTCGGCGGCCACCGCCGGGTCACCGTAGCGCAGCAGCGAGGCCAGCTTGTCCAGTGCGCCAGCGTCGAGGCTGGCGTCGCTCCAGGCCCAGTGCACGTGGCGGGCGGTGACGCCGGTCACCTTCGGGCAGGCGGCTTGCAGCGCGGCGAGCAGCGTCTGGGCGCGGAAGGCGGACAGGGCGTTGCCGCCCTCGAAGTGCATCAGGTGCTTGGAAGCTGAAGACATGGGGTGACGGCGTGGGAGCGGCGGTGGCGGCGCGGTGCGCTCGTGGCGCACCGTGTGGCGGGAGGCCGGCGGCCCTGGGGCACCAGGGGCCAAGCCCGTGAAAACCCGCGATTTTACGGGGGAGTGGAATAATCTCGGCCCATGACGATCACATTGAAGTCCGCCGCCGACATCGAAGGCATGCGTGTGGCCGGCCGTTTGGCCTCTGAAGTGCTGGACATGCTGACCCCGCATGTGAAGCCCGGCATCAGCACCGAACAGCTGGACAAGCTGGCGCACGACCACATCGTGAACGTGCAAGGCGGCGTCCCCGCCCCGCTGAATTACCAGCCGCCGGGCTACACGCCGTACCCCAAATCGATCTGCACGTCGATCAACCACCAGGTCTGCCACGGCATTCCGAACGACCGGCCGCTGAAGAACGGCGACATCGTCAACATCGATGTCACCGTGATCAAGGACGGTTGGCACGGCGACACCAGCCGCATGTTCGTGGTGGGCGAAGGCTCGATCGCCGCCAAGCGCCTGTGCGCGATCACCTATGAAGCGATGTGGCGCGGCATCGTCAAGGTCAAGCCGGGCGCGCGCCTGGGCGACATCGGCCACGCGATCCAGACCTTTGCCGAGAACCAGGGTTTCTCGATCGTGCGCGAGTTCTGCGGCCACGGCATCGGCCAGAAATTCCACGAAGAACCGCAGGTGCTGCACTATGGCCGCCCCGGCACGCTGGAAGAGCTGGTGCCGGGCATGGTGTTCACGATCGAGCCGATGATCAACGCCGGCCGGCGCGACATCCGCGAAACCGGCGACGGCTGGACCATCGTCACCAAGGACCGCTCGTTGTCCGCCCAATGGGAGCACACGATCGTCGTCACCGACACCGGCTACGAGGTGATGACGGTGTCGGCAGGCAGCCCACCGGTGCCTGCGTTCGTGGCCGGCTGAGGGCTCATGGCGCGGGATCAGGAGGATGGGGCACTCTGCTCCGTTCGTGTCCCCCGCCGCCAGCCTGCGGCTGCCGGCTCCTCCTTTACCTCACTGCGCAGAGCACCCCATCCTCCTGATCGGCACCGTCTTGCTTCATCCACGCGCGGCACAACACCCTGCCTGCCGAGGGTATGGGGTGACTGGCGCAGTGAAGTATTAGGAGGAGGCAACAGCCAACGGCTGGGGCCGGGGCCGGGTATATGAACGGAGCCAGTCGCCCCGTACCCGCTGCACGCGCGACCCCCGACACCGAAAGCCGCTGATCCATGGCCCCTCTGGACGCCCCGCCTGAAAAGGCCGCCCCCTGTGTCGCCACGCTGCGCGACCGTTTTCGTGGCGGCAAGGCCGAGCTGATCGAGCATTTCCGCGCTTCGCGGCCGACGACGACCAGCGTCGCCAAGCTGCTGCGCGCATTGGCACGTCATGTCGACGCGACGCTGCAAGAGCTTTGGCAAGCCAGCGGCATGCCCACCGGCGCGGCGTTGTTGGCGGTGGGTGGTTATGGCCGCGGGGAGTTGTTCCCGCATTCCGACGTCGACGTGCTGGTGCTGCTGCCGCCGACGATGGTGCATGCGGCAGACGACCCGGCCGTACACGCCACCTTGTCCGGCTTCATCACCGCCTGCTGGGACATCGGGCTGGAGATCGGATCCTCCGTTCGCACGATCGAGGATTGCATCGCCGAAGCGCGCAAGGACGTGACGGTGCAGACCGCCCTGCTCGAAAGCCGCTTTCTCTGCGGCTCGCGGCGCCTGTTCAATGCTTTCCGCCATGCCAACACCGAGGTGATGGATGCACGCGCGTTTCTGCGTGCCAAGTCGCTGGAAATGCGCCAGCGGCACGTGAAGTACGAAGACACGCCGTACGCGCTCGAACCCAACTGCAAGGAAAGCCCGGGCGGACTGCGCGACCTGCAGGTCGTCATGTGGGTGGCACGCGCTGCCGGCCTGGGACGCACCTGGAGCGAGCTGGCCGCCAAAGGCCTGATCACCGCTTTCGAGGTGAAGCAGCTGCAGCGCCATGAGGGCACGCTGAAGCTGATCCGCGCCCGGCTGCACATGGTGGCCGGCCGGCGCGAAGACCGGCTGGTGTTCGACCTGCAGACGGCCGTGGCCGAGAGCTTCGGCTACGAGGGCGATCGCGGGACCCGCGCATCCGAGCTGCTGATGCACCGCTACTACTGGGCGGCCAAGGCGGTGACGCAGCTGAACCAGATCCTGATGCTGAACATCGAGGAGCGGGTCAACGGGACCGAGGCCGTGCCGATGCGGCCGATCAACGCTCGCTTCCTGGACCGTGCCGGCATGCTGGAGGTTTCGCGCGACGACCTCTACACCGAGAACCCGCACGCGATCCTCGAAACGTTTCTCGTCTACCAGCAGACACCCGGCATCAAGGGTTTGTCGGCTCGCACCTTGCGCGCGCTCTACAACGCCCGCAACGTGATGGACTCGGGCTTTCGCCGAGACCCGGTCAATCGCGAGCTGTTCATGGACATGCTGCGCCAACCCGAGGGCCAGACGCACGCCTTCCGGCTGATGAACCAGACCTCGGTGCTGGGGCGCTACCTGTGGGTCTTCCGCCGCATCGTCGGGCGCATGCAGCACGACCTGTTCCACGTCTACACGGTCGACCAGCACATCCTGATGGTGCTGCGCAACGTGCGGCGCTTCTTCGTGCCCGAGCATGCGCACGAGTACCCGTTCTGCAGCCAGCTGGCCGCGGGCTGGGACAAGCCGTGGGTGTTGTACATCGCCGCCCTCTTTCACGACGTGGCCAAGGGCCGCGGTGGTGACCACTCGGAGCTGGGCGGCACCGAAGTGCGCCGCTTCTGCCGTGACCACGGCCTCGACGCGGCCGACACCGAGCTGGCCGAGTTTCTCGTCCGCCACCATTTGACGATGAGCCGGGTGGCGCAGAAGGAAGACCTGTCCGATCCCGATGTGATCACCGCCTTCACGCGCCAGATGGGCGACGCGCGCCACCTGACGGCGCTGTACCTGCTGACCGTGGCCGACATCCGTGGCACCGGCCCGAAGGTATGGAACGCCTGGAAAGGCAAGCTGCTGGAAGACCTGTACCGCCTGGCGCTGCGTGCGTTGGGCGGGGGCTCGCCGAACGCAGATGCCGAGATCGAGGCCCGCAAGCAGGACGCGCAGCACATCCTGGCGCTGCACTCGGCCCTGCCCGGCACCGAACAGCCGCTGTGGAAGACGCTCGACGTCAGCTACTTCGCCCGCCACGACGCGACCGAGATCGCCTGGCACGCACGGGCGCTGTGGCGCCACATCGAATCCCGCGTGCCGATCGTGCGCGCCCGGCCGTCGCCGATCGGCGAAGGGCTGCAGGTGCTGGTTTTCTCGCCCGATTGCCCCGACCTCTTCGCACGCATCTGCGGCTATTTCGACTCGGCCGGCTTCTCGATTCAGGACGCGAAGATCCACACCACCCGCGCCGGCTACGCACTGGACACCTTTCAGGTCGTCAACCCTAACGCCGAAAGTCAGGCCGCCAGCGCCTACCGCGACATGATCTCGCTGGTCGAGACCCAAGCCGCCCAGGCGCTGGCCTCGACCGGCGTGCTGCCGCTGCCCAGCCGCGGCCGTGTGTCGCGCCGCGTCAAGAGCTTTCCAATCCAGCCGCGCGTGTCGCTGCGGCCGGACGAACGTGGCCAGCGCTGGGTGCTGTCGGTCAGCACCAGCGACCGCTCGGGCCTGCTCTACGCCATCGCGCGGGTGCTGGGCAAGCACGAGATCAACCTGCAGCTCGCGAAGGTCTCGACGCTCGGCGAGCGGGTGGAAGACACCTTCCTCGTCAGCGGCCTGGCGCTGCAGCAGCCCAAGCTGCAGCTGCAGATCGAAAGCGAGCTGCTCGACGCGATCGCGATGACGCCGTGAGCCTGAGCACGATGACAGCCGCCGAGGCCATGGCGGCGCCCACCGGCTACGACAGCGTGATCGACGTGCGCTCGCCCTCGGAGTTCGCCGAAGACCGGCTGCCCGGCGCGGTGAACTGGCCCGTGCTCGACGATGCCGAGCGGGCCGAGGTCGGCACGATCTACACCCAGGTCTCGACCTTCGAGGCGCGCAAGCGTGGCGCGGCGATCGTCTCGCGCAACATCGCCCGCCACATCGACGAACACGTCGCCGGCCTGGACCGCGATTGGCGGCCGCTGGTCTATTGCTGGCGCGGCGGTCAGCGCTCGGGCAGTTTTGCGATCGTGCTGGCGCAGATCGGTTTTCGGGTGCGGCAACTGCAAGGCGGCTACAAGGCCTACCGCGCCGTCGTGCGCAACGAGCTGGAGACCCTGCCCGGCCGCTACGACTGGCGCGTGATCGGTGGCCGCACCGGCAGCGGCAAGACCCGGCTGCTGGCCGCGCTGGCGGCCGAAGGCGCCCAGGTGCTGGACCTGGAAGCGTTGGCGGCCCACCGCGGCTCGGTGCTGGGTGACCTGCCCGGCCAAACCCAGCCCAGCCAGAAGGAATTCGACAGCCGGGTCTGGCATGCGCTGCACGGCTTCGACCCCGCACGGCCGGTGTTCGTCGAGCGCGAAAGCCGCCGCATCGGCCGCCTGCAGTTGCCGGACGCGGTGCTCGAAGCCTGGCAGCAGCGCAGCCGCGCCATCCAGGTCGAGCTGGGCCTGTCCGAGCGCGTGGCTTTGTTGACCGAGGAATACGCCTTCTTCACCCGCGACGTGGCAGCGCTCAACGAGCGCCTGCAGGCCCTGACCGAACTGCGCGGCAAGGCCACCGTCACCCGCTGGCAATCACTGGCCGAATCGGGCGACTGGCCGACGCTGGTGGCCGAGCTGATGCAGCAGCACTACGACCCGCTGTACGACCGCGCGACGCGGGCCTTTACCGAAACAGCGAGCGTCGAGACAGTGATGCTGAACGACGCGCAGCCCGGGACGCTGGCCCACGCCGCCAGGCAGTTGGTGGGCTGAAGGCACAATCCATCGCCGCCGTATGCCTGTCCGATGAACACGGTCGAGCTGGCGATGGGACGACATCGAGTGCTGCCGGTCGAGGTGGTGCGAGAGCTGCGGATCACCCCGTCCGATGGCGGGCTGGACCATCTCAGCGCCGCCAGTGGCCTGGCCATGGCCGGAGACTGCCTGTATGTGGTCGCGGACGACGAGCACTCGCTCGGCCTGTTTCGCCTGGGCGACGACAAGCCTGGCCGATGGCTGACGCTGTTCGACGAGGCACTGCCTGGCGGTCACAAGGAAAGAAAGGCGCTCAAGGCCGATCTCGAAGCGCTGACGCTGCTGCCCGAACTGGCGGGTTATCTGCATGGCGCGCTCTTCGTGGCCGGCTCAGGCTCCAAACCGAATCGGCGGCGCGGTGCGCTGCTGCGGCTGGATGCGCTCGGCATGGTGACAGGTGCTGCGCGGCCAGTCGACCTTGCCCCGATCCACGGGCCGCTGCAAACCCAGTTCGGAGAGCTGAACATCGAGGGCCTGTTCGTCGCGGAGGGTGCACTGTGCCTTCTGCAGCGCGGCAGTCAGGCGTCGCCCACCAATGCCTGCATCCGTTTCGATCTGGCTGAGTTCGGCAGCTGGTTGACCCAGCAAGGCCCGGTCCCGCAGCCGGTGTCGACCACGGCCTACGAGCTGGGCTCGATCGCTGGCGTGCCGCTGACCTTCACCGATGGTGCCGCCCTGCCCGGCGGCGGCTGGGTCTTCTGCGCCGCAGCCGAGGACACGGGCGACAGTTATCACGATGGCGTGTGCGCCGGCTCTGCGGTTGGTGTCGTCGATGCGTCCGGCACGCTGCATGGGCCGTTCGTGACGACAGCCACGGCGAAAGTCGAAGGCATTGCGATCGACCCGAAAGGTGCGCCCGGTGACGTCTTGCTGGTCACCGATGCCGACGACCGGCAGCTGCCGGCCTTGTTGCTCAAGGCGTCGCTGGTCCAGGTGATGCACTTTCCGTTTCCTGCCGTCTGACACCGGCGAAGCGACCCATCGGCCGTGCCGATGACACGATCGGCGATTCCTGCTGGCGATCGGGGCCAAGGGCCGACACGGTCGCCACCTGCGCTGCCATGGCCGAATGTCCGGATCGAGGCCACGCATCACGTTCTTATCTCTTGCCTGGATTTCAGGCATCTACAGAGGAGACAAGAAGAATGGCTACTCTCTCTCAGGGTCAATTCGTCGCGGCTCGCTCGCGCATGAGCCTGGCGGTCGCTTGCCTCATGGCACTCGGCGCAACCGCGACCTGCGTGCCGGCCGCAGCCCAAGCTAACGCGAAGCCTGCACCAACCCAGTTCCAGAAACAGGCCCGTCTGGCGCCGATGGTCGGCCAGCGGGGCGCCCGCGCGCTTCAGGACCAGTTCATCGTCGTCTTCAAAGCCGGCACCAGCAATGCGCAGGTCAGGGCTGCCCAGAAGAACGCCACGAGGAACGGCGGCACCATCGGGTTCACCTACACCAAGGCACTGGTCGGGTTCAGCGCCAAACTGCCGCAGGCCGCGCTGGACGCGATGCGCGCCGACCCGAACGTCGACTACATCGATGCCGACCAGGTGGTGTCGCTCGACACCATCCAGCTCAGCCCGCCCACCGGGCTGGACCGGACGAGCGAGCGCCTGCTGGCGCTGGACAACCGCTACACCTACAGCGAGACCGGCACCGGCGTGCATGCGTACGTCATCGACACCGGCATCCGCGCCACGCACACCGACCTGGGCGGCCGGGCGACGCTTGATTTCACGGCCGTCGCCCCTGACGCGAACGACTGCCACGGCCACGGCACGCACGTCGCCGGCACTGTCGGCGGCACGACTTATGGCATCGCCAAGCTGGTCAACCTGCACGCCGTGCGGGTGCTGGACTGCAGCGGCTCGGGCACGGTGTCCGGCGTCATCGCCGGGGTCGACTGGGTCACCATCAACGCCGTCCACCCCGCCGTGGCCAACATGAGCCTGGGGGTCGCCGCCGTGGTGCCCTCGCTCAACACGGCGGTGGCCAACTCAGTGGCGAGCGGCGTGGTCTACACCATCGCGGCCGGCAACTCGTCTGCCAACGCTTGCGGCTTCTCGCCCGCCATGGAACCCTCGGCCTTCACCGTGGGCGCCACCGACCCGACCAATGATGTCGTGGCCACCTTCTCGAACTACGGCCCGTGCCTGGATCTCTACGCCCCCGGCGTCAACATCACGTCGGACTGGAACACCAACGACACCGCCACCAACACCATCAGCGGCACCTCGATGGCGGCCCCGCATGTGGCGGGTGTGGTGGCGCGCTACCTGCAAACCCACCCGCTGGACACGCCGGCGATGGTATGGACCCAGCTGCACACCAACGACAACGACATCTCGACCACCGCCGGCTGGCCGGGCCTGATCGGCCTGCCGTTCGGCTCACCGAACGAGCTGCTGCACTACGGCTCGGTGGCTGATGGCGCGACCGATGGCGACCCCCACCTCACCACGGTCGAAGGCATTCACTACGACTTCCAGAGCGCGGGCGAGTTCGTGGCGCTGCGCGAAGGCAATGGCATGGAGATCCAGACGCGCCAGACACCCGTGCAGACGACGATGAACCCGCCGGTCAGCGCCTACTCGGGTCTGGCGTCCTGCGTCAGCCTCAACACCGCGGTCGCCGCGCGCGTGGGATCGCACCGCGTCACGTACCAGCCGAACCCCATCCCCGATTCGGGTGGCATGCAGCTGCGCCTGGACGGCGTGCTGACAACCCTTGGCACACAAGGCATCAACCTGCCGCCGGGCGGCCGCGTCGTGAAGGCACCGGTCGGCGATGGCATCGAGATCGATTTCCCCAACGGGACGGTCTTGAGCGTGGTCCAGAACTGGTGGGCTTCGCAGGCCAAGTGGTACCTGACGGTGAAGGTGCTGCGCACGCCGGCCAATGAAGGCATCCTCGGCGCGATCAAGCCGGGAAGCTGGTTGCCGGCCCTGCCCGACGGCAGCTCGCTCGGCCTGAGGCCTGCCGCGCTGCATGACCGTTATGTCGATCTCAACGAGACCTTTGCCGACGCATGGCGGGTGAGCGACGCAAGCAGCCTGTTCGACTATGCGCCGGGCACGTCGACCCACACCTTCACTTTCGACGCCTGGCCGTTGGAGTCTCCGCCGTGCCTCATTGCAGGCTCGGACGACATCCCCGCCAAGCCGCTCGACAAGCCGACCGCAGTCGAGCTGTGCCGGCCCGTCACCGGCAAGGACGCCAACGCGAATTGCGTCTTCGACGTCAGGGTCACGGGCGAGCCGGGGCTGGTCAAGACCTACGAGTTGGCCCAGCAGATCGTGACCGGCGCAACGACCACGGCCGTCATCGACACCAAGGACCCGACGGCGCCGGGTGAGGCAACAACCTTCTCGGCGAAGGTCGCCATCAGCTCGACCAGCGGCAAGCCACGGGTGCCAACCGGTTATGTGCAGTTCGCCGTCAATGGTGAAGACGTGGGTGCCCCTGTTGCGCTGAACAAGAAGGGCACGGCGCAGTGGGTGACATCCTTCGCCCGGCCCGGCGTCGTGAAGATCACAGCGCGCTACTTGCCCACCCAAGGCAGCACGTTTCTTCCAAGCAGCAGCCTGGATGAAGAGCATGCGGTGAAGTAGCCAGAGCAGTGGCTTGGCCAGGGCGTTCAATACGAACGCCCTGCCACGACAGCGTGCCTGGCTAGTGGGCCGCCGGCTTGGCCGACGTGACTGCCGGTGCAAAGCCGTCCGCCCGCAGCAGCGCGCCCACCTCAGGATCGCGCCCCCGGAAATTGCGGAAGGCCTGGCCCGGGTCGACCGTGTTGCCCACCGACAGCACCGTGTCGAGATAACGCTTGGCCACCACCGGGTCGAACGGATCACCAGCCTCCACGAAAGCATCGAAGGCATCGTGCGACAGCACCTCGGCCCACAGGTAGCCGTAGTAGCCCGCGGCATAGCCCTCGCCCGAGAACACATGGCCGAACTGCGGGATGCGGTGGCGCGCCACCATCGCGCTGGGCATGCCCAGTTCGCTGAAGGTGGCCTTCTCGAACGCACGCGGCTCGATCGGCTTGGCGCCTTCGAGGTGCAGCTTCATGTCCAGCAGCGCCGAGGCCAGGAACTCGAGTTTCCAGAAGCCCTTGTCGAAGTTGCGGCTGCGTTCGATCTTGTCGATCAAGGCCCGGGGCAGCGGCTGGCCGGCCTGGTTGACCAGCATCGCCAGCACCGGTGGCGTCGGCAGCCAGTACTCGTTGACCTGCGACGGGAACTCGCCGAAGTCGAGCACCGAGTTCGGCCCGGCCAGGCTGGGGAAGCTCACGTTCGAGCACAGCCCATGCAGCGCGTGGCCGAACTCATGGAACATCGTCACCGCGTCGTCCCAAGTGATGTAGACCGGCTCGCCGGCCTTGCCACGCTTGAAGTTCGAGTTGTTCGACACGATGGGCCGGATGTCGCCGCCCAGCCGGTTCTGCGGCCGGTAGCTGTCCATCCACGCGCCCGAGTTCTTGCCTTCGCGCGCATACGGGTCGAAGTACCACAGGCCGACATGCTCGCCGTCCTTGCCGAGCACGCGGTACACCGTCACGTCGGCGTGGAACACCGGCACGTCGCTGATCGGCTCGAAGCGCAGGCCATACAGGCGGCCGGCGGCCCAGAACATCGCGTCGCGTACCTTGTCCAGCTGCAGGTAGGCCGTCAGCTCGTCGACGTTGAAGTCGAGCTGGGTCTTGCGCAGCTGCTCGACGTAGTAGCGGTAGTCCCAGGGCTGGATCTGGAAGCCGCCCTTCTCCGCGTCGACCAGTTTCTGCATGTCGGCCACCTGCTGGTTGACCTGCTCCACCGCCGGACCCCAAACCTTCAGCATCAGCGCCATCGCGGCCTGCGGGTCTTGCGCCATCGTGTCCGACAGCTTCCAGTGCGCGTAGGTCTCGAAGCCCATCAGCTTCGAGCGCTCGGCCCGCAGCGCCAGCACCTCGGTGACGATTCTGTTGTTGTCGTGCGCGTCGCCGTTGTCGCCCCGGTTCACGAACAGCCGCCAGGCCTTCTCTCGCAGCGCGCGCTTGGGTGAGCGGGCGAGGAAAGGCTCCATCGCCGAGCGGGTGTTCGAAATCACCCAGCGGCCCGGCATGCCGCGTTGCTTGCCCTCTTGCGCGGCGGCTTCGATGTCGCCCGCGCTCAGGCCGGCCAGGTCGGCCGCGTCGGTGATCACCAGCCCCTGGCCCCCTTCGTCGGCCAGCAGGTTCTGGCTGAAATCGGTCGCCAGCACGGCCAGGCGCTGGTTGATCGCCGCCACGCGCTGCTTGTCCTTCGGACTCAGCCTGGCGCCTTGCTTGATGAACTCGGTGCGATAGCTCCACACCAGGCGCTGCTGCTCGGGCGTCAGTCGCTGCATCTCTTCGGACTGGTAGACCGCCTCGATGCGCTGGAACAGCCGGGGGTTCTGCGCCAGTTCGTCTTCGAAGGCCGCGAGCTTGGGCTCCATCTGGCGCTGCACCTTCTGGAAACCGGTGGTGCTGAGCGAGCCGGTCCAGACGCCATAGAGCACCTTCGCCCGGACGAGCTGCCGGCCCGAGCGCTCCAGCGCCAACACGGTGTTGTCGAAGTTCGGCGCCGCCTTGTTGGCGGTGATCGCGGCGATTTCTCGCCGCTGCTCGGCCATGCCGGCCATCAGCGCCGGCGCGAAATGTTCGATGCGGATCTTGTCGAACGGCGGCACCCCACCATAGGGGCCAGCCCACGGCATCAGCAACGGGTTGGCCGACGCGGCGGCGGCCTTGGTGGTTGTCGTCATGGCGGTGGCCGTGCCGACCAGCGCCAGGGCGCCGGCAAGAATGATGATGGCGCGAAGCATGGATGGGTCCCCCCCGGAATCAGGGCGCACAAACGAAAAAGCGGCCTCGTGGGCCGCCTCTGGTTCCGTTCGCCCGAAGGGCCGAACCTTAACCCATGTGCAAACCGCCGTTGCACGAGAAGTCGGCGCCAGTGGTGAAGCCAGAATCTTCACCCGCCAGCCAGGCCACCACCGAGCCGATTTCTTCCGGCGTGCCCAGGCGCTTGACGGGGATCGTCGCGACGATCTTCTCCAGCACTTCAGGCTTGATCGCGCGGACCATGTCGGTGCCGATGTAGCCCGGGCTCACGGTATTGACAGTCACGCCCTTGGACGCCACTTCCTGCGCCAGCGCCATCGTGAAGCCGTGCATGCCGGCCTTGGCGGCCGAGTAGTTGGTCTGGCCGGCCTGGCCCTTCTCGCCGTTCACCGAGCTGATCTGGATGATCCGGCCCCAGCCCTTTTCGACCATGCCCGGCACCACTTGCTTGGTGACGTTGAACATCGAGTTCAGGTTGGTGTCGATGACGGCGTGCCAGTCTTCCGGCGTCATCTTCAGGAACATGCGGTCGCGTGTGATGCCGGCGTTGTTGACCAGGATGTCGATCGCGCCATGCTCGGCCACCGCCTTCGAGAAGGCCTGGACAGTCGAGTCCCAGTCCGCCACGTTGCCGACGGACGCGAAGAAGCTGTAGTCCAGCGCCTTTTGCTCATCCAGCCACTTCACGAAGTCCCGGCTCGGCCCGCAGCCGGCGATGACCTTGAAGCCTTCCTTGTGCAGGCGCTGGCAAATTGCCGTACCAATGCCGCCCATGCCCCCGGTCACGTATGCCACTTTTTGTGCCATGTCTGTCTCTCCTTGTTTGCAATCCAACGAATGCCGGGCGTGCCCGGGGCCGTGCGCCCACTATTGCGCTTGCGCCCCGGGCTGGGCAGCCCGGATAAGCCCTAACGATCGCCGAGGCCAAAAGCTCAACCAGTGCCCGGCCGCCTGAAACCAATCAGTCAGCCGGGCACCCGCTCGGCGATAGATGGCGATTGCCCGCCATCGACGAAACCTTCAGCGTTCGACGGTCAGCGCCACGCCCATGCCGCCGCCGATGCACAGCGAGGCGATGCCCTTCTTGGCGCCGCGGCGCTGCATCTCGTGCAGCAGCGTGACCAGGATCCGGCAGCCGGAAGCGCCGATCGGGTGGCCGATGGCGATCGCGCCACCGTTGACGTTGACCTTGCTGGTGTCCCAGCCCATTTCCTGGTGCACGGCGCAGGCCTGCGCGGCGAACGCTTCGTTGATCTCCAGCAGGTCCAGGTCCTGCGGCTTCCAGCCGGCGCGCTCCAGCGCCTTGCGGGCCGCCGGCACCGGGCCCATCCCCATGAAGGCCGGGTCCAGCGCGGCGCTGGCGTAGCTGGCAATGCGCGCCAGCGGCGTCAGGCCCAGTTGCGCGGCCTTGGCCGCCGTCATCACCACCACGCCGGCGGCGCCGTCGTTGATGCCCGAGGCATTGCCCGCCGTCACGCTGCCGGCCTTGTCAAAGGCGGGGCGCAGGCCGGCCAGGGCTTCGGCGCTGGTCTTCTTGTTGATGAACTCGTCGGCATCGAAGACGAGCGGGTCGCCCTTCTTCTGCGGGATCGTCACGCCGACGATCTCGTCCTTGAAGCGGCCGGCTTCCTGGGCTGCCGCGGCCTTTTGCTGCGAGGCCAGCGCCAGCGCGTCTTGCTGCTCGCGGCTGATGCTGTACTTCTTGGCCACGTTCTCGGCCGTGATGCCCATGTGGTACTGGTTGTAGACGTCCCACAGGCCGTCGTTGATCATCGTGTCGACCAGCTTCCAGTCGCCCATGCGCTGGCCGTCGCGGCTGTTCGGCAGCACGTGCGGCGCGAGGCTCATGTTCTCCTGGCCACCGGCGATGATGATCTCGCTGTCGCCGTCGCGGATGGCTTGCGCCGCCAGCATGACCGCCTTCAGGCCGGAGCCGCAGACCTTGTTGATCGTCATCGCCGGCACGCCCTGCGGCAAGCCGGCCTTGATGACCGCCTGGCGGGCCGGGTTCTGGCCCGAGCCGGCCGCCAGCACCTGGCCGAGGATGACCTCGTTGATCTGCTCACCGGCCAGGCTGCTGCGCTCCAGCAGCGCCTTGATCACGGTCGCGCCCAGCTCCGGCGCAGCGGTCTTGGCGAGCGAGCCGCCGAATTTGCCGACGGCGGTGCGGGCAGCGGCGACGATGACGATGTCGGTGGTCATGGGGCAGGTCTCCTGTCAGAAAGCAAAAACGATGGTCGTGATGGATTCAACCGGCGAAGGCCGCTGGAGCGTCAGGCTTTGACTTTGACGTAGCGACCGGGGGCCGGTTCGATGGCCTTGTGCTTGCGGTTGCCGGGCGCCTTGGGTGCGGCAACCATCGGGCCGGCGTGGCCCTCGAGCCAGTGGGCCCAGTCGCCCCACCAACTGCCCGGCACTTCCTTCGCGCCGGCCAGCCAGTCGTCGGCCTTGGCGCCGAGCTTGTCGTTCACCCAGTGGCTGCGCTTCTTGGCCGACGGCGGGTTGATCACACCGGCAATATGGCCAGATGCGCCCAGCACGAAACGCTTCTTGCCCTTGAAGATTTGCGTCGATGCGTAAGCACCCTTCCACGGCACGATGTGGTCTTCGCGCGAGCCGTAGAGAAACACCGGCGATTCGATCTTGCCGAGATCGAGCTTCTCGCCGCAGACCGTCAGCTTGCCCGGTACCTTCAGCTCGTTTTGCAGGTAGGTGTGGCGCAGGTACCAGGTGAAGAACGGGCCAGGCAGGTTGGTCGAATCGCCGTTCCAGTACAGCAGGTCGAACGGCGGCGGCGTCTCGCCCTTCAGGTAGTTGCCGACGACGTAGTTCCAGACCAGGTCGTTCGGCCGCAGGAAGCTGAAGGTCGTGGCCAGCTCCTGGCCCTTCAGCAAGCCCGGGCCGTTGGGCGCCTCGGGGCCGAGCGTCATCTCGCGCACCTGCACCGCGGTTTCATCGATGAAGACGTCGAGGATGCCGGTGTCGGCGAAGTCGACAAACGTGGTCAGCAGCGTGACCGAGGCTGCCGGCTGCTCACCGCGCGCGGCCAGCACCGCCAGCGCGGTCGACAGGATCGTGCCGCCGACGCAGAAGCCCAGCGTGTCGATCGTCTCTTCGCCGGAGATCTCTTGCACCACGCGGATCGCCTGGATCGCGGCATGCTCGATGTAGTCGTCCCAGGTCTTGCTGGCCATCGACTCGTCGGGGTTGCGCCAGCTGACAACGAACAGCCGGTGCCCCTGCTGCACCGTGTAGCGGATCAGCGAGTTCTCGGGCTGCAGGTCGAGGATGTAGTACTTGTTGATGCACGGCGGCACGAACAGCATCGGCCGCTGGTGCACCTTGGCCGTCAGCGGCTTGTACTCGATCAGCTGGAAGAACTCGTTCTCGTAGACGACGGTGCCTTCGGTGGTGGCGACGTTGCGGCCGACCTCGAACACGCTCTCGTCGGTCTGCGAGACATGGCCTTGCTGCAGGTCGTGCACCAGGTGCTGGATGCCCTGCGCAATGCTCTCGCCACGCGTTTCCAGCGCCTTGCGCTGGGCTTCCGGATTCAACGCGAGGAAGTTGCTGGGGCTCATCGCATCGACCCACTGCTGCACCGCGAAGCGGATGCGCGCCTTGGTCTTCTCGTCGCCCTGCAGGCTCTCGGCCATCTGCATCAGCGTGCGAGCGTTGAGCAGGTACATCTGCGCGGTGTAGGCCGCGCTGGGGTTGGCGCCCCAGTCTTTGGCAGAGAAGCGGCGGTCGCCCACCGGCTTGTGCACCTTGGCCTCTTGTCCGTCGGTGCCGGTGGTCGACAGTGCCTCCAGCGTGCCGTTCCACAGCGCGGTGGCCTGCTTCAAGTACTCGCCTTGCAGATCGCTCATCGATGTCTGCGGCAGCGTCAGGCCGGAGAATGAGCGCCAGATGTCACCCACTGCATGGCCGAAAGCATCGGCCTGGGCTTGGGCGTGGGCGCCGAGGGCGCCAAGGGCCTCCAACGAGGGCTGCTGCTGCGACTTACCAATCACTGCTTTTGTCTCCTTGCGGTGGGCCCGCGGCTCGGCTTGCGGCGACCGCCTGAAATGGCAGCGGCGCCTGGGCATTGGACTGCCGTCAGCTTACCGCATGATGACTCTATTTTTCGTTACGTGAGATTACTTATCACTGCCTGAAATGCACATTGTCGCCCTGGGTTGGATGTTTGTCGTGGTGCTAATGAGCCTTGCCGAGGCGACATCGCCCCAGGGCACGGTGCTGGGTGCGCTGGTCACGCTGGCGCTCTACGGCCTGCTGCCGCTGAACATCGTGCTGTACCTGATGAACACGCCGCACCGCAAACGCGCGCGTCGCCGAGCCGAGATGGAAGAGGCCGCCGCACAAGCCGAATCGCTGCCGCATGAGGGCCGCGATGATTAGCGAGAAGGCGCGCTTCGCGACATGACGTTGTGCACTGCACAACGGCGACTTCGCAGGCCAAAAGGTGGGTCGGCAAGCACGCGCCACACCATCAACGTCTCCGCGGGGTGGTGGCGGCGGCCCGGGTCTGAGACCCATTCGCGGTCGTTCAGAGCCGCCCTGCCGCGCAACCTCGGCGCGCTTGCCTACGCTCTCAGAAGCTACCGGATCCAGATCGCCGCCGCATGGCGACCGGTGATCCGGTCACGGCGGAACGAGAAGAAGCGAGCCGGCTCGCTGTAGGTGCACCACTGGCCGCCACTGACCTGGGCGACCCCGGCCAATTGCAGCCGATGTCGGGCCAGGCCGGGCAGATCGGCCCACCATTTGCTCGCGGTCGCGCCCGGCCGGAAGAACGCCGACGCATCCGGCCCGAAAGCTTCGCGCACGTCGTCGCCAACTTCGAAGGCCTCTGGCCCGATGCAGGCACCCAGCCAGGCGCTGACCTCGCTCGGCGCGCATCCCGCGGCCTCGCACAGTGTCTCCAGCGTCGCCTCGACCACACCGCCGGCCAGCCCGCGCCAGCCTGCGTGGGCCGCGCCCACCGCATGCCCGCCCGGTGCTGCCAGCAACACCGGCAGGCAGTCGGCCACCAGCACGGTGCAGGCAACCCCCCGTTCGGTCGTCACGCTGGCATCGGCTTGCGCAAAGGACTGGCCGCGGGCCAGGTCGGCCCGTGTCAGCCGAACGACTTGCCTGCCATGCACTTGATCGAGGTAGACGGGCTGCGCGCCCTCCAGCCAGCTGGCGAAGCGGCGCTGGTTTTCGTGGATCGCCGCGGGTTCGTCTACCGCATCACCTCGCAACCCGGCCGGACGCAGGTTCAGACTGTCGAACGGCGCCCGGCTGACCCCGCCGCGGCGGGTCGACATCAAACCGCCGACCTCGGGCGGCAAGCCATCTGCCGACAGGTAGGGAATGTTGGACTCAACCTGCATCCGGGCACTTCTCCGGCCGCGTCGCTTCGAACGCATCGAGCTTCATGCAGGCCTCGAACACGCGCATCACGTTCGGCACATGGTCGAGCCGGCAGTCGAAACGCTGGGCGTTGAAGATCTGCGGCACCAGCACGCAGTCGGCCAAGCCAGGCGTGTCGCTCACGCAATAGCGTGTGGCTGCAGCTGCCACCTGACGCTCGACCGCCTCCAGCCCCGTCTCGACCCAATGCTTGTACCAACGGTTCTTCGCATCCTCGTCGACCCCGAGCGAGTTGACGAGGTAGCGCAGCACACGCAGGTTGTTCAGCGGGTGGATCTCGCAGGCAATGTCCAGCGCCAGTGCGCGGGCGCGGGCGCGGGCCAGCGGATCCTTCGGCAACAGCGGCGGCACGGGGTAGGTCTCGTCGAGGTATTCGATGATCGCCAGCGACTGGTGCACGAAGGCGTCGCCGTCTTTCAGCAGCGGCACCAGGCGCGAGGCCGACACGGCCGAGTACGACTCGGCGGTCTGCTCGTTCTTCTGCAGGTGCACCGACTTGTAGTCATAGGCCAGCCCCTTCAACGCCAATGCAATGCGCACACGGTAAGAGGCTGACGAGCGGAAATAGTTGAAGAGTTCCATCACGGTGAGTTTCCTGTTCAGACTTCAGCCAGCACGATGTCCAGCTGCAATTGGCCCAGGCCATCGATCGCGCCCACCAGCCGGTCGCCCGCGACCACCGCGCCCACGCCGGCCGGTGTGCCGGTGTAGATCAGGTCGCCCGGCGCCAGCGTCCAGGCCCGGCTCAGCGTGGCGATGGTTTCGCTGACGCTCCAGATCAAGTCCGACAGGTCGCCGGTCTGGCGGCGCTGGCCGTTCACGTCGAGCGTGATCGCTCCTTTCAGCAGCTCACCGGTGTCGGCCTTCGGGTGGATCGGGCCGATCGGCGCGCTGTGGTCGAAACCCTTGCCGATGCTCCAGGGCCGGCCTTGCTTCTTCATCTCGTTCTGCAGGTCGCGCCGGGTCATGTCCAACCCGATCGCATAGCCCCAGATCAGCTCGGCAGCGCGCTCCACAGGCACGTCGCGTCCGCCGGCGCCCAAGGCCACCACCAGTTCGATCTCATGGTGCAGGTTGCTGGTCATCGGCGGGTAGGCCATGCGGCCGATCAGGCCGTCGGCCACCGGCAGCACCGCATCGGCCGGCTTCATGAAGAAGAACGGCGGCTCGCGGCCGGTGTGGCCCATCTCGACCGCGTGCTCGGCGTAGTTGCGGCCGACGCAGTAGATGCGGTGGACAGGGAATGAGCGGCCGTCCGTCACCGGCACGGTCGCCGCGGTGGGCGGCTGGATTACGAAGGTCATGACGAGTCTTCACCTGGCTGATCGGTTGATGATGCCACGGCACCATGATGTGGCCGGGGGGCCGGGCCTCTGGCTCGGCGCGGCCTGCAAGGCGGGCCGTACTCGGCCCTGGGGGCGCCATTTACACTGCCCCACCATGCTCACGGACCGCACCATCGTTCACTGTCGCGCCTGCGGCACCAAGGTCAACTACGTGGTGCCCGCAGATGACAACCGCCCGCGCGCGGTTTGCCCGAACTGCGCCACCATCCACTATGAAAATCCGCTGAACGTGGTGGGCACGGTGCCAGTGTGGCAAGACCAGGTCCTGCTGTGCCGCCGTGCGATCGAACCGCGCCATGGGCTGTGGACGCTGCCTGCCGGCTTCATGGAGCTGGGTGAGACCACCGCCGAAGGTGCGCTGCGCGAAACCGACGAAGAAGCCGGTGCGCATGTGGAACTCGAAGGCCTGTTCACCGTGCTCAACGTGGTGCGCGTGGGCCAGGTGCATTTGTTCTACCGCGCCCGCATGACCGACACCCACCTGAACCCGGGCAGCGAGACACTGGAAGCCCGCCTGTTCCGCGAAGACGAAATCCCCTGGGACGAGTTGGCCTTTCGCACCGTGCGCGAGACATTGATCCGGTATTTCGCCGACCGCAAGAGCGGCCGGTTCAGCATCCACTGCGCCGATATCGCGTGAAGGGCCGCCTGTCCGGCGCGTAGCCACCGGCCGCCAATTCGCTCACTTGGTCGCCGGCGTTTGCAGGCCGGGCTCCGCAGGCCCTTCCTCGTAGAACCGCATGTACTTGGCCGTCAGCCGGTCCAACTCGGTGCGCCTGATATCCGCGAGCGCCTTCCAGATCACCAGCGTGAGTTCGGGGTGCCTGGCCTGGAAGGGATGGCTGATCTGCAGGTAGTAGTCGCGGACCACAAGCGGCGGGCTCAGCTTGACGATGCCATTGAACGCCGGGGTTTTCTTCAGCGTGTAGTCGCCCACCTCGGTCAGCTGGGCGAAGCCATCGACACGGCCAGCCAGCAGCATCCGAAATCCACTGTCCGAGTTGTTGACCTCGCGCACGGCGACGCCCATCTTGCCGAGATCGTCGACGACCGCGTAACCGCGCATGGCGGCGATCTCCGTCTTGACGTTGCCGATCCGGCTGCCGTCCCAGATGACAGCCGAGTCGCGCAGCGTGAACAGGCTGTATGACTTGGTATCGATCCGGTAGGTCCGGTCGTCCTTGCCATCCTTCATCGGGTACACGCCGATCTTCAGCCGCTCCGGCTTGAAGCTGCTGGAGAAGACCGCGTCGGCATCACCGGATTCCAGCTCTGCCAGGCAGCGTACCCAGGGCCTTCTCGAAAACGAGATTCGCAGACCGGGCACCTGACGCTGGACCTGCCTCACCACCTCGACGAGGATGCCGGGATCCTGCGGCACCGCATCGCCAGAGCCGGTGTGGTCTGGCGTGTCCTTGTCTTCATACGCCACGCGGAACTCGACCGGTTCGGCGCAAGCGATGCCCGCGCCGAACAACAGCAGCAGCGTGAATGCAATCCGGACGCTGGCGAGCATGATTCGCCTCCGCAATGATCCGACAAGGGGCCTCGATGGCCGCCAAGCCGACACAGGCGACGCTGCCCGTCCGGCTTGGCGCTCAGGCACCGAAATCAGTATAGAAGCAAGCGGCCGGCCGAGGCGCGCCGGCCGCTTCGCATCAGCCGCGCAAGAAGGCCAGCAGGTCGGCGTTCAGGCGATCCTTGTGCGTGTCGGTGATGCCGTGCGGGCCACCGCTGTAGACGATCAGCTTGGCGCCCTTGACGAGCTTGACCGTGGCCTTGGCCGTGGTCTCGACCGGCACGATCTGGTCGTCACCGCCATGGATGACCAAGGTCGGGACGTCGAACTTCTTCAGGTCCTCGACGAAGTTGCTTTCAGAGAAGGCCTTGATCGAGTCGAAGGTGGCCTTGTGCCCGGCCTGCATGCCCTGGTGCCAGAACGAATCGATCGCACCTTGCGACGGTTTCGCGCCCGGCCGGTTGTAGCCGAAGAACGGGCCGCTGGCGATGTCGTGGTAGAGCTGGGCCCGGTCGTTCAGCGACGCCGTGCGCAGCCCATCGAAGACATCCATCGGCACGCCGTCGGGGTTGGCCGATGTCTTGACCATGATCGGCGTGACGGCTCCGACCAGCACCACCTTGGCGACACGCTGCGTGCCATGGCGACCGACATAACGAGCCACTTCGCCGCCGCCGGTCGAGAAACCGACCAGCGTGGCGTTCTTCAGGTTCAGCGCCTCGATCACCACCGCCAGATCGTCGGCGTACTGGTCCATGTTGTTGCCGTTCCAGGATTGGCCCGAGCGGCCGTGGCCGCGACGGTCATGGGCGACCACCCGATAGCCATGGTCGGCCAGGAACAGCATCTGCGATTCCCAGCTGTCCGAGCTGAGCGGCCAGCCGTGGCTGAAGACGACGACCGGCCCATTCTTCGGGCCCCAGTCCTTGTAGTACAGCGGCGTGCCGTCCTGGGCTGCCACGTAGTTCGAGGCCAGCGCGGCCGCGCTGCGGGCACTGACCTGCCCTGTGGCGGCCTGCGCATTGACGACCTGCGTAGAGGCGGCCTGTGCTTGAGCGGCCAGCGAAGCCAGGGCCACGGAAGAGGCAACGAAAAGCTTGGCGAAGGTGTGCATGTGAAGCTCCGGGTTAGGTTTTTGAGTTGCGACAGGTTGACCCGTCGACAAGACGAACTTTGCCCGGAAAGGCCGTACGATATGCTCCATTCAGTACGCCATACTTGATCAGGAGTTCCAACCATGGCTGACCGCTTGGCCGCACTGCTGGACCACTTCTCCGTCCGTGCGCGCACCTTCCATGCCGGCATGCTGTGCGGCATCAACGCCCTGGAGGCGGACGAACCCTTCGGTCAGTTGCACTTGATCCACGACGGGGAAGTCGAGGTGCGCCACGGTTCGACGCCGCCCTTGCGCATCACGCAGCCGAGCCTGCTGCTGTACCCGCGACCGATGGCCCATCGCTTCATCACGGACCAACACCGCGGCGCGAACTTCGTCTGCGCCCATGTGCAGTTCGACGGCGGGACGGCCAACCCCATCGCTGCCGCTTTGCCGGATGTCGTGTGCCTGCCGCTGGACCGCCTGCAAAGCTGCCAGTCGGTGCTGGCGCTGCTGTTTGGCGAGGCCGCAGAGAAAAACTGCGGTCGGCAGGCCATGCTCGACCGGCTGTTCGAGGTCGTGCTGATCCACATCCTGCGGGAGCTGATGGAGCAAGGCCAGGTCGGCACCGGCATGCTGGCCGGCTTGGCGCATGACCAGCTGCGCCGCGTGCTCATCGCGATACACGAGTCGCCGCAACGCGACTGGTCGCTGGAAGACCTGGCGCGCGAGGCCGGCATGTCGCGCACTGTCTTTGCGACCACCTTCCGCAACACCTTGGGCTGCACGCCCGGCAACTACCTGCAGGGCTGGCGCATCGGCCTGGCGCAAAAAATGTTGCGCCGCGGCCAATCGCTGAAGCTGATCGCGGCCGACGTGGGCTACGGCAGCGAAGCCGCCTTGTCGCGCGCCTTCAGCGCGCAGACCGGCCTGTCACCGAGGGAATGGCGAAAGACTCAGACCGCCGGCACCACCGGCCCGGTGAGACCGTCCAGCCCGCAGGTGGCCAGCGCGGTGGCATCGTCGGACGAAGCCACGCCCTCGGCGTAGACCTTCAGGCCGATGCCGTGCAGCATGCGCACGGCGCCTGCCACGTGCTCGCGGCGCGCATGATCGCCCGACAAGCCTTCGACGAAGCTCGCGTCGAGCTTGACGAAATCCAGTCCCACTTCGAGCAGGCCCGAAGCCTCGGTCAGGCGTTCGCCCGCATGTTCCAGCCCCACGCGCGCGCCGCAGCCATGCATCTGGGTGACCATCTCGCGCACCAGATCGATGTGGCGCAGCGCGCCGTCTTCGGCCACTTCCAGCCACAGGCCCGGCGCCTCGCTGGCAAAGGCAGACAGCAGTGCCCGCAGGTTGGGCACGAAGCTGCTGTCCATCAGCGACCCCGGGCTGACGTTCACCGCGCGGGCCATGCCGTCGCCGGCAATGGCGGCCAGCGCCAGCTTGGCGGCCAGCAGGTCGATGCGCGATGTCAGCTGGGTGCGGCGTGCCATCGGCAGCCACTGCGCCGCCGGCACCATTTCGCCATCCTCTTCCAGTTGCAGCCGCAACGGGCACTCGCGGTGCACCACCGCGCCGTGCATGTCCACCAGCGGGAACTCGACCAGCTTGGCGCGCTGGCCGTTCACCGCGCCTTGCAGGCGCTCGCGCCAGGCGTCTTCGCCCAGCACCAGGCCATCACCGGTGTCGTCCAGCTCCACCGCATAGGCGCCCCGGCCCTCGGCGCGGGCCAGGGCCTGGTCGGCCGCGGCCAGCAGCGAAGACATCGGCGCCCCATGCCACCAGCGCACGGCACCCACCACGGCGTTGGCCGATGGGTCATGGGCCCGCAGCAGGTTGCGCAAGCGCGCGGCCACGTCGACCGCCGGCTCGCGCAGCGAGCCCACATCGGGCAGCACCATCGCGAAGTCAGAGCCGTTCAGGCGGCCGACCTCGAACGAGCCGGCGCGTCGCGCCGATTCGACGATCGCCGCCGCCGACTCCTGCAGCAGCCGGTCGGTGGTCGCGTGGCCAAGCTTGCGGTTCAGGCCCTGCAAATCGGCCAGCCGCACCAGCACGATGGCCCCGCCGGCGCTGCCGTCTTCGCTGCCCAGCATCACCTTCAGCCGGCCCATGAAGTGGGCGCGGTTGGACAGGCCGGTCAGCGCATCGCAATTGGCCTGGCGACGCAGCTGTTCGACCTGCGCGGCCTGCTCGTCGAACATGCCCTTCAGGCGCGCCACCATGGTGTTCATGGCCCGCGTCACTTCGCGCAGCTCGGGCACGACCGGTTCGCTGATGGTGATGAAGCGGCGCTCGGTCAGTGCCGTGGCCTGTTGCACGGTCGCCTGCAGCGGCAGGCGGATGCGGCGCACGGCCACGGCGGCCAGGGCGCCGAGTGCGAGCGCCAGCACGGCCAGGATGCTGGCCGTGCGCAGCGTGCTGTTCCACAGCTGGTCATCGGCAAAGCTCGAATGGCTGCGCACCTCCAACCGGCCGAGCTGCTTCCAGCCGTCGCTCACCAGGGCCGAGCCCGGCGTTGGCGAAATGCCCAGCAGATGGACGAACCAAGGCGGCGCGGCGCCGGCCTTCGGATCGGCACGGCGCTCTTGCACCACCTTGCCATCGGCACCGGTCAGGCGGATGAGTTCGTAGAAGCCCGAATCGAACTGGCTGGCAATCACCAGTTCCATTGCCGTGGCATCGCCTTTTTGCTGCGACAGCGTCAGCGCAAGAAACTGGGCGGTGTCGTTGTTCTTCAGCCCCAGCTGGGTTTCGAGGTATTGGCGAGCTGAGTGCACGGTGATACCGAATGCGGCGGCAAACGCCAGCACCAGTGTCAGCGCGAGCAACAACCAAACCTGGCGGATCAGTGACATGGTCCCTCCTGGGGCATGCTTATACCTTGTTCAAGGTGGTGAATTACTGGAAAAAACCGTCCCGCCGCGCCTTGGCCAGCGTGTCTCGCCAGCGCGAAAGACGCTCGGCGGGGCCGGCGCCGGCCACCGCCACCAGGCCGACGCCTTCCCACAAACCCTCGGCGTTGAAGCTGAAGACAGGCGACAGGTCGGTCCGGCGGCTGGCATGCCGCAGCTCGGTGATCAGGTTGTCCAACACGTACGGGTCCGCGTCGGGATTCGGGTAGTAGGCAAGCACCATGTGCGGCTGCACCACCCCATTCGACCCACCCAGGGTTGCCCGCACGTAGACCATGCGCAGCTTGCGGTGCGGCACGCCCAGGGCCGTGAGGGTGAAGTACTTGGCGATCGCATAGTCCTCGCAGTCGGCCATGCCTTTTTGCAGCGATTCGAGCGGGCTGGCCCAGTAGTCGACCTGACCCCAGATGTCGATGTCGTCGCGGTACTGCAAGCGCTGGTTGTAGAACTCGTTGACAGCCTCCAGCTGGCTCTGTTCGTTCTGCGACTGCACGCTGGCCATCGCCTGGCGCAGGGCCTGTGCACCTTGCAGCGCCTGGTCACCGCGGCGGCTGGCGGCCTGCACGATGCGCTCTGGGTCCCAGGCCTGCACGCCCAACGACAGCGTGACCAGCAGCAGGACGGCCCAACGCAGGTTCGGCAGCGTCCACCCGAGCCCCACGGCCGCACGCACGAACCGGGTCTCGGACCGGACGGCAATGGCGGCAGCAACTGAAACGTCGGGCATCGAAGGGTTGTCGGCCATGCGGAGCGCGACTTGAGCGCCGTCGCCAGTCTGACATCAACCGCCCGCGGCTGTCTCCGGACCGCCACACACAACAGGGATAACCGACGCCTGTTGGCGACGGGCCTGCTGGACCGCCGCGCATCAGCGAAACCCTGCCCCGAGGCCCCGGGGCTTTCTGGCCACACCGGGCCGGTTTTGGCCCGGCCCCAGGGTTGATTTTCGATAGACTGCCGAGGCCCGCAATGGCGGGTGCTTCAACGCGCCCCAAAGCCCCCCATGCCCGTCTGCCCCTCGATGCTGCCCCTGTCCCCGTTCGGCCTGGTGGCCACTGCCTTGGTGCTGGGTTTCGGATGGGCCGACCCCTCGGCGGCGCAACAGCCGCCGGCAGCCGCAGCCTCCGGCGTCACCGCGTCGCCAGAATCGGTCGAGGTTCAGCGCCTGCTCAAGGACGGCCAGCACACCCAGGCGTTGAAGCTGATCGACGAGGCCCTGGCCAAGAACCCGAAAGACGCGCAGATGCGCTTTCGCCGTGGCGTCGCCTTGTCGATGCTCGACCGCAAGCCCGAAGCGCTGGCGGTGTTTCAGAAGCTGGTCGACGACCACCCGGACATGCCGGCGCCTTACAACAACATGGCGGTGATCTACGGCGCGCAGGGTGACTACGAGAAAGCACGCCAGGCGCTGGAGCGCGCGATCCGCACCAACCCGGCATACGCCACGGCGTACCAGAACCTGGGTGACGTCTACGCCCAGCTCGCGAGCCAGGCCTACACCAAGGCCTTGCAGCTGGACAAGGGCGACGCCAGCGTGCAACCCAAGCTGGCGCTGCTGCGTGAGTTGACCGCCGGCGCGAACATCACGCCGCCGCCCGCACTGCCCGCGATGGTGGCCAAGCCGGTGGGCCGGGCGCCCTCGCCTGCGGTCATCCCCACGGTCGCAGCGCCGCCCCCGGCGCCGATCGTGGTTGCCGCTGCGCCAGCGCCCAAGCCGGCGCCGCCTCCTCCGCCGCCGGCAGCGGCCCCCGCGCCAACGCCAGCGCCGGTGGCGGGTCCAACCGTCAGCAAGCCTGTCGCGCCGCCCCCGGCCGCCAGCGCCCCTGTGCCAGCCACCAAGCCGGCGCCCCCCGCGTCCGCACCGCCAACCGTCAAGCCTGCGGCGCCGCCCCAGGCCCCTTCATCGCCGGTGGCCAGCGCTGCGAGCAGCGAAGTCGAAGCGGCCGTGCGCGCCTGGGCCGCGGCCTGGTCCAAGCGTGACATGGACGGCTACTACGCCGCCTACACACCCGACTTCAGCGGCCAGGCCGGCTCGCGCAAGGCCTGGGAGCAGGACCGCCGCGACCGCATTGCGCCGCGCAAGCAGATCAAGATCGAGCTGGTCGACCTGCGGGTCAGCGTCGACGGTGACCAGGCCACCGCCAGGTTCAAGCAGGTCTACAGCTCGGACGCCCTGTCGACCACCGGCCGTAAGACGCTGCAGCTGGTCCGCAGCAATGGCCACTGGCTGATCAAGCAGGAAGCCGTCGGCGGCTGACCCGCCGCTGGTTCCGGTCAGGCCACATTGCGATGAAGCGCGAATCGCCCCACAACCTTCGCAAGCGCCGCGGCGCGGTGCTGCTGGGCACCGTCGGGCTGCTGGGCGCGGGCCTGCTGTCGGCCACCGATTCGCGCGGCCTGGGTTGGTGGGCACGCGAGGCGAATGCCCACGCATTGCCAACGGCTGTGAACTCCGCGCTGCCGATGCGCCTGGCCGACGATGACGCCACGGCGCTGCGGCAACCCGATCCCACCGCTGCGCTGCAGGGCAGCCCCGAAGCGCGTCTGATCGCCATCTACCGGCTCGTCGGCCAACGCCGGCTCGACGATGCGCTTGCGGCCAACACCGCGCTGACACAGCAATACCCTAACTTCCGCCTCGCGCTGCTGCTGCAGGCTGATCTGCTCGCTGCGCATGCCGCGTCGCTGCAAGACTGGGGCGGCGGGGTCAAGGGCCAGGGCGACGTGACGCCACTGCGTGAAGAGGCCCAGCAGCGGCTCGCCGCCCTGCGCGACAGGCCACCCGCAGGCGCGGTGCCGGCCGAGTTCGTGCAGCTGCCGCCGACCCAGCCCTATGCGATCGCGGTCGATGCATCGCGCAGCCGGCTGTACCTGTTCGAGAACGGCGAACGCGGCCTGAAGCTGATCGACGACTTCTATGTCTCGGTCGGCAAGCAAGGTGTCGACAAGCTGACCGAAGGCGACCAGAAGACGCCGCTGGGCCTGTACTTCATCACCGGGCAGATCGAACGGCATGCGCTCGAAGACCGCTTCGGCGCCGGTGCACTGCCACTGAACTACCCCAACGCCTACGACCGCACCAGGGGCCGCACCGGCAAGGGCATCCTCCTGCACGGGGTCTCCGCAGCCTTCTATTCGCGGCCGCCGCAAGACAGCGACGGCTGCGTGGTGCTGGCCAATGACGACCTGGTGGGCTTGTCGGCTCGGCTGCCGCAACGCGACACCCCCGTGCTAATCAGCCGCAAGATCGAGTGGCGTGCGCCTGAGACCACCCGTGCATCGGTGCGGCCGGAGTTCTTGCAGACCTTCGAGCGCTGGCGCCAGGCCCGGCTGACGGCAGACTCAGACAGCATCGCCGCCTTCTACCCCGCCAGCGGCCCCGCCGACGCGGTGGCGGCAGCGCGCTGGCGCTTGCGCACGACGCCAGCGCCGTCGGCGATCGACGACACCAGCATGATCACCTGGCGCGACGACCGCGAATTGATGGTCGTGACCTTCCGCGAGCAGGCCGCCAACAGTCAGCAGGTCGACCATGTGATGCGCCAGTACTGGGGCCGCGACGGCGATGGCACCGATTGGCGCATCGTGGCCGAAGGCCAAGTTCACTGACCTTTGCATGTTTGGCCTGGGCTTCGACAAGCTCAGCCCGAACGGGAAGGGGGTGATGGCCGCAGTAGAGTCGCGATGCCACCACCGTATCCGTTCGCCCTGAGCCTGTCGAAGGGCCCGTCAGCTCAGCGCTTCGATGGGGGCAAATCGGTGCAGGAGCCGTGCGCGACTTCGGCGGCCATGCCGATCGATTCGCCCAAGGTCGGGTGCGGGTGGATCGTCTTGCCGATGTCGACAGCGTCGGCGCCCATCTCGATCGCCAGCGCGACCTCGCCGATCATGTCGCCCGCATGCGTGCCGACGATGCCGCCGCCGACGATGCGGTGCGTCTCTTCGTCGAACAGCAGCTTGGTGAAGCCTTCATCGCGGCCGTTGGCGATGGCACGGCCCGAGGCCGTCCAAGGGAACAGGCCCTTCTTGACCTTCACGCCCTGCGCCTTGGCCTGCTCTTCGGTCAGGCCGACCCAGGCCACCTCGGGGTCGGTGTAGGCCACGCTGGGGATCACGCGCGCATCGAACTGCGCCTTGGTGTCACCTGAAGCGACCTCGGCCGCCACGTGCGCCTCGTGCACCGCCTTGTGCGCCAGCATCGGCTGGCCGACGATGTCGCCGATCGCGAAGATGTGCGGCACGTTGGTGCGCATCTGCACATCGACTGGGATGTAGCCGCGGTCGCCAACGATGACACCAGCCTTCTCGGCACCGATCTTCTTGCCGTTCGGCGTGCGGCCTACGGCCTGCAGCACCAGGTCGTAGGTGGCTTCGCTGGTCTTGCCTTCGCTGTCTTCGAACTTGACCTTGATGCCTTGCGGCGTGGCCTCGGCGCCCACCGTCTTGGTCTTCAACATGATCTTGTCGAAGCGCGGCGTGTTCATCTTCTGCCAGACCTTGACCAGGTCGCGGTCGGCGCCCTGCATCAGCCCGTCCAGCATTTCGACGACGTCGAGTCGTGCGCCCAGCGTCGAGTACACCGTGCCCATTTCGAGCCCGATGATGCCGCCGCCAACGATCAGCATCTTCTTCGGCGTGTCGCGCAGTTCCAGCGCGCCAGTCGAGTCGACGATGCGCGGATCGTTCGGGAAGAACGGCAGCCGCACCGCTTGCGAGCCGGCCGCGATGACCGCGTTCTTGAACTTGATGGTCTTCGACGCGCCGGTTTTCACCTGCGCATCGCCGCTGGTCTCGTCGACCTTCACATGGTGCGGGTCGACGAACTCACCGTAGCCACGCACGACCGTGACCTTGCGCATCTTCGCCATCGCCTGCAGGCCACCGGTGAGCTTGCCCACCACCTTGGACTTGTGGGCACGCAGCTTGTCGATGTCGACCTTGGGCGCGCCGAAGTCGATGCCCAAGGCGGCCATGTGGCTGACCTCGTCCATCACCGCTGCCACGTGCAGCAGCGCCTTGGACGGGATGCAACCAACGTTCAGGCAGACGCCGCCCAACGTTGCATAACGTTCGACCAGGACGACCTTCATGCCGAGGTCGGCTGCGCGGAAGGCGGCCGAGTAGCCGCCTGGGCCGGCGCCGAGCACCAGCATGTCGCATTCGAGGTCGGCGCCGCCGGTGTAGCTGGCAGCAGCCGGTGCCGGCGCTGCCCCTTCCGTTCGGGCTGCACTTGCCGAAGCCGCGGGCCCTTCGACAGGCGCAGGGCGAACGGAGGAGGAAGCGGGGGAAGGAGCGGCCATGGCGCCGGCCGCTTCGTCCAGCATCAGGATCGCGCTGCCCTGGCTGATCTTGTCGCCAAGCTTGAGCTTCAGCTCCTTGACCACGCCAGCATGCGTCGACGGGATCTCCATCGAGGCCTTGTCGCTCTCGACGGTGATCAGGCTCTGGTCGACCTTGATCGTGTCGCCGGGCTTGACCAGCAGCTCGATGACCGCCACGTCCTTGAAGTCGCCGATGTCCGGCACTTTCACTTCGATCGTTGCCATATCGTTCTCCTTTCGATCAGAGAACGATGCGGCGGAAGTCCGCCAGCAGCGATGCGAAGTAGACGTTGAAGCGGGCCGCAGCCGCCCCGTCGATCACGCGGTGATCCCACGACAACGACAGCGGCAGGATCAGGCGCGGCTGGAAGGCCTTGCCGTCCCAGCGTGGCTCGGTGCTGCTCTTGCACACGCCCATGATCGCGACTTCCGGCGCGTTGATGATCGGCGTGAAGTAACGGCCACCGATGCCGCCGAGTGACGAGATGCTGAAGCAGCCGCCGCTCATGTCGGCCGGGCCCATCTTGCCGTCGCGCGCCTTCTTGGCCAGGTCGCCCATTTCCTGGCTGATCTGGAAGATGCCCTTCTTGTCGCAGTCGCGAATGACCGGCACCACCAGCCCGTTCGGCGTGTCCGCCGCGAAACCGATGTGGAAGTAATTCTTCAGTACCAGCGTGTCGCCGTCGAGGCTCGAGTTGAACTCGGGGAACTTCTTCAGCGCAGCGACCGCAGCCTTGATCATGAAGGCCAGCATCGTGACTTTGATGCCTGACTTCTCGTTCTCCTTGTTCAGCTGAACGCGGAAGGCTTCGAGCTCGGTGATGTCGGCATCGTCGTGGTTGGTGACGTGCGGGATCACGACCCAGTTGCGGTGCAGGTTCGCGCCGCTGATCTTCTTGATGCGGCTGAGCTCCTTGCGCTCCACCTGGCCGAACTTGGTGAAGTCGACCTGCGGCCAGGGCAGCAAACCCGGGAAGGCGCCGCCGACAGCGGCACCGGCCGCTGCAGCAGCAGGCGCCTTGGCCTTTTGCGCCGTGGTCAGCTGGTCGCCGGCCATCACCTGCTTGACGAAGCCTTGGACGTCGTCCTGCGTGATGCGGCCTTTGGGCCCGGATCCCTTCACCTCGGCCAGCGGCACGCCCAGCTCGCGGGCGAAGCGGCGGATCGACGGCGACGCATGCGGCAGCGTGCCTTGCGGCGCGCTGGGCTCGTGAGCCGGCAGCGCGGCGGTCGGCGCGGTGCGTTCGACCGGGGCGCTGGTCAACGTGCCGGGCGCATGGCCAGCGGCCGTGACGGTTTGCGCCGCAGCGGTTGGTGACGGCGCCGCCGCGATGCCACCTGCACCCTCCAGCACGACCAGCGGCGTGCCCTGGTTGACCTTGTCGCCCAGAGAGACCTTGATTTCTTTCACGACGCCAGCGTGTGACGACGGAATCTCCATCGACGCCTTGTCGCTCTCGACGGTGATCAGGCTCTGCTCGGCCTTGACCGTGTCGCCGACCTTGACCAGCAGCTCGATGACGGCGACGTCCTTGAAGTCGCCGATGTCGGGCACGACCACGTCGATGCGGCCAACGGCTGCGGCCGGAGCGGCGGCAGCCACGGGCGCGGCCGCGGGCGGCGGCGGCGCAACTGCTGCGGCCGCGGGTGCCGGTGCGGCGCTGGCGGCCGGTGCGGCCGCGGCGCCTGCTGCTTCTTCGAGCAACAGCAGCAGCGTGCCTTGGTTGACCTTGTCACCCAAACCGATCTTCAGCTCCTTCACCACGCCGCCGTGGGTTGACGGAATCTCCATCGAGGCCTTGTCACTTTCCACCGTGACCAGACTCTGTTCGGGCTTGACCGTGTCGCCGGGTTTGACCAGCAGCTCGATGACGGCCACGTCCTTGAAGTCCCCGATGTCGGGGACTTTCACTTCGACCAATGCCATGTGCGTTGTCTCCTGCCGCTCAGGCGTAGAGCGGGTTGATCTTGTTCGCGTTGATGCCGTACTTGGCAATCGCTTCGGCCACCTTGGCGGCCGGCAGGCTGCCTTCGTCGGCCAGCGTCTTCAACGCGGCGACCACAATGTAATGGCGGTTGACCTCGAAGTGCTCACGCAGCTTCGAACGGAAGTCGCTGCGGCCGAAGCCGTCGGTGCCCAGCACCTTGTAGGTCCGCCCCTTCGGGATGAAAGCGCGGATCTGCTCGGCGTAATTCTTCATGTAGTCGGTCGATGCGATCACCGGGCCAGCATGCGGGTTCAGCTGCTCGGTCACAAAGGGCACGCGCGCCTTGTCGGTCGGATGCAGCAGGTTCCAGCGCTCGCAGTCCTGGCCGTCGCGGGTCAGCTCGTTGAAGCTCGGGCAGCTCCACACGTTGGCGGCCACGCCCCAGTCGGCTTCGAGCAGCTTCTTGGCAGCGATCGATTCGCGCAGGATCGTGCCTGAGCCGAGCAGGTTGACGCGCGGGGTCTTTTTCGCGCCCTCTTCCAGCAAGTACATGCCCTTGATGATCTGCTCTTCGGTGCCGGCCTTCAGGCCCGGCATCGGGTAGTTCTCGTTCAACAGGGTGATGTAGTAGAAGACGTTCTCCTGCTTCTCGACCATGCGCTTCAGGCCGTGCTGCATGATCACGCCCACTTCGTGCGCGAAGGTCGGGTCGTAGCTGACGCAGTTCGGGATCGTGCCGGCCAGGATGTGGCTGTGGCCGTCTTCGTGCTGCAGGCCTTCGCCGTTCAGCGTCGTGCGGCCCGAGGTGCCGCCGAGCAGGAAGCCGCGCGCTTGCATGTCGCCCGCCGCCCAGGCCATATCGCCGATGCGCTGGAAGCCGAACATCGAGTAGTAGACGTAGAACGGGATCATGATCCGGTTGTTCGTCGAGTACGACGTGGCCGCCGCGATCCACGAACCCATGCCACCGGCCTCGTTGATGCCCTCTTGCAGGATCTGGCCAGCCACGTCTTCCTTGTAGTAGGAGACTTGGTCGCGGTCCTGCGGTGTGTACTTCTGGCCTTCGGGGTTGTAGATGCCGATCTGGCGGAACAGGCCTTCCATGCCGAAGGTGCGCGCCTCGTCGACGAGGATCGGCACGGTGCGCGGGCCCAGTTGCTTGTCGCGCAGCAAGGTGGTCAGGAAGCGCACGTAGGCTTGCGTGGTCGAGATCTCGCGCCCTTCAGCGGTGGGGTCGAGCACCGACTGGAAGGTGGCCAGATCGGGCACCGGCATGCTCTCTTCGGCCTTGCTGCGGCGCTGCGGGAGGTAGCCGCCCAGCGCCTTGCGGCGTTCGTGCAGGTAGCGCATTTCCGGCGTGTCTTCGGCCGGCTTGTAGAACGGGATCTTCGCCAGCTCGCTGTCCGGGATGGGGATGTTGAAGCGGTCGCGGAAGGCCTTGATGTCCTCGTCGGTCAGCTTCTTGGCCTGATGGGCGATGTTCTTGCCCTCGCCGGCCTTGCCCATGCCGAAGCCCTTGACGGTCTTGATCAGCATCACCGTCGGCTGGCCTTTGGTGTTGACGGCCTTGTGGTACGCCGCGTAGACCTTCTTCGGGTCGTGGCCACCGCGGTTCAGGCGCCAGATGTCGTCGTCGCTCATCTTGGCGACCATCTCCAGCAGCTTGGGATGGCGGCCGAAGAAGTTCTTGCGCACGAAGGCGCCGTCGTTGGCCTTCATCGCCTGGTAGTCGCCGTCCAGCGTCTCCAGCATGACCTTCTTCAGCAGGCCGTCCTTGTCGCGCGCCAGCAGCGGGTCCCAGTACGAGCCCCAGATCAGCTTGATGACGTTCCAGCCGGCACCGCGGAACTCGCCTTCCAGCTCCTGGATGATCTTGCCGTTGCCGCGCACCGGGCCATCCAGGCGCTGCAGGTTGCAGTTGACGATGAAGATCAGGTTGTCGAGCTTCTCGCGCGCAGCCAGGCCGATCGCACCCAGGCTTTCCGGCTCGTCCATCTCGCCGTCGCCGCAGAAGACCCAGACCTTGCGCTTCGAGGTATCAGCGATGCCGCGGGCGTGCAGGTACTTCAGGAAGCGCGCCTGGTAGATCGCCATCAACGGGCCCAGGCCCATCGAGACTGTCGGGAACTGCCAGAACTCGGGCATCAGCTTCGGGTGCGGGTAGCTCGACAGGCCTTTGCCGTCGACCTCTTGCCGGAAGTTCAGCAGCTGCTCTTCGCTGATGCGGCCTTCCATGAAGGCGCGGGCGTAGATGCCGGGGGCCGAGTGGCCCTGGATGTACAGCAGGTCGCCGCCGTGGTCGGGCGTGTCGGCGTGCCAGAAGTGGTTGAAGCCGGCGCCGAACATCGTGGCGACCGAGGCGAACGAAGAGATGTGGCCGCCCAGGTCGCCACCGTCTTCCGGGTGCAGGCGGTTGGCCTTGACGACCATCGCCATCGCGTTCCAGCGCATGTAGGCGCGCAAGCGCTCTTCGATTTCGACGTTGCCCAGGCACTGGGCTTCGTCTTCCGGCTCGATCGTGTTCACGTAGCCGGTGGTGGCCGAGAACGGCTGGTCCACGCCATGTTGGCGCGCATGTTCCAGCAACTGTTCGAGCAGGAAATGGCCACGGTCGCGGCCTTCCGTATCGATGACGGCCGACAGGGCGTCGAGCCATTCGCGGGTTTCCTGTGCATCCGCATCGTTGGCGGCGGCGCCCAGGAAAGGTTCAGGCAGGGCGGACATCTTTTGTCTCCTCGTGGATGGCCAACACGGGCCGGCTTCGTGGTCGGCGCGAAGTTTCGCACAGCCCGATTGGATTTTCAAATGGTGGCTACGCGTTTCATATTGTGGTGTCTACGTAGGCCACGGCTCCCAGCCAGAGGCACGATCAGCGCCACGGCGTTTCGACTTGGCAAATACCGCCCCCGATAATCCCGCCAATGGCTCTGGCACGCGAACCGCTCAAACCTTCCCCGTCACGCCTGCAGCGTTTGTTCGGCCGCTGGTGGCGCCAGCAATCGCCCGCGCGCCAAGACCGCTTCGCGACCATCGGGCCCTTGGTCTCGGTGCTGATGTTCCTGGCCGCCATCACGGCGGCCTTCTGGTACCTGCGTAACGAGGAAATCGACCGCGCCACCGACGCGCTGCGGCGCGACACCGAAGTGGCCCAGCAGCAGATCCGCCTGCACCTGATCGAGAACCAGGAACAGCTGGTTCGCATTGCGCGCGAGCTGGTCACCAAGGACATCGACACGGCCGAGTTCCTGGGCCAGGCCGGTGCCTTTCAGCGCGAGCGGCCCGAGGTGCGCCACTTCACCTGGGTCAATGCGCAGCGGCGTGTGCGTGCCAGCCAGGCGGTGCTGAGCTTCCACCCCGAAGACGGCAGCGGCACCATCACGGCCGACCCGTCCCTGCCAGCTGAAGGCCGCCGCAGCGAGGCCGAATACGCCTTCATTGCCGCACGCGACACCCGCCAGCCGGTCTATTCACGCCCGTTCACCGACGCCAGTGGGCTGGCGGTGTTCCAGGTCCAGATCCCGCTGATCGACCGCAGCAATTTCGCCGGCACGCTGATCGTCGAGTATTCGGTCGAAGCGCTGGTCCGCTTCTTCGTGCCGACCGAGGTGACGCGCCGCCACCTGGTCAGCGTGCTCGGGCCGGACAGCCGCGTGCTGGTCAGCACTGTTTCGTCGATGCCGGGCCAGCCCGCCGCCGCGCCCTCGTTGCAGTACGACCTGCCCCTGGCGCCGATGTCCAACGGCCTGACGCTGCGCGGCCAGGGTTACCGCACCTCGATCGGCCTGATCGGCAACACGCTGTTCTGGATGGTCGTCGCGCTGTCGGTGCTGACGGTGTGGATGCTGCTCGGCACCTGGCGCCACATGCGGCGGCGCTCGCAGATCCAGCATGCGCTGGTGCAGGAGACCAATTTCCGCCGGGCGATGGAAAACTCCATGCTGACCGGCATGCGGGCGATGGACAAGGACGGCCGCGTCACCTACGTGAACCCCGCCTTCTGCGCGATGACGGGCTTTGCCGAAGCCGACCTGATCGGCCGCTACCCGCCCTTCCCTTACTGGCCACCCGACCGCATCGAGGAAAACACCCGCCTGCTGCAGCAGGAGCTGCAAGGCCGCAGCCCGGTCGGCGGGATCGAGGTCAAGGTCATGCGCAAGGACGGCTCGCTGTTCGATGCGCGGATGTACGTCTCGCCGCTGATCGACCCCAAGGGCCAGCAGACCGGCTGGATGACCTCGATCACCAACATCACCGAAGCCAAGCGCATCCGCGACCAGCTCTCGGCTTCGCACGAACGCTTCACCACGGTGCTCGAAGGCTTGGACGCGGCCGTGTCGGTGCTGTCGGTGCAGCACAGCGAACTGCTGTTCGCCAACCGCTCGTACCGGCTGTGGTTCGGCGCCGATGCGCGCGGCCATGCGATCCTGGCCAACAGCTCGAACGGCGCGCCCTACCTGCCCGAGCCGGACGAAGAGGTCGACGGCCTGTCCGGCCTGCCGACGCAGCCGCTGACCGAGACCGGCGCCCAGCCGCGCGAAGTGTTCGTCGAATCGCTGCAGATGTGGTTCGACGTGCGCGCGCGCTACCTGCAGTGGACCGACGGCCGGCTGGCACAGATGCTGATCGCGACCGACATCACCGCGCGCCGCCGGGTCGAGGAGCAGGCCCAGCAGCAGGCCGAGAAAGCCCAGGTCACGAGCCGGCTGATCACCATGGGCGAGATGGCCTCGTCGGTCGCCCACGAACTGAACCAGCCGCTGGCCGCCATCAACAACTACTGCAATGGCATGGTCAGCCGCGTACGCGCCGGCTCGATCGGCACCGAGGACCTGATCGCCGTGCTGCAGAAAACCGGCCGCCAGGCCGAGCGGGCCGGCCAGATCATCCACCGCATTCGCTCGTTCGTGAAACGCAGCGAGCCGCAGCGCCAGCCGGCCCATGCGCGTGACATCGTCGAAGACGCGGTCGAGTTGGCCGGCATCGAGCTGCGCCGGCGCAAGGTCAACATCCACACCTACGTGGCGCAGCGGCTGCCGATGCTCAACGTCGATCCGATCCTGATCGAACAGGTGCTGCTGAACCTGCTGAAGAACGCCGCCGAAGCCATCGACAGCGCCAAGATGCAGAACTCGCGCCGCCACATCGAGCTGCGCGTGGTGCCGCGTCACACGCCCGAAGAAGGCGGCGTGATCGAGTTCAGCGTGACCGACATGGGCCCCGGCATGAGGGAGGATGTGCTGGCCCGCCTGTACGAAGCATTCTTCTCGACCAAGGCCGAAGGCATGGGCATTGGCCTGTCGCTTTGTCGATCAATCGTTGAGTCTCACCGGGGCCGGATCAGGGCCCAGAACCTCTACAATGGTGGGTCCGTCACAGGGTGCCGCTTCGCGTTTACCCTGCCGGTTGATCTGTCCCAACGCGCTGAAGCCCAACCCGTGCCGGACGTGCCGGATGTGGCTGCAGCGTCGAACCCGAACGCCTCCGCCTCATGAGCCTGATTCCGAAAAAGGGTACCGTCTACGTGGTCGACGACGACGAGGCGGTTCGAGATTCCCTCCAGTGGCTGCTCGAGGGCAAGGATTACCGGGTCAAGTGCTTTGATTCCGCCGAATCATTTCTCTCACGCTTCGATCCGCGCGAGGTGGCCTGCCTGATCGCCGACATCCGCATGGACGGCATGAGCGGGTTGGAATTGCAAGACCGGTTGCTCGAGCGCAAGAGCCCGCTGCCGGTCGTCTTCATCACCGGCCACGGCGACGTGCCGATGGCTGTCACGACGATGAAGAAGGGCGCGATGGATTTCATCGAGAAGCCCTTCAAGGAAGAAGAGCTGGTGGTGCTGGTCGAACGCATGCTCGATCAGGCCCGCGTCGCCTTCTCGCAATACCAGGAACAGGCCAGCCGCGATGCCCTGCTGTCACGCCTGACCACGCGTGAAGCCCAGGTGCTGGAGCGCATCGTCGCCGGCCGCCTGAACAAGCAGATCGCCGATGACCTGGGCATCAGCATCAAGACGGTGGAGGCGCACCGCGCCAACATCATGGAAAAGCTCAATGCCAACACCGTGGCCGACCTGCTGAAGATCGCTCTCGGCGCGACCCACAAGGCCTGAACTTCTTCAAGCCGACACCAACTCAAATGACGGGGCCCCAGGGCCCCGTTTGCGCTTCTAGTCGAGGACTCACACCATGACCGCTCAACTGATCGATGGCAACGCCCTGTCCAAGCAACTCCGTGCCGAGGTGGCCGAGCGCGCCGGCGTGCTCACCGCGCGTGGCGTCACGCCCGGGCTGGCGGTCGTGCTGGTGGGCGAGAACCCGGCCAGCGCGGTCTACGTGCGAAACAAGGTGAAGGCCTGTGCCGACAACGGCCTGCATTCGGTGCTGGAGAAGTACGACGCCACGCTGACCGAGGCTGAGCTGCTGGCGCGCATCGAGGCGCTCAACGATGACCCGGCCATCCACGGCATCCTGGTCCAGCTGCCGCTGCCACCGCACATCGATTCGCACAAGGTCATCGAGGCGATCTCGCCGGAGAAGGACGTCGATGGTTTCCACGTCGCCTCGGCCGGCGCGCTGATGGTCGGCCAGCCGGGCTTCAGACCCTGCACGCCTTACGGCTGCATGAAGATGCTGGAGTCGATCGGCGTCAACCCGCGCGGCAAGCATGCGGTGGTGATCGGGCGCTCGAACATCGTCGGCAAGCCGATGGCGATGCTGCTGCTGGCCGCCAACGCCACCGTCACGATCTGCCACAGTGCCACCCCCGACCTGGCGCTTCACACCCGCCAGGCCGACATTGTGGTCGCCGCGGTCGGCAAGCGCGATGTGCTGACGGCCGACATGGTCAAGCCCGGCGCCGTGGTGATCGACGTGGGCATGAACCGCAACGACGAGGGCAAGCTCTGCGGCGACGTCGATTTTGCCGGCGTCAGCGAAGTGGCCAGCTGGATCACCCCGGTGCCCGGTGGGGTCGGCCCGATGACCATCACGATGCTGTTGGTGAATACCATCGAGGCTGCGGAACGCCGCGCCGGCATTTGAGTCTCTTCCGGACCAGCCAGGATCTTGCCCATGACCACCACCAACCCGCTGCTCCAGTTCGACCGCCCGATCGCCTTTGATGCGATCCGCCCCGAGCATGTGACGCCTGCGATCGACAAACTGCTCGCCAGCGCCAATGCCGCACTCGAACGCGTGGTCGGGCCCGACGTTCCGGCCGACTTCGATGCGATGTCCGCCGTGCTGGCGGTGGCCACCGAACGCCTGGCGCGGGCCTGGGGCGCCGTCGGCCACCTGAGCCATGTGGCCGACACGCCGGAGCTGCGGGCCGCTCACGCCGAAAACCTGGCCCGGGTGACTGAGTTCTACACCCGCCAGGGCAGCGACGAGCGGCTGTACGCCAAGTACAAGGCGGTCGCCGTCAGCCCCAGCGCCGCCACCTTGAGCGCCCCACGTCGCCAGGCCCTGAGTCACTGGCTGCGGGACTTCAAGCTCGGCGGCGCCGATCTGAAGGGCGAGGCCAAGGCGCGCTTTGCGCAGATCCAGGACCGCATGGCCGAACTGTCGCAGGCCTATTCGAACCACGTGCTGGACTCGACCGACGCCTTCGCCCACTACGCCACCGAAGATGAGCTGGCTGGCGTCCCCGCCGACGTGCTGGAAGGCATGCGCGCCGCGGCGGAGAAAGACGATCGCCCCGGCTACAAGATCACGCTGCACTTCCCGAGCTACTTCCCGGTGCTGCAGTACGGCAGCCACCGGCCGCTGCGCGAGAAGCTCTACACGGCGTACGTCACCCGCGCCAGCGAGCAAGGCCCGGCCGAACTCGACAACTCGCCGGTGATGGCCGAGCTCCTGACGCTGCGCCAGGAAGAAGCCCGGTTGTTGGGCTACGCCAACTACGCCGAGGTGTCGCTGGCGCCCAAGATGGCTCGCACCCCGGCCGAGGTGATGGCCTTTCTGCGCGACCTGGCCACGCGTGCACGCGCCAGCGCCGAGCACGATCTGGCCGAGCTGCGCGACTTCGCCGCCCGCGAACTGGGGTTGGCCGACCTGCAGTCCTGGGACGTTGCCTACGCCAGCGAAAAACTGAAGGAAGCCCGCTACGCCTTCAGCGACCAGGAGGTCAAAACCTATTTCCCGCTGCCCAAGGTGCTGCAGGGCCTGTTCGGCATCATCGAGACGCTGTTCGAGGTCGCGATCCGGCCGGCCGATGCGCCGGTTTGGAACGAGTCGGTGCGCTTCTTCCGCATCGAGCGCGCCGGCACGCTGGTCGGCGAGTTCTACCTCGACCCACACGCCCGCGCCGGCAAGCGGCCGGGCGCCTGGATGGACGACGCGCGCGAACGCTGGCTGCGCCCGGACACCGGCCACCTGCAGACCCCGATCGCGCACCTGGTGTGCAACTTCGCCGCGCCCGTCGGCGACAAGCCGGCGCTGCTGACGCACGACGATGTCATCACCCTCTTCCACGAATTCGGCCACGGCCTGCACCACCTGCTGACCCGGGTCGACGACCTCGGCGTCTCGGGCATCGCCGGTGTCGAGTGGGACGCGGTCGAGCTGCCCAGCCAGTTCATGGAAAACTTCTGCTGGGAATGGGACGTCGCCAAGCACCTGACCGCCCATGTGGAAACCGGCGAACCGATGCCGCGCGAGCTGTTCGACAAGATGCTGGCTGCCAAGAATTTCCAGAGCGGGCTGCAGACCTTGCGCCAGGTCGAGTTCGGCATGTTCGACATGCGGCTTCACACCGAGGCCGACGCGCCGCAACGCATCCAGGCGATTGCCGGCGAGGTGCGCGACGAAGTGGCGGTGATCAAGCCGCCGCCCTTCTCGCGCACCGCCCACACCTTCTCGCACATCTTCGCGGGCGGCTATTCCGCGGGGTATTACTCATACAAGTGGGCCGAGGTGTTGTCCGCCGACGCCTTCAGTGCGTTTGAGGAAGAAGGCGTGCTCAGTGCCGCCACCGGCCGCCGCTACCGCAGCGAGATCCTCGAAGTGGGTGGCAGCCGGCCGGCGCTCGAAAGCTTCAAGGCCTTCCGTGGCCGCGAGCCGACCATTGACGCTTTGTTGCGTCATCAGGGCATCGCCGCCTGAGTTCTTCGGCTAGATTGCCACCTGCATCACAAGGGTTCGATTGCCATGACCACCACTCGCCTCTCGCTCACCCGTTCGCTGGGGCTGGTTGCCGCCGCGCTGACGCTCGGTTCGATGACCTTGCCCGCCTACGCGGTCTACAAGATCGTCGGGCCGGACGGCAAGGTGACGTACTCCGACACGCCGCCGCCGGCCGGTGGCTCAGCGAAGGTGCAAGCCGTTTCGGTCGGCTCGGGCGGCGGTGCGCCGAACTTGAGTGGGCTGCCCGTTGAGTTGCGCCAGGCCGCGTCCAAATACCCCGTCACGCTCTAT
>Ga0307516_10000719_pt1 | contig 45123 bp, 65 predicted proteins | sample 19_EM_MG_FD_203310 | JGI IMG/M metagenome (GOLD analysis project Ga0307516, IMG submission 203310) | Populus trichocarpa ectomycorrhiza microbial communities from riparian zone in the Pacific Northwest, United States - 19_EM | ecosystem: Host-associated > Plants > Roots > Unclassified | place... | reverse complement strand
TTTAGGAATAAAAATAAAAAATAAAAAATAAAAAAGGGAGCGACACCAAATTCGACCAGCTGGCAGCCACACCCAGTCATTGCGCCACACGCTAAAATTTAGCGTCATGGCCGCTTGAAAAGGACCCGGATATCTGCATATACTATGGTCCAAGCTTCCTCGATCTCGGAGTACTGTCCGCACTACTTGGTGTGCCGAGAACGGAGCAGCTGCGCTGGATAGGTGTTTTTGTTTTTTTTGTGTTATTCATACAGCCTATGTTTCTAGACTATGGCGGCGCTCGTTTTGTCCAGTTTCCTGTCGCGCTGGACAGATGTATGGAGGAATGGACGACAAGCTTGTCCCGATCGAGCCTCATCTCCCTTGCGGTCTGCTGCATCCCATCGCATCCACCCTTCCACTTGGATTTTTTCCGCGGTCCTCTTCCATATAACCTCATCGCCAGCCCCGCACGCAGGTCGGTTCGTCGCTGGCGGGAGTCGTGCGCGGGAGGGAATAGTGGACACTGTCCAGAGCACTCGGCAGAGTCGGTCGAACACGCGCGGCAGCTCACTGTCTACCGTCGATTCGTCCGCCGCGTGAGCGAGGGCATCGTCAGGTAGCCCGAGGCGCGTGCTGCGATAGCCGTCGATGGCGCTTCATCGCTTCTCCGCCGTTGGTTGCCGCGAGACTGAGACTCCGGTGGTGGCCGGTATGTAATTCATATTGCTGACTATCATACCAGCAGCAGCCGTATCGGCCCTGCCCGGCCTTCTGCATGTTTCGCAGCAGGGAAGTCGCCGCCGACGGTCATGTGCGTGGACGGAGGAACCCGCAGAGCTTCCCTTTTCACTGCATTGCGTTCCGCTTAGGCATTACGTACTCCCGCCACCTTCTCGATTCCGCCGGCAAGGATGCGCTGCTGCGACAGCGTCGGCGGATGCGCAAACGGCGCATGCACGTTCTGCAGGCAGGCAGCAGGCTGACACTGCATTGCAGACGCAGAAAACAGCAGACGTGGCAGTGGCGGGGTGAGAGTTCCGCCTCGGACAGTCTAGCCGCCGTATAACTACAACCCACGGCCGCGCCGCCAGCGTCGACCAACCGCACGGCCCGCGCTCGCGACGACGACGAAACATAGAAAACATGGCCGACTCAGAGATCGAGGTCGATCCGGGCGTGAGTGTGCCCTCGCGCTCGCGCAAAGCCAGCCGCCGAATGCTGACCGGGAGCAGTTGGGGAGCGATAGCGACAGCTTCTACTCGTCGGGCGACCTGTCCAGCACGCAGAGCCTGTCGTCGTCCATCAACGAGCACATCTTCGAGAACGGTGGGCTGTCCACCGGGAGCGGGCTGACCGGCCGTGGCTGACGCTGTACTGGACTGACGGCGACCAGGCCGCAGGTACCATACCTACTACGGCCCGGAGAAGAACATGATGCCGACGGACGAGGTGGGCGGACGCGCTTCCCTGGCATCCTCGCGGCGACTGACTGGCGCGGTGGCTGGCAGAAAGAGCAGGACCGGTGCGTTCTCGTGTGCTCCCGCTCTCTTGCCTGCGGGGAGTTGCTGACCAGCGCGCAGCCTGGACATGCACCACGAGATCTTCCTGCGCATACAGAACGGCCGCCTCCACGACGCGCCGATCGGAAAGCGGCCGCACAAGATCCTCGACGTCGGCACCGGCACCGGCATCTGGGCCATCGACATGGCCGACGCGTATCCCAGCGCCGAGGTCATCGGCACCGATCTGACGTAAGCCACTCCCTCGCGTCTCCGAGACTTTGGCCTCCGGCTTACGTGAACACAGCCACATCCAGCCGGGATGGTAGGTCCCCGCCCGCTCCACTCACCGTCGGCAGCAGCGAGTAACGCCACGGTGCCTACAGGGTCCCGCCGAACTGGTATGCCCTCTCTCCGCCTTTCCGGCAAGTGGACCGCGTCTGATCCCTCCAGCCGCTTCGAAATCGACGACGCGGAGGCGCCATGGACGTTCGCAGAGGTAATTCCCCCGCCCCCTCCGCGTCACAGAGCTGAGCAAGCCGTCCTTAGGGAACCTTCGACTTCATCCACGCGCGCAATATCGCGGGCAGCATCTCAGACTGGCCGAAGCTGCTGGGCGAAGCGCACCGCTGCCTGAAGCCGGGGGGCTGGTTCGAGACGGCGGAGCTAGGCTCTCATGGTCTGTCGCCGCCCGCCCGCCCGCCCGCCCGTGTGGCCGATGTCCTCTCCGACGCTGACGCTGCGGGACAGGCTTCAGTGACGACGGCAGCATGAAGGACGACAACGCTATGAAGGTCGCTTTCGACCTCTGCAATGACGCCATGGCCAAGATCGGCCGGTCCTATCCCGTGCAGGGCACCGGACGCGCGCGGCTGGAGGCCGCCGGCTTCGTCGACGTGCACGAGGTCCTGTACAAGCAACCGCTCGCGCCGTGGCCTCGCGACAAGAAGTAGCCCCCTCCCGCCCTCGCCCCATCCTCGCGGTCTCCCATCTAACGCGGAATCGCAGCCTCAAGTACGTCGGCGCGATGGCGCTCGTCATGGTACGTTCGCTCCCACCCTCCCTCTGCCACTAGTAGTAATGACGCCCGCAGCTGGAAACCGGCATCGAAGCGTACACCCTCGCGGCGTTCACGCGCATCCTCGGCATGCACCGCGACGAGGCTATGGACCGCATCCGCGCCGCCCTGGCCGCCGTCAAGGATAGGCGCAATCACATCTACAATCACTTGTTCGTTCCCCTCGTTCTGTTACCCGCCGGGGGCTGTTGCTGACTGGCGGTTGGCGGCGGGATAGTTATGTCGCTTACGGCAGGAAGCCGGAGAAGGAGGAGCCGGGGGCGGAGGGGGTGTAGCGTGCCTTGGGGCGCCATAGTCCAATCTGATCCAATTCGACATGCGTAATCCCTTGGATACATAGTACACCCTTCCCCCTCCCTCCAGTGGGGAAGCGGGGATAACCACATCGTTATATATGCGCGGCGAGTGATGAACACTCGGTGCCACGTCCACCGGCATATTCCCCTTTCTCTTTCGCGATCAATGAGACATCATCTTCAAATGGCATATCCCCAACACCCACACGAACCAAAAGAAAAGTACACTGTTTCCCGCGGTCGACTGAAAGCGCGGCAACGGTCCGCAGCCAAGTCAAACCCGAGACGGGCAGTTTGGGCGTAAAGACAGCATCACTCACCAGGTGTCGAAGTATCGTAATTGAGCGAGCGCTGTTGGGGAGACGGTAGATCTGCTCGACCGACTGTGTGCTCGAGGCCATTCTCTCTGCCACTACCCCAGCGCAGGCCGTGGGAAGCATTCAACAATGACAGCAATCAAAAAGTGTACCTCGTGCGGCGACGAGCAGGGCCTCAACAGTCCGGCCGGGCCAGTCCTGGCCTCGGACCAGACTGGTCTGCGAGAGGTAGTCCACGCTAGCCCACGGCCCTCGGACCAACGGGCTTTTTTGGAGTCCGGCTGGTCTGGACTGGGTCGGGTGAGACCCTATGTTTCCCTTAGCGTCCTAGCACATCTTGGGTGGTGAGTGCGTTTCTGGGTTTGGACTACAGCCAGGTCACCGCCACAACAGACAGAAAATCGTACACCCCCAGGAGAGCACCGGAAAAGAGTAGGGGAAGAAGATTACCTAAGAATTCTGTTTATCGGAGAAGAGATGGCGGAACTGTAAGCGAAATCCGGTGGCCATTTCTTGGTTTCCGGGTTTTGGTAAGTGGAATCGGGTGGCGCGTGGGGATCATAGCTGGTATTGCTGTCTCGCATCATGGACACGCAGCCGACTGCTTGGCGTGTGTAAGCAGGCTCGATGCTTGGCCGCTGTGCGGGGCGGTTGACTTGCGGTTCTCTTTGGAGTCGCTCGACGAAATCTTACTTCACTAGCACTGTACTAGGGTTGGCCCGCGGGCGCCCGCCGCCAGCCGGCCGAACTATTGAGACCGAGTCCTTCCCAGGATCGCACGGGGGCGCCGGCCACTGCTGTCGTCCGGGTCGTCGGTCACGAAAGGATGACATCCCGATGCGAGGAACTCACGCGTTGGGCGGCTGGCCGCGAGTCTGGAGGTCGCCACTCTGCCGGCGGCCCGCAGTGGGGGGGGGACAACCGCTGTTCCTACCTACGCCCTCCTTCATGGCGTCCGCAGACGAGGAGTAGGGGGCGATGGGGTCTCTTTTGCTCTTTCTTTCTGTTTACGATATCTGTTCTTTTCCTTTGTGATTTCCTTTGTGCGCATCTATTCTCTCTCGGGATATGTCGGGCAAAGGGCAAAGGGGAGCTTGCAACGTGCCACCGTCGCGCGGACAGCGGACGGGAAACTTGGACAAAATGTGTGCCGCCAGAGTCTACACAAGCTGTATACGAGTACGATTAAACAAAAAAAAATCTGCCGACGGCCCAACGCGGGTGGACGAGTCACATCTGCGTAGACGAAGTCCTTGCGCTTCCCGTGCGATCGCCGCCGCAGTGCAACCAGCAGGCCTTCCCGGTGTTGGTGCTCCCGTTATAGTCGCCGTCGGCACAGACGCCCACGGGTGAGATGCACGAATGAGGGCGGGAGGGAGGAGGATGGGTATGCCGCTTGCGGTCTTTCCGGGCCTTTTCCGAATCCGAGTAGGTACACAGCTCGGGAACCGCGCGGTCTCGATCGAGTGGCAGCTCGCATGGGGCAGTGGCAGGAGACGATCCGGCGCTGGGAGTCGATGCTTCCCATATTCACCGAGGAGACACGTGCCGTTGAGGCACCAAAGAAATTATCCCGGATCGTTGTAAAACATGCGGGCGACCTCGGGTAACCTCTTTTCTGACTGATCCAACAGCGCCTGGACATTGGGCTCGGAAAGTTCGAGCATTCGGGTGTCCCTGGGAATCTGAAGTTTCTCAGGCCGTAGGTTAACGGCTCGTCTTGTGGTTGGGCTCTTGTCGTGTAAGGAGTAGAGATAAACCTCATCAAAACGAATTGAACGAACCCCTACGGTATGTACAAAGTTTGCATAAGTACAAGTTGCGTATGTTGGGCATGGCTTCACCGGGGGTTTATCCTTCTTTTGTATAAATCACCGCGTGTATATGTTATCACTCTATTCGGACTTGCATACATACATACACCAATGCTTAATTATGCAAAAAAATCCGAAGGACTACGCATTAGAATTGCGTACATTAAACATGGACGAGTGACGATCTATGGATGGCTCTGGCCAAATATCGTGACATTTCTCGCTTGGTGTTGAGCTTTTCGGCCACGACTATCTTGACGAGTGTATGACATTGCCGAAAGAAATCGAATACGAACAGGAAATCGGCGCTCTCATGGGTGTGTTGATGATTGTCGAGGGGAATCTCCAAGTCCGAAAATCGCTGCTGCTCCCACCATGTCATCGCTTAGGGACGATCTGGCGGCTCTTTATGGGGTCAGTTCACGACATGTTTGCTTTCTGAAGCCGAGGATTGCCGAAGCGCCTATTTTGAAGCCAGACACAGAGCAAATACTGCGCATGATAGATGACAGTTCCACCAGCACAGGTAACTACCGTGGCGGTATAGCCATGAGTACACTTGATAACCAAATCATACGAAATTGTGAATATCGGAGCAGCAGACATGGGCTAAAGGATATAAAATCTATGTAGCGGAACAGCATCAGGTAAGCTGATGCTGAACTAGTTCATGGAGTCTCAGTTCTTTTACCCTCTGACCTCGTGCAACAGTCACTCGCTCCGTCGCGGTGTCAAGGAGAGGTGCTCAGAATCCGTCTCGCCAGACCCACATTTTCTGGGCGGATCAGCGTCAGAGTCTCGGGGGGCGGCGCAGGCTGCCTTCTCTCGGCGCACTCCGACCCCAGCTGTGGCGTCTTCCGCAACCTGTGCCAGTTCGCGCTCGTCGGCCAATAGTTGAAATACGGCCCTACAGCCGCGCAGCGTGGCGGTGTCTGATGGTGTTTCTCCATTGCGGTTGGTTGTCTTGACATCGGCGCCGTGTTTGAGGAGAAGTCTTATGATTTCCTGCCCCGGCGTTGCGGTGTGTCGCCAGAGGCAACTGTACGCATTCACATGCGTATCCGACGTGGCTAAGTGGAGCGAGACGGCGGAGTGGAGCGGTGACAAACCGTGCTTATCCTTGGATTCGATGTTGGCCCCGCTTTCTAGCAGCAGTTGCACGGTCTTCGCCGAGCCGTTGCCTACGGCGTGGTGGAGTGGGGACATGCCATCGACGTCTGTGGCATCTATGAAGGCGCCGAGACTGAGTAGTTTCCGTACGGCATCGTCCTTGCCGTGGCTGGCAGCGTGGTGCAGTGCTGTTTTGCCATGATCATCCGGGGCGTCTGGATGCGCCTTGGTGGTTTCCACCAAAATCCCGATCGCAGCGGAGTCGCCGGTCTTGGCGGAGGTGTGTAATCGCCTGACCCGCACCGACTCCGACTGCAGACACTGAGGCATATTTGTGACAATCTTGGTGCGGAGTGCCTGCATCTTGCTGGGCGGTACGGACACGGCAATGTCCTTCGGGCCGGAGCTCTCGTCGGATATCTGCGAATACATGTGTCCGTTGTGCAGTTCGGCCGTGTAAACTGGCAGGCAGATGACCGATATGTTCGAGATCTGGGCCAAGCTCAGCCCGCTGAACTGTGACCACCGCGAGTCCGTCGTGTCGGCCGTGTGGAAGGAATCAATCGACACATTCCGTGTTGCGTTTTTGTATACCCGCGTCCGGACCAGAGTTCGTTCGAATGCACGACGCAGCGGACCGGATGACCGGTGGGATGATGTAAAGGTGGAGGCGTTGCCGATGGTCGCGGCGGTGGGGGCAATCGGCACGCCGTGCGCAGGTGTCTTCGTCGGGGCGGGCGCTGCGTCGGAGGTGACCGCGATGGAAGCGAAGGATGCCATGCGCTGTGCAAGATCAGGATCGGATAATAAATCCGCCACACGGGACTTCAATTCATCCTTGTCGCCACGAGCTTGTACTCCAGTGGGCGAGCCACCATCGGCCGTGACCCTATACCAAGGCATTAGCAGGATGCAAAACCCATTCGAATACGATGGTGAACCGACATCGAGAGCAATACAGCCAGTGGGCTTTTCTCGCTGTTCAGGTTTCTTGAGATCCTGGCGAGTCCGGGATCCGCCACCGCACCTCGCGCACGATTTCCGGGGCCATTACACCCGCGTTGGTCGGAGAGCTCTAGCACGGTGCCGAGCTCCGAGAAGGTGCACACGCAGCCGGTCAGGATGGCAATGAGGTCGTCGACGTCGACCAGGGAAGTGCGATCCTTCTGGTGGTCGTCACATGTGCGCAGGAACATCTCGAGCTGGCCAAAGGCGGTACGCATGTCCCGAACCTCCGTGAGCAGGTCGCGCACAACCGGCGGGGCGTTCGTAACGTTGGAAAGGTCTTCGATGATTTTGTCGCTGATCCGGAGTAAACCCGCAACCGATGCTGCAACCGAGAGGCCTTCCATTTTCTGCTGAAGATCCGTCGCGACGGAATGTGGTGAGGTTGATGGGTCTACAGGGCGTTGTCATGGCCTCGGACCCCGCTGTTGGGCCGCGTGTGTGCGGCTGACCAGCTGATGCTCGTGGTGGTTCGTCATTCGCTCCACCGAATGATCACGTGAAAAGTTCGTAGCGCCAGCTGCCAAGTTTGATGACGCTACACTGTCATGTGCGCCACACCACAACTGGTGGCACACGCGCGTGCTCCGCCATCGGAGGCCCAGCGCTTTTGTACACCGATATAAAAACATCGTCGACTACGTACCTTCAACCTGTAGGTTCACCGCGGGATCCTCTTATACGTGGGGCATTTTGATTCTTTCTCCATCAATCGCATGCAGCCTATTTAGACGATGGCGATATTCGCTAAACGCGCTTTCATCTGCCTGCGGTGCAGCTCACGGTCGGCCTTGATGTAATTCCGGCATGCATTTGCATCCTCCGCCCCCCTTAGATGGATTTTCCAGCGCACCGTAGAAGTAGATCGGCCTGAGGAGCTGTTATGTGCCAGTAAGGGCTGTCTGCGTGTCTGCTTCACTCCTTCTCCTCCCACTCATCCAACCCGAGGTCCTCCCAAGCCTTCCTTTCTCTTTTGTTTCCGATCTTCAACGAGGCACTCTTCACCTGCATTTCCCACAGGCTTCTCTTTTGCACTGGTTTATTTACTGCTTGCATGCGGCCTATCTACGAGTGGATCGTGGCAATATGGACTTGCATACACGAAGCACACCCTTCCTGCTCGATCGGCATTAGCTGCTCCCGCGCCCTGCGTCCCACGCCGATTTGTGCAGCTCAATATAAATTCTTGACACACAACTTCATTCCGCTTTTACCCCATCCCCTCCTTCTCTCCAATAGAAGTTGAGCCTCGCATCCTGCTCCCGGCCTGCCCGATTAACATTTGCTCTGGCGTCCAAAGCCGTTGTCGGGGTCATTCCTTAATCACCAAGACTCGGGGAGGTACTTACTCAAACCCTACCCCTTCCCCACCCAAGTCCTAATATTTTCCCTCTAACTCCATCTAAGAGCTGGTACGATGCAACATCTCCGCCGGAAAAGCCCCTCTGGGTGATTATAGCATCCCAAACTCTTGAGCTAGGGGACTGCCGAGTCGAATCACCGATCCTTGCAAAACAGGTGCCCTCGCCCTCAGTGTGAGTTTTTGTCATTCTAGGACAGCTTAATTATCATATATGTACCTAGAACTGGGTACTGCGAAGTTTACGGGTTCTCGGGCCCCCCAGCACGACATAATCGTGTAGCGCACAGGTTTAGCGTCCCTTACGACGGGGCGAATTTAAGGGCTTCCGGGGCCGTTGCCAAAAACCTCAACACGCTCGGAATCTCGTAGGGCGGCGATACTCAGACCGGGCGGAGGCGCGCGCGGTGCCACTGCCGAGATCCCTCGCACACCTCAAGCGAGAGATCTCCGAGAAGAAGTGGGCGGAAGCTCGACAATGGGCTGGAGGCCGGACCTCCAGGAAGAAGTACAGGATGCCGAGCAGGCAGAAGCCAGACGACACGGTTGCGGGTAGCTCGAAGAGGCTCGCCCCGAGGGTTTACCAACTGAAGACAGGGCACTGCCCCACCGGGCAGTACTTAAACTGGACGCAGAATTGGCTCACCACTCAGTGCTGGCGGTGTCGGTATCAGACACAGACTCGGGATCACCTCTTCAAGGTGTGCCCCGAGTGGAAGTCCCAGCAGAATATTCTGTGGGTTGAGGTGCAGCCAGGTAGCACTAGACTTCCTCTTCACCACGGATGTAGCAAGGCTGGTCTCGGCTGAGGGAGACCTCGGGTTCGGGATGTCTGAGTTGGAGCGCAGGGAGCGCAGGGAGTGGGAAGAAGAGAGCAGGGCAGAGGAGTTGTGCCGGGGAGCTACCGCTCTTCCTGCCCACACCTTCCTTCATGGCATCCGCAGACGAGGAGTAGGGGGTGGGCTCGCTTTAATTTGTCCTTTCCTTTGTTATTTCCTTCATGCGTGATGTATATTGTTGGATCGGGTCTGGGTGGAGGGCACAGGGGAGCCTGCAACGTGCCATCATCGCGAGGACAACGGACGGGAAAACCGGACAAGGGGTATGCCCGCCATAGTCAAGATAGGCCGGGTGCGAGTATATATGAATAAACAAAAAGGAAGAACTAGAATACTTTTTATTCGTTTTTACGGCAAACCTTTAAAATGCCACAGCTGGCACTTTTCCTTTAGAATGCCACCAGTTTCGGGAGTAGGCAGCTACCACCAAAAAACCTCACCACAACACACCGCACCTGAACCCAACAACCCTCAAGCATGCGAAACGACGGCGGCCCAGTAGTGTATCTGGAGTTAGGGATTCGATGATCTGGAGTCATTTAAGCAAGCAGGCATGGATCGGCGATTGCAATGCACTTCAGCACCCGCGCAGTCAAGAGTGATAAGTAGTTAATCGCATTCAATACCCAGCCAGCCAGCTTACTCACCGCCTACATACTTTACTCAGGGAGCGTGCTAACTTTATGTGCGCTGTCGAGCAGTGTCCATTCCACATCCGGGGTAGCTGGAAGTTAACAAGAAGAAGGAGTGTGTCGTGGTAGGGTCAGACTAGCGAAAACACACATGCATTGGGAGTCACCGTCAAGTGTGGGGTCGCACGAATACAGAAGTGGTTGCTTCGGAAAGCACCTACATATGTCGCCAGGTCGAAGTCAGCTCAGGCGGTCGTGGGTGCCTGCGAGGAGACCTATACGGAGAACCAGGTGGCTGTTAATACCTATATCTATTATCACCGACTTGACACCAAGCGGGGATGACTGCTATCCGCCCCATCTGAGAAAGCCGCGCGGTCGACCAAAGGAGAAGCGGCTAGATACGTAAATGAGAACACTGCCGCCAGGAAATAGCTGCTGTCGTTGCTGTCGCTGCGGCCCTTGCAGAGGTCCCAGAAAACACTGTACAGCGCCGTAGCCAATGTCGCGGTAGGACACAACCGCACTTACTTGTCGTGAGGTCGTACAATTCCCAATTGGTAGTTTGTAGATATGCACCTACTAGTAGTTCTTCGATAGGTAAATAAGAGTTGTGCTGTGGTGAGGTTTTTTTTTGGTGGGTGGTTGCTTACGCCCGGAACGAAGGAAAAGCGCCAGCTGTGGCTTAAAGGTTTGCCGTTATTTTTATTTTATCATTTTCGCATTCGACCTAGCTAGATTATGACGATAAGAACCAGGTACAAGGTTCAGTGTGGACACGCAACGCCACGGGAGGTCGGTTGCAGTAAGTGGTGCGCCATATCTATGTCGTCCCTCAAACCACTGGCTGCTATTCTCACGGCCAGCGCGAGCCTCGGAGATCTGACTGGGCCGCGCGCACGACTTCCGGACGAGAGTGTGGTGGTCTGCAACGACGGCGTCGGCTTAACTGCTGCTCTTGTCCGCCGCTAAGAGAAGAGGCATAGAGGCGCGGGGTCTCGCCCGCCGTGGCATTGATCCTGCTCGGCGTGACTGCTGTCGCGAGTGATAGAAGGCCGAATCGGTGCACTGCGTTGCCGAAGAGCTGTCGAGCCGCCCGATCGTGTTGCTCGGACGGACCGGCGAGCGAACCCGGCACCACCGCACATTTGCTCTCCCGGCAACTGAGCACCGGAACAATACCGCAATTGCCCAGGTGCCGGAAACGCTGCATTACCGCCTGGCTGCGCCACCCATCGGCAAGGAGCTCCCGGATCTTGAACCGGCTCTTCCCCTTCTCGCTCTCCTTCCGCACCTCGGCTCACAGGATCTTCTGCTGGGACTGCCGCTCGGGGCACGCCTTGAAGAGGTGATCCCATGTCTGCGTCCGATACCAGCACCACCAGCACTGAGCAGTGGGTCGGTTCTTTGTCTAGTGGAGGTACTGCCCCGTGGGGCAGTGACCTGTCTTCAGCTGGTAAAACCTTGAGGCGAGCCGTTTGAAGCTGCCAGCGGCCGTGGCATCTGGCTTCTGTTGGCTCCGCATCCTGTATTTCTTCCTAGAGGTCCGGCTTTCCGCCCATTGCTGGGCCTTCATCCACTACTTCTCCGAGATCTCCCGCCCGAGGTGTGTGAGGGATCTAGGGAGCGGCATCGCGCGCGCTTCTACCTGGCTTAAGTACTCTAGCTATTCCACTCCACGGGCGTCTGGCTCTTCCGCCGCGAGCTTGGCCCATTCATTCTCATTCCTGGGACCGTCTTGTGCGCCGGGCACCACAGGATCTCAATGGTGGTGTCCCGCCTGGCCCTCCGCAGTACTGCGATGTGCTTTCTTGCCTGGAGCGCGTACATCTGGCCAGGGCCAGATTCTTCTGAGGCCATCCGTCTGACGGCGGCCTAGGCATCGGTAAAGATCGTGATCCATCCGGGAGCCGTCTCTCCTCGAAGCGGTTTCTAGTACTCTGGCGACGGCGGCGCACTCCGCATCGTAGGCTTCCTGGTTGTAGCCCGTGTGGGTTTTGACAACCACCCAGGATTGCCCGTTCTTCCATTCCACTGAGTATCCGGCAGCTCCATCCTCCAGTCGTTGCCCGTCCGTGAACATCGTTAGTGCAGGCCACGTCTTCTCTGCCTCCGCCTTGGCTTCTACCTCCTCCTCCTGCAGCAGTTCCGCATCGAGTGTCTCTGGTTCTTCCAGCAAGACTGTGCTCTCCATCCTGCCCGAGTATGTCGGAAATGCTTCTCGAGTACGTACGTATTGGTGTCGTTTTTTGGATTTGGCGCTTGTGCCTTAGAGTTTGTTGAGGACACAATTGCGTAAGACGCAAGAGTGGGGAAGTGCGAGAGAAGGATCTTTGTTCTGCGGGTTCTTTCCTTTTTCCTCTTGTTCTCTCATCTCATTTTACAACGAAGTTGAGAGCTGCTCGACCGCCCAGTACCCATTCGCCCAGTGTCTACTGACCTCGCACAACATTAATCACACGGCATCTAGAGCGCACTCTAAACCTGATCAAACTGCTATTAGTGATCTGTATGCGAGGGCATTTGTGAGTCTCCGTCCGATCACAGTTGGGTTACCGTGATAATACTCGTTGCTGTGTACCTAGTAGTTCCACTTCTGTGCATCTAGCCTTTATTCTTCTGCGTGCTAACCTTTAGTCTTCCCAGCTACCTAAATACACACATGTAAAGAAGAAAAAAACATTCGCGATTATATTTTTTTTTGGATATCATTGAAAAAAAAACAGTACAGGAGGGGAGAAGGGATACAGGATCGGCAGGAAAAGAAAACAGCAACTCGAACGTGCGAAATGGGAGGGAAAAAAACAAGGGGAAAAAAAACAGAACATGACAATAAAGCACTTTTAAGGTCCCGATGCAATCTCAGGCACTGCGAGGAGTTAGCGATGGAAACTTTGGCTAGCGGGGGGTGGGGCGGATACTTACTCGGCGACCTAGGTATGAGCCGCGGTGTCCCACTTTGTGTGGACACGCGCTCCAGCCGACTGCTGGGCTGGCGACAGGGTCGGCAACGGGGCTGGCGGCGGTGCAGCCTCCCAGACACCCGGAAGCAGCAGGCTCGGCGCCAGCTCTGGTCCGGTTCCCCCCCTGGGGATGGCCAGGAGGAAGGGTGGCACGATCGCGGCGGTGGCGACAGCCGCTCCGACGAAGAGGGCCAAGACGAGCATCCTCTTGGGATACTTGCGGATCGTCTTCTCGAGCCAGCCGACGGCGCGGGAGGCGCAGGTGGGGGGGCGCGGGGCGGGCGCGGCGTTGCGCTCGACGTCAGCGGCCGGGTAGACGTATCCGGGCATGACGATGGCTACGTCCGGATGCGGGTCGAGGTTGGCCTCGCCGAAGTAGCCCTCGCGGCCGGGTCTCTCGTCCTCGGGCGGGATCCGTCCGAACTTGGCGTAACGCTCGCGGCGCTGCTGCTGCCAGATGCGGTGGCCAGCGAGGAAGTGCTCGCGCGTCTCCCACCAGCGGTGGCGCGTCGGCGGCGGCTGGTAGTCCTCGGGCTGCCCGAGCTCCTCCGGCTCCTGGGCGGCGGTGGCGGGGGTGGCGGCGATAGTGGCGGTGACGGCGGCGGGGGCAGCTGGGAGGCGGCGGCGGGTTCCGTCGTCCGCGTAGTGCCACTCGTTGGACGGAGCCCACGAGGAGAACTCCTCGACCGTCATGGTGGACGGGTCGACGACGCACTCGCTCGGCTCGATGGACCTTAAGAGGTACTCGCGCAGCAGCGAGCCGTCCTCGTCCTCGCTGGAGAGGTAGCGATTGAACGCGAATCCTCCGATGTAGACCTTGAACAGGCGCGTGTACTGAAACTCGGACAGCCAGAACATCTCGTCCCTCTGCTGGAAGATGCTGATGAACCAGCGACCGAATCCAGAGACGTAGAAGTCGATGAAGTCGTATCCCTCGGGGAGATCCATGTGGTGCGGAAAAGGACCGACCAACATGCAGAGACGACGGAAGTGCATCAGGTTCAGCATGGACTGCTCGAACCTCGTCGGCTTGTAGTCCTCCGTCAGCGCGAAGGAGTTGGAAGCGCGGCCGCGCGCGACAGGATTAAGAGCCCTGCGCTCGGTTTCTTCGTTCTCATCAGGCGGGATGGCGATGCAGTCCGGGATCTGCCACTGCTTGATGCACCAACGCCAGCCTTCGGCGCGCAACTCGCTGCGTTCGTACTCAGTACTGAGCACGATGTCCTCAATGTTCGGACCGGTGAGCCAGTGGCGCGGATAGTGTCTGGTCGTCGCAAGCGCGTGTCTTCCATCACCGTCGCCGGACGGTTGCATCTCGGGGGCAGCGATCTCGGGGGCAGCGATCTCGGGGATCTCGGCGGCGAATCCGTCGGAGACCATTCTGGACTTGCGATAGTGATATCTATCGTGAAAGGGGCTTTGGTGGTGGGTGTCGTCGTGGGGGGTGCGATGGTGGGCGCGAGGAGGAGTAGTGGGGGGACGAGCAAAGGGAGGAGGAGGGTTGAAGGGAGAAAGTGAGGAGAGCTCGATATCGTTGCGATCCGCCATTTTGCCTGATTGAGGAGCTTACCTATCCGGGAATGCCGATGTGCGGGGGTGTCGTTACGCGGGACTGTAGGATTGTTACGCGGACGTCGCGGGGTGGTTGAGTCGCGAGCGCAGAGAACCCAAGGCGGCCGGAACGGTGATGGTTTATCTGAAAACGCAGGAGAAAGAAGGGTGGCTGTGGTGAAGACGCAGCACAACAATGGCAATGAGTGGAGATGGTTGGAGCAGTGATGCCCCGGAAAGGAGATATCGTGACGTTGGAGACGGCGCAGCGCGAGAGCAATGTGTCGGAGACGGCTGGCTGGAAAGAACCGCCCAAGGAGACGGAGAGGTTGGCAGTGGGCGAGCCGGAAGTACCTCAGAACCAAGGCGAGGAGCGGAGGATGGTTGGGTGGGGAGGTGGTGGGAGGAAAAAGAGCCTACGCAAAACCTTCGACCGAGTAGTGGCGGGTGATCGGGGTGGAGGTTCAGTGCGGGAGGGAAGTGAGGATTGACTGGAACAGAGAGTGAGTGGAGCGAGGTTGGGACGGAGAGCAAGCGGGAAGAAGAGACTTGAACGATCCGAAGGCGAACCCTCGGTCCAGCGACGAGTGAGGCCAGGTGCAGCTGCGGGACGCAACCTACACTTGACTGCCGTTTAGCGAGACCGCCTGGTGAACGAGTGATGGGATGGGCGCGGAAGGATTTTCCAGCGCCAGTGTTCCTATGGAATGATATGCTAATTGGGCTGCACGTTGTGTCTTATGCGCGATATGCACCTTGTCTGTGCAACTCTCTAGTCTCAATCTAGGACTCGTATACATTGTCTACTTGTCGAGCATAGCTTCGTGGCGGCGATATATCTATTCCCGCGGTGACATTGCATACATCACGTGGTAATGGCGTCGGCGAGTTGAACCAACCAAGGAAAACAGAAACGAAAGGCACAAGGGGGAATTGATCTTACAGCCGAATATGTCTCCAGAGCGTACGATAGTCGTTCGGGCTGCGAGATCCGATCATTAACGATATAGGCGGCGAATATGAGTATTCGGCGGTCGTTGGGCGCGATAGTCGTGGTTAACTGATCAAGCAGAGTGATGATTAGATAAGATGACTATTTGCTAGCGATCGGGCTTTAATAGTGGTTTACCGCATTGGGGTATTCGGCGATGTGCTCGATCGACAAGTTTCTCCTTCCCGATATCATTGGACCAGGACTAACACTAGTTCCACCGAACCGCCCCATCCGCCCCACTGCCTGCAGTCCAGCCATGTGCTCCGACCAGCAACCGACGCGGTGTCCTTCGCGAGGTGCAACTCTGGAGTTACACGGTCTGTGTGGTTCTCCGTGATCCGCTTGCTCTGCTAGATATCCGATTCCGGATGAGCGCCCGCCACCCCGTAGGGCTCCATCTGACCGCACGTTGTTTCTGGCCTCGTCGCGGTTCTACCAGCGGGCGTATTCTGTTATCGAGGGTGGGGGTTCTGAGCGAACAGGATCCTGGTTGACATGTAGAGCCTTTGTACAGGGAACGATTGGTGTCGGTGCGCCCACCATGGGAAGAGCATATGACTGATGTCTCCCCTCAAATAGTCGCGTGGGTAATGGCAGCCGAAAGCGAGCCATACTCGCTCTGTCCAGCAGTGAGACTTTCGTGGTCTCCTCGTGACAAAGAAACCCACCCCCGCTGGCGGTTCCCGTCTATATGATCCGGCACAATTCGGCCACCGCACAGTCCATGATCAACTTGAGCGCAGGTATTCTAGACGCCTCCACACACGCTCGGTATGTCAACTCCGTCAGTCTCACCTTACCACCTCCTTTTCCTCATCCTCTTGCCGCCACTCTACGTCCTCCGCCCACACTTCCTAAGTTCCGCGATCGATAGAATGCAAGCGCCCACCCTCCTCGCGATAGCACTAGGCTTCCTAGCCTCTGCCTCATCGGTCCCACAAGCGACTGCAGCCGCGGCCGGCGATAACACAATACTAAACACAAACCCTATCATCGTTGATGTTCCCTATTTCGGGTGGGGCTGGCGCAACAGCGCTGGGTGTGGGGGCAGCGTCAGCGTCGCCATGGCGTGGGGCGTAGTGGCCGCGGTGGGGGTGATCGTGGCGCTTTTGTAGATGTGTGCGTTGAATGAGGAATGAGGAATGAGGAATGAGGGGTGACGGGAGGTCGCATCGCGATGTGTCGCCTCGCTTATTGCCAGCCCTTCATAGTCTACGCGTTCCCTCCGCTCCCGTGCCGTGCCCACCAGTAGCTGCCGAGTAGCAAGGCTAATAGTAAGTGCAGTAAGTGGGTGGGCAACCAAAAAGTGAAAGCTCGTGCCCAGGTTTGAACTGAGGACTCCGGAATCAAAATCCGACGTGCTAACCACTACACTACACAAGCGTCCGCTGGTGTACGGCACAGTGGTAGCATTCATAGCCAGCATTGCCATGCCGTTTGCTCTTGCGACCCGTCACTGATGACGTAACTACGGGTTCTTTGTTCGCCTGGCTACTTTGAATGTAACTAGTCCCGGTCAGCCACGTGCAAAGCCACTCCTTCAAGTTGAAGCAATCATCCGCCTTTCGGGACTACAGAACGGAAGTACATAACCTGGGTCAAACACATCTTTCCGAACTCCTCATACCTTGCCATCCACACCCACAGACCCAACACCGAAAATGCGTCTACCCCTGCTATCGCTTCTACTTTTTTCCCTCCCGCTCGCAGCCCTCGCATCCCCGGCGCCGGAGCCGAAGGGCGGTAAGGGCGGTAAGGGCAGTAGCAGCAAGAAGCCCAAGGGCGGCGGAGGCAGTGAGTACACCTCTATCCTGGCTGGGAGCAGCGCGCTGACGGGGGCAAGCAGCTGTCCAGAGCGCGGCGGCGATGGTGCACCCGAACGCTGTGCTGCCGGTTGCTGTCGTGGTGGCGGTTGGCGCTGTGGTGGCCGTGGCGGCCGTGGCGGGCGCGGAGTTGTGAGCGGCGAGAATGATTGTTGGCTGGAGCGGGATCGGAGCAGTTCCGTGTGAAATGAACTGTCGATTCTTTCATGGGCGCGGTTGGTGATAGCGGAACGTGATGATCGTCTTCAAAACGTTACTCCTCGGGATTGCTGTAGGAAGGAGTGGGGTGATACCGCTGGTGGCGGTGACGATTCAGTGCGTACGATCGAGAGTCATGGCCGTGCAACGCAGTAGCGAAGCTCGCTGCAAAGCCGGAGAGCGAGTGTCTAGCGGTGATTATGGGCTTTGTTTTCACATGCCACCCACTGCCGCGAGTATAGCATCGGACTGCGGGGGATCTCCATCGTTCGGCTGCAGCTCTGGTGATTATCGTAGGAAGCGAGCCGTTCGCTCGTGAGCCGTGGTAGGAAATCGCAGACGTCTAGTGGAGGCTGACAGGTTGTACGTACCTTCACGCACGGATACGCAGCAGCTAATACACCGCCATAATTGCGAACCTCTAAGAAAGCCAAGTGACCTAATGCACGCTGCGTCATCTCCTTTCTCACACTGTCACAAAGAACATGGAGATGAGCGAAGTGTGTTCCGTCCGCCCGTCTAAGTAAGCCTCAACAGCCCAGGAAACGAGCCAACAGTCAAGCACGCACAACAAGCTAGTAGGAGTCCCAGCGCCCACGGGCTAGTTCTTTTCGCTGACTCAGCCCTTTATGTTCACCTTCGCGCCAATTTTCTTGTCAGTGATTGCCAGCGATCCTGCCAGCAACCTTGCCAGCGATCCTGCCAGCAATCTTGCCAGCGAGCTTGCCAGTAAACTTGCCAGCGATCTTGCCAGTGGTTTTGTCAACCTTCATGCCGGCCTGGCCGCCACTCGCCTCGGCAGCGATTCCCTCGCGCTCATCTACTACGTCTTCCGTATCCATCTTTAAGCCGACGTTTTCGACAGCCTTGTCGCCAGTTTTCTTGCAAGACTTCGCCGCGTCAGCCTCTTCAACCAATCAGCCCTGGCAGACCCCTCGAGCCCCTTGGGAGACATTTTCATGTCGCCCTCATCGAACGGATCATGGTTCAACCAGTCTGCGTTGGCACAGGTCAGCCGCCGGCGCTTTGACTCCCCCCTCTTCTGAAAGACAAGACCGGAAGAACGCACTCGGCTTCCGGCCGCGATGTGAAAGAAATTCGCGACCCTGCTCGCTCACACGGTCGTAATCCAGCATACGGCGGGCTGGGTGCTTCGAGAGGGTTTCCCGATTGTATTCTGAGTGAGCCGTGCCATACGAAGCGACCTCTCCGCCAGAGACTGGCAAGAACAGGGCGGCTCTGTGGCGTTATTGAAGAAGTCGCCGAAGTTGACCTGGGGAGGGCCGGCCACGGCAGGCGTATTCGTGGGAGGTGCCTCGCTTCGGGGGGTTTTGGTGGGATCGGATCTGGCGCTTCTATCGCTGGCGGACGGGGCTCCGGAGAGTGGCATTTTGGGGAGCATGATGGGATTGAGGGATATGCGGGAGTGTTTTTGGTGTTTAAGGTGAAAGATTGTCGCTTCATTAAACCGGTGTTTGTGGAACTACTGATTGGAACCAGTACCAATTTACGGCCTTTTGTTGTGGCGCTGTAGCTCTCGGGGTCTCCGAGCCAAAACAAAAGACGACAACGTTGAAGGGTTGTGAATTTTTTTTTACAAGCAATTAACAATAAGATAAAACAAAATAAAATAAAAACTACCGTGAAAACTCTGGGGCAACGATTCCCACTCTCACCGGCTTGTCGTGGGTAACGAGGCATTGTTATGCCTCCGAGCTCCTGACTGCTCCTTCCGTTAGTATCTAGCAATGCACCCCTACAGGCGCAGGATCATACCATCGCGCCAGCCGGTCCCAGATTCGGGTCAGTTAGGGCCGGAGTGCTCCAGGCCACCCCCGGCGGGAGCCTGATAGAATGTTTTTGTCAAGCGATGAATTTGGGTTGTTGTAGGAATGACAATGTGCGGCTCCATCTGCTTTCAGAGTAGCAGCGCGTCGAGTGCAACGGCTGGATCTTGTGGCAGCCGTCTGCCGAAGCTGGTACCTCACCGACGACTCCGATGGCCCAGTGTGGATGCATCCGAAACCACACCGTCTCGCCGGAATGGTAGATGTCCACTGGGAAATTGAAGGCTATGGTCCTTCTCCAAGTGGGACTGGCTGGCCATGAGATTGGCCATCGGCAACACAGGATGGGCAGGCGCGTGTGGAGCTGAATGCGGCACCGCCGCGAGAGGTCCGGACAGCGGTTCAGGCGACCGGATAGCCAAGGGTGACTGCAGCATTGATGGGCGGGAAGGTTCGGCGTTTAGCTGGTATGGCTTGCCTACGGTTTACCGGAGGCTGGGCCGTAGAGGAATCGTCGGAGCCGGGTAAGCTGGAAGAGATGGTTGCTGGAGATGTCGCAAGGCCGGGGTGGAGCGCTCTGTTGGGAATTGTCTATGGGTTCGAGGGATCAGGACACGGCCCAGCGGGTGAGAAGGGGAGCATGAAAACATACCTTCTGGAGCTGGGAGGACCCCGTCGGCGTTGTGCACGGCGCGGCGTGGGGAGGAGGATAGGAGAGGCGAGCACACGAATGGGAGTTAGACGACAATGTGTTCGATGAGGGGGAGAAAAGAGACGGGCACACGAATGGGAGGTAGACGACAGTGTGCTCGGTGGGGGTGAGGATGTCTAAGAGATCTGGTTAAGCTACAGAGAACTAGAAGGTATTGGGTGCCGCTGGCACACTAGTACTAACTAGTGTGTGGGCAAAACATGTCCGAACCCTAAGCTATCCAACCCTAACCCCAACACCCCTCCCTTTGCCCATACACCCTTTTCTTTCGCTCCTTGAGCCCCATCGTTGAAAAAACCCCCGGCGGTTGATAGTGGTCCCACGGGGTGGACCAAGGTACCTCCTGCAGAGCTGCCGAGACCGCCTATCGCGTATGCGGTATCGGGACACGGCTTCCGGGAGCAGTGTATGTATAGAATGCACAACCGCCTGATGGTACTAATTGTGGTCCGCAGATTCTTCGTCTTTGCGTCGGGGGTGACGGGTTTGCATTTGCCTCCATAGGCGTAGCTCTCCCCCCTCGAGGTACATATGCGGCTCAAATTTCTCTAGTAACTTTTGCAGGTACCCTAGCTAGCCGATTCGGGTCTCCTCTTACTCTCGCTCTCGCGTCGTGGAAAGTCCAGGAATATCTGCGTTGAATACTTCATACGATCGGAGTGACTCCATTTCATCCGCAATGGCGGCTTTTCAGTGCGCTGAATCCATAACTGAGACCGTATCCGTATAGCCTCGAGTGCTTGAGGATAGCAAGGGGCCCATCTCTTCGACTTCGAAGAAAAGGCCTGCAGCGGTATTATCTTGGCCTGCGGGAATCGCTTCCGCATCCTCTTCACCTGCTGGCTGGCAGCTCAGGCCAATCGACACATGGCAACATTCTGATCTTCCATCAAGCGCGGAGGTATACCAGGATGGCCGTGAACGATCGAGGGTGCGTAAGCCGTACGTGCGCACTGCTGCATCTGAGGTTCGTGGTGGTTATTGTGTCGAATCCCAGCGGTAAGCTCACAGCTCGGAACGGTATCAATGGCACGGGCGTATGGCAGGTCGATGCCGAGTAGCGGTGGTTGCTGCAATGAGATCGGGCGGTAAAATGTGGGGAGAAAGCATGGCGAGAACTGGAGCTTGAGTACGGGAGAAGATCGAGAAGGAGATGAAGAGGGATGAGGATCGAGGTGGTTGTAATTTGACATCTGACGCCCCATGCGTCTGTCGTCTACAGCTCCCGTGTTAGTAAATCCGCTGCTGTACACCAATCACCCTCAATGGGGAACAGCGCTATCCTTTCATACATCTAAATTTTTCAATTTTTTTTTCTTCGGGCTTGCGGAGGCAAGTGACCGTAACTTCTCAGATTGTCCATCCGACTTTCCTCGTCCGCGCTTGGGAGGATTCAGTTGGTTTATGCATAGCAACAAACACACAAACGGCGGTAGTGCATGGGGAATCTGAATACTAGCAAACACTGTCCCCGTCAGTGAGTGTCGCCTTCCCGCCGTCATGTCTCCTCCCCTCCCGCTTTCGTACTCCCCGTCTTCCATTTCCCTTCTCTTCGGCTCTTGTGCCAGCAGTCCGACCAGATCCCCACTGATCGCCCACCGGCCCTACTGCAGATCAAGCTCAGACGCCGACCGATATTTCTGGGTTCAACCGCTCGCCGTTAGATACGAAATCATCGAGGCCAAATGTGGGTCTTCTACGCTATCTTCCAGAAAGGATACTGATACGTGACATTCCCAGGTCTGTCAGGGTACGTCCATATGCACTCCGTACATCAGTTACTCTCCTCACCTTCCATCCCATGGCTCGGCCCAGTTCGATTGCACAATTGTTCATTCAATGGCACCCCAAAACTCTTCATTTCAATTCAATATGCGCCTCCGTATTACGCCTTTATGAACCCGCATCGATACCCTTCTCGCCTCTTCCCCTCCTCTACATATGCACTCCACACATCTCCACTACGATAAATGCCAACAATGAATCACACACTCATCCTCCTCTTATATCTATTTTCAGTGCTTACCGCGCTATCCGCTGGGAGTTCTGGTCCACCGCCAGGTGCGCCGACATGTCCCGTCCACCGCAAGTTTCCACTGCGCATCGAGCGCGACCACGGCGGTCCGCTGGGGATGTGCGGCCTGCTCCGGACCCCGCGGCGCCGGCGGTACTGGGATGGGAGAGTCAGACGCCTCTGCTGGAATCGGTGAGTGCCCGTGCTCTCTGGGGCCGGACGGCGAGCTGATGTGCGTGCAGAGAGTTCTGCAACGGAAAGAATGCTGGTGACTGTCAAGGCGGTTGCTGGAGCTTCTTCTAGTCTGGGGATGAGGGTGGTGTCGTAGCTTGGGATTGGCCGTATCGATGTTCCCCACGTCCCAAAAGATAGTTCGTGAACACCAATCCCACCGCCTTCCCCAAGAGCACTTCCACTTCCACCAGCCGCCGCTACCGCGTCATCTCCGCCACAGTGCACCGAACTGCATCTTCTGCTTCCCACCGGACTGTGCACTGACGCCTCCGGACCCCCCCTGCCCTCAACCGCCGTGTCCGTGAGATGATCCGTGCAGGTTGCTCCTGCCACCGTAGCCGTGTACGTTTCTCTCCACTGCGCTTTGTCGACCGGGCTGTTACTCTATAAACTTCGCCGCTCCGGCGGTCGGCGTGTTGGCTGCGATGAGATGTACTCGCGTGAGCTTTTTAAACCGGCGTCGTATATCTACCAGGAGCGGCATTTCCGGGACTTAGCGGGGGGGCATTGGGTGCAGATGGGGCTGCCGCCCGCGGCTCGTTGATCGATAGACGCCTGCGGGAGCTAGACACCACGGTGCAAAGTCATGTCATACAGATTCCAATATCTAGAATCCCGTGGCGGTAGTCTGGGTTCTCCCCAGAACCTAGCAAAGATAACCAACCTACTGGCAAATGTCTCAGTGGCCGGCACCAACGACGTAACATTCCTTCTCGCGCGGGGTGGGAACCTTCGGCGGGACCGAGTACTCGCCCGCCCAGTCGCTGTGGTTTCCATCTGTTGCCATCGTGCACAAGCCGTCATAGGAATCCACCCCACTACCCGTCCACAACACCTCATCCCTACGATGCTCCACACTACTATATTACGCTTCTCCGCGTATATATATACGGGACTGGGACCAGCCCACTCGCCATTGTGAGCCAGAGCCTCACCGCAGGCCTGGCCAGTATTTCACGGAGAAGATGCAGGATAGTTACAGGGCAATCTGGCGTGCGCGGCGGGGGAATCACCAGTATATTCCCGATCGATAAACAGAAAACGGTTCCCAAAGCTGCGCGCGCCTCGATTGCTACTGCCTCTATCCATCCCCCCTGCCACCGCGCCACCGCGCGAGCGCTGTTCTTCTAAGAAAATTCCGTGACAGAGGAGAGAAATGGGGGGGGGAATGCGTCGGCTCCTACTCGGCCATGTGTCGTTGTCTCGTCACCCCGCGCCACCCCAATGCACACACTTGCAGCGCGCCTGTGACGGCAGCACTTCGTCTGCTCTTCTCTTCTGCATTGAGCGCAGCACTCCCCAGAGCGGTGCAGCAAGGTGCGGTATCTGGCCAGTGCGTATATATGCGCCCGCCCCCTGTAATTAAGGGCTAGTGTCGTCTGCATGCGCTGGGAGTGACCGGACCAGCTCGTGGCGATGGGGTAAGGGCCTGTTCTTTTCAGCGTAGAGTATTTTTTTTTTCTGCCACACAAATCTGACATACCGTATATCAGACATATATACGGTGACTCGGTAAACATTCGGCTCAACGTATTTTCCGAATTTTTTCTATGTTGTCTGGCCTACAAACACTGCTCGGCATTGCTGTACTTGCTGCCCGACGCGAAGTTTCTCTTTGGCATGATGGGATTCCGTCCCGTTCGTCGATTTTGGTCGGCAGCCAGTATGTCGAGGAACATCCATCTTCTGGAGAAGATGGAATAGTAGACACCTTCCTACTCCGAATCAACACTCTCCCCACCCAATTGAAAGTCCGCCCAGAGAGCTGCCCGCTGAGAATTGTGGATATGTGGATAGGGAACCGCCCGCTACATGACGGATCTGTCTTCGTCAGTAATGGGTCACCTGCGCTCGCTCCCCTTCAACGACTCTTACCGGCTGGAACTTCTAGCAGTAGTAGTGGTATGTAGGGGTGGCATCGCGATGGCTAGTTCAGAGGTCTGGGCGCGGAAATAGACGCGCTAGGGAGCGTACATATGTATGTTGTGCAATACGCCTGGCACCTACGCTACGCTCGAAAAGAACTGGCCCTAAGCTATTTCGAGCGGCAGGCAAGCGCATTGCCGCCCTCTATTAGTTGTACAGGTAGCTTATGCACTGCAACGGGCTTACAAACGCTGATGGGGGCTGAGATAGTACTATATAACTAAGCGAAAGGAAACACGACATTAAGCACTCATACTAGCGGAAGGCAGGGGCTCACTGCATGCATCAGCTGAGGTTTTGTTTTTCTATTTCTATTTTCTGTGTTTTGTCTTCGCCTCCGGATAGATTAGTCCCTGGTCTGTTCCGCCACACCCGCTTGTTGCGGGAAGATCACGATTCGGGATTCGGGGTTCAATTCCAGGAATCAACACTTGCACGGTTACGTCGGGGAATGCTGGGTTTTGCATTCCGCGCTGCACAACACAGCAATCCGGAATCGCACATTTCGGACGACCCGGAATCCCACACGGTTCAATTTCTCTCATTGCGTGGCATTCCGTCTTTCCCGGTTCTTCCCCCCTCAAGCTACGCAATCCCCTCGAGTGCAGCGTCGCCATCTGTCCGGTCCGGCTACTTGGGCGAAACCGGCGAAAACAGACGGAGCTCGAAGCCGTAGGCCTTTCCGGTAGCGGAGTTGACGAGGATCCGGCCCTGGCTGAGGATGATGCGGAAGTTGAGCCATTTCAGTTCCGGATCGGACGTGTCGACAACTATGGGCTCCCAGAAGTCCGTTTCGCCGAACCTGTTCCCAGTCAGCGACTACGGCTCCGGATGGTGGGTAGGGGCAAGTACTTCATGTCTCGACTGCCATTGCCCTGCATGACACTAGCAAGATAGGCATTAATCCGGATGAAGCCTCCAGCACGCAAATGGACGAGAGCGCCGCTATTGGCTGCCTTGCCCGCGGCCGTGGTGTCCAGCTCGAGCATGTCTGGCTCGCGCAGCTTGAAGTAGTCGTTGCCGCTCAGGATGTTAACCTTGTACGCTGGCAGCGGGATGCTGAGGGGTCCGGTCTCGGGGATCCGCGAAGGCACCGGGAGCGAGAGAACGGCGGCCGGATGGAAGGTCAACACGCCACTGGAGAAGATGTCGTAGTAGCTGCGGCCACGCGGAGTCAAGGATCCCGCGGGATTAGCCAACGTGTAGTTGATCAGGGCGTGGCCGATGTAGGCGAGGACTGGGAGGTGCATCCTTGCGGCGACGGTGGTGGCCCTTTGACTGAAGATACAAGAGGTAGAAAGAGCGAAGGACGGGCGGTGGTGGAGGAGAGGGCAGGACGGGCAGGGGAGAGAGTGAGAAGCGGACGGCGAGTAGCAGGAGCGGGTCATCAGCGGTATTTGAATTATTCCAAGTTGAAACGGCGGCGCTTCAACTTTGGACCCCACCACTCTGGGGATGTTTGGTTACCGTAAGTTCTGATGTGTGACGATAAACAATTAAAGAAGTAAAGCCCGCAAGTAACGTCACACAGTGTGCTAACCAGGGTGGCTGATGATGGCGGTGGCTGGTTACACACACGGCACTTCCAACAGTTCTTCCACCATTTCCCTTCCAGTCAAAGCAAAGTTCACAGTGAAGCTAACAAAAAAACACAGGACATGAAGTATTTTCGGCCAACTTCTGAGCCCACAAGCCGTGTCGTGGCGAAAACGTAACGGTCACGGAATTCGACTGTTTACCGTGGCATGCTTGGCATGGCGATACTGACACCATGGCCAGCACTCCTAACCTCCTCGCGCCGTCGGACGGGTGTCGGAACCAAGAGCGTGTGGAGCGGCAAACAGCAGGTCTCTTGGAAGGCACAGTTCGCGGTGTGCTTTCTCGTTGCCGCATTCTGGCACACATGCGGACATCCTCCCTCACTCCGCTCTCCACCCTGCCGCTTCCGCTTTCCTCACAGCCTGCATCGCTAGCCGATAGTCTGCTTGAGGATAGCCGTCGACGGGCATGGGACGCAAGAGGCCCTGGGGGTGCTGTATGTACATATTACCGGCACAGATGTGTTTGCATTTGATGATAGTAAAGGGGGGGGGGGATGTTCCATGCAGCGCGCAGCCGTCGAGACTGGGTAGATATCTAGCGGACTGTTTTGGGGGCCAACGGTCGCATATATATAGACGAACACTCTCGGTACTTGAGCCTCGTACCGAGTGGGCGCCAAGCAAGGCCTGCTTCTGCACGTGCGAAGGAAACATCTCCGATGAGCTGGGCTGCATGGAACCGCCGGATGCGGGACGCATATCTAGCTGCATGCTGCGCGTCTTCGGAGGTCACTCGCTCGGCTCAATCGGTAGGGTGGGGCCTTGGGGTCGTCATCGGAGCAGATATGATATCTATCCGGGCGTGAGTCTTTCTATGATGTCGTCTATTTCTGCCAGCATAGATTATCCATCCCTCAATATATGTGCCGCCGGACAGGTCGTAACACACTGTGCGCATGTCGTTCACAATCAACCATCCGCATCTGCAGCTGACTGTACCTCGTCTCCCGAGGCGAGAGGCCGGTTAGACCTCCCCCACCCGCAACTGCTGCTCACCGCGCATTCGCTTCCGGGAAGGAATTCCAAAAACAGTGGGTAATATCTGTCAGTGGACGAACGACCGAACAACTCCACCGCCGCAGCGATAGCAAGGGGTTTCCCCCCGGCTTGCAGGGTTGGTTGGTAGTTGCGGATATTTATCGATAGCTAATGCAGCACGGAGCAGCCCCCCACGGAATTATCACGAGGGAAAATGGACGTCCGTGTACCGAGGCAACACAGTGGCCGATGGAGGGCAAATATCTCTCGCCTCAATATTCTCATCTGCTGCCAATTCCTTCCTTGGACTTCGCCATATATATCAAATTCCATTCTCGGCTCGGGTTGAGCAAGATAATCGTCAACCCTGACCATTTTTCACTTCCTTCCTCCCGGGATCGCATCTATTGGTGTGTGAGTATCGGACGCACCGTCTTTTTTCTTTCCTTTTTTCTTTAATCATACTCGCATATCTACAGCCTATCTAGACTATGGCGGCGACAGGATGCACCGTCACGTCGGGTCTACCATGGATGTGTGTAGTTAATTCGGAAGCTCAGTTGAAGGACTGATGTCTCGGAAGAAGAAAGCATACATACATACTTTATTTACTAATTTATTAAGCGCATGCGGCCTGTCTTGATCATGCGTTACACACCGTCCGGTTTCCGTCCACTGTCCTTGCACTCGTTGTGGCTCCCCCTTGCCCTCCGGCCCGGGCGCTTGTGGTAGCGAGTAACCACAGCGGTTTTTTTTTGTTTATTCATACTCGCATGCGACCTATATAGATCATGGCGGCGCACATTTTACCCAGTTTTCTGTTCGCAGTCCGCGCGATGGCGGCACGTTGCAAGCTATCCACCACAGCGTTTGGTGGGGAGGTACATAGTGTATCCCAGGGTGGCTCGATTCATTCGAAGCTGAGAGCGGATGTCGGAAGTTCTTCTCACGCTGCTAGTCGTTGTGGGCGCTTGTTGTGGCTGGTTTGGTTGAGAGGGCATGACGTTGTGCGGCAGTGGGAGAAAGGAGTGTTGTTCTTGGCTCTGGTTTTCTTCTTTTCTACATACACGTCCACATACAACAATAATCGACAGCCGTTGTTTGTCTCGTACAAACCTTGATTTGACAAGTACTCTGAAACGTCGGTCTCTGAATTGACTTCTTGATATCATTAGCTTGCTCCTCAATGCTAACGAGTTTCTTTCAACAGCGTTGAGTTAAACAACAAATACCGTACGGTAAAAGCAGCGCAGAAACCTGCAGCTGCCTCCCCTTCAACACTCCAACTTCTTATACCTCCTCATCCTCTTCCAGCAGATTCTGGCTACCTTTCTTTCTTTTCTCTCCAAAGCCAATACGGCAATCATTACTTCTCTTCCTCCCAAAAGCCGACTACCATAATCTCATTCTCCCTCTTCACGTTCGAGTTACACAACCACATCCCACGCAACAACCGCAACGGGGCACGGAAGCGAGCCGGTACGGGCGGCTCTCAAGACGGGCAGATGTCGCGAATGGCTGAAGGCAAAGGGTTGCAGAATCTCTCGCTCCACTGTGTCCGCCTTCACAACTGTGGCATCGGTTTCACCTCGGGACTAGCTCCTCCTCTCTCATTCTTCTCCCACCCCTCCTCACTATTCACACATCAAGACCCCTCCACTACCTCGTCAGATGGCCCGCAATTTCTCTCCTGGCGACATATCTGGGCAACGCAAGCAACTAGCTGCTGGACTCTAAAAGAACTGTAAAATCGTCCCGCTGACAACGCATGGTCATGCTAACTGTCAAGTTTCAACCCCCGCCCCGACGGACACGGAGCGCGGGCACCTCGACGCGGTGCCTGTGGCGGCGCTGCTAGAGCGCGACGTCGACGAGCTCGACACGCAGCGGGCGTACGGGAGGAACGAGTTCCTCCGCGGCACCGAGGAGCGCACCGCCACCATAAGCTCCACCTTTTCAGTTTCTTCACCAGACGAGTAGCAACTAACCGCCCGGTTTGAGCAGTAAGTATCAGAGCCGTAACTATTACATATGCTCTCTTTCGCCGCGATCACGACTATCCCGATCTCAAGCCCGCGCTTCATATCCAACTAGCCAGATTGCTCCTCACCGCCCAAGAGTGACAACAACAACCCGGGACCACGTCGTCCCCACGTTCTGCGTCCTCATTTTCCTCGGAGTTCCCAGGTTCACTTTTCTTAACTTCCTTCTTGGGTCTTCTCATGACGGGACAGCTGCAGCAGAGCTGCGGACTGCCGTCTCCCCCAACCTTCAGCATGGGTGTGATTTGTTCGATTTTGAAAGATGACGACTGTGTTGACCGTCAACCACATTGCCGTCGACACGAGCCCAGCCCCCACAGAAGGAATCGCCTCTGACACGATCAATGTCAGTGTAAACCACCGAGAGAAAAAGAGGATATGAATCGACAGGGGAGCCACTGTTCCCTATCGAGTTTCAGAGTGGGCTGGAAGGGTTTCCAAATCCGATCCCGAACGTCGATGAAAGCAAAGAAACACTGCACCTGATCTGCCACAGATGGTAATTTTGGTTTATCCATTACTCGCGTGCGACCCAGGGAGATCATGGCGAGGATATGTACAGTCCGTTTCCTGTCCGCTGTCCGCGCAGTGGCGGCACGTTGCAAGCGCCCCTTTTGCCCTCCGCCCAGGCCTGTCCCACGAAGTTGTAACTCGCACCACGGAGATCAGAACGACAAAGGAAAGAGACAAAAGAAAGTGTGGCCTCCCCCCGCTAACCCTCTCCTGCAGCCGCCCCGAAGCCGGGCATGGACCATGGAAGAAGACAACGGCGTGGGCGGACATCAGATCTAGTCTACTCACAGGAAGTACTAGTACAGCCGGACTTTATCCCGGCCAGTGCGGGCGAGTGGCTCGCCCTGAGGACCTACTAGGTGAAGATAGGGTGCAGTCTCACTGGTCTGTACATTGAGTGGACAAAGAACTGGCCCACCGCCAACTGAGGTTGCCCGTGCAGGACTCAAACACTGGAGCATCCCTTCAAGAATTACCCGCATCGGTAGCGCCAGCAGAAGAACCTGCGGGCGGAGGTGCGGGGGGAGACCGGGAGGGGCAAGGATCGGTTCAAGATCCGGACCTCTTCGCAGACAAGAGGTCAGCCAGACGATCCTGGATTTTCTCGCTACCACTGACGTGGGGCGACGGATTCCGGACGCGGCTAAAGGCGCTGGGCGTGAGTAAAAAAGATAGAATATGAGATCGACCGGAAGGCCATACACGTAGGCAAGACTTCCAATTCCATGAGCACAGAAAGCAGGCCTCTAGAGGAAGGGTTGATTCCGACTAGAAAAAGAACAGTGCAGCAGTAACCGACTCGGAAAAGAAATCCCCGATCTTATCCATCCTTACTATGACACGCCTCCGCCAGTCAGCTCACCATCAAAGTATCCACCATCCGTATCGTTCACCACAGGCTCGCCATCACTCCCTTCAACGACGGACCTCAAGAGATGGTCGTCGTCTCTTGACATTCCCTCGCAAAGCACTGCGCAGAATAGTGCACTCAATATCCATATCTACCTTGGCTTCGAGGACGGAGTAGAGCTGCCGCTCAGTCAGGATTCGCTTGCGTCCGTCAGCATCCACCTGGGTGAGAGGAAAGCATGCCCTATACATAACGGCGTTTAGTTGTTGTATCCAGCGCCGGCGCAAAGCACTCCAGCGGTACAAACTCGTCCTCCTTGACATCTGCGACAGGTTCCGCTTCAGTCTTCGACCTCTTGATTTTCTTCCTGTGGCATTTCTTCTTTTTTTTCTCGGAAGATGTTGCTTCCCGAGGGGAGACGGCCCGATTGGCGGCAGCGGGGACCTCTGTGAAACGATGTAGGTCAGCACTGCTACGGGAGGTATGTAAAAAAAGAACCGGGGAATGAAGAGAACCACTCTGTGCCTGAGAGTCTGAAGACTTCGCTGTGTTATACGCTGCGGTGGGCGCATTCGAAGGCATCGATGATCGGAATGGGGTTTGGTTATATGTTCTGTTGAAGCAGTTTCTGGTATCGGAGTCACCTGCGAGTTGGATGCCCTACGTTGTGTGTGCATAACTGAAGGGCACGTCTGGACACAAATGACTTGTGCTTTCGGAGCGAGTGATTACTATGAACTCCACGGACACCCAATCCGTGGTATGCGGATGAAATCACCGGATGTGAATTCCTGACTTAGTTTGGGTTTTTTCCTTCTGTTCAAGTTCATTCGGGACAGGACGGACTGTGTTGCTCTGGTATATTGATGCCATCATGATTTTAACGATATCTGTGCCTTTCTTTTCAACTCACTGGCTTCGGAGAGAAGAACTGCCGAAGACAGCCGCCACGTTCCTGTAGCAAACGCAGTCAAAACGAACCACAGAACTCCGTCGACTCGTGCAAAATATCAGCGTTCTGGTACCCATGGGCGGTAATCACCCTGGGTCGTTTCGCACACGTCCAGCCTGCCATCTCGAACACCACGTTCCCGCTGCACACCGCAAGGATAAAACCGCTACCGTCCTCTCCCCCCGGGCTCCTAAGAAACACCCCTACTGGCCACCCCAAACGAGGAGCGACGATCCAGTCAGTACCCACTGAGCGACACCCACGGACGAACACACGCCACAGCCACCATGTGCCAATTCAAATATCTCTCCAGCTTGTGCAGCATGTTCCACTGCCCACCGTGGCTCCGCACGGTGACACGTCCTTCTTGTCGGTCTTCCCCCCATACACCCACTGACATGGAGTAGGAAGAACCCGAGCTCCCCTGTATTTCCCGACCGTTCAACCCAACACATGTGGATGGACAAGGCATCAGGGACGCCTTGACGTAAGTATCCCAGTTTCTACGCGAGGAGAGCGGCTTCGCATCTGCATGGCGGTGCTAAATGTGAGAAACCAGTGGTGAAGCCAACCCCATCGCAATGCCAGTGGTCACCCCTAGATCCGGTAGCTTGGATATCAAGGCCCTGGTGATCGAGGAGTCAACTGAGGCTGGTGGAGACAGGAACCGAAGTTGGCTTTGTATGTAGGAGGGGTGGATTAGAGGGTGCTGCTGGGGGAGGTTCGGTGGTCTGCGTTGTATCATATGCAAGTAGGGGGTTTGTTTGCTTGTGGAGCTTTATTTGGCGGAGAGGATTCTTGAATACTGATCCGAGGCCACCTGCTCGCTATGGCAGGTGTGTTCCGGCGTCGTTGAGGTGCACCGCTGGTCCATTTGGCACTTTGAAGGAGAGCTCCGCAGTCTGTTGGGGGCAAACGTGACTCGGGCTCAATGCTCAACCAATCCCACTTTCAATGTTTGGCGAACTGGCGGTCGATCACACGATTACAGAGGATTTATCGCCGAAGCATCTGTTCGTCACTCTTCACATGCTGTGACGTTAGGGTTTTGTTCGCAATTTTCCTGCCGTTTGCATGTCATAGAATGACAGCTTATGATTCCGCGACGCCGCCAGTTGGCCACAACATCAACCCTCCGTCTGGCTTCCCGCCGATATCACCACCATCACCACCTGTGTGCCACAGGTCCTCCCAGCCACCAAGATGCCGTTCTATCGGCAAAACAGAAACTTCTCTCGCCCACCTCCTCCGCCCAACGATTTTCATTCTTCGCGTCTTCCCACCACTCCCCTTGCCCAGAAAATTCCGAGCTCCTCACCAACTGCTCCTCCCCGCGGCCAGCGGCCCGTACCAATTACCACTCAAGGGCCTCCCGGTTTTCGGGTTCACGCATTAACTCCGGCCCCCCGTGAGACTCCTGGGATTCGGATCCACGCACCAGCTCCCATTCCCCGCGAGACTCCCGGCTTCCGTAAAGCCAGCAATATGTCCTGCTTCGGCGGAGGACTCGAGCCCGGCCAACCTGGCGGGCCTAACTCGGTCGGCAGCCGGTCACCGGCCAGCAGCATGTCCGGCAGCAGTGGCCAGTCCATCTCCAGCAGATCGCCAAACCACAGCAGGGGCGGCTCAGCAGTCTCGAGTCTTAAGGGAATAACAATCGAGCACAGCGGTGGGCTCCCACTGAGCGACCCACTCTGTACGCACCCTCCCAGTCACTCGCCCGCCACGGCCCCCTCCTGCCAGAACAGCGGACCGCGCTCCATCCATTCGCTCGTGTCTTCGGCCGCCTCCTCCGTCTCCGGACACTCCGGCTCGCCGAATCCCGCCCGTAGCAACGCCCGCACACGTCGCAACGGGATCCCGCGTCCGAACCTGCTCGCCGGCTGCATGGATGTCGCGCCGCTCAATATAAGGAAGGGCAACCCGGCGGGCCGGCTTCCAGTGCCAGTCGCGATGGCGCCGAGTGGACCCCGGCCCCTGTTGAGGGTTGCCCCGCCCACCAGTGCGGACATGAACACCACCGCCCCAGTCATGCTGCTTCCGGGAATCTTTGTCGTCTCCTGCTGCGCCTGCGCCGTCAAGGCTCAGTGTCGGCTCCCAGAGGAGCAGCTCGATCGCTGGTTGCTCGCCTGTCCGACTGGCTGCGGACACTATCTGGGTGCCTGCCTCGAGACTACCGGTAACATCTACCGCAGTAGCGGCTGTCGGGTTGCGCGCGTCGGCAAGGAGAAAGACGCGACCGAGAAGTTCACGGACGGTGAGAGGGACGAGTCGACGCGGCTTTGATGATGGAATACTAGATGGCTTCGATGGGACGGATGAAATAGGTCGGTATATTTGCGGCTTTGTGATTCCGAATATGATTGCCCTTTACTACACCTGTACTCTGCAAGTCTGCTTGCCGTAAAATTTCTGAAACTAGATTTTGTGCGCCTATTACTGCGCTCCATAGAATCATTTCCAATCGCTTAGTATGTGTAACTAACAGAAGCAGTGAAATTTTCGTGGGTTGATTTGGATAAAGATAGCAGCTCTGGGCCCCCGTACCATCGGGTGGGAAGGTAGATAGGAAATCTCTGAACGAATGAATGATTCTGCTGTGGCTTGGGGAGTTGTTGGAGAGAGGGATAGGGACGCCGGGCGAGGCCTTCTGAGATCAAGCAAATGTCCCACGCTGCCGGCTCTACGAAGATGACGTGCTTGGGGTTGTAGTTGCTTGTAGCAGTTCCGTAAAAGGTTTCACAATTCTTGCGATGTGTAGGTGACCTTGAGGTGAAAGACAGAATCCATTCCAACCCCCGCAGCCACACATTCACACACCCATCCGTCAAACACCGCCCCACCGACTCACCAGCCCTCTCGCCCCAGCCGCGGCTGCTCCGCTTGTGGCTCGAAATCAGCTACGATCTCGACCTCTACGATCGCCGGCCGCAGCCCAGCATAGACCAATTCGAAAGGCACCCGCTCGCAACGATCACAGGCTTCCGCCGGATGGCCGCAGTCGCAGATGCCGTCCACCATGTTCGCCTCCCACGTTTGCTGGCCGCATATGCAGCACTGGTAGTTGTAAATTGTTATCGTTACTAGCAGCATGGTAACCGTGGTTGCGTAGAGGGTTACAGTTGTTGCAACTATGACAGAGGAGGGGGAGGGGGAGGAGGAATCGCTGGATATTATACTTAGTTGTCGGAAAGACCGCATGGAAAGAGATGGGCTTGAGCCGACAATTGAAAGCTGAGGAAGGGACACAGCTACAGAGTATCCCTTTGTTAGTTTGCCTTTGCGCTTAGGTACCGTAGGCATCCGTGCGCGGCACTGCCACTCGGCCACATAAAAAGTAGTTTAGCGGAGCCCAGACATGAGCGCACAAGCCACCGCCAACAAAGGGATACACGGTTGGAGAAAGCCTGACAAAGACAGGACTGGTATCGTTCCTCTTATCTTGGAGATTCCTTTCAGACGTGTAATATTACGAAGACAGCAGGTAACTATAAGACCTTAGTCGAAAACAAAGGGGGTGACTTCTCTGAGCGAGTGATTTATGGTGTGCCACTCCCTCAATTTGAAGGATACAACTTCGTATATATTCCGCCCATGCGCAAACCGCGCCAGTTTCCAAACTGGGGCCCGTCCGTGAACCCGCTGCAGCCTGTTCACGAACCAAGTACCTACATACCGCAGAGGCAAGATAGAGTCACAGCCAGCAGTGCAAAACCAATTGAGCTTTTAATACATACTGCTCACAGTCGATAGATAACACCTTAGAGAATCGCCTCGTTTTGTCTGATTCTCGGTTGGAGCCGTGGATGGGCATGTATCCCCAGTTCGGTGGTGGTGGTAACTAGTGGTGGGTGGTTTGGTATCAACCCCCCTGGCGGCGTCTTAGCCAAACCTCATGTTCTGACTGCCCAATCGTGGGGGAGTAGGCAGCCGGCACGACAGCAGTGGTGGCGATGACGAGGACCACCAGAATCTCCAGCGGAACTTTCACGTCGCGCTGAGTCACGCGCCGTTGGTGTAGGTGGGCGCTGCGGAGCTCTGGGAGTAGACTGGCAATGCGACGAAAGTGGAGCTGATGGAGATGGAGATGGCCATCAGAATCAGCACAGTTTTTGTGCGACGTAGTGAGGCAGAAAGGTGGCTACGACAGGATATGGGAGTCGAGTAAATATTGGTGACAGCGGGATAAACCGTGATAAGCTCGGGGTAAACAGTGGCGGGAGCGGAGCAAACGTGGATGACAATGTTGGTGGTACCGTTCCTTCAGCCAAACATATACCAACTAGCCTGAAGTAAGACCTCACAGCGTAACTAGTTTTAGTCGGTTCCATCTGTTTGGTACTCCAGATTGCAATTGCCACACATACTGATCGATGACCACCCGTTGCCGACACATGCAACTCGACTGCCATCAACTCGAGCCCAGTTCAAGAAAAGTTGCAAAACGACGATCAGCAGGTGTGGCCCGGGTCACCCTAGCCAGGCCCAAGAGTCTCACGGCTGACGGTTACAGAATAAAGGTCCCGGAGGAGACCGCCGAGCGAACAGCGGCAACCAGCTTTAGCAGCGACGTTCCTTCAATTAGTGGGTGCCAGGTTGTCGAGCCCCGCTAATCTAAACCGGCTAGCGTGGTTTATTAATCAATAGCGGGGCCCCGATTTTTGTAAACGTAGATGCACAAAACCCATCGAACTCAGCCAGTTTTGATCCAATTAAGTGGAGTAAGGGCTAGAAATGATCCCCGGATGTAGCCGGTGCCGACTGCGTGTTGTCGCTCTGGATTTGTTGCACTCCAAAATGTCAGGATCCTGATCCACAGCGGGTTTGGGGGGTTCTGAGCGTTCGTCTACACATAACTCATCGTACGCAACGAGTTTTGCCCCAATTAAGTAGTAAGGGCTAGAAATAATCCTCGGGTGTAGCCAGTTGCGCCCGCTTTGGACCCAGACTCCGCTCAGATTTCAATCTTCTCCTATCTCTACACTATCATCGTTATCAGATACATCGGCAGGCTCCTCCTCCAACACACATACATCCGTCAGAAGTTTTTGCAAACGCGCGGCCTCCTCCTTCTCCCCCTCTCCAAGCAGAGCAAACGATTCCCATGCCGCTGGCAGCCCCCTGCGGCCCTGCCTTCGTTTTCAATTGCTTTGTATTTCTCTTTTCTTGCACCAAACCCAGCCACCCGTACACCCAACTTTTTGCTTTCTCTCTCAGCTTGTCCAGCTTCTCCGGCCGTACACTCCTCTTTTCCTCCCCGCCTTTGTATAAGAGTTTACCGATATCCTTCAATCCCCACACCCGGCCGGCGCTGATGTAAACGTCGTTGCACCCCGTGGACCAACTGCTGCAGCAGGTTCGCATTTACGCAGAATTTCCTCTGCGGTAGCTTTCACGTTTCTAATACTTTGCGGAAAGCCACCACACTGCAAAATCTCACTCCGCCATACCAAAATCTCCTCTTCATCTAACAGTAGCCGTCGAGTCTTCCCATATTCTACAGCTGAACGCCGTCCACAAGTCCGATGCTTGAAAGCAGACACCTTCATTTCTGCCACCACTGCCGCATCCTTCTTTGTAGGAATGATTTCGTCCCCGCACATCTCGAAGGCATTCAAAAATCGGATTGGTTCTGGTACTACGCCGTGGCGAAATGGATTGAGGTGATCGCCGTTGGGGAATCGTGTTTCGCTGTCAGACATTGCTGCTATGTAGATAGTGATGCTGGTGAAGCGTTCCAGCAGCGAGCGCTGTTACTTCTGAAGCTGCCCCTGAAAAAAAGAAGTATAAACCAGCTAAAAGTAGACTAGCGCGGCGGGCTCGACTACCTGGCACAATTCCTGTCTTGATGCACGCCCCATGCTAGCCATACTCGTCCCTTACCAGAAACACTTCCAGGGAAGGGTTGTGATTTTTCAGGAGGATGGCTTACGTTGAACGATCACCGGCTTTTTGGGCACAACACCGATCGGCTGTTGGCCGGGATCCTGCTGCCGGCGTGATGACCGCTGCCTGGGGGAGCAAATCGCAACAGTCCAACAAAAAGGGGATATCTCCCCACCGCGAAGAAGACGAGGAGGCATCGACCGCGCCTCGAAGCAGCCAGTGCGAGGGCAGCAGACAGCCTCGGGAAGCGGTGGGGGTAGGAATCACGGCGAGAAGATGCGCGGAAGGCGTAGCACGCAGAGTGCAGTCGAATGGCGAGGATGGGGGGAAGAGGTGTGTACAAGGCACGTAGGACTGTCGATGTAGGCAATTTAGCGCTCTCGGGGGAGCGAATTGCACCGGGGCTACATACGACTGGACTGTGGAGAAATGAACAAACCCTATACCTTACACTAACAGGGATCCATTATTATTATTGATGACGATGATTCATCAATCGCATGAGACCTATCAGATTATCCACAAAAGAGCAATATAGTTTAACTATGTCAGTGATCGGGTGCGGCCTTGTCAGATCATGGTTTAATCATATAGTTATAGACTATAGCGGCGACTATAGCGGCGTGCATTTTGACCAGTTCCCGTCCGCTGTCCAGGCGACCCGCCCCCTAACCCTCGCCCGCAGACACCATGAAGGAGGGCTAATATCGTCATGATCCAATAGGGTCGCACACGATTAATGAATTATCATCATCACCATGAGGGAGGGTGGGGGAGAAACAGAGGTTGTTCCTCACCCTGGGCACTCAGCTCTCGGCCCCCATCCGCTCCTGTTCCCGCTCCCTACGCTGTCAGATCATGACAATATTACATAACCAGATCACTCATATAGCCTTCTAATTTTGCAAAAGTCCTTAGGTAACCGAGTGAGATCCGTGAAGCTCACTGTTCACATATCCAATCCTCCAATCCATGATCCTCCAAGACATTGCACCTACCTACCGGATTTGCTGTACCCCTTGGACATCAGAGCGGGTCTCTACAAAGAGCGAGCCAACGGTAATCCGCCGTCGTTCTAACATTACAAGTCGTATAATTCGTTGGACGACGTCGACCCTCGAATACAATTGAAGAGGCAGTGGAATTTATCTGAGTTACAATCATGAATCAAGGCTGTATCGGCAAGCCTCGGTTACGACCAGTCACTCATTGAAAGCTTCTTGTGGAGGTCCTAACTTGAAGGGACTTACCAGTCGCTGAACCTCAGTATCCAGAGTAGGCAATTCTAGGTATATGTGTCCGAAGGGTGAACCACTCAATGCTACCGGTGTATAAAGCCCGGCCCGCATGCCACCTGACCCTCTCTCCCTCCTTCACCCTCATCCTCTAACCACCAAACGCCATCTACATCTAAGATTGTCTACCTCCAGACGAACCACCGACATTCACAACAGCATTCGTCTACACCACAACCGCGGACTTCAACACCACAGCTCCTCAGAAGCCTCCTGAGAAATTTCTCCAGAAATGAACGAGAAAAAGGTTTCGCACATCCCTTCCCCGCCGCCGACGCCGACTCTACAACCGTTTCCGCACCTGTATAACCCTTTGCTGGAAGGTGAAGACATCAATGAATTCTCCACTCGAGAGCTCGTGAATGTCCTCAATCCGGCTGTCGACGGACGTGACTGCATCTCTCACATCTCGCAGGCGGATCCTGGACACAGACAGGACTCCACCTCTAACACCGACCAAGGCAGTGCAGCCACTACGGATGATGCATCTCACGGACAGGAACATATCCTGGAGAGCGCCACCGGCCAGTCAATCGGATGTGCTCATGGCTGCGCGTGCGGGAACATCCCTCGCCGCGAGCCTCCCGCAGTCATGACATCCGACGAGCGAACGGACCCGTTTGCACTGGTCGCTGCTATCTTTGACCACGTCCACGGGATGAGACACCTGCCAGACCTGGACATCTATGCGGCTGCAACGGACTATGTCAAGGCGTACACTTCTGCGTGCGGCCCCGAGGAACACAGCGATGACTTTTTCGAGGAGGTTGCCGAGCTGGTCGAGCTGTTCTTTCGAGGCCTACCAGTGGAGGAGCAGGTGCCTGCAGGTGCCGAGGGCGGGACTGCGGCGCAAGAGCCTCTCCTCCGCGCCCTCTGCCTCGAGCAGGAGGAGCCACAGCGTCCGGAGGACGAGGGGCATGAGAATGAGTGGATTGAGTGGGAGCGCAGGTAGCACGATGGCATCGACACGGCTATGAGCGGCGGGGAGTGATGGGGTCTCTTTGGGTGGGTATCTTGTTCTTTGGGCCGTTTCTTGAATCTCTTGTTTGGTTCTTTGTTGCTTTGCTGTTGGTCTTGGCTTGCACTTTCAGGGTTTCCATTGATTTCATACACGCTCTGCGATGATCTTTTCAACTGAGAACTACTTTTCTGTTTTTACTCTTCCCTTACATCTTCTCTGTCCGACTGGTTCGGTAACAGTAGGAGGCGCACAGTGATTCCGGACGACTCGAGAGCGTGCTTGATCTCCGCGGGCAGCTCTTCTGTTCGAGGTGATGCGACATGACTCGCTTGTATCGGCTTGCTAACCGCCACAGGCGAATAGACGTCGCCTACATCGCCATAGTCTGCTAGGACGCACGCGATTAATGACTATATAAATAAATAAAAATGCGAACAGACGTCGCGTGCGTCTCGACGGAAGTATCACTACCAACCACCGAACACACTTCCCTCCGATGCATCTCCCACCCATCCGAATCGACGCCTTCACCGCCCAGCGCCCGTCCTGCGTCCATCGGGTCCGGAACAACATTCGCCCGCGAGCCAGCCGTGTAACCCCACCAGCCGGCCGAACAAATAAAGTGTGCGGAGCGAACGAACAATAATCGATACCGAACCGCATCGCAGGATTCGCGAGTCAACCGGATCCGTTTGCGCGCGAGAGGCCGGCGTGGGACAGGCCATCTGCATTGCGCTACAAACTGCAATCGATGCACACGAACGGAAGGATCGGCTCGTCTCGTCTCGTGGCCGACGCATGGGCGCGGGGTTCGCGCAGGCATGCACGGACGCATGCAGTGGCGTTCCAGCCGGGCGACAGGCGGCGATTGGACGAGCGGTTCTTGGCTGTGGGTAGTGCACCGGCGCCGGCTTCCGTGCTTGGCCGGGGACGTCGATCCGACGGATGATGGAACGGTGGTGGAATCGCGCGAAGAGGCGGTGGTTCCGGGCGTCTGGGTATTGGACGAACTGCTATCGCGACGGTGGGACTTGCGTCGCTTGACAATGCAATGCCCATTGCCCTATCGACGACCCCAGCTCACGGCCGAATCGTCGCAGCAGCTGACTGGCACTTGCTGTTGTGTCCGTGGACCGGACACGTGGATGAATCCCCCTTATCGTGGATGAGACATGCAGAACTCGCACGTCGCAGCCTGGCTGATCGACGGCCTGTAGAAGTGGAGCACCAGAGATTGAGTGGACGGTCGGATGTGACTGGCCGACTGTGGGGAAGCAATGTCAATTTCTGCTGTAGCGAGCTGCCGGTTCGTGTCCTGTTTGCCGTTCCAGAAGACTTGAGATTTCTTGGTCCCGTCGCAGCAACCACCGCACATATCACATAGCATCACTAGCTTGTTGCGGAGGCAGGAAAAGAACCGCAACAGCAATCCGCACCACACGTGATTCTGGCTGCAGCCAATTGACACCCCGTGCCCCGCAGGGCCGCTCCGCGGTAGAACTTCCAAGCTCCAATCGGGAGAGACACCATCTGCAGCATCGTGGCAGACGGCCGAGTGAGGCCCCATGCCTTCCAAGCCTTCCCATCGGAGGTAGATGCACATATCCACTACGGGTAGACCCCATCGTCCACATCGGCGGAGAGCGACGGAGCAGCGCACTGCGCCGCGCCAGAGACGGACGCAGCTCGTCGCCGTTCTCCGCCACCAGGCTCTCCACCCAGTCCGCGACGTCCGTGAGCCGGATACCAGACACCAGTGATATCACCCCCACCACCGCGTGGGCACGGTGGAACAGACAAGGCAAGGCCACAGAAGACCTCACACGACAAAGTGGGTAATTCCGCCCTCTCTGGCTTCCACGCGGTCACGTGCAATCACCCGCCTCACCCACTCGCCGCGCGAAATGTTCTCGCCCGAGAAACCCCCCCTCCCCCCCCTTGGCAAAAAACCCCATTCTATACCCTAGCTTCAGGCTCTAGCTAAAACGCCTCTCTCCATGTGACGCTGACTTTTAACGAGGGAATGCGGAGGCTGTCTGTCTCCAATACATACTGTGGTGGTTCAAGGGTGGAAGGGGTAAAAAATTGTGAAGCGATGTAGTGTCGATAATCAACGGGGGTTCAAAATATATACAACGTGTTCGGCGTCCAGGTTCGCTGCCCAATATCCGCCCCAGTCCAGTGGCAAACGTCGTTTCCAATTAACCCCCTCCAGTAATATCCGCCCCAGTGGCAAGCAACGTTTCTAATTAAACCCCCCCCCCTAGTACCCCCGCATGTAGCCTTGAGGTTTTCGACTACGGACTCGGCTCGGTTATGTCGGCGTCGAGGTACGTCGATATCTAGCACTGCGCTGCACAGCAATCTGCGGCTTAGCGGCAACCGCCACGCGGTGTTAAGGCCGAGAGACTCCGTCGCTGAGGTTGCCGGGCGCTACATGCAAGGCGGAGTGCACGCCGGACAGCAATACATCACTAAATAGTATCATGTCGCGTGAGGTAGATGGCCACAGGGTATGTAGGTAGCTCTGGAGAGCTATGGGTATCTAACGTGGTGGATGGCAAGTTCTCATATTATCGCCTGCTCTGTCTCTTCTCGCCCGAAAAAATCAAGCCAACCACTTTAAATAACTAGAATATGCAAAAATCGACATAAATCACATGCAAAGGTCAAGATACAATTACTCGGTAGAGGTCGAAAAAAAACCAAAAAAGAGAAGAAAAGAAGTTGAAACCCACGCAGAAAATACATTAAAACAAAAACAAAACAAAAACAGAATGCCGCTTGTAAACGCATATGAAAAACGGAAACCAAAACGAGAAAGAAAACCAACACGAAAACGAAAAACCAAAACCAGAACAAACAAAAAAAAGAAGAAAAGACAAAAACCCAATACAAATGAAAGCCCATACATAGGAGACCAAAGCTTCATCCGTCCAGCCATACATCCATCCTATTCGTCCAGCCATTCGTCCCATCCTTCCCGATCCGTCCGATCTCCAGCCTAAAGGCGAGCGTGCAGGACACCAACCCATCCATCCCCTCCTTCCGGTCTGAAGAAAAAGAAAAAGCAAACCCCCAAAACACCAAATGCAAAGCCGAGTGATCCACCTCTATAGATTTCCCCCCACGCCCCTCCCTCCCCCCTCCCCTGTCCTCCCCTTACTGGCGCTCGACGCCGTCGAACATGTCCATCACGATCCCAGCCATGCGACCGTCGCGGATAGCGTTGTAGATGCGCGTGATCATGGCGCCAGTGGTGAGCGTCTGGGCCTCGCGCTCGGGGGCCTCGCCGTGCTTGCGCGGCAGGTCGTCCTGGCCGCGGTGCATGGGCACGTTGAGGTCCCTGCGGACGAATTCGTAGAGCATGCGCGTGCGGCCAAGGCGCTCGGTGGCGGGCAAGTCCTTGCAAACAAAATCATCGCGGTGCTCCTTGTAGAGTGCAAGCGCCTTGTGCGTCAGGTTCTGGCGCCACAGCGAGATGGAGGCGAACACGGCCGTCGGGTCCGACGATGGCCGCGGGTTGTTCTCCGACAGCGCCTCCATCACCACCGACGTTGCCGTGTAGAAGATGTCGTTGAAGCGCGCGCGCGAGTCCTCGCGCATCGTCTCGTCGAAGCGCTTCTTGACGTGGTCGAACACCTTGTTGCCGAGCCGGCGCAGCTCCCTCTTCGCGATCATGCCCTTGAAGTACGATGCTGTCTCAGTCTTGACCAGCGTCTCAAGCGCCTCGGTGAAGGTCAGGAGCATCACCCGCAGGTCAACCGCCTGGCAGAGCACGTAAACGTAGTTGGCCATCAGCATGCTGAGCACGTCGTTCATCTCGTCGGCCTGGCGCGCCGAGACGAGCGCGAGACTGTTGACGGCCTGGTTGCGGTCCTCTGCGCACTGCACGTGCGAGCCGACGTTGCCGGCGGCGAGGACGCCGAGCTCGGAGCAGTAGGCGGCCGCGGCGATGTCGACCGCCTTCATGGTGTACGAGAGCGAGGTGTCGCAGTCCGAGGCGAGGTTGGGCGGCAGCGGCGCGGTACAGTAGTTGACCATCTCCGTCAGCTGCTGGAACATGAGCTTGCCGATGTTCTGGAGCGCGCTGCGGGTCTTCTCCATCGCCGCTGTGACGTGCATGGCCTGGAAGTTTCCGGCGTGCATGATGCGCGCGTACTGGCCCGCGTTCGAGGTGGTGTCGATGAGGGGGTTGTCGGTGGTTGAGTTGCACTCGACACCGAGCTGCGAGATGGCCAGGTCGAGGTCCTCGATCTGAGGGCCGATCCACTGGGGGGAGGTGCGCAGCGGATACCGGTCCTGGCGCAGCCCGACGTGCTCGTGGTCCTCGTCGCCCTCGGGGGCGGCATGGCGGTCGCGGGCGAGCTGGGAGTCGCCAAGGAGGAACCAGATGTTGCCGGAGACCTCCTTCTGTCCCGGGTGCGGACGGGTGACGCCGGCAACCCAGGGATCGAAGGGCTCGGCGCTGCCGACGGCGACCTCGACGGCCATGGCAGTGAGCGCCTGCGAGAGCTGCGCCAGCATCGACGCCTCGGAGACGACCTGCGTCGCGACCGAGCAGGAAACCGACGTCCCGTTGATTAGGCCGAGGACCTCCTTCGCCTTGAACTCGACCGGCTGCAGGCCACAAGATGCGAGGGCCTCACGGGACGAGACGGTCTGTCTGTCCTCGCCGATGAAGCAGAAGATGCCGGGGTGTCCGGTGACGGCACCGGCGATGTAGCTGAGGGGGCTCAAGTCGCCGCTGGCGGAAATGCTGCCTCGGAGCGGGACACAGGGGATCGCGTTGTTGTTGAGCATGCCGACGAGACGCTCCAACACCTCCCACCGGACAGCCGAGTGGCCGCGGAGAAGCGAGTTGATCCTGATGGCCATCGCGCCGCGAACCCACGCTTCGGGCATTACGTTCTTGTTCCCCGAGTTCATCGCTGCGGGCGGATTAGCCAACCATCGATCGTGCCAAGCTCGTCGGAGCCAACTCACAAGGAATGATGCCGATGTGCTGCATCTGGAGCAGGGCGGCTTGCAGGATGTCCGGGTGCTTCGTCCTCGAGTCGGCGGAGGCGCCGAAGCCGGTGTTGACGCCGTAGATGCAGTGGTCGGCCTTGAGGTGGGCCTGCAGGGCCTCGACGGAAGCCTGGACCTGTCGCTTGGCGATGCTGTCGATGTGCACCCGTGTGCCGGCCATCATGATTGACTGCAGTTGGCTGATGGTCAGATCGTGGCCGGTCAGGTTGACGGTGACGGTCGGGTCGGAGGTGTGGTTGCTGTGTAGCAAGTTGTAAACGCTCGACAGCTTCTCCTCCGGCGCTGGAGAGGTGATTCTAGACGCGGGCGATCTGTTAGTCACCGGGGACTCAGCAGCGGTGGCAGAGGAAGCGTTACCTGTAGGATCCATTGTACTTGTGCGAGTCCTCGAGCGGAGGGGAGCGGCCCGGGGAGGCGGCGGGTGTGATGGTATTAGGATTACTGTTGCCACGCCCGTCAGCACCCGGCCATTGGCAGTCAGAGCGGAGACTCGGGGAGGCGTACAGCATGTTCGGGATCTTGCTGTAGGTGCTTCTGTAGCTGTTGGCGGTCATTGGCGCAGGTGATGCAGGCATTGTAGAGGATCTCGGTGGTTGACTTGATGGGAAGGAATGAGTTGAGTCGAAGGAGGCGGCGACGAGGAGGTATTATATGGCGATGGAGAGAAGAGGAGCTGGAGCGGTGGAGAGAAGAGAAGACGGAGCGAGGAGGAAGGGAATGGAAGGATGGAGCTGCTGCTGCTGGGGCGAGGAGGAAGGTGTGGATGTTACTGTAGTTGCGGCAAGCATCGATAGAGTCGGAACGCTCCGTGATTTATACGAGCAGACAGCGGGTTTGAAGCCGGTGGGGGGGGGGGGGGGGGGAAATAACAAGACAAGGT
>Ga0307516_10000718_pt1 | contig 45132 bp, 69 predicted proteins | sample 19_EM_MG_FD_203310 | JGI IMG/M metagenome (GOLD analysis project Ga0307516, IMG submission 203310) | Populus trichocarpa ectomycorrhiza microbial communities from riparian zone in the Pacific Northwest, United States - 19_EM | ecosystem: Host-associated > Plants > Roots > Unclassified | place... | reverse complement strand
TCACAGATATATCTCCCGTGCCAACCCTCGGGATAACACACGACATGTTATCCTGAGCACGGCATCAATGCGTCCTACAGATTTCGCGGCACAGCTAAACGTCTCCTTGGCAAACGGATGGGGCATTGTTAGGACCGTTACTGACCTGTGCATGAAGATGCCCGAGGGCAAATATGTCCTGGTGAAAGATCCAAATAAGGCGTGTCACATATTTTGTTTTTATCTTTTGTCCATGTGCTGATACTAATCTATTCACAGCCTGTGATCCGTCTTTACGCCGTTCCCGCCGGGGCCTTTACAGCCGACGATGATGAAGGAGAGGCCGCGGAGGGTTTTGAGGAAGAGTAGCCGCGGGCAGTACTTTGATCGTCGCCACCTGGCTGATACTGTCTGGCCTTTGTTTAGCCGAACTTTTAATGTGACATCCTCGTTGGGCACTATAGGACCCCGTCATGCTTGAGAACTAAGTAGCGCCTCTACTGCAGCTTCGATGTTGGGACTGTTCAAGGCTAGTCAATGCGCTGAACAAAAAGGTTTCTGTTTGTGTACCTGCGTTGCAATGCTGAGACAATCACCTCTCGTCTGACGTTCGGAAAGATGGTCGTTAATTCGAGAATCTCGGGCTCGGATGGAACGTGAATTCCAACAGTGCTTCTCTCGGCCCTGCCGGTCAATTCGTTCACCCATTCCCTGACGACAGACCTGCCTGTGCCTGTTTCATTGGGGTCGAGAGTGCGAGGTGCGGCGGTAGCTGAGGAGGGTCTGGCGGTGGTGATGACTTCATCGTTAGAAGCCCGTCGAGAAGGAGGTATCCTTGCTTGATCGGGCAGTGCACGATTTGAGCGACGAGGAGGACGGAGTGAGCCGAGCAACGGTAAAACGAAAAGGGAAAAAAATTTGACTACTGTTGGCGATACACGATAAGCGTTGAGATTGGCCAGATCTGAACGATATATTTGTCCAGCAAAGATGCCAATGATAGCGACTGCTATTGAACCTGGAAGTCGGCTGATGGCCATCTTTTAGTCTGGACTGTAAGATGGGGTTATCATGAGAGGAGAATGAGGGAACTGACCTGGAGTGCCAAGATGTAAACCATGCTTTTATTCGTGAGTGGGATGCCGAATACTCGGAATGTGTATGCTGGAGGGACGATACGCGAGTATTGGTATAGCAGGCTGAAGAGAAACGTGGCGGGTCCCATTGCGATGTGGTTTAGGCCGACGCGATTGAAAACCATGAGGGACAAGAATTCCATGATGGTAGCCAGCAGCGTCGAGACGATGGCGAATGACTGAGAAAAGGGGTAAATCTGTATTTGAAACAGAGAGAAGCAAGACACGCACGGCATATTTGATGCTACCGAACTGACGTTCTATCTGGACACCGACATTGTAGAGAATGAGCTCGGCTATGAAGAGGTCGCTGGAGTTGGAGAAGGCGAGGTGGTGGGCGGCAAGCCTCCAGTACTGGGAATGTCTAGCTTGGTATCAGGACAACTTTTACGACGCTAACCTGATGGTGCCGCGATAAATGTGGGACCAACTGATGCTTTTGAGTCAGTAGGAGGCGTGACGAGGGTTGAGGGGTACCTGGAGGTGAAAGTAGTGCTTTACATCGAATAGACCGGCCAGGAGGGATGTGAGGCCGCAGCCGACCATGAGACCTGAGAAAGGCAGGCTGGGACCATGTCGAGAGGGTATGACATGGCGTTTACCTTTGGTGACGAACGCGTTCTCAAAAGACATGGGGACAAGTAACGTGACTAGCGTGGGTCTGACACACTGCACAGCAGGACATCCATGATGGCCGTCGCAAGTTTTACAGCTCTTCCGCGACCACATCTCATGTTTCTTCCGTAACAGTGCCTTGCGGGGAGTGGTTACGGAGGTAGTACGACAAAGTACTCACACGCATCAAATGACGAAAGCAGTTCAGGACTGATATACAGACAATGTCGTTGCAAATCCAGTAGCGTAACGCCTTATCGGAGAAACCTCTATTTGTATCACCCACCTACCATTCCTACTGAGTTTTTGTCAACTCTAGCTTTTTGAGTCAAAAGCTATGGACGTGCAAAGCACTGGCTATTCTTGCGGAGCCTCTTGGTGGAGTATGGTAAAGTGCATTTTTACGCAATGCCAAGCAGTGCCATGCCATACCGCGCAAGCATCGCCGGAATCCACGGAGGTCATCGTAGCGTTCCATGTGTCCGAAGCCCTTACTCCGGAGCTTTATGTTCCGCAGGGTGGGTGCCACCTTTCAAGTATGCAAAAGCAGTCCCCGCAGTTCTCGGACCTCAGCGCTCCGCCCGGACGACCGGTCATCACCCCATTATGCCGCGGTTCCAAATCCAAGTGCATGGAATGTGGAAGTGGCCTACGGCGGCCGGTACTTGGATTGGGAAACACTCATTGCTCAGTCCACGCAATCGCTTTGACATTTCCTTACAGAGCACAATGCTGCGCAATACCGACATTCGCTCTAGCGAGGAGAACCACCACGCCACAAGTGGACTACAATACCACCGATCCTCGCGATCGAACGCTGGCTGAGTCTTTGACTTCATGCATATGCTTCGTGGATCTGGATCCCACTACTCGCGGGACCGTCCGCTGCAATCTCTTGCTCGGTTCGGATTCAAATTCCCGGGATTTCGCTCGGGAGTGCCAGGGCTGACTAGGCTATGTGTGTGTCATAACGAAACGATGCGATTCGGAGAAAAAGAAGGGAAGCGCAAAATTAAACCGTTCGGGAGCTAAATGAAATGGTGTTTGCGAACCCACGATGAGGCTGGGAACGAAGCTGGCTCGGGAGCGTTGCGGCTCCGATGAATGTAAGCAGACAGTAGCGCCTTTGTGGCGGACGTTGGTCGTAGCAGGAGCTTCCATTGTGAATGCGATTGCCGTAAATTTTCCGAAGGTGTCCGTTGGGCTGGGAGAAACACTGGCACAGCAGCGCCGGTATAAGCGGAAGTAAACGACGCCCAAGATGTCTGTGTCGGCTATAATTCGGAGATGACGGAAGCGGTGCAAGTGGGAGCACATGAAGCGTGACAACGTGACAGGGGGTGGGTGTCAAGGAGGGCAGGGTGGCAGGGGTCCTGGGAACGGAGGCCCTTCCCGATTAGGCAGTTATTCTGTTCAAAACCGTCGCCTGCTGAGATGGTCTCCCCACAATGGCCTCCCTTCACTTCGACCCTTACGCCTCCTACTCCGACTCTTCTGCTCCCCGCACCCCCTCTCCCCACGACATCCACTTTGCGAATCACAAGCACCACCCCATCGACATCGCCTACGACACCATCGACGACAACGTCGTCCCCGTCGAACCCAAGTTCTGGCACCACAACTCGCCACCCAATACCCACGGCTCCCTTCTCCAGGAGCTCTACGACCACGATATTGCCGACCACCATCAGCAGCCCTTCCTCGACCACGTCGATCACCCCTACAACCACCAGCAGTCCTTCCCCCGCTCTCACGACTATGCCATCGGTCGTAGAGCCACCTTTCCCTACGTCCGCCACGACCGCGAGATCCCGATACCCAATTACTCTGCCTCCTTCCTCCCCCAGCAATCCTCATATCCATCTCCTCCGGAACACATGTATCCCGAGTCCTCCCAGGATGCGTTCACCTCATCTCCCCATCAATCCTACCAGGAATTCGACGATAATGCCGCCATAAAACTCGAAGACCCCTCTCCGTCTCTCGTCGCCTCTCAGGCTGGCTTCTATCCCCATCCCATGAACATGTCCCCCTATCTTTCGCCACACACTGGCCTTCCAGTGCAGCACACCGACGACGCTGCCTCCAAGGAGACCCAGTATCTCCGCCGCCGCTGCTTCAACTGCCACACGACAGAGCCCCCGTCGTGGCGCCGCTCCACCCTCAATCCTGGCAAAATCGTCTGCAACAAGTGCGGTCTTTACGAGCGCACACATCTTCGCCCGCGCCCTCTGCGCTTCGACGAGTTGCGCGCTGGAAACAAGGCACGCAAAGCCGCAAAAAACTCCAGTCCAAAGGCGAAACACCCTCACATCAAGAAGGAGCCTCGCGAATTCGCCATGATGCGTCGCAGTTCCATCTCGTCCACCTCTTCTGTCCACTCTGGAAGTGGTGCCAGTGACTGGGACGACAGTGGTAAGTTATTCGCACCGCTCAATAAAAGTTTTGATCCTGATTTCCCCCCAGTCTCTGTTTACTCGAACGGATCTGCTCCTCCGACGAGTTTCAACTCACCCAACCTCGGAACCTTCCCACTCTCTCGCGGTTCTCAGTCCCCTCCAAGAGACGGCGGGATCCGCCTCCCTAATGCTTCCCTCTCCGATCTCGCGTCAATGCAGTCGACTCAGGGGTCAAGAAGGTCGCACACTGCACCGTCGGCGTACTATTCACCTCCATCTTCAGAATACTACCTCAATCATTCACTGTGCGAAGTCAAAGTGCAGCCACAGGAGGCTTCCTTATGGGGCTCATCTCTCACCGCTTCTCCCCCACAAACGTCAGGGTTGGAACTGCACACACTTGTGGAGGAAGGAGCTGCTGAGGTCCCCCTCGTCATTTCATGAGCGGTGAACGACGCTGACCGATGATCATGTTCCGGAAAAAAAATATTCCTGTTACCCGAACAACTGTGATACCACATTCATCTTTGGAGCTGTTTTACCCGCTTTCTCGCAACTGTGTACTTTACTTATTCGGCGTGCGCCATACGCCAGGCCATGTCGTGCCATGATGTACTAACTTGCAGCAAAAAAACCTGTACTTCGCTCCTCGCATCTTACGCGAATACGTCTCGCTTAACTTCTTCATCCCGCCCATTTTTTTAGAAATTACTTATTCTGTTTGATTGCTTTCTCTCCGAGTTGTTATTTATTTATCTCATTATTTGACCAAACGCCCCTGCTCCTATCTGGCCACACCTTTTTTGGTTCCCTCGCACGCCGCACCGTCCTTATCAACCCCATACATGTACAACGCACCTTCCTTTTTGCATAGTGGTCAATTTGATGAATTTGTATGCATAAAAAAAACTAAATGAGAAATGGAAGCTTCACTACGTGTTGCATGTGGAGTTGGTCCAAAGTGCTGTGCTGTGTGCACTTGTCAAAGTTCGAACTGAGGTATTTTGGCAACTATACCCGATGCCCGCACAAAGGCATCCTTGAAACGCCGGTATCCTATATCGTCCCCGTTTCATGCAGAGTTGTTCCTTAAACCCTCCTTCTCCGTCCTCTCCGTCTTGTCTGAAGTAGAATCTGGATAACAGAACTGGCTTCGTGCAGCTCTGTCGTCCGATCGTCGTCGTTTGAGCCCGTAGTGTTTCGTGTGACTTTACCAGTCGGGATCCTTTCCTTTTTGTCATTTTGGCTCCCGAGTCGAGGAACGCACTCCAAGGCATTGGAATTTCTGGAAAGGCCCGTTACACCGGACCACATGCAAGTTAGGACGTTATTTCCCAAGGGTCGACTGTACGCACTATACAAATATGGGTTGCTTCAGAGACCAGGGGCAGAAGCTTACACATTTCGTCCCTGGGTCATTCCATTTGCAGTTTCGAAATTCCCCTGGATTGTCTGTCAGGCTGTCTCTTTACGTAGTGAGTATGTACGTCATAATATTACAGGCTCTTCTCGAGAGACTGATCTGCTTATTTGTTCCAACTTTTCTTGGCAACGTGCACGTCGCTGTAGGCGGAGGTTTTAGTTTTACGAAAGGAATGCAGGGGAAAGAATTCGAAGCTTGAGGATAGGATAGGATAGATTAACCCGCGCATCCTGTGCAGTGTGGAGCATACTGTATTTGACTTTTTTTCCCCCTCACCCAGTGATTGAATACACTCTGCAATTGCCTGGGTCAATGCGATGGTGCCGGGCCCCGCTCGACTTATTTCGTGAGCCCTCTGCACTCATCATTTAATTGACTCCATTTTTGACTTCTTTCTCCCTCCCCAGCGATTGAAGGGACTTCCGACGGCCTGGCCTGGCTAATGCGATGGCGTCGGGCTGCTCCACCTATTTCGTGAGCCCTCTGCTGTAATACTGATTGGAATTTCCCTTGTCGTCCCTTACCCGAGACCACTGCCGCGGACGGCATATGAAGCCTGGTTATTGCTTAAATGTATTGGGACGCAAATCCCCCCAGTTGGTCCCATGAATGCTGGTGCATATACATAGAGTGGATGTCAAAGGCGACGAAGTGTTATTGAGTCCTGTCCTGCAACGTAATTCGAGCCAGGACAAGAACAAGCTGAATGTATGTATATATCTGAATCGATGTAGCGCTTATCGAGAAGACACTTGACTTTCTATACCTGTATACAAGTGTCACCCTTGGTATAACCCGAGTACAGTATGTGCCTGTGCTTAGTGCTCAACTCTGCTGACTTGAGGGCTCAAGCTCGCTCCCGTCCTTTTAAGCAACATACGACCCTTCCCTCTGGCTCCACAGGTCCAGGGTCCTCCAACTCTAGCCCCTTTTTCTTTAAGCCAATTATAAATCCTGCAGTCTCCAACGGCGGTGTGCACTTATCTGTCCACGGTACGCTCTCATTCCAGGAACTCCACCTCAAATGCTGTCTTGTCGCGTTGCCTCAAGGCAGCTATATTTATCGGTACCATCCATCTGGGCCCAAATGCTTCAATGGAACTATGTTGCAGAGGGCAAAGGGAGATAGTGATAAGATATGGCCCCACATGACAGGAGATTATGGCAGGTGGTGTTTCCAGTCAGGGTGGCGGCAGTCGTGGTACTTGTCCTGATTTGTATTGTCCTTCATTCCAAAGGAATCTATCTATTTTTGGGAGCTGGTCAGTCAAGCATGGGCAGTGTGGGTAGCAGGTACTGTTGCGTGGCTGGTTACTATTCAGACTGTTGTTCTATTCGCGTCGAAGGACAGGAAGCACCTGTGCTTCTCTCACCTTTAGCTCCGTTGATAACAAGTGAACGTTTGAACGGCTGTGGTTGATGAGTATGCCGCCTTCCTGACAGCACCGACCTTGTGTTCTCGTGATATATTTTGAGCCAGGGTTGGCTCCCGGAACCTAAGTAGCTGTCGGCGAGCTGTATTGGTATGACGTTTGAGATTTGAATTGAGTCATAAAAACGCAGGTTCTTCAAAATACGTACTTATCTTGAAGGACTTGAAGGCTGGTTGGATCTTGAACAGATTGCGTACCTACTCCCTGCCCTCACTATTCGGGACTAGACCCAGGGTTGGCGTGTGGTATTTTCTAGAACGCGGTGTCGACTGGACTCAACAAGCGATTGAACGGAATTTCGTTATATGTCCGGGGTCGTAGAACCTAGTTCTGAACCCCGAAACCTTCATTTCAGGTAAGTAAAGCGTAAGCTTCGCCGTTTGAGACTCGAAACTCGCACCATGAAACGATTGTCATGTTGCTTACAGCATCGCAACAGAGTTTCGAAGGGGCATCCTGGCACGGACTGTATGACAATATCCATTCAACACTGAAAGGCTATCAGTTATGCTTTGGATCATATAGCCAATCCGCCACACAAATTGGCCACGGGTGATGTGATCGCAGGGGTCTTGAGTCTTGACGTTCATGTGAATCCATTCAAGGGTGGTGTTTGAGGGCGGACCACGATATGTTACAGTCAGCGAAAGTACGCAGTGCAATTGGATCCAGGTTTCCAAACTCTTATCTGTCCATGTCAATCGAAGCGTATCACGAAACACTGACGAAGCAGCCGATTCGAGAATCAGCCATATATTCGATATGAGGAACGGAAATAGACCAAAACTCGGTAGAGACCCCAAGATCATGGGGGCCCATATATCCAGAAGGGGTTCGTGCCGCAGGCGGGGGACCGGGACAGTCATCGACATACCACCGCCACAGGAGAGTCGGAAAAGTCCGTCTTACCCGAAGTCAGTCGAGTCCCTGTGGCCTCGGTTGATCTAGCTTTGGAAATCTTGAAAAAAGGCTGACGACGCGTCCCTTGAAAGTGGAAATCGTGTCGTTGCATTCGATGTCGGGCTGAGATGTACCGACTGGCAACCAGGACCTAGACAGGAGTGTGGCGTTGACGTTGTGGTTGTGTTTTGAGCCAAATTATCCCCATAGTTGAACGCCTTTGGAGCTTAACAGGAAGCCCAGATTTACTCATGCACCTTCGCTACGAATGTTTGTAAGTTGTTCGCTCTGATGCTCCGCGTTTGCCAGGACGTCAATGGTATCCAGCGTTGCGTGTTCATTGATGGAAATGCCGCAGTAGAGACGTCCTTACAACTCCAAATGGCGTTAAATATGAGGACCATGCGATGTTGCAAGCCATTCGAAACCTTTGTATGGATCACGAGAAGACATCGAATGTGTGGATACTACATTTCAGTCCAAAGTTCAACGGGAAAAAGCTTGATGAAACCAAACTGACTTGGGTCCTATTGAATCTTGCCTCAGTCGCGGCCTCTCCATGACCACTCGTTCTCCGCCGCGCAACTCGTGTGATCCGGGAAATTGTACAGCCGCTTCCCATAGCATTCGCGATAGCAGGTGCGATGATCGCTCTCGGAAGGGCTACATGTTGAGATTACCCAAATTGTCCCGTGAATATCTCTGCGGAATGGACACCTTCAAACACCTTCCAAACCAAGCGCGTTTGGTCCGGGATCTATTCCTACCTCAAGGTCGTCAGCGGCAGAGGTAGAAGGGTTTTGATGGGTTTTTTTGGGTGAGAGAAGATTAGACATGCAAGAGATGCCCTTGGCAGCAAGCCTCGTGCCGATCCACTGGGCGAGAGACACGCCCGGAACAAGGCCGATGACGTCTTTGACATCCCAAAAGTCTCGGTGCTGTGTGACCCGACCCTGCTCGTTGAAGCACAGCCGGGTGACGACATGAAGTTGGAAATGGAACGGAGAAGGGAGGGTGAGTGCAGTTCCCGGGATTTGAAGAGAGGGAGATGCGGGGTGCAGGGGATGAGAAGGCACCGACGAATCAGAGGTTGATACGAGCGCATCCGTGGTTTGATGCGATTTATGGTTATCGCAGTGGATCCCAGGAAGAAGCAAAATATTGAGTGTATGCTCGACGATTGCCTTTCTGTGGCCGTCTGGGCATTTATTAGAATCAACTGAAGAAGTGAGGTGGAATAAATAAGGATGCCTCACCAAAGCTCTCGGTCTCGGAAATATCACCCGTTTCAGTCCAGATACGTAGCGCGCGGAAAAGGGGGGCTGCGTTCCGTGCGCGGTCTGGGATTTCGAGGCGAAAGAGTGTACAAAACATGGCGAGGGGTCGAGGGACGTCGACGGAGCTGAATTGACGAGACATTCGCTGAATGTCGGTGATGATGGAACGGGAGGTTGCGGTCAAAAAGGGATTTTCGTAACTTTTGGACGGTGAGTGGGCATTATGGATGACCGTTGGCAGACTTACACTGGGAAAAAAAAAGAGGTAGGTCAAGGATGGCTGGGGTGAAAGAGCGCGGATGAAGGGCTTACTTGCATTCGGTTCGTAGAACTGGCTGATTGCGTCCACCGACGGCACGCTGTCGCCATAGACGTACTCGCAGACATCGAGAGACGTGGCGCGAAGGGACAAGACGGACATGTCGGATCTGCTCTGTCGATGCGCAATTTTTTCGTCGGCGCTCATGATGAGACCAGTGGAAGCCGCATTTCACACGCGACCAGTTCCACCTCTTTTCGACGTCGACATCGTTCGTGAACGCGACTCCCCTCCATCATGGCATCGTCCCTAATTCCGATGCTTGAACTCGGCTGATCATTAGATCATTGTCAACAGACGATGGGCCTATCTCCACGCCAAGATCCTCCGTGCATTCGGAATCATTCCAGCGATTTCGAACAGCTTTACGTGACGCGTCGTATGGCCTTCTAGTTCCACCGATTCGATGGATATTAATGGTACAATCGATTCTTGTCACGATTCCTACAAACGCACCTACTTACTCGGATCCAGAATCTAATAATGTCTTCCTTGCGCGCATACGGTCTGCGTCGAAAAACCTCGGGGACCATGAAACCACTAAATATCCTCAAAGAGGCTCCGCCGGTCAGCATCTATTTTTTAAACATATCTCTAACGAAGCGCTGTGGCTCACTGTGCCCGCCCGCCGTGGGCACGCGCCTTGAGCGCCTTTATTTGCACGTATTTTTCTCCGCAGCATGTTTCCTTTCAATTAGGTTGGCCCTGAAACGCCCTGTTATACTTAGTAATGTATTTCACTGGTTTTCTCTTCGAGGGGCTCGGACTCCTACTTTGTGACTCTCTGCAAGCCTTACGATGAAGCATGGTCCTTCAGCACAAACCATGACGGGAAGCGGCCATCGAAACGAAAAGTATGTATAGAATTCGGACTTCGCACACTGCCTTGTTCTTATCACCACATGTCCCACCACAGACATATGCCATACCCGCGAGCGGAAGACTGCGAGCCTGCTGATCCTGCCGACACTGTTACAACTCGACTCAACAACCTTTTGAAATCTTCTGGGCCAGGTTATATCCTTCGACTTTGCCCGGGCCAGCAATACCTCATCGTGGCCCCCATCGTGTTTGCTGCAAATAACCAAGAGATCAGCACCCTTGGCTATCCCACTGGCGACGAACGTGCTACTCTTGTTGTCAACGGGCCCGTGGGGAATGATGAAGGGCACACGAATGCAGTGAACGGCAATTGCGAGGATTGTTCAGGGATAAAGCTTCGGAACATTCAAGTACATCATTCTCACCATAACCTTATTTGATCGCCAACGTCGTTCCTCGTAGGTTGACGGTACTCGATTAGGCGCACCACCACTGCCGGGCGGTGGAAACATCGAAATGGGCGGCGAGAACCTCAGCAATCAACTCATCGAATACGTACGCTCTCATGATCCAAGGGGCTGGTCATGCCTTCATGTCGCAGAGGGAAGTCTCAATTGCCGAAACGCAACAGTTCAGTACAACGATATTGGGCCTTGTGGCACGGATACTTTTCAGCAATGGGCAGATGGGATTGGGATGGCCTGTCGCAACAGTGTTGTAAGACACAACACGATAAAGGGGGCTACAGATGGCGGAATTGTGCTATTTGGTTCTCCTGGGACACAGGTGTACAATAACACTATCTGGGTTGGGAATGTAGGCATTCGGAACTCAATTTCTCGTCAATCCTTACTGACGTTCCCTGTAGCACACTCAGCTCGGTGGTATCAATATGGTTGATTATGACCCATTCGACGGCGATTTCACTGGAACCGTGGTCAGAAATAACACAATCTTCGGCGGTTTCGCAACAGCGGTAGGAATCCCTGGTGATAACGAAGGGGTTAATTCCGAAGACGCCATTATGAAGTAAGCTCGCAGGAACTGGACAGTATGGGAGGGCACTGACTGTGATGCACTCTTAAAGGATTGGCATTGCCATAGGACCTCACACCTGGTTCGGCAGCAAGTTTGGTAGCAATTTCACTCGCTCTGGCGTGATTACCGGCAATCACTTTGGAGGCGCGTTTAGCTATGGGATAGCAATTGCCTCTGCTCACAACTTTACGATCACAAACAATATTCTGATCGGTAATACCTCTTTCATTGGTGTAAGCGGACCGAATTGTAGCAAAACAAATCCCCCCCCAGACCCTGCGCCTTTCATCGTTAATCGGGGCTCGACGCAAGGCCTAACTTTACAGTCAGATTTTCAGACTGTCACATTTAACAATTCTTTGATTTGCATCTTCCCTCCCGACGGAGGTGATTACTGGCCTTTCAGTACAAACCCATCGAACGGCACTTCCCTTGGCATGAAACTCACAGCAGCCGAAAACGCGGGCATTGCAATTGGCGTTATTTTGGGAATAATCGCTCTTGCCATTGCCTTGTGGTTCGTTCACAAACGAAGCGTACTACGGAAGCATAGAGCTGAAGAAGCAGTCGGATTAGCGCCATATACACTTTCCAAATACAAGTCTACCTAGACTGTGATACCTTGACGGCCTTGTCTATCTCTTTCCTTGCAGATATCTAGATTTTTTGAGCATGTAATTGTAAACCGGACTTGTTAAACGATATCACTTTTTTCTTTTACACGTTCTCCTAGCTTTGTGGCCACTGGCATGTTGCCTTGACGAACTTGAATGAGCGGACTTGGACACAGAATCATGTGACGAGCGGGGGGCTTGAGAATCATCTTGAGCATCAACTCTCAGCAACATCTTTCCTTGTTCCTGCGAACCTCGCCCTACCCCTGGGCTCTCGATTTCTTCGTTACCTCTAGGACTTATTCCTCTCAGATGACGAGCAACTCACGGCGGGTTACAGGCCTTTTTTTGGAGGTCTTCCGACTAAAAGGATGATGACGTTCTGCAGGTATCTAGGTGTCACTCCCCCCATTGCTGTGAATGAATCCAGCGGCCGCGAAAAAGAAGTGACACTAACCTTGATGGAGGAGCTCAGGAGACAAAATGTGTTTGAGTCGGAGGAGGAATCACGAACGAGGTGAGCCCCGCCTTCAGTATCGTCCACTCCGGGTACACCTCGGCGATTTTCCCTGGAAAAACGAGATTAAATCACGTATGGTGCGACACAATTAGCTCGCTTTCGCTGTGTGGCCCTGTCAAAACGTTCCGCTGTTTTCGTACTTGAGACTGATTCTTCGGTTTCAGGGAAATCGTGCTGGGCCGTGTTGCTGCCCTTGTCAAAAGATTTGTCCGTGCTGTCTCCATATCAAAGGGGCTTTCAGAATCGGCAGCCACCGCCGCTGGAGGCAAGATTTTCACCTTTGGATCGTATCGATTAGGTGTCCATGGACCGGGCAGTGATATTGACACTCTTTGTGTGGTGCCAAAACATGTTTCCAGAGAAGATTTCTTTGATGTTTTCGAACCTATGCTAAGGGAAACTGAGGGTGTCACGGAGGTCGCAGTGCGTAGAGTTCTGGTTCCTATTGCGCTTCTAGTTAGTAACGAGATCCTCAGGGAGTGCCGGAGGCCTATGTACCCATCGTCAAGACCAAGATATCTGGAATCCCTATTGATTTTCTCATGGCACGCCTTGCCCTCTCATCAATTCCAGATGATCTATCCTTACAAGACGACAATCTCCTTCGAAACTTGGACGAGCGATGTGTGAGAAGTCTGAATGGTGTGTCTGGGGCCAGATCGTGCGGCGAGGAAGGTCATTGACACTCGAACAGGATCTCGAGTAACGGATGAAATTCTCCGGCTGGTACCAAATGTACAAGTCTTTCGTGATTCATTGCGATGCATCAAACTATGGGCCACTCGTTCGTCTCTCGTCAAACTTCGGGATTCAATGTAACGGCTTCTACAGGAAGAGCCATCTACTCCAACGTCAATGGATTCCTTGGAGGTGTCGCATGGGCTATGCTCGTTGCGAGAATTTGTCAACTTTATCCTAATGCCATCGCGGGCGCCATTGTCAGCCGTTTCTTCATCATCATGTATCAATGGTATTCAATTTCATCTTACTGTTTTTAACTACCACCTAATGTTATTTGGCTACGAGGTCATGGCCACAACCTGTGCTACTGAAGCAAATAGAGGAAGGACCTCTCCAGGTTCGTGTTTGGAATCCCAAAGTCTATCCCTCGGATCGGGCACATCGGATGCCTATCATAACCCCCGCATACCCCGCAATGTGCGCTACGCATAATGTTACGGCGTCTACACAGATGATTATGACGGAAGAGTTCAAGAAAGGCAAGTGGTATTCGTGGCCTTCTCACGGCTTATTGATTTGTTGTCAGGTGCCGATATCGTGGATAAAGTTATTGTCGGAAGTGCATCCTGGTCTGAGCTTTTCGAAAAGCATGATTTCTTCCGGAGATATAAATACTACCTCCAAGTCATTGCTTCTACCGGCAACCCAGAATTACAAATGAAATGGTACGTGAACTGATGATCCTCGCGAGCAATTTTTGTCGCTTCATATCTTCACATCAGGGCTGGTACTGTGGAGTCACGAATGCGGCAACTAGTCATCAAGCTTGAGTATGTTGACTCTCTAACATTGGCCCATCCTTTCGTCAAGGGGGTCGACCAAATTTCCTACTGTCTATCGGATGAAGAAGTCCATAGAGTGGCGCAAGGTGAAATTTCGGATGCCATCGCCAATCGCAAAAAGGAAGATGTCGAGGGCAAGGAAGGTTCAAGCACTGTGTATTCCAGCACTTTTTATATCGGACTGGCAATTGAACCGAAGCAACGTGAATCATGATTTAGTATCTTTTGACCTCATGTGCTGTGTTGCTAATGTCGTTAACTCAAGCTGGCATGGTCGGCCCTCGGAAACTCGACATTTCATATCCTACGATTGAATTCACGAAACTCCTCAAACTCTGGGATACTTTTAATGAAACAACAATGGGTATCGTCGTGCGACACATCAAGAGGTTTGGAACCTTGCATTGGTCGGACGGTCTCGGCTCACTATTTTGTTCCCAAGTTCTGGATTACCAGACTGCGTCTTTGAGCCTGGTGAACGACCGGCGAAACTTGTACAAAAACGGAGCAAGGTATGCGTCCTTCTGGACTTGTTCCGAGCTATTACTGATTGTACATTATACTTGGTGTCCCGTAAAGGGTCCCGGAAAGTCGAGCGATGCCTCTCCGCATAAACCTACAAAGAAACAACGGTTGGTTGACCTTCCACAAAGGGGCTCACAAGTCTTTCCTGACTATAGGAATACCATTAGATCATCCAATGGATCCCCCGACTTGCCTCTGAAATCCGCTATAAGCAATAAAGGCTCTACTCCGTCCCCCGATGCTGTGCTTGAAAGTCCGGATCTGTATACATCCAAAGGTCAAATAAACATCAAATCTCCCCAATTACCGTTCGGTGAAAATGTAGCTGTGGCCACGGGACCTGTTGGCGCTTCATAGGCATGGGAGGAAGTTCAAGTTTCTCAAGTTATCGCCAGGGTACTCGATCAGTCTTGCAATGCCTAACTTTCATATCTTTGCACGCGGTGTCTTGGTTTATTTATCCATCATATTCACAGGGAACCTGGTTTGTCCGGTGATTTCAAGGTCTGGAAGGGCGCCTGTCCTGTCCTGGAACTGTTCAAGGTGTCCTTTCTTTATCTTCGCCTATTCCCTTTTTAATCACGACATTTCCTGGTCATTTTGTATATTCATCCCACGTAAATTGTGTGTCAGTATAAGTATTGCTCTAGAGTACCCTTGCAGAATAAAAAAGATCGCTGGCCTTTGGCGAATGTAGCAGTGGACCGTGACCTCATAGGCCTGAGATTCCCCTTTGATTTACGATCATAAAGAATTGAGCCACCTCGTCCTTTAAAGGACCACTCAGTCCTTCGCCAAGAACTACCATGGCCCCCACCACCCGTTCCTCGTCTTCAAACACTCCCTCTGCGGCATCGGCCAACCTGTCCACCTCTACTCCATCACCTCGTAAGGCTCCGACATGTACGAAGTGCAAACGTCCAAGAGCGGGCCACCCACGCTCAGGTTGTCCCTATGTCGACTCCCCTTCGAGGAGTGACCGGGCTCCAATCCCTAGCGCGGTAGCCGCCACGAGCATCGTTGATGCAATGGGTTCCATGCAACTCGAGTCACCATCTCGTGGACGCGACGAAGAGACCAAGGCTGTCATCCGCGAGCGCCGCAAATCCGCAAAACAGGTTGTCCCTTCGCAGACATTGTTATCTCTCTCTGCATCGTCCCAAGAGATTGTGGAAAAGCTGCTACAACCCGAACTACTCTGCGACGATGACAACCATGTACAGTGGCAAGAGAGCCTGCTTGCGACTCCTGTGAAGCCGAGACGCGTCAAAATGCCTGGCTCTCTCTTCGATCCTTCCATAGACAACTCGCAGTCACAGGTGGGCTCGGGTAACAAACGAGAATCGCCAATTGCGGAAGAACAAGATCAGTTGACTCAACCAGCAACCGAAGCCGACTTTCCATCCCCTTCATCCACCGCTCGTCCCCCACAGCCGCTCGTTCGCTCCATGAGCATCGAAGAACGCGACATGTTTATATCCAATCTAACCCAGTCCTCCGGCGCGATCGCACACGTCGTTCCAGCTGGCGATGTCCACAATCTCCAAGCGTACGCCATCAAGATTGGTTTCCATGCGCGTGTGGTTGTGAATAAGGACAAGCTTAATACGGAGGCTGTTCTTGTTCTTGGGCGAGATGAAAGAGCTGTGCAGCGTCTGTATGAGAAGGTAGAGATGGACCGGAAGCAAGGCTCGGCGGGTCGCCTTGGTGCAGCTGCGGGCGGTGCGATGGTGGGAGCCGTTGGAGCTTTCGCAGGTTTAGCGTTCTCCTGAAGAAGTCGCCCAAAGTCTCCGCGAAGTTCTACGATTTTCCCTGCTGTTTTGAACCAAACCCGCATATCCCGACTTGCAAGGACACTTCTTCAGTGGTTAAGTGTTATTAGGGTTGTTTCTCTTGATGTGTGTATCCTGTTGTAAGCCCTCCTCTTGACTGTATCCCTAGGTTGTCTTATTGGTTACGTCTACGCAAATTAGTTTAGTTTGAACGTATGTAATTCGTGGTATTCTTGTCTTTGATTACAAGCCACTCGGATAATGGAATTGTAGTAATCATCTGTCGAATATTGAACAAAGAGGAAGAACGGGGCCGTTAACCCATTTTATCTCATTACCGACTCGCAATCAAGTCCTCCAGCAATAGTTTGACGGTCTTTGCGTCTGCTCTTCCCCTACTATCCTTCATCACCCGTCCCACTATTTTATTCAATACGTTCTTGTTGCCCTCCCGCACGGCGACAACCTCGTCTGGAAGCGATCTGATGGCCTCGCCACACAGTAAATTTAGATCCGATGAACCAGTGGCCGGGGTCGAGGCCAACATGTGCGGAGAAGACTTGCTTGGGACTGTCGACAAGGCCATAAGGTCAAGGTCGGCAGCGATCTGTCGGGTTGAGATCTGAAATGGGTTATCGAGCATGTGTCGAAGAAGAAATTTCCCAGATGTCCCTGCGCCATGTGTATTAGCACTCGAAGGGGGTATCAGCCGGGAAGGCTCACTAGTAATCAACTTGTCTTCCACGAGATCGATCAGTTCCCCGAATTGCTCCGCAGACAGCTGATTATTGTTGAATGCTTCTTTTCGCGATGCGAGCTGGCCCAACAGATCATGGGTCATCCTGAAAACCATGTCAAGAAACCATAGGAGGGTATACAAAAAGATAAATTACCAGTTTACAACGACCTTCGGATCCCGTCCACCATCTGCAGCCGTGCACAGCTTATCGAAAAAGGAAACAGCCGAATCTCCAGGTTCGCCGTCAAACCGGACTTCACGCCCAGCGTCGACGTTGAGCAAGACATCAACGTCTCTTTCAGATAAGCCATATACCTCTTTGAGGCGTTTACGCGCTTCCCATGGGAGTTCAGGAAGACCAGCACGAATGCTTTGTATACGGCTCTGAGGAAATCTGTGAAAAGTCGCTTCAGGAAGTGCCCGAGGAATCTTACATCGCTGAGGACCAGAATGCCGAGATTTGGGTCAGGCATGTAGCGGTAATCTGGGGCATCTTCCTTTGAACGCAACTTGAACGTTTCAAATCGATGCTCATCAAATCCACGCGTTTCTTGAGGAACCGTCATTGTTTCGGGGTCCGGTGCTGACTCTATGATGGCTCGTTGGCGATGTACTTCGTGAACTGCAACGGAAAATCTGTGTCAAAGGAGTGACGGGCGGGAAGAAGCCGCTTACTCAACTAATAGCAGCCATCATGAACTTGACGCTGTTGAGGTTCTTGATCTCGCAGCGGGTTCCCAGGGAATGCCCGAAACGGTTGACCGAGACATTGATATCACATCGGAGGGAACCCTGAAGAGACCGTTGTAAGCCTGACATTGGCGTGATTCGGTTCCCATACTTGCTCCATGTTCCCATCACTTGAGCCCACCGCTCGTAAAACTGCCTGAAGAGTGCGGACATATGCACCAGCTTCTTCAGGAGATCTAAACAATGGTAAGCGATCCATAGACAAAGTTGCGCTTGAGTACAGACCGGATATCAGGCTCTGAGACGATCTCCATGAGACCGACGCCTGCTCTGTTGAGGTCAATCTGTGACGTCCGGGCGCGAGGCATGAAAGTTGACTTTGCGGTGTCCTTTGGAACATGAGTCTGGAGGGAGTGATTTCGGAAGAGACACTTACTGACCTGTTCCAGTTGAATTTGTTTGATACGGACTTGAAACGGAGGTGTATTTGGGAGAGTTATTGATAATGTACCACCGCGTGCAATTGGGGCTGGATATGCCGTTTGTATATGGATGAACTCTTATGACGCGCTTCGGATAGACGGACCATACTGCTGTGTGATTTGGTACCCAGAGGGGAGGTCCGAATAGAAGTAATGTTTCCTATCAAATGAAGAGTGCTTCTGAACGTCGCACTCGAGAGCCATGGCAGTCCGAAGGGCGAGATCCACACATTTTTGATTTAGTGTCTGTCAGAGTTGAGAATCAAGGACCCAAGATGCTAGCTAGTTCGCTCACGGGCAATGTTCCTGGAAAAGCAGCATCGAAAAGGGAAACATGGGTGTTGGGTGTTTCACCAGGCTCGGAAGTCGATGACTCTAATGCATGGTTAGCGAGATAATTGGAGGGTCGATGAGACACACCAGAAAATAGCTTCCGACGCGACTTGATCTGAGCATGGGTCTCTATGCCGACGACGACCTGCCACCCTGGCCACCGACTGTCCTCCTTGTACGGCCGGACATCGTGGAAGCAACGAAGCACTCTGCCTGCGCGACATCGGTGCAGGAGGCGCAGCATGGGATGCGTGAGAGTTTTGTTTCCGAAAGCTCCACCACGATACCCCCAGGTCGGCATCGCGGGGCACGATGCTCAACCTTTCGTCGATGCCCCGCTCCTTGTTCCTTCTTCTCCTAGCAGTCCCTCGTGTCCTCGCTGACCCCGCCACCGCCACTTTCCTCGATTGCTTCGACAACGATGCCAATGTTACCCGGAAACTCACGGTCTCCACCGTTTATGCCCAAGTCGTCGACAACGCAGGAACAGGACCAAATCTCAATCTCACCGTCCTTGGAACGAGTCCTGAGGACATAGTGGGCTTTCTGAACACTAGCGGAAGCCTGAGTACGTGTGCAGTGCTGACGGCCTTTTGTTCCCGCTGATCCCTTTTCCTTCAAGCAACGCTGTTCACCTCGACCTCGGTGGTCACATTGAACGCTTTCACCAACAGTTCATATTTCTGCTCCACCCTTCGTCCACCCTCCCCCTTACACGCTCAGCAAAACGTCACGGACCAGAACTACTGTCCTATTCCAGCTGGACCCTTTGCTTTCTCGTCCACCATCCCTCTCGGAAGCCGTCGGGCACTTACTACACTCACAACCCGTCTGCGCGCCGTTGACCCCCTAGTTAACGAACTTTTATGCATCGACGTCATCACTACACCCCTTGATCCGGACCCCGACTCTCCCTATAGCCACGCGAAGGTTATTTTCTGGGGCACTGTTGCCCTTGCGATAGCATACTGGGTGGTCGTTGGTCTTGCTCGCATAGTATCCGCCCGGGGACGGGGCATTACCCGCCATGATGGATTGTGGTCAAGAGCCCGAAGCGCGGGATTCGTCGTTGCCAGTGCCATAAGTGGAGAACGGTTGGCGACTTCACCTGCACTGATGCGATTCTGTTCGTCCATTTTGTGATAACCCTCGACCGCTTCTTGATTTCACCTCTATTAGGTACGCCTTCCATGAGAGATATCTTCTTCCATACCCAATGGTGTGCCGTTTTGGCCATGGTTGCAGTTCAATGGCCACCTTTTGTTTGTATGCTTTCTTCATGCAATTTTCTTCGTTAAATTGACCATTATCCTGCAAGACCCCTTGTTGACTCAAACTGCATGGTCCACTTTGTCTTACAGTAAGTCCTATTTGAAGTATACAAATCGTCAACTAATTGTATCAGACATAACGCTGCTCCACTCGGCTTCTTCTCATCATTGGGATCCCTTGTCAACTCCCCCGTATTCACCACCGTCCAATTTTGCCGACCAGCTCAACGATGTCTCTTCCCCATTATACGTGGATTCCAACTTGCCAAACACTCTTTTCACCCTCCCAGCCGAGGCCAAGGCCGGCATTTCATCCTTTGCTTATACTTTGGGCATCCGTCCCCAAGATTTGTTTCCAAATTGCCTCCTCCTGTTCCTCGCCATTCTCGCCACTGTGATCATCGTCTCCATCTTGATCGCGTTCGTTGATCGTCTTGGATGCCTACTACTTGGCGCTATCGGCGGTTCCCCCAACGGTTCGAATCCCGTGGCTCATTTGACTGCCACTAGAAGCCCCGGGTTCTCGAACGTGAAGGATGGCCCGGAATTTCTAGGGCCAAGTACAAACGAGGAGAATAAAGTTCTCAATGGCCAGAACACAACCGGGAAGAACGTATTCAGATCTTCCTCAGGTCTGACCCTTCCACTCACTGGGGGTGGGACCCTAGTTGACCGGGGCATCCATTCTCATCGGGCGTGGTGGAGGTTTAATATCAGTTTAGGATCTTTCCACAGCAGTATCCTACATGGAAACCTCGTTCGAATCCTCCTACTCTTCCATCTACCCATCACGATATTCTCATCCTACCAGATGACTTTATCTCGAGATCACGTTTCCCTTACTTCCAAAGCCCTTGCTGGGTTGTCATTTGGTCTCTTCTCTGTCCTCCTTCCCACCCATCTCGTGGTAAGGGTCAAGTTCACCACCACCAATAAGCTCTACGCCGAGTCAGGTACCCTGCTTTCCTTGGGACCTCTGTATAACCATTACCGCCATGACTCCCAACTCTTCGCCAGCCTCCTCTTCGCCACGAATCTATCATCCGGGGTCGCCATCGGCGTGGGTCAACATAGCGGGACTGCCCAGGCGATTATCATACTTGTCATTGAGGTCGTTTCGGCGCTGGTCACGAGCATATGGCTGCCTTGGGGAACGGGGGCGAGCATGGGGCTGATAAGCTTCTTGTTCTGTGTTGCAAGAATTGTCGTGGCCGTTTTGCTAGTCATCCTGACGCCTACAGTGAGCCTTTTGTATATGTGCTCAAGTGGCATTCCTGCTCACCCCAGTCCAGATAAACGTTGGGACTGGGCCTGCTGGGTGGGTCGCTTACGGCATTCTCGTCATTCTTGGACTAGTCTTTGTTGCCCTATCCGTCATGTTAGCGGTAAAGATAGTGGAGGCCTCCGTTCGCGTCGCAGGCGGGATTGGGTTTAATCGCAGCAAACATGTGGTCGATACTGGGCTGCTTGGCGCTTGCGGGCTCTTCGGATGCTGTGGTCCTCGAAAACGACCTCGCAAGCGCGAGCCCAGACGTGACCAAAGCAAACACCCATACTCTGCGACTCCAATGCATCCCCAGCATACTTTTCATGATTCGGTGGCCTCGTCATTCGTCCCTCCAGTTTTCCCAAACACTGTAGGCGTAGAATCGTCGCCGAAATTCCCGGGCAGTACATCCAGAAAAGACTCTGCGAATTCTGGCCCACCATCTGTCCTAAAACCTGAACATGCCATGAGGCCGTACAAGGAAGATGACGAGGACGAAGGATACATTATGGGGGCCTGGCAACGTGTAACCAGACCGGGATATGCACAGATATTCAGTGAGAGCCCTCAGCCTTCCACACCAACCTCGGAGAACCCACCACCGAAGACTTCACTATCAACTACGACTGTCGCCCACTCTGGTTTTTCGAGGGTGGGAGGAGGCAGAGCGCACATCGATACACCATATGCAATAACCGCAGGGTCGACCCATACTTTCCCATCCAGCGGACAGCAGAGCTTCCGTCATCCAAATTTCCCTGATCTTGATGATTCGCCGCGCCCGTCCTCGTCGGCGGTTAACCAACACGGTCTTGACTCACTCCCTCCATGGGCCATACAGCCCTCACGCACCCGCACCAAGTCTCAGAGTGCCATCATTGAGGATGCGAATATCCAAGGCCTGGGAGCTCCTGCTACAACCAGACCTCCATTGACGCCACCTGGGCATAGTAGTGGAGGCTTGTTGCGCCCACTGGTTATCTCAAGCCAACTCCCAGTTGACCATACCGATGCTGATTCAGAGCGTGCTGCGCCGAAGAAACGGCCGTGGTACCATATCATGCGAAAGCGAGCCCTTAGCACCGGTTCACCACCCAGCTCCCCTCTTATTCCTCAAACGCAGCACGTGGATGAAGAGTTTGGTGAGTTTGGAAAGACATCTCAACCTGTGCGGTCATTCGTCGTGATACGAAAATCACAGCCAGGAAAGTCCAGTCAACCTGGCTCGAGTGATGTGAGGGCTCAGCATGCTACGACGTGAAACGAACCAGTCATTTACCTTATTTTTTTTTCTTGCACACGGACAACCTTTTTGCACGAACTAGACGATTTTCTTTTCTCGTTCGAGAGTTTGACATTTTCTTACAATTGTAGCCTTGGAACCTATACCTACTTCAAATACATCTACCATGAATAATAATGCAATTAACTGCCCCGCACAACTGTCGTCTGCTAGCGTACATAAAATTAGAATGCAGGTTACATGTAAGTACATACATACATAGGGGGAGTTGGGTATCTTCGAGAAAAGGGTCAGGCAAGACCATCCTCACCTGGACCATCATCCTGGCCATCTCCATCCGACGAGCCTCCCACCCAGAAAATTCGCCAATCTCGCACGCCTTTGTGATACCACACATATATGCCCTCCTCTCTCAACATGTTCTCCTTCAACACGTCAGTCCCCATGGTATCGTAAGAGGAGCTTGACATCGCAGAGTTTGAACTCATCGTTGATGTGGAGCGATCAAGCTGTCCACCACAGAGACGGTACCATTGATCCCAATGCCCGCCGGTGCAGAGGAACCCTGTATCACCCCCGAGGTCTTCCAAAGCGCGCGTTACTTCTTCTACAGGTCGGGCCTTTCCTTTTCCTTTTCCAAGGAAGGAGAACGATAACTCTTGGACTTCCACACCATCCTCCCCCAACGCGATCAACTGTAAAAATGGTGCCCTTTCTTCACTTCTCTTGCTTTTCGCGGACGGTTCGTAGACCCGCGCGGAGATACTATCAGGCGTCGACCTCCACGTCACGATAGAGAGAGGGTCTATCGGCATTGAGTCGGTAGGAAGGGGACAAGGGGCAATATGCGTTTGCTTTCCACGGGATAGCAGATAGACCTCTTCCGTGCGCCTGCCATCACTATGTGGGAGCTTACAACGAACGATGGGTAGCCACCTCGGTGGATGGTAACTTGCATCACTAGTCACACGGTTCCTCAAGATGGAGCCTGTATTCATGTACTCCATCGGGCTTTGTGGTGTCACTGATGGTCCGGATCCCGTGTCGCAAAGCCCGACCTCTCCGACGGCAGAATCGGTCAGTCGAATCCACCCAGCTTTCTTGTCAAACACCACGAATAGGCTGATGTGGGTACCAGGTCTAATGGGAGCAGGAACGGGCGTTCGAGAGCCGTCACGGATTGTAGTGTTGCTATTGGTCCTTCGGTGGGCATAACCCACATCAAGCTTGATTCTAGAACCTTCTTGGACGTGCTGCTGAAAGAAAGTGACACTTCGAGGTTGAAGGGGAGTGTAGAATTCCTTTATTACCGTGAGGAACGAATTATACGATCATTGAATGACACACAAACCTTGACAAATCTGAAAGCACGCTCACCCTTGAGCGATTCATATAAAAAGATGGTATTCTTCGTAGCGACAGCTAGAAGATGCCCGGCTTTTCGATTGTCGTCAGACCGCAATGCATAGAACAGAACGGAGCTGTTTATCAAGCGTGATCCAGCGGCGGCAAGAGGTACAAAATCTGTAGCCCATCGGAGAGGTTGGTCCTCGATGACATCCCAGTTCCCGTCATCCGTGTCCCTCCTATTTGGAGCAAGGACAGAGAGTATGCTATTACGTTTATTCGGAGCGCGCAGCGAGAAAGCAGGTTTTAGTGACTTGGAAGGGGTCGCGGGGGCCAGGGTTTCGCATGAGTCGAACGGATCTTGTGATTGGCGACTATCGATGAAAGCCTTCAAAGGACGGGCTCTAATTGAGATTTTGCTTCGTCTCGAGGGTGATTGCTGAACTTGCCATTTGGATGGTCGTTTCAAATCTAATGGCTGAGGGTCCTGGAGGGTGTTACGCCTCGAACGGCAGGTTCGTGAGCTAGGAATAATCGGCTCACCTCTTGGGACATAGTCCATCTAGCCAAGTTTATCAAACTTGCTAGAGTATACATTCGAAGAGACCGCATGGACTCCGGGTCTTTGAAAGAATGCGTATCAGAATCTGAGCCGACGAGAAGGAGAACAACGCCTTGGGGCGTGCCATCACTGGTGGTTTCGGCTTCTAACAGGGACATCTGGTAAACACTACGAGTAAAGGTCAATTTTTACTACTTCAAACGTGCAAAGAACAGCGGAAATACCTTTCGCCCTGCCATATATGACGAGCACGGGCTTCATCTGGCCCCTTGATCACGATCCCTCCGTTGCCGGACCATTCCTTGGGAAACATGTCCAACACTGACAGGCCGTCATCATGGCCAATTAGCAAGAGCCTCCCAGAGTCCAAGGGCAGAAGACATCGTATGGGCGATGTTGCGTGGGGCAGAAATCGAGATCCGAACTGGTTTAGCTTTAGATGGGAAGGCGAGAGTATTTGGCTTTTGAACGGCAGCGGAAGTAAAGAAGAGGGAGACCGTGGATCAGATGGTTCGGAGGGTATAGGTAGATCGCGAGTTTGAATATGAAGACCCGAGAGGAAGGGTGGTGGTACATCGACTTCTGGGATAGCCTGTGAGGTCCCTACGCCCTACACCACTGAGATCAGGGACATTGGACAGTGCCATACAGAGGGACGAGAGGAAATACCGCGTGTTCGTTGCCCCACCCTCGGTCTCGTCTCCGGGTGCGTTCTGCAGGAGAGACGTCTGCATAGCGCTCAGCGGCCCTGACCGTCGAGTCGGCCTCAGTCGCTCTGCCGCCAAGTATATGGAGGGCATTTGGCAACGTACCGTTTCTCGATCCAACCCCGCCACCTCCCAAATCTGTAAAAGAACCGATGTCAGAGCAAGCGATGGACGGAGCGATGGTGAACAGACCTTGAATTGGGACCGTTTTGTTCAGCAAGATCATCATATGTCGGCAATTCCGCCCCATCGGGTGGGGCAGCGTGGTCTTGCTCAATATGCTCCCCGGCTTCAGAAGACATTTCTTATGCTGGTTTGGCTAAACAAGGGTCGTTGAGGGAAGCAATCTGGGCATAGCCACGTGGACACAATAATGCAAGGCAATACAGTACATAGTCCCTCTTGTATGCCACCACCCTTAAAACAAGTCAGAAATGGCGGCGGTGAAGAAAGCCATTGCACCAGACCCCGCTCTCAGCAGTCGGGATTACAAGTACACCCAGGAGATATCACAAATGGCACATCCTCTTCAGATCCCCTGACACGCCCATTCTTACTCGGGAATGTAGATGTTCGTCTTCGGGGAAGTACAGGACCCCAATCCAGAGACCGTCAATCTTGTCGAAGATATCGTCCGGAGCCAGCTCACTGAACTTGTGAGTGCCCGTCTGTTCATATGGGTGTCATAAGGAACCACTCAACCATTCGTAGATCATACAGGCGCGCGCTCTTGCAACACGTCGCGGGGCGCGATACCTCTCTGCAGAGGACCTCATCTTTCTAATAAGGCATGACCGAGGAAAGGTCAACCGTCTACGAACATATCTATCCTGGAAAGACGTACGGAAACATGCGAAAGATTCCGGAGGAGATGGTGGTGGAGCTGTCGAAGTAGAGGCGTTAGAGGACGGGGCCGACGGTCCGTTGTCCATCTCGGTTTCCCGTCTCCAGCCATGTTGAACTCACGCTTCATTCTCAGATAAACTGACGGCTAAAGCCCAAAAGATCACCATCAAGCTTCCTTGGGAAATTACAACCATCTATTCCGAGGTCCTTAGACAGAGTGGACACCAATCTGATGACGAAGAAGACGAAGACGATATCGAGGCCCATGAAGCATCCATTCAACGGCTTAAGGTGACGTGAACGAACTATATCCCTCAATTGGGTACTCACTACAGCTCAGGAAGCCGACGACGCTACGCGACAAATGACAAGAGAGGAATACCAACATTATTCAGATTGTAGGCAGGCATCATTCACATACCGTAAAGGTGCTGTCCTCTTTCAATTCTCCTAAAACCCTTCATTGACCTATATCTCAGCCAAACGTTTCAGAGAATTTCTCAATCTGCCTCCTCACCTGGATCTCAAAGCCAACGATGACACCGTAGACATTGTCGGATTCTTGGCCTTTGAAATGGTCCGCTCTCTCACTCTCGCAGGTTTATCCGTCAAGAAATCGCTTGAGGAGTCTTTCTTGCGAGATGACTATGCCTCCCCGGTCCAGGGAAAGAGAAAGGCCCTCGGTCTCGGTGGACCCGTCGAGAAGCGGAGAAGAGAAGAATCTCCCGACGAAACGGAGTACGCGCTTCCTGTCAACACTTTATTCCTCCCACCCCAAGAAGCCAGAATCTCACTGCGGCCAGAGCACATCCAAGATGCTTTTTCCAGGATGCAAAATGACTGGTCTCACAATCGCTCTGCCGGTATGCATAATTGGCGAGGTGGCCTCGTACGGACTCGCATCAGTCTCATTTAGAGTGTACTTCCACATGATTGATATACCCTTCTCTGCTTGTAAGCTATATATGTACAATGTCTGAATCCTGCAATATTGTTGTACATCTCTAGAACAACATGGATGCTGCCAAATCAATGTTTCCGCCTGCAGCATCGAGAGTGCTGATAGCCTGTTCTCTGCTGGCGCCAAGGTCCATCAGTAGACTTATATTTGCTTCCGAATGTCGATTTGCAGGTTGTACAGAGGGTCGTGGTACTGCTCCAGGTCGCCCCGCGGCCATCGGTGCTGCCCCGAGAGCTTGGCCGCTTCCAGGGAAGGGTGTCGACGTTGAGGGAATTGACGACGACCGATTGGGACCAGGCGAGGAAGCAGTTGCTAATTGTTCTGCAGAGTGCTCCGGTACTCGAGCCTTGTCCGGAAGTTCATGTTCGGGCAGGAAGCTAACCTCACGCCCCTGGATACGTAGACAATTTTTGGCGAGGTCAATACATGCCTGGTGCGCCTTGAGCATGTCCAGACCAAGAAGGAGGTCGACATCGCGTCCCTAGAAAAGAGAAGGGTCCATTCAATTGTAAAGAAACCCGCGGGAGGCGCCTCTTGACTGACCTCCATGATGGTGAACGAACATGGGAGATGCAAGTCCGCCAGTTTCATCTGAGCGCTGTGGACTCTTCCCAGGATTTTCGCCGTACCCACTCCACGGGCAATACCAGAAAATCTCTTATCAACTAGCCGCATGATTCTTTTTGTGTTTAGGACTCGTGAATACCCCCAAATAGGACTTGGAGCCACTCACCCACACGCCTCTGCACATTCGGGACTCACTGAGAATTCCGGGTGAGAAGCCAGAGATAGGACAACTTCCGAGTAAACTTACTGATTGTTTGTTGGGCCCCACTGTCCACGAAGGCTTTCACGGGTCTTGAATTAACCTCTACAGGTATACTAAGCGCGTGTCGTTAGCTTTGGACGTGGCTGATACAGAGATAAGGATTCACTAGAGCATGTTGACCCTCCCAAAAAACTCAGGTGAATATTCTAATGCGTGTTCCATGTTTTCAAGGACAGCCTGTTGCCGTATCGCCTCTTCTATCTTTTGCTGTGCATCTAAGTTGTAGGGATCGGCGTTCAGATTTTCTATTTCGCGCTGATGGGCCAGCTGCGCCTCGTATTGGCGATCTCTGGTCTGACGAAGAAGCTCGGCGAACCGTTGAGGATTAGACTGTACAGCCGCAGCAAGCTCGGGCTGGGTCTATCCAATCATTGTAAGATAGTAAGGCATTCAAAGGGCGGGAGAACCTCACCTCACGGAGCTGGCCCATGAGGATCGGATCTCCAAGTAGCTGCAATCGCATCATTTCTGCGTCTTGTTGGATTGATCTATTCGAAACCAGGGTCTCGGTAGGTGAAAGGGGGGAGCAAGTCTGAGAGAGATGCTGACCCGCCGGCCGGATTCGCGACTTTTCTCCTGAGTAGGAGCATCTCTTTGTCACCATGCAGCCCCAGCTGGGCCACGGTCGCCTTTCCCCCGGCGAGTTCGCGTCCTTGGTAGTGGATGCTTTGTTCTGCAACTGGCACACCTGACTAGGGGGAACGGCGAGTTGTGGGATGGGGGATTCGATCGATGAAAGAAACTCATACCTCTGATTCTAGCAAAGCCATGACGTTCTCGAGCTCCATAGAAGGATCAATCTCCAGCACGAAAGTTTCGCCGATATCAGTTAAGAACGTTAACTCCATGTTGGAGGAGAGGACGAAGATTGAGATGGCAGAATGAAGGAGGATTTCGAGACGATGGTGGCGATTCCGTACGGTTGTGGCGGTCTTCGTTCAGGAGCCGTCGGAGCAGCCACTTGCCAAGCAAAGGTCTTTGGGTAGCACAAGGTAAAAATAGCATCACAGCTCAAATGTATGGAATACGGGGTACTAGAAACGACAGAAAATGATAGAACAGAGCGCATCTGGCGCGTGTTATGTTACAATCCACATCGTCAAGCTCAAATACGACCCATCATGCGACTCCGGGCAAATTGTGAACTGAGATACTTGGAATGAGCGACGCGTGAAGTTTGGGAATGGATGAAAGGACTCACAGACGTGAACCATTGCCACGAATGTTCGAAAGAAGTGCACTTTCTAACGCCGATGCAGAAAGGCTTGCATCTAATCCACAAATTGTCAGGGAAAGCAACATTGCACTAGGACGCTAAACTTACCACTGAGGTCACTGAAGCTAGATGCCTCCGAGCCATGGCTACTACTCTGTTCGCTGCGGCTTCGGTCGGCAAGGGGGCGATATCTCTGGCCTAGCGCAATTCCCTGAGAAACTGTTGGAGGGCTGGTAGATTTGCCATATGACATACGAGGCTGCGTTTCTGGGGGTGAAGGGATATCGGGAATGGAACCTTGTGGAGAGCTTGCACTCGAAACGCTCTGACTGTTGCTCCGGTTCGAAAGTGTATCATGTCTCTCGCTGCCTGTCATCGACCGCCATACGCCGAGTTCTGGTCTGCCGCGTTCTGAGGTTTTTCCCTTGTCTCTGGGTCGCAGCGAACTCACGAGTCCCAGTGCCTCGTTTGTCATCATCATCTGAAGTTGCTGTAGTTTCCGATCAAGAAGCTCTTGCTCTTCAGCTGCTCTGTCTGCGTCCTCCTCTTTCCTCGATGCCTCGTCTTCAGAATCAGTGTCTTCCGGTGAGGAAGCGGAGGTGGGGCTCAGTGGTGCAAACGACTTTTTCTGGCCTTGTGAAGTCAAAGTGGATGACGATGTCGCCTTTCTCGGCTGGCGAGACGAGTTGCTGTTGAGTGAACTAAGGCGCGCGCGCACGCCAAGAGGGGTTAGAGGGCGACCGGGAACCGTAAGATGAGGGCTGCTCGCGAGTCGACTTGCACTCCTGTCTGTCGGGAATGGTTTGTTCACAGGGGGGATATCGAATGGTCGTAGTGGGGGCTGACTACCCGAAGGGCTAAGAGCTCCCTGGATGTCCTTCAGACCACGGAGGTCTTCCTCGAATCGTGCGTTGACTCTGTACAATAGGTAGGGTAGAGGGACTTCCAAACGAGAGGCAAGGGCTTTCCCTGGTATCTTGAATGGGTAAATGAATTATTGTGGAAAGCTGGACACCCACAATCAGTGCCTCCACTATCACTTGAGCGAGAACGCTCAATTACTTTCCATAAAATGTCCGCTTTCTCTGCATTCCATTCTATCTGAAGTCAATTCCGAGATTTATAGTCTTCATTCAACTGATTTACCTACTGGAGGAGGGTCTGGAAGAGGATTATCGGAGCGATTCCATGGCAGTCGGACTACAACACGGATGTTGGGTGCAGTGGTCGTCGGCATGAAGTGTGACTCCAGTCACAGAATGTCTTCTCCTTCAGATGAACTGGCTGCATTTGTCGCCGACCTATCTCAAAGATCGGAGACAGAGGCCGTAGCATCTGAAATACAGGGTGAACGATCGTCGTTGTTGCTGATCTCTGGCTAATGAATGTGCTCTAGTGCTGCAGTCGATCTATGGAGGCAGCGCCATCCGCCTCTGGCATACACAGGAGACACAAAATCACTCGCATGTCCCACACAAAGACTTGGATCTTGTCAGATATGAAGCCGAATTGAGGTGAGTCGTTGCAGAACCTTGCATCCACCCGCAGGGAAATAAAATCCAGTCTTCTATCGCCTCACGAGGTTATTTCAGTACGCATTCTGATATCCCTACCACCAACATACCCCGCCTCGTCACCACCCCAGCTCCAGTTGCTGTCACGCTACATTGGCGCTTTCGGAGCTGATGCCGACTTGTTTGGATCAGTGTTGCGAACCTTTATTTCCGTCAATGGAATAGAATGGACGCCCGACATTGTCTGCGTTTTCGATGGTTTACAGAGCGTACTAGAGTGCTGCACGACATGGTATCAGAACCGGCTTAGTACGGAGCAGGCTGGGAAGTTGTTGAGGGCGGATGCAAAAGTGCAGGTCCCCGATCCTGTCACGTCGCCCTTCGTGGTGCCACCTGGGAAATCTCTTCCGACCGCTGCCGTCATTCCGACTTTACCAGATGGATTGCAAGTATTCGCCGCAGAACCAATCACGGACCGGAAAAGCGCATTCGTGGGGCGCGCTTGCTGCATATCCCATCCATCCGAGGTATGTAGGGTCACTGTCTCTTTCACGGATATCATTAGACTAACCTTTCCCAGGTTCCGCTAATTTTATCTCATCTTATGGCGGACAGGAGGATCGCGCGAGCTGCCCATCCCATCATCAATGCATGGCGATGTCAGGTTGGAGAGATACTTCACCAAGGTCAAGCTCCTCATGTGACTACCAGTGCTGATGATTGAATATCGTGAAGATAACGACGATGATGGCGAAACCGCAGCCGGTGGTCGCATTGCCCATCTGCTACAGATATTGGTGTGTTCATATCCAAGTCGTTCATCCTGGCTCGCGTATTGAAGGGAGCCTGCAGGAGGTAAACAACGTGCTCGTCGTTGTAACTCGGTACTTTGGAGGGATACACTTGGGCCCTGATCGGTTCAAACATATCAATCAAGTTGCAAGGAATGCTCTCCAGTTAGGTGGCTTTTTGGATGGTGAAATCAAGAGACCTGGGCGGAGGCATTAAATGGGTCTATCTATCTATAGAATGAACACACCACAATTGCAATCTCTATTGGTTCTCGTCCATGTTAGTCCCGGCTTTCACGGTCACCTGCCAGATGCATGACCGCTCCCGTTCCACCTGAAGAGGGGTATGACATGGGTGAGACCCCTCTTTCCAGGTCTCTCCCACTCATCCAACCCTCTACAGTGTCAGACGACTTCGTTTCCAATCCCCGCATCCGAGAGACAACGGCGTACCACGGACAAAAAAAATTCTTACCCAGACATTCCTGTTCTTGAGACACAAGAGGCCGCTGCAGTCTATGCACGCCGTATCACGAAGCAATTCGGGATGGGAACCTTCCCAATTGGAAGATGAGGAGTCAGGTTTGTCCATGTCTTCTCTGCCTTGAAATTTGGTGTCCTAACTTCCAACGAGTAGATGAAGAAGAAAGCTTGGAAGATAGCTTCTCGAAAATCTCATATGATCAAGTGCTCCTCGCGTCGGACTTCGACCTGGGCTTGAACTAAATGACATTGGATCCTTTGAGATCCGTCGCTCTCGTATTCCCACAGAGCTTTTCAAGACGTTCGTGATGGACATGGATGTTATGTTGATGCAGTATGGCCCTTCCCCAGCATTGCACACAAGAGGCGAGATCAAGACTTTTCTCTTCGGTGCAATATTTTGATTCTTTCGCTGTCGCTCTCGGAAGTCCACCACAACCAACAGATTTTCAACCACCTCTTTAAGCAGTTCAATTTCGGCGTGAGGAATATCCTGGAGACTTTTATCGACGGTTCCATTGGTACCCAAGGTCGTTTCCACTATTTCAACGCCTGGGGAGAAGTGGTGCTCGTCCTCGTTGAAGTAAAGTTCAAAGTGGGAAATGTCGTGTAACGTTTGGAGGCTGTTGCTCAGGTTATAGCCAAATGTGATAGTGTGCCTCAACGTTTCAAGCTTGTACTTTCGACGCTTGACTTCTTGGATGTAGACCTCACAAATCACTCTCAGGATGGCGTCCATGGCCTCTTCTCCTACGCAACCTTCGAATTTGAAAGGACGCCACAACCAACATTTCTCCGTGGCTGCTTCCAGGGAGATCCGGAGCACCCCCGGCGTGGCCTGAGAATACAGGGTTTTTCGCACATGCCGACTTCACTTCCTTTCGTTCTTGAGCTTCGCCGCGCTTGCGAAATGATCTTTGACGTGATGCCTATGCGCATATATCGCAGGCTTGAAGGTATTTTTGAAGCCATCGGACAAGTGCACGATGAACCAGAGGGTGAAAAGGCTGAGCTTCGATGAATGGGATCGGGCGCTTCAGTCAGCTGAACGTGCGCTGGGCGGATTTAGGACTGCTAACGACAAGCGCAACAATGGCGATGTTGTTTCTGCGGATGCAACCGTTGCCGATGGTCTTCTTGTCAGCTTGATCTACAAGAGGTAATTACTCTATTCCTCTGCACTTTAAATTGTCACCCCTCACCCTGCCTCAGCACAGGAGCGGCTCCGACTATCTATGACGCTTGGTCTGTCATGGAGGACTGGGATGATGATGTGGTTAGCAAGGCATGAACTCATGTTATCGTTATTTTATATCTCAGGTTTGGCTCTTTCCGACTAATTCGCCCTCCACCGGATAAGATAGGACGAGAGTTTAAAGCGTAGCACTAGCATTTGTACCAATCGATCATCCGCGTCAATGGTCAACACCTCTTTTATCCCGCCTCCTTTGCTTTCCCCCAATCTGCAAACCCTCCTTCCATACTGCGATGCAGGAAACGAATTGGACCATGCTAAGGCATTGGATCTTTTCGACGACAACCTTCAGCATCATACTCTTCCAAAGTCCCTCGGGGAGCCCGTCCTAAATAAGGAACAGTATGACGAATACCTTATTGGTTTCATCTCAGTGTTCAAAGCATTACGCGTGAGCGTTCAACGTCACTCACTGTAGTTGGTTTAATCGATTGCTGATTAGCTCACCAGATAATCTTACACGAAGTCGTCGAGACGGATGATATTATCACAGTCCATGTACGCCCGACGATAACCCCCCTCCTTGGGGCGTAAACGTCTGATCTTTACCAGGCATTCTCTGAAGGAGAATCTGTAAACGGGACGTCTTACGCAAATGAGTATATGCTCATCATTCATTTCGTTCCGGCTGAGAATGGGGGTGGAGAATTGCCCAAGCTATCGATCGTAAAGCACTTCGTGGACAGCGGGTATACGTTGAAGTTCTTCGCCGAGGAGCGGGCAAAGGTAGCGGCTGCTGCGGGGGGAGCTCCTGCGGCGTGATGAGCAAAGCAAGCGGAGTACTCGGTGATATAATTGCTGTAGTGATCCCTGAGCCTGTCTTGGTAACGCGTATGTGTGATGGAGATGCGTACATCTTCTTGGATATTCGTCGAACCGGTGGCGGGAACAGTCGCGGAAGCCCAGCTCCCTCGCCGAGCTTGGGAGGTGGGCAAAGACGATGACGAGGGATGGATGTGCCCAAAAGACCGGATGCTGGGTTCTGCAACTGCGAGGGGTGTGAACGGACGTGTAGATGGGCACATGTGTGTTGAAGGGTTTGTGCCTAAGCTGCTGTTGGGGTTTCAGCATGCCGCCCCTTTCAACGCGCTTCATCTTCTTTCGACATTCGCTGCCACCACCACTCATGAACAGTATGCCCGGGCAGGTCTGCCAAGAATGAATGACTCATTAGTTCACCCAAAAAAAGAACGGAGGTCCGCATTTCTAATTCTGACCGGAGCATCCGCGAGGACTGGTGTGACGTCGGAGGGACATTTCGGCTGAGGGCGGGGATGAGATGTTCCGGCTGCCGCTCCTGCCAGTCACCTCCCGCGTCTGCGCAGGAGGTCCGGGATGGTGGGTTCGATCTGTAGAAACGGACCATGGGTATCGTTTAAAATCGAGAGTTCGGAACTGACGAGTTCCGTAAACTCTGTCCGGGAACTGGTGAGTTGCAGCCGTCGAAAATTGGGGTGCGTTAACGTGTAAGCAACAGGAGTGCTTTGGCCGTCCAAGCTGTGCGGTAGCCGACGCGGGAGAAATTGAGTAAAACAAGGGCCAGATGCTTGAGCCTGTCGTAAAGATAACCCGGACGGCGGTTGCGTTGCCTATCTGCTACAGGTCTTGGCTGCAGGAGGTAAACATCGTGCTCGTCGGTAGATACACTTGGGTCCTGGGTATGATGACATATTAATGACCAACACACTCTCCATGATCAGATACACCGGTGCTTTCGCACTACGCAGCCATCTCTTCCCCCGCCGTCACCCAACAAACCTATTCCGAATGGCCAGCTCACAGGCTGCTGTGGTTCGTACCCATCCTTGAACATTATCAACTTTCTGTCCAACTTCTGCAGTTTGGTCTAAATGACCCATCCTTGATCAAATTCCAAGGCTTTATCGATGGCAAATGGGTTGACGCGCAGAGCGGCGAAAAGATTGTCGTCACGAGTGAGTTATATAGGCGGAGACATCATGCTGTCGTTTACGGTGGGGATCGGGATTCCAGATCCCGCAACTCTCGAAGAACTGGGAACCGTGCCAGATATGAGTGTCATCGAGACAAGGCAAGCAATTGAAGCAGCTGATAGGGCATTTCCGGCTTGGAGTAGGACCACGGCCAAGGTCCGTTTCGCTTACCATTCACAGTTCGAGTCGTCACTCAGCGCATTGTTGCCCTCTAGCATCGACACGATCTCCTCCTAAAGTTTCATGCGCTTATGAAGGAGCACCACGACGATTTGGGGCGTCTTATTGTCAGTATATTTTATCCGGATATAATGCCTTCTCACTCCAGAGCTCGTTGCAGACCCTCGAAAATGGAAAGCCATTGGTAGAAGGCAAGGTAATCCCAAAAATTGCGAACAACCATGGCGTGTCATGATGTACTTCTGGTTAGGGAGAAAATACCTATAGCGCATCCTATGTGGAGGTGAGATATTCTATACATACTCTAATTCAGCTCATGAAACCCAAGATCAGTGGTTTGGTAAAGCACTTAGCTTCTAAACTACCGGTCCGCAACTTATATCATTCGTAGCTGAGGAAGCAGTCAGAACGTATGGCGGTGAGATTTGTTTTCCCACTCATCCCGACGACATGACTGATTCCCACCAGAACACATGCCCTCCCAATTTCCGGGCTCTCGAAACATCGTGATTAAACAACCTATCGGTATGTTTCCGGTGGTACCTGCATTATTTGACGTTAACAAGATGCAATAGGTGTGATGTATGTTTCCAATCATTCTTGAAGGCTTGGGACGGCTGATATCATGTACCCAGATCTATCCTCACCCCATGGAACTTCCCCTCCGCAATGATCGTTCGGAAGCTGGCAGCAGCACTTGCCGCTGGGTGTACAGCCGTCATTAAACCACCTCCGGAAACACCATTTTCGGCTCTTGCTCTTGCGGAGGTCAGATTTAATACGATGCTCGTCCATTAAAATGCTCGGTTCTGATCTTCCTTTATTCAGCTGGCAAAGAGAGCTGGTATCCCTGACGGTGTAGTCAATGTCGTTCCGACGTTGAAAAACGTTGGTGAAATTGGAAAGGAGATGTGTGAAAACCGCATTGTCAAGAAAGTGTCTTTTACAGGATCGACTCCTGTCGCAAAATTGCTCTATGGAATGGCCGCATCAACTCTAAAAAAGTAGGTTTTCTTCATGTCATCCCTCCTATTGCTAACGTGAAAATGGCAGAATTACGATGGAAGCAGGCGGAAATGCTCCATTCATCATTTTTGACGACGCAAATGTCGAGGAGGCTGTTAACGGTGCGTCTTATTGTCAAACATATGATCACTTTTTAACACTACCTATTAGGTACCATGGCATCCAAATTCCGCGGTAGCGGACAGACATGTATCTGTGCGAACAGAATTTTCGTGCAATCCTCTGTATACGCAGAATTTGCCTCCCGCCTTGCTGAGAAAGTTGCTACCTTGAAGGTCGGAAATGGACTCGAAGAGAGCACGTAAGGCATTCCTCCTTCACAGTCGTCATCCCCTTTTTTTCTGACCGCAGGCAATTGTTCCAGCGACATCGGACCGTTGATTCACAAACGTGCTCTCGAAAAAGTGATTCGCCACGTCGACGATGCTGTCGCGCGAGGTGCTCAGATCCTTGTGGGAGGCCAAGCTGTCCCAGATACCACGATTTACGCACCTACCGTCCTCTGCGATGTTTCGCCTGACGCTGCGTTGAACCAGGAAGAGACATTTGGGCCATTGGCTGCGTTGATCAAGTTTGAAACGGAAGAAGAGGTGATCAAGCTGGCTAACAATACTAATGTGGGTCTTGCGGGCTACTTCTTCTCGCGGGATGTAGGGAGGGTGTGGAGGGTTGCGGAGAGGCTTGAGGTGGGCATGGTGGGGGCGAATACAGGCTCTTTCAGCTCGGCGGCGATTCCGTTTGGGGGTGTGAAGGAGAGCGGGTTCGGAAAGGAAGGGGGACATAGCATTGAAGAGTACATGAACAGCAAGTTGATTGTATTCGGTGGGCTGAGTGCTTGAGATATACCTTGCTCATGGTTGTAACATATTTTTGCTCTCAAACGTTCTGTGTGTTCACGATATGGTGGGCCCCGAGGCTCCATCTCCACATCCCCGTCAGGTTCCTCGGGACACTTGTCATCATCCCTGCTCCCTTACTATTACCTCCAGGTCCTTGCTCCCAAGGATCAAAATTCACTGCCACTGCATGCCAAAAATAGACATATGTAAACATGGACCTACAACACATCGACAGCAGACCCTAAGCTTGGGACCGCAGTTTTTTCGACCCACCAGGCAGAATCCCGATGGCTGGAAGCCTCGAATATACAAAGGATACTCTTCAAGATGCTCTGGACGACGTAAGCTCGAACTTGACTCCTCGCGTGGAAGCCTCATGCCCTCACCCTGTTTTCCCAGCTTTCATCGTCACGGGCATCTTTCGAGCTGAGCAACAAGGCACTTCAGACACTGGAACACCATCTTGCTCTTGTATGTCTGCCAGGAGACTCTTCAGAAGACCTGCACAACTTCATAGCGTTGCAATATACATTTGAATGTAATGGTATGTCGATTATACGCCTCTCGTTTCTCGGATCGCCTTCACCCGAGGATAAACCAGTGCCATCACGGTTACTTTCGTGGATCAGCAAATCGATACCCACACTGGAATCCTTCACGAATAGGGGGGCAATGGACCGTCAGTCCAGCGGTACACTGGGTGTTCTACGGTTACTGATGGTCTCGGCGCAGAACTATCGGAAACTCAGGCGTCCATGTTGGCGTCTCAGTTATCATCCGCGTTGTCTTTGATCCAAGGCGTCTCTCTGAATCATTCGGCCAGCAAATCCTTTCTTGGTAGAAAATATGCCCTAGAGGTAATCGTCTTTCTCTATATCCACTTTGATGTTCAGAAAATCACCCTCAAAATCATAGATACTCCTCGACTTGCTTCTAGCCTCTCGACATCTGTCATTAGCAGCTTCGTCATCGTCAAGTTCAAGTTCTCAACCCAGTCGAACTCCTCCACTCTCTTCAGTGGTGTTGGACACGTTGTTGTGCATCCTTGTCGATTCGCCACCTGGTCTCCGAGCGTTCGAAGATGTCAACGGAGTTCACGCCATCGTCAAGATCCTCAAAAGAGCAGGTACTCCGCGCGAAGTCAGGTTCGTTCTTTTTTGTCATGTTGAGGATGTGCGGAGAAATGAACAATCGAGGCCAGAATGAAATGCTTGGAGTTTTTGTACTTTTATCTCCTCGATGAGGCACCGTCAAGCGATGTACCGACCTCACCTCCAACAGCCCCCGCGACGCCACACATTCGAACATCGTCCAAACCATTCATCAACGGCAAACTTATGCGACCGTCGTCGTCAAGGTACGGCTCGGCGGATTTTTCTTTCCCATGCACGTCGTCCGGATCATCGAGGACGGCATCAGGCAGTTCGGTCAATTCGATCACTTCGACCTCATCATCGAACACTTCTACGTCCACGGCACCTTCGTCACTCTCATCCTCGCCCGAGAAACCGTCTTCAGTACCTCAAATACCTCCGAGTTCGCCACCGCTCTCTCAACGAGTACCACAGCTGCGCTCGTTGATGATGTTGCGCAAGGATATTGATTATGTCCCTCAAAGCCCCAAGAAAATCTCAAGGTCAGGGTTTGGCACGTCGAAGCATGCGAGTATCTCCCGAACAGAATTGGAGTCTGAAGATGATTGTCGTTGGCTGGGGCACCCGACCCCAGGAGGCCAGCATGATCCGGAAGAGATGTCTTCAGGAAGTCGAAAGTTGGACAGAGGGGTGATCAGAACGACGGAAGAGAAAAAGGAGCTGCTGGGAACTATGTTGGGCAACGTAGATGCTCTTGTGGAAGGTGTGAGAAAGGCAGGAATCTGGGGACTAGGTTAGAAAATGTATTTATTGTTTCCGAATTCAGTTGCTTGTGAGTGAGGAGTAAGATGTATATGTGTGGATACCGACAGACCCCGTGGCCATAAGCTACCGTGTGGTTATCTTCCCGATATCATCCACGGGAGGTGCACCATAGACGAGTGTTTTCCTGTCTGGATCCAGCAAACGCGGAAACTTTGCATCCAGCTGTTGCAACAGACCTCGGTGTGGCAGAGAGTTCCGCACTGTAGGCGGGACTGGAATGGCAGGCGATGCATTTCCCATGGTCGTGGTCGTGCTTGCAGACATTCCCAGAGCATCGGATACATTGTGCTGCCCCTCCTCGACAGTCCCGACAGGTTTCGTCCCCGCTCTCTGCATGGCCCGTGCTTCCTCGTCTACATCATCGAAAACGTCCTGCCTGACCGCACTGAGCGAATATGCCCATATCCCAACTGCGAATGCGCCCAACGCTATGCCCGTTATGGCGTTTTTGACACGGTATGGTTCTCGCGCACGCATGAGGCCAGGAGACATCGTCTACGGGGATGAGAGTGAAGACGTGCGTTGTTGCGAGGGATGAGGATGCTTACCCCGCTCCTGGGGCGGTAAGAATCGTCGACCGTTTTTCTATCGACATATTGAGAGTCGGACATGCTTTGAAGGTGGAGTCCCGAGTCCGGATCCGTCCAGAGGTATCGACGTCACGTGGCGGTCATTCTCTCGACGTCCATGTCGCGTCTGTCGCGCGCAAACCTCAAGGCAAGAGAGTCTGTGTTCGCTGGGGGGCCAGAACTATACCGCGGCGACATACAAGCGATATGTCCGCCCAATCTGGAAGAGTGTGTAAGGGCCATGGAGGATTGTTGTGAAGAGGTTCGTTCACCTTGGCTTCTTCCAAAAGGCACGAAGCGCTCATCAACTCTCAGGCGTATGAGGCTCAGAGATTTCTTCGAAGGGGAACTAAAGACCTTCCCAGAATGACAAAGATACTGAAGAGCCAGAGAGTATGCGATGTCTCCTTCCCTTAACACTCGATACTGACCTAATGACGTTTCTAGGTATTCTTGCTCATCGACGAAGGGACGGTGAAGAGATACAAGGCGGAATTGATCGACGAGGTCGAACCCGCGATTCATGAACTCATCGAACGCGCTGAGGCGGGGCTCAATGGGTTGTGCAAGAAGGAGAGTGCCCTCCGAGCAAAGGTCCGTTGACGCTGTCTACCGTCTCAGTAATTAATCGAGGTGCAAACAGGTGGAAGCCGCGCGTTCCAAGGCTCAACGCCCTGCCGCAGGAGCTACTGGGCTGGAAGCACGTCGGCTCCAGACGTTGACTAAACAAAGGGAGCGACTGGAAGACGAGTTGAAAGTATTGGAATCACAGGTCGAAGCGCTGGTGAGCGAGGCGCTGTCCACGCTGTGCTGCGTGCTAACATTGGCCCAGGAGCTTGAAGTATTACAGCAGTGATATCGATACTCCCAAGTCGCAGAAGCTATGTATGCCAGCTCTCCAAGGTATATTACAATGCAGGTCACGCTCGGTCGATGTAGGATAGTTATTAATATTGCACCGCACCCATCTGGCATCGTGGACTCGGACGCGCGACTTTCGATCAGTTCGGCATAGCCACCTGTAGTATATCTTATCTGTACCTTGTATCTGTATCTTGATTTGTATGGTACCAGCTTGAAAGGATCGTTGAAAAAACCATCATGTCTGCGAAGGAAAATCATGTCCTAGATACTTGAATTCTTTCGCCTCACCTGCCTCAATACCGAGTCTTGACCGGAGGAAGATCCGAAACCCTCACACTCCTATGCTCGGATAATGAACGTCGGGTGGACTGCATCGCCCTACTATTTGAAATAACACCCGCGAGGAAAGGCTGTTTTGTCTCCTCTTAGACTACTAAAGGGGTCCTCAACCTTCTTTCTTCGGCACGTTCCCCTTCCAAAGCAACTGCTACCATGGGCAACAAACCTTCACGTTCCAAGTCGACCCGCCGTTCGCGAGCGTTCGACGACCGCTTGAATTACGCGTCTAGACCTGCTTTCCCAAGTCCAGATGTGTTACCAGCCCCACCACCTTATACAACGGTCCAGGATAGTGACGATGAAATCACGTTTAAGCGCCAGATCGACTACGCGACACGACCCAATACAAGCCCGTCCGAACGGCAGGAAAATGTCATGAAAATGCTGGCGAATTACAATACGGTCTTCCTGGTCGACGATTCCTTGTCCATGGCAAAACTTTGGGATCAAGTGAGTTACGATCTCTCCTTTTGCCCCTTTGCTCAGATTCTTCAAGGCCAGGATGGCGCTCACTGAACTTGCGATGATGGCAACCAAACACGATACGGATGGCATCGATGTCTATTTCATGGAAGAGACTTCAACGAACGGAACGAATTTACGGGTAAGCGATTGATTTCAGACCTCTTTTTTTTTTTTTCACTTCTGACGAACATCCGATTGTGCTTCGACTAGACTGCCTTGCAGGTGGAACAGTTGTTCCATGATGTCAAACCAATTGGGGACTTTACACCCATCGGGTCAAGGCTCGAGGACCTATTGCTTCCTTACTTGGCTCAGATCGAGGCTGCCCAAAAAGACAGTCGAGAAGCTTTGAAGAGAATCAAGCCCGTTAACTACATCATCATCACAGATGGAATCCCCAGTGAGTTTTTTTTCGACGCGATACTCTGCTTCCATCGTCCCTACACACATCGTCTCAACAGCAGATTCGCCCGAGGATGTAGTTGTGGTTGCGGCTGAAAGGCTAGATAAAGGGCACTTTCCCCTGTCACAAGTGTGTCGATGCTCAAAGATTCGTTGTCCTTCAAATTGACTTTTTTTTCCCCCGAAAGGTCGGGATCCAGTTTTTGCAAGTCGGAGATTCAAGAGAGGCAACGGAGTATCTTGAGAATCTGGATAATCAATTCTCAAAAGACCATGGAATACGCGTAAGGGTACGGTTTTTTGGTTATGCATGACATTTTGATCTCAAGCTTCGTTCAAGGACATGATAGATACGACTCGATTCACAGGTGATCTGAGTGGAAGTTTCTTGATCAAGTGCCTACTTGGTGGTATTAATCGTCGAGTGGATAGAGGGTAGATGCTGTTAATTGCATCAAGTATCAAGTCCGAGTCAAAGCTACAACCTGCTTAGTTTACATTCGGATGAGTGCTATGAGCATTCACGTCATAACTTTATTATTTCATGGGTACGGGGAGCATGAGATAGTAAGGGTATCTTTGCTGAGAATTCGGATACAAAAAACAATGCTAGTAATTGGTTGAGAAGAGCCGAAGCCCAGAAAGTATACATACAGGAGTAATCAAGGCGATGACCATTGACGGCCGTAGGAGAAGGAATAAACTCGAATTCGGACTCATGGCCACGAGCACGTCGTGGACAACGACAGATTCCGACCAAGGAGTTTGTTAGTGTCCTCAGATTCGGTCGCGACGGGTTCTTGACGGAGAGCCGGTATCAGTGTTGGACGAGCCAGTGGTTGTTTTTGTTTCTACAACCACATGGTCATGGTCATCCAGGTGGATATCCACGATCCACGCGCATGGTCGTGGTATCGAGCGACACAAGTTGTGCACCAAACCCTGCATCTTTGGCAAACCTGAAAGTTTTCCCTTGGGTGATCCTTTGTCCGCTCTAGGATCAAGTCATTAAATGTGTTGGCTAGATAATATGCTGCATCGTCAAATGAAGTAGGCAGCGATAAGGGTGGGTGGATAAGGGATCTGGGAGTGAGGTGAGTAATCGAGTCGATGTCGCTTCCGGAAGTTGGATACCAGGAGGACTTGCCTGCAAAGTTTCTTTATCTCGTGGCCGCGAATCTAGAGAACGACCTGAAATTATCGGTCACTAATAAACAGTGGTATATTCACCTACGGGGTACAAGACGAAGCTCCTGGCTGTGTCCAGACATATTTGCCAATTGCCATTCGTCGCAGTGAGCTTCCGCATCGGTCCTGACCCTCCAGGCCTTACACCAAGTAGTTGGGGCCTGGAAAGACTGTTGTCCATCAATGTTCAAGCTGATGCCTGGACTTCACGTCCATCCTTCTGTTGCCAAAACCATCTAGCTCAGGCGGAGTCAGGCCCTAAGCTGGCGATCGCAGTTTTTTTCGACCCACAAGGCAGAATTCAGATGGCTGGAACCCTTGAATATAAAAAGGATACTCTCCAGGATGCTCGGACGTCATAAGCTCGACCTTTGACTCCTCGCGTCATGCCCTTACCTTGTTGTTCATACTGTAGCTTTCACCGTCACGTATCTATCGAGCTGAGCAACAAGGCTCTTCAGACACTGGAATGCCATCTTGCTCTTGTATGTTCCCGGGAGACTTTTCAGAAGACCTACACCACTTCAACACTATGCCCGTTATGGCGTTTTTGACACGGTATGGTTCGCGCGCACGTAGGAAGCCAGGAGACATCGTCTACGGAAGTGAGAGCGAAGACGTGCGTTGTTGAGAGGGATGAGGATGCCTACCCCGCTCCTGAAGCAGTAGGAATCGTCGACCGTTTTTCTATGAGAAAGTCCATCGACGTCACGTGGCGGTCGTTCTCGCGCGCAAACAGGCGCAAACCTCAAGGCAAGAGAGTCTATGCTTGCTGGGGGGGCAGAACTATACCGCGGCGACATACAAGCGATATGACCACCCAGAGTGCGTAAGGGCCATGGAATATTGTTGTGAAGGGGTTCGTTCACCTTGAGTCCTTGACTTCTTCCGAAGGGCACGGAGCGCTCAATGACTTTCAGGCGTACAAGGTTCAGAGATTTCTTTGAAAGGGCACTCAATACCTTCCCAAAATGGCAAAGATGCTGAAGAGCCAGACAGCATGCGATGCCTGTCCCAACACTCGATATGGGTCTAATGATGTTTGTTCCCTGCTCATCGACGAGGTCGATTCATGAACTCATCGAACGCGCTGAGGCGGGGCCCAACGGGTTGCGCAAGAAGGGAAGTGCCCTCCGAGAAAAGGCCCATAGATGGACACGCTGTCTTCCGTCTCACCAATTAAATAATCGAGCTGCAAACAGGTGGAAGCCGTGCGTTCCAAGGCTCAACGTCCTACCACAGGACCTACTGGGGCTCAGAAGCTGGAAGTACGCCGGCTCCAGACGTTGACTAAACAAAGGAAACGACTGGAAGACGAGTTGAAAGTATTGGAATCAGAAGTTGATGGTGAGCAAGGCATGTCTAGGCTGTGCTGCGTATTAATATTGGCTCAGGAGCTCGAAGTATTACAGCCGTGATCTAGATACTTCGAAGTCACAAAAGCTATGTATGCCAGTCCTCCATGGGGCCTACTTCACAGATCCTTAAAGGTCACGCTCGATCAACGTAGGGTAGATATTTACGACAATGCACCGCATTGCAAGCCGCGATGCATAGCCACCGGTCTCCGTATAGGTAACGTGGTAAATGGAGTGTTATATTGATTGACTATGCCCAAGTTAAAAACACGAAGGAAAATCGCGTCCCAGATACATATAGCAATTCTTTCGCCTCACCTTCGTACATTTCCTCAATACCGAGTCTCGAACCAGGAGAATCTGAAACTCTTGCGCTCAACATTGTTCCTATGTTCCCTCCAAATTGCAGATCGAACGGGTGGACCATGTTGCATCGCCCCGCTTATTAGTAACGTCCACGGGGACAAAAGGCTGTGACCTGCTTCATTGTCTCTTCTAAAAAAGGGATCCTTAACCTTTTTTTCTTCAACGCCTTCCAAAGAAACGGCTACCATGGGCAACAGACCTTCACGTTCCAAGTCGACCCGTCGTTTGCAAGCCTTCGGCCGTTCCAGCCCAAATGACGCGCCTAGATGCGCCTCCCAAACCGCAGCCGCGTTCCCAGCCCCACCACCCGTTCTGAATGGTGAAGATGGAATTACGTCAAAGCCCCAGACTGATTACGAGACACGTCCCAATACCGACCGGCAGGGAAATGTCATGAAAATGTTGGCGAATTATAATACAGTCTTCCTGGTTGACGATTCCTTATCTATGGAAAAGCTTTGGGATCAAGTGAGTTACTCTCAAAATTGATGTTTCCTTTTGCCGCGTTGCTCAGATTTTTTGAGGCCAGGATGGCGCTCACTGAACTTGCGGTGATGGCAGCTCAGCACGATACGGATGGCATCGACGTCTATTTCATGGAGGAGACAACAAAGAACGGAACGAATTTACGGGTAAACGATTGATTTCTGACGTTTTTTTTTCTTGCCTCTGACGAATAATCAATGGTGCTTCGACTAGACTGCCCTCAGGTGGAACAGTTGTTCAATGAAGTCAAACCAATCGGCGACTACACACCCATCGGGTCAAGGCTCGAGGACCTATTGCTTCCTTACTTGGCTCAGATCGAGGCTGCCCAAAAAGACAGTCGAGAAA
>Ga0307516_10000717_pt1 | contig 45138 bp, 45 predicted proteins | sample 19_EM_MG_FD_203310 | JGI IMG/M metagenome (GOLD analysis project Ga0307516, IMG submission 203310) | Populus trichocarpa ectomycorrhiza microbial communities from riparian zone in the Pacific Northwest, United States - 19_EM | ecosystem: Host-associated > Plants > Roots > Unclassified | place... | reverse complement strand
ACGAGGGGAGCCCAACGCCGGCCCCAGAAAAGCAAACACGACCCGTTGCATGAAGCGCAAGATCGACGAGCCGTGGATGTGGGCATCGTCCGCGGACAACGTGTTGGCGTGTCTGCGGCACGACAGCTACACAAAGGCGTGGCCGTGCCTCGAGAGCTCGCCGCATTCCGGGGGACACTATTCCCATCGGCGGCGAAATGCCGGATCCATCTCCCTCCCCTGGCGGTATGTGCCTTCCCCTCTTCTCGGCCCCTTCTCCTCGCGATGTGTGCCGACGCCAGTGCATGGCCGTGTGCACTGTGTACAGACCCACTGTTCTACCTCCACCACGCCTGGCTCGACAAGCTCTGGTGGAACTGGCAGTCGCTGGACTTGTCCAAGAGACTGGCGGAAATCGCGGGGCACACCGCCAGCACGAGGCCCGCTGCGGGGTGGATCCGTGCCACGCTCAACGATATGCTCAAACGCGACCATCCGGGAGGTGATGGACATCCACGGAGATTTGCTGTGCGTCGAGTATGTCGAGAACCAGGGACCGAACCGGACTCTGGCGCCGCGGGTCGGGGAGGAGGGGCAGCGGGAGGGGGAGGAGAAGGAGGATGAATTCTAGGTGGCGCCCGGCCATTGCCTACAGAGACATCCTCCTCCGCTGAGCGAGAACTTGGCAGGCCCGAGGTGGGGGGAGCGATAGGTGGTGATCTTTCGTCCGTTGCGGCTGCGGTCTATCCTCGGGCGTGTGTGTGGCCTGAATTTGGTTCCGAATAGTCATGCTGCGTCCCATCTATCGTACGACCCAATCGGAGAAGGAGCAGAAGAGCGCTCGCAGGGAAAGCCAAGCCCACAGCGTGTCACTCGGCCTCGCCACGGAGCATGCAGTCCAGCCACCACCACCGGCATCCAGCGGATTGCGGACCAGAGCTCGACGCGCGCCCATGCGGCGGAGTGGGTTATCGAGCTCCGTGTTGCCCCACCCGTACCTAGGCCTACCCTTCGAGCGTGTAAAACCCATCAGCGACCAGAACATGGAAAGTCCAAAGCTTGCTCCGCGCATCCAGCCTGCGGAGGTACTCGACCTGTGTGGATACCCCCGCCAACCGCCGCCACGCCAAAAGAAGCACTCGCGGACAGAGGTGGAGTCCTCCGTGCGGCGGCAGCTGTGGGTTCCGAGTCGAGATCTCCGGTCTGGCACACCGTACGTGCGAATGTCTGGGTGGTGGATCGCGCACGGCGGCTCGCGGCCGGATGGGAACGGAGTGATTCCGGGCGGGCGGGTGCGCTAACGACCGTACGCTACATAAATGGAGTGCTCCGTGTTGGGTAAAATGTACGCCGCCATGATCTATATAGGTCGCATGCGAGTATGAATAAACCAAAAAAAAATGATGCGGAGATGGCTGGTGAAAATGGTTGCACGGAGTGTTGGTGGAGTTTCGCCCGAGTCGTAGACGAATCTGGCCCGACCTGGTCAGGGAATGAACGCCGCCGTCGTCGCCGCCGTCCGCCTCCCTCGCAGGATCGCCGAGTGCGTTGGCGCACGAGTATCAACACGTCCGCCATGCTCCATCTCGTTGTGGCCGACATCAGGGTACATGGACGGCGTTTGAAAAGTTGCTTGCTGGGATACGCAGATGGTGGGGGAATTGCGCTGCGATGCTCGTTGGTGTATTTTTTTTGGTGCAGGTTGTCATGTCCGCCTCCGCCTCTTGCCAATCCTGCCCAACTACGCGGTACGTGTGTGCGTGTCGTTGTCTGGGCACCAGTGCCTCCCCCGGATACGCGACACCGAACAGATGGCGGGAGAGGGGCGGAGGCTCCACACGGGCCCTCAAAGTGGCCGGCCGAGCAGATCGGGAAGGGCACGAGAAGTGGAGTTGCGTTGTTGGGTGCCATTTCCTAGGTGGCGTGGATTCAGCAGTACTTGTGAGTACTTATAGAGCAAAATCTATGACTATCGACGAGGGAACGGTGGCGAGACAAACATTCTGGAGATCCGGGTGCTGCCAAACCAAGAGATGGTGAAGATTGATAAGGTCGAACGATTTCGAGAATGTCCGATGCTTGGGCGGAGGGGTTTGCTCTTGGCTCGTGATTGCTGCCTTCGCCGCCACCCACCATAGTTGCTGTCGGAAGACAGATGAATTTTTTTGCGGATCACCAGTTCTAGCCTCCAGCTGTCTAGTGTGCGGGGAGTGTGCGTGAGGTCAAAGTAGAGAGAAGAAGAGCTCGATTTCGATATCATGGGATAAACACGAAATACTTACTTATGGCCAGAGTGGTGATCACACAGCAGATGCAGTTCTGGGGCCGCGCAGGCTAGCCTGATGCGGACGCCAGGCTTGGCATGCTGGAGACCTTGGCGCCGCCCATGGGTTCTTTGTAAATAGGGGAGTTCTCTCTTAAGACACCACCATCGTTTTTGAGCATCTTTTGACGGTCCCCGAGTTCGGCTCGCCCAGCCCCCATGGTGATCGATGAGTTCCGCTCAATCTGGGCCCTCGCACTACATACCAGGACAAGGGCTGCGGATGGACGGATAGAGTACATACATACATATGTATGGAGTTTCCTTCGGAGGAATAGTGGTAGATAACGGCATTGCAACGTGAAACAATCTACTCCATGGATGATGTGTGGTGAGCTGGACGGCCTATCGAGGCAGAGGTAGATATCTACATATGTCTGCCTACTCTCCGCAGCAACTTTGGCTTGGCACATCTTGGCATCAACGTGGTGGCCCATCGGAATATGTAGATATGTACGACCCCACGCTAGGGGATCTCCGCATATCTAGCCTTTAGGTAATTGCGGTGCAGGGTAGCGACACCTGAAGACCGTCGTCTCCGGCTTTTCGACTCGAACATTCGGCATGAATGTATGTTTGGCCTTCGAAGCCGAACCGCTCGAGTCTGGGTTCGCTGGGAGGATTGCGAGATGGGCTTCGCCAAAGTATCTATACTGCAGTTACTCTGGTTCGCGTCTCGCAAGCTGGGCAACAATATTGTAGCTCGCTGAGAAAAAAATTGCGATGCTAGACTGGGATTGATCAAAACGGACCACCGTGACCGAAGTGGAATTCGTGACTCCGTGGCAAGCTGATAAAAGTAGTCAATGTACTATGCACCTCTGCGGACAATAGGATCTTCGCGATCAGCAACAGTTACATTTGTGTGCGTTCGATGTAGGCAGAATGCCGTAAGGGTGGGCGTTCAACGTGGGTTCCTCTTTCCCTTTCTCTCTTCCTTTTTTTCTTTCTTTCTTCTTCCTTTCTCCGGGTCGTGTAACCAGTGTATGGGGAAGATGCAGGTGGCCCGCCCAGAGTAGATAGAGTAAGTTCCATCCCTGCCCGGCTCCTGCCTAACCTAGGAAGGCTTCGAGGCCGACTAAGCTTTGGATTGAGTTGTGCCGTGCTCACGGAGTGATCCACCTCAACCTTCGCTCACTTCGTCTAGGCCATGCTATGCTTCCCTCCCACGACAACCACTTAAACGGCACCAGCAGCAGTACCAGCACCAGCACCGGCAGCAGGAGTATCGAGGACAGAGACCTGCTGAACGACAGCATCCCTTCGTAGCCGCAAGGCCGCCGTTGCTGATACCAACTTCCGCATCGCGCTCGCGAACGATTTTTCTCGGCTCTCGCTCGGACCCCTCCGGTCGCCAAAACCGATGCCTCCTCAAGGTCTTCGCCAGGCGATTGCCCGCTGGGTGGTCAACTTCCGCATCAAGATAAAGATCCGGGAACAGTTGAGCATCTTGGTTGCGTTCACCGCAGTGACCGCTGTCGGGATCCTGTCTTTGATATTCGTATGTCCCTCCGTCCGTCGTGCGAATGCGAGAGATGTGAAAAATTCGAGAATAGAATAGGATCATCCCTCGGAATGTCAGGTGTTCAAGGGTTTACTAACGAGGGGGAAAAATATATTTAAAAATCGTAGTGGGTGAACAACCGCCGTCTCATCACTTCGGTCTCGTTGGACAGGATTTCTATGGCAGTGTCGATGAAAACGGCGCAGATCTCCCAAACATTCGCCATTCTGCACCACGTTGCCCATGGCCTCTCGACTCGTTCCATCGTGCGCGGCGCCTTGCGGAGATATGAGAAGGGCGGAAACAACACCTGGCAGAATTGGGTACGTGTGGACGAGGATTTGCGGAATGCAGCGTCGGCAAGAGTCGGCGGGTTCCAGGAGATCTTACAGGTTGTGCTGTTCGACACCCAGCTCTCGAATGGAACGATGGGCATGCCCGTGGGGACCTACTACAATGGAACGTACATCGGCGGCGACCACAATTCCAGCTACAATGGGACGATGCCGAACGGGGCCAGGATCAATATGGGCGAGGGCACGGGAGGATCTTTGGGATTGCTAAACGCAACGGGAGACAACGCAATAGGGATCTACCTCCCTCCAGCACCTGAGAATGGAATGGAGGGAGAGTTGATGAGGCCTTTTGGCCCCGGCAACGACTCTGTCGAGCAGATGCAAAGATACTGGGGCGACGTCGCTACGAATCGGTCTCTCGGCAGACCTGTGCACGACGGGTTTTCAATGCAGCTCTTTCCAGTGGTCGCTGCATACAAGAACCCCGGGATTGCCGGGGACCGAAGCAAGATATTCACCCCTCAATACATCGAGAGCATGGGAGGGCTGCTGTTGGGTCCGCTGGTCATTAACACCACCTTCGCTCTCATCAGCTTTACTTTCCCCGTGTACGAACAGATCAATGGCGACAATGGAGAGCTTGTCGGATTCGCCACGGTTGTCATGAACGCTTCGTCGTTGATGGCAATACTGGGCGACAAGCGCGGGCTTGGACATACCGGGCAGACCATTCTCGTGGGGCCGGCGTGGGTGAACGGCTTGTGGAACGATACGAGGATCAGCGAGAATAAGACACCCCGTCTCTACCTGGACGACTCCGAAATGAGAGACAGACACGAAGCGGATGAAGGCATAGGATCCCTCAAGAGCCAGATAGGCGACTACGAATTCATCTACCTCCTACCGCCCAAACACGATCCCCAACTCGGTGGCCAGACAAGGAAGCTCCGGGACTATACCGCCGTTTGGGATCTGTATGCGAAGCAGGTGCAAGGAACCAGAGGAGAGGCAGATCTTGACGCCGAAAATTCCGAAGGACAGAATGTTGGCGTGGGCTATGCGCTTCCCGAGATTCACAACCGCCTGGCGGATTGGGGAATACTGATCGAGCAGAACAAATCAGAGGCTTTCCAGCCCATCGCTGAGTTGGAGAAGATATTGATCGCTACTGTGTTCGGCACGTTTGCGGTGGTCATGCTCCTCGTGTGGCCGTTGGCCCATTTCCTGGTCCGACCGATCACGAGACTGAAGAGTGCAACTGAACGTACGACTTATCCATATAGAGGGTCTTCAGATTCGGTCAACGACGACGGACATACGATCGGTTCTCAAGACCGCGATATCGACGATGCTGAGAAGGGAAGGCTGGGGATCGTCGGTCGCTGTACAGGCCTGGGGAAACGACGGAAACGTGTCAACAGTAGCGGCAGCGGCACGAACACCAACGGGCGGACTTTCCGAATACCCGGCAGAGTACCTGAGCGCAAGCATCTGATACATGACGAGCTTACATCTCTCACCCAGACGTTCAACCGGATGACCGATGAGCTGAAGCTTCAGTACACGACTCTGGAGGACCGAGTGTCCGAGAGGACGCGGGAGCTCAACGAGCAGAAGAAGATGGCGGAGGAACAGCGCCAGATAGCAGAAGAGCAGGCCAGGCTAGCGGATGAACAACGACAGGTCGCCGAAGCAGCCAACAGCGCGAAATCCCTCTTCGTAGCCAATATCAGTCACGAGTTGAGGACGCCGTTAAATGGGATCATCAACATGTGCGATGTGGCCATGACCCAGGCGGGGCGGCGAGGAATCTCGGATGTCCGAGACAGTTTGGAGGTTGCTGCTATGTCGGGCAAATCACTCCTTCATCTCATCAACGAACTTCTCACGTTCTCGAAAAACGCAGCTAGACCTCTCGAGGGCAGTGCCGACGAAGAAGACTTTGCCCTAGAAATCGTGAGGAAACAGATCATGGCCGTCTTCGCCAAATCGGCCGAGGAACGGGGAGTCATACTGGACATCCAGCAGACTCCTCCCGATTTCGCTAACAAGATATTCCATGCCGACATCAAGAGATTGACCCAGTGCATGTACAATCTTGTGGGCAATGCCTTGAAATTCACACCGTGTGGCTCCTAAATGATGTCCCTTCACGGAGAGAGAAACCCTGCTAACGAACGACAGGAAAGGTGGAGAAGTGCGTGTTCTTGTCAGGGTGCTACCCCGGGATTGCGCCGATGGTACCCTCGAAACGCTGCGTTGGGCCGAGTCCACCAGTTCGCCCGCTGGTCAGGATACCCCATCAAAGACACTCTCGAGATCGCCATCAACCGCCACTCAAGACTCCACACGCCCGGCAACCCAGGCGGACAAAACACACGTCCTCGAGATCCGCGTGGTCGATAATGGCCCTGGTATACCGGACCATCTTCAAAAGAAGGTGTTTGAGCCTTTCGTCCAAGCTGAAATGCGCCTGTCGAAGATGCACGACGGAGTTGGGCTTGGGCTCAGCATTTGCCGCCAAATCATCAAGATACTGGGGGGATCGATTCGTTTGGAGAGTCAAGTAGGCGTAGGATCTACTTTTATGGTTCAAGTACCCGTCTCCGTCACTGAGCGTACCGAAGCCACGGCTCCGACCTACGATGAAAATGTGCCATGGGGGAAGGATTGCAAGCCACATCTCAGCCCGGTTCCTGAGGGACTGACGAATGGACAAAGCGGTTCCTTCAAAATCCTAGTTGCCGAAGATAATCCCACGAACAGGACTGTCATCGTGCAAATGCTCAAAATGCAAAAGCTTCTCGGTTAGTCCTAATACAAATCGGTCTATACCACACGCTGACTTGAGGATGGTACAGACGTCACTCTTGCGAAAGACGGCCACGAGGCTTTAGACAGGATCAAGGAGGCGACGGCGCAAGGCCAAGTTTTCGGCGTCATACTAATGGACATCCAAATGCCCGGGCTCGACGGTATAGAGTGCACCAAGATTGCCCGCAGCCTGGGTTACAAGGCTCCGATCGTGGCCTTGACTGCTTTTGCCGACGAAGGCAACAAGGATGCGTGTCTCGACGCTGGAATGAACTATTTCCTTCCGAAGCCCATCGACAAGGTGCAGCTGAAGCAAGTGCTGAAGACTTGTATGGGTTACGATGGAGGCAGCCCCATGGTCTACACCGCACCGCCGAGTCCACCAGAGAGCGCTGCCACGCCACCGGCCCCCGTACTGGAACAGGGCCCACCGAACTTGGGAGGTGCCTAATCCGTGGCTGGCACTGAGGGAGATTGTAACAAATATTTTCCTGGGTTTGCAGACCTTCCATTTCCACTTGCATGTTTTGACGGAGTCTGGTTTTTTTTTCTTTTTCTTCACAAAACTGGATTATATTCTAATCTTCTCATTCCACTTTTTCTTTCTTTTTGGATGATTCGATCTGCCTCGGGGGATGTCCAACTTTCACCTTTTCTTGTTTTCTTGTTTTCATTTGTTTTCATTTTTTATTTCTCTTGCTATTTGGAGTTTTGCGCTTTATTTGGGCCATTCTTGCCGAGGATGAAATTGGCGTAAGGGGGCGTTTCGGGCTTCAACTGCTTTCTCTGGAGTTTTTCTGTTGCATGGGTATGGGGTATGAGAAGGAGATCTGGGATGGGATCTGGCGCGGATACATACAGCTCGTCGAACGCGAAAAGGATGGTTTGTATCTTAAATTACATAACGTACGTAGGAAGATGGCGATATATAGGAAGGCCAAGTGGGCTAGCGCTCGTTTCGGAGTGTAAAATAAGCAGTGGAAGTGTTTGCAGCAGATCTCGCCAGCCGTACGGATTTACCCTGCATGATCTCCATCACTCGCACTTGGAGGATCACGAGACAAAGAAACGCAGACACGTGCATAGTTAACCGCCCCCGTCAGAGTGTATTTACATTCAGATATCTACCCTCTGCAGCCGCAGCGGCCGTCACGTCTGTCGGTGATCGGAGATGCGTCGCGTTATGCATACATGCATGCATTAATACAGTAACTACATATGCATTCACACGAATTGGCAGCGGTGTTTCTTGGGTCTCTCTCTCTCGACGAACAGCAAGAGGCCTGGCGGCGGGGGTGGGCGAACGAGTGGGTAGATAGCGACGAACAGCAGCGCTTGCAGAAGGAAGGAGTAGACAACGCATACAACCCTCGCGGAAACGCCGATTGGCCTGGGGGCGAGTGCGTACACTTACAACATGCATACCTGGCAGTAGCAGCTGCGGGCGAGGGCTGATGCGCGGACAGGTGCGGACGGCGGGGTGGACACGTTTACGGAGCGAGGGGGTGTTGCGCAGCCTCCTCCTCCACCTCCTCCTCCACCACCACTACCACTATCTACCACCGACTGCAGCGTTTCGATCTTGTTTTGCACATCCACGCAGAGCATGTACCTATATGTACCGATTACACCAGCCCACGACTCGCGAAACCATTGGGCGTTTGGGGGGGGGGGGGGGGTTGCGGTCGTCCAATCCTGTCGCCGCGGGGAAGGGAGAGGGGCGTCCGCGGATCAGCCACGTCGCTGCTCAGTTCGCCACTCCCCGCCGCCACTTCGCTGTACCGTACTGCGCTGTGCTGGCGCGTGGTGGATGGCCCCCGAGAACTCGGTGTCGCAGCTGCCCCGGGGGTGTTTCGATTTGGGGTGGGGACGGATAGCGCGGACGTCACGGGTCGTCACTCGTGGCGTGCTGTACTCTGCCCAGGTCGGGGAGGGTCGGAGATACCTCTATGGATGCTCCGAGGCTGCTGGCGACGGTCTGTGCATGTGCCCGGTCGGGGGGCTCCTGAGCCGGTAGTCGTGAAGATGTGCGTATGTACTTGCTACATGCATACAACTTCGCAGGGGAGCACTCGTCACGGGGTCTAGGCACAGTCGGGGGAGTTTCTGGTGAGCAGTTCTTCCACATAGCTTCATCGGTGGCATATGTACCATGGAAACAAAGCGAGAAGCGAGAAGGCGTACCACTGAGTGCATACATTATGCACGTACTCCCCCCCCCCACAACGCCCGGATCCGGTCCACGAAACGAAGGGGAGGCTGGCTAGGCTGCTCGGGCGGAGAGATCGCCTGCGACGGAGCCCAGCGATCGCGGTCTGCTCGCGATTATGTAGCTACAGCTTGGTTGATAGGGGCCGGCCCGTATCCGCGCATATTTACCTGGTAGGACGTATGGCCAAGGTACGTACATAGAACGTCGTTAGATTTCAAGCGGCCCCAGATGTCAGATGAAAACCCACCTGTGTCCTGGGAAGACATGCAAAAACTCATCCGGAGAGGGTTTTGAGGGATGATGCCTCGGCGTACGGATCTGGGGGGGGGTGAAATTAAAACCAAGCTGAGGGAATGGTGTCTGCTCTGAATTCCAGAGGTTGGGAGAGTCGAGGGAGCTACGCAGAGAAAGTGACCCCCGATGAAGCGAGTTTGAGGATGTCGTGGTCCAGGTGAACGTGGTTTCTTCTTTCCCTGTCTTCAATCCATGATCAAAATTGGTCGCATGCGAGTATGTATTGAAGAAACAAAAAAAAAGGAGCCCAAACGAAGGCTGGGGAGCTAGATACAACTGATCGAGGCCGGGGTCGGGCAGTGGACAGTGCGTACATCCACCGTGATCTGGATAGGTCACACGCGATTGACAAAAAAAAAAGTTCAAGCAAAGCGTCGTCAGCGCCCTGCCCCGAAATAGGTCACATGCCTACCGTATCCGTTTCGGAGCGTATGCAATGATGTTCCTGGAACCCTTGAGCACAGCCCCCACTGCGATCTCCTCTGTCGCATAACTATGTAAGCCGCAAGTCTCGTCTCATCTACTCGCTGTCCTCCTGCAAACACCGCACCACACCGCACCACACCCGTCGAAACAACCACTACCTACTGCCTACCTACCGCTCACACTGTCCACATCGCTGGTCGCGATGTTCTTCTTCTTTACCTGCGGTTCCGCCGACTTCTCGGGTCAGCTCAGCGGCTACGAGGGACTCCGCGTCGTCTGTCCTGTGCGTCCCCCCCCCACGCCATCCCCTTGCGTGCCCATCTCCCCCGGAACTCCCACAGCTAACACAGGTGGGGGGAGAACAGCATTGCCACAACGCCGCCGTGACGGCGATAAAGCGTCGTACCTTCTTCACGTTCTGCTTCATCCCGCTGATACCGATCAAGTTGGGAAAGGAACTGCGCTGTACCATCTGCCAGTACCATCAGTCCACGTAGGTTCCCTCCTTGTTTCCCCGGCCGGGAACGTGCGCACGGAAGGAGTTGAGGAGGAGGAGGAGGAGGAGGAGGAGGAGGAGGAGGAGGAGGAGGAGGGAGAGGCGGCGGGTATGGCGAGAGGAGCTGACGGAGAGAAACAGGACCGATGAGCAACTCGCGCAGATGGCGAATGGCGGCCCGGGCAGCACGATGAAGTAGTTCGAAGCGACATGAGGATCGTCACCGGGCACGGGTGAGGACTTTTTTTTTTTTCTGCCGTTGCTTCATGTCCGGTTTTGGGGTTGGGTTGCTTCGGGGCTCCTTTCTTGCTGCGTTCTGCCAGTTGACAATTACCCTCCCGTCTTTGCATGTTTCTTCTTCCCATTTCATCGTTCGATTTCATTTTTTTTCGCCAGTTGGAGCGACTAATAGTTTTGTATTAATGCTTGTGTGCACTTGATTCACTTATCGTCATATTCACACATTCTTCGGTGGTAGACTCGAGTTTTTTCCGGCCCATAGACCGTTCATAAGGCATGTATTTCGTGTTGCCGTTAGTCGTGATAATCGTACAGATAGTCCCCTCGCACGATGGTGGATTGGGGGGGTGTCTAGGTAGGTAGTGTATAAACATAAGAGAAAAAAAAACTCCAGAAACCCCAAAAATGCGATATGCAGGTGGTCCCAATGCCCTGGTTCCAGATCCTCCCCATGCCCATCCCCCCAAAAATGCAATAAATCCGTCCGTGTTCGTCCTCGCGGCTTGTACGATGTTCGCCTGCCGCTCGATTGATAATTCTCCCAATTGACCGTCCGTCGTGATAGTCCGTCGCCCTGATCGTCCCACGTGATGAATATCCTCCAATCCGTCGTAGTAAACAGAAGAAATCTCGTGTGTATGTGTGTATGTGTGTATCCCGTCGAGGAATGTGTTTTGTACAGAGCTCCTTCCCGCCGAGTTCTCTCAGAGGACTCGGTACATGTTGTGTTTTCTCCGTGAAACCCACTCGCCATCGAAGGCCTTGAGAGTCGGCTTGGTGAGGTTGACCCATGTGAATGGTTCCTACATCTCATTAGCATTTGCCTGGGAATTGAGGAGGATAGGAGGCAAGAAACATACCTCATCGTCGTCTTCCAGAGAGATGTAACCCTGATGTTCCGGCTCGACCACCCATCCTTCACAGCGATTCTTGACCACGGCCTCCCAAACTTCAAACCACCCCTCACACTCTTCATCCTCGTACTGATCATCGTACCACCAACCGCGGCCTTCATCATCCTCCCCTCCATACATGGCGCCTTTCCATGTCTCGAGTTTGCTCCAGAGCCTGCTCCCGGCCCTCTTCAGGCCTCTTGCAACAAGTCTAACCCACTCCGTCTCGATGTCCTCGGCCTCCATCTCGTTGCTTCCCCACGGAAGCGGACTCTTCAGCCCAGCGACCTTATCGCAACCCCGCTTCACATCCATCATCCAGCCGAGCACCTCCTTCATGTTCCTTCGGTCCACGCGGGTGACAAGTCTGCACTCCTCCTCCACCAGCTCGGCCTCAAAGAAGCAGTGGGCCAGCGGCGCAGAGGCTAGGATGTTCCTGTCGGCACGCACCGAAAAGACACGGTTCGCCGGGTGGGACAGGCAGTGTCGCGGGTCACGAAAGAGCAAGACTGGGTGATAAATCGGTGTCGCCGTCAGACGCCGCCGGGTGTTGTAGAGGTGCTGCAGCGCGGTGAAGATGGAGATGGCGAGCAGACACGGGATGATGGTGAGGGCAGTGCCCAGAGGTGAGGACCGGCGCCGCGGTGAACTCATCGGCGCCATGGTCGCGCTGAGCGTGTCCGTGCACAGGGCGAACCACTCGATAGGATCGATTGGAGAAAAAATTGTGATGGTTGTTCTGTGACTTCTGGGGGAAAATAGATGTGGGTGTTGGGACTCCTTCTGTTCCCACGGTGTTCGTCTTGTCTGTCGGGCTTTTGCTTGGTTGATTGAGTGCGTGCGTGCTTGCTTTTTTCCTGCAAATACCCGTCCGTAAATAAATTCTGCCGTCCGTTTCTTTTCGCTTCACTTCACTTTTCGTCCGAAGAAGAGAGAGATAGCCGTCCTATGCGGGATGGAGATGTTTTATATATCACCCCTCAAGCGAAATTCTCAAACAAGATGGAATCGCTGGCTGCGTTGGCAAGCTGTAGAGTACATTAGATACAGTTACTATGCCTACATCATCAGACAGACAGCTCAGGAGGGAAGGGAGTGGTCGTTCCCCCCCCCCCTACACCCAGAAAAGAGGAGAAACGACAGTTCACCACGAGTTGCTGCAGTCAGTCTCCGTCCAATCAGTGTCCCGCGGGATGTCGTGTAACACTTCCGGAGCTCTCGCCACGAAGACCCGTCCGTTCGTCAACCAGACTGGCCCTCTTTGAAGCCATGTATCGGCCTGGAGTGTTCCTCCCAAGTCCCAGAAGCCAGACCGATGGGAAATCGATTGATTGACCAATGTTGGTGCTGGTGCCGGCTCTGGTTCTGGTGCTGCCGATGGTGTCGATATCTCCAGCGCCATCGTCATCTTACTCAAGACAGAAAAAAGCTGGAAGAGGAGGAAGAGGAGGAAGCTGAGCAACAGGAGGAAGAGAAATTCACTCACCATTAGCGAATCGAACTCGTGTCACGAATATATTTTTTTGCGCTCGATCGTCGCAAGGATCCAGGCGTCCAGACAACTTCTCGATGTCCATCCGCATCGGCACCATGGATTGCTATTGACAAGTCCGCAAGGTCTGTTGTCCTACGGTTGTCGCTGTTATTGGTTGCTTCTGCTGTTGGGTTGGGTTGTTGCGCTGCCTCTGGGGCGGGCCAGATCATTTGTCGGCCTGTCTCTTGCTCGGACACGTGTTGTCCAGTCGAGACACACGGCTGCGTTGACTTTCAGACCAGCCAGCGAGGCAAGCCACAGAGCCAAAGAGGAACGGGCCACAAAACATACCTCGTTTGGTGTCTATGCGATATCACTCGCTTCTCGTGACTGCCATGCTGGGTAGGGGTTCGGCAGGAAGAAGAGGAATGAACCACATCATCGATTTGCGCGATTTTGTTTTGGAAATGACATGAAGATGGTGGCGAGTGAATCATGCGGAATATCCCATTTGATGCTCGCCTAGTTGTGCTATTGAGAAGCCGCGATTGGAGCATCGAGCGAGCAAGCAAGCATTGGGCATTGATCATGAGCATTGAGGTTTGATCGCGTTGTGTCGTGTGTTGTTCGCGAGGTACATCTCATGCTTGATAGACAGGTTCTGCTGCAATCCGGAAGCTCTCCAGTAAGAACCCAATAACTCCACAATGCCAGACTTCCCATCGAGAATGCCTCCGCAAAAAAGAAAAAGAACCCCAAATAAAACACCAACCCGAATTACACCGAAAGAAGATGATGGTACCCCGTAAACGTTTGCATTTTTTTTGAATACAAAGGTGAAAAATGGTGGAAACCACCGTCTCCCAGCGACTCCCGTTTATGCGTCGTCGACCTGTATAGCAGCACCAACCCGTCAATCTCAACTCCGATATTGCTGGTATCCCGTAGACAGAGGAACGGGAAGCAACCCACCACCACGGTTTGAAGCCCCTTGGGGTTCTTCACATGAAGACCCCTGGGGTTCTTCACACTCACGGCCTGGACGTACGAAAACAGCCTGTGCTTGGCACCCTCCTCGTCGTTACGCTTGCGTGAGATGCGGACGCGGAGTCTGTAAGGAACGCCCTTGATTCCCTGCTTCCAGACCTCCTTGTTGAGCTGGGGGTCGAGGCGTACATCTTCAGTGCCCTAGTTTGCCAACATCCGTCAGCCATTTTACTCAACCGTGTACATCTAGCTGTCCTAGCTCTATCCAAAGCACCGCCAGCGCCCCACGTCCCCACAGAAGAGTATTCCCCAAATATGCCTGCTTATGATGGGGGATGCGGAGATGCTTCCGATGGATGAGGTCGCAATTGATCTCGGATAACGAACCATGGCGGTCTTGGCGAAGGACTTGATCTCCTTGATGGCAAGGGGAGCCCTCTTCTTGAAAGACGCACCGAAGATGCGCTTGTGGAGGTGGATGGTGTACTCGCGAGCGACGACGTCGGCGAGGGCGGACCGTCCGGGCTTGTTGGTATTGGGGGGAGCCATTTCTGTCGTTGAGATTTCGAACCAGCTTTGGTCGTTGGCTTTTGTTTTCTGAGGGAGCCGTAGGAGGACATACCTGGGGATTTCTGAGCGGCTGTCAAGAAATCGGTCTCGTTTATTTGCTGGGTTGCAATAGCTGGTTAGTACGGGTCGGTCGGCGATTTCGCAATTATCGCGGCAGTCCACAGGAGTCTTGTGGTGTGTGCGCACTTGAGAGTTTTGGTGTGTGACTGGGATGAGGGCTGGGCCCTACAGAGTTTTGCAGCCAATAGGATTTCCAGCATTTCACTAACTAGGATCAGCCTTGTGAGTACATACTGATACGCTCTGGAAGAAGTCAAGCACATGGGGCTTAGCGGTGGCTTGCTTCGCTTGGCACTTGCCAGCTCCGCAGAGCAAGATACATATTTCATACTTTACCTAGGAATACGACAGTCGTGAGTTTCTTGCCAGATAAAGCCTCCTTCTTGAAAAAAAGGCTTCTTTACATGGAGTTCAATATGTTTTGCTTAATGTGGTGATGAGTCGTCCCTTTAGTATTCTCAGCATGTGTGACCAGCTCACATAAGCAACCCGTCTACCAATACTCTGGGTACTTTACAAAACTTCAAGTGGTGATGCGGATTACATCTGTGCCAAATTCGAATACTGGCCCGGATTCTCGCCGGTGATACCGGCCATACTCTCTCTTTTGGGCGTCGTTGTGTTACTATGGTGCCTTCATCTAGTAAGGATCGGTTTCTTCGGGGGTAGTGAAGTCATGATATCAATGATCGTCGACGCCTTGCTGTGAACGACTGCTAATCGCCACTCTACTCTAGATACCGCTCGCGGCATGTTTGCGATCAAAACCCTCGCTTAGACGACTCAGGATTCGGTGCTAGGCTGGCCGATGATGGTGTAATGAATGGACGTCATTCCTGCGTCAGATACAACCTCCAGCGCAGTGGGTGTGGAGGATCAAAGCTAGGATGGGAGGGAATACTTAAGTTGCTGGAGTTTGTTGCACACTGGACCCAACCCGCACAAACAAACGCAGCCTTTTGACGCAGTGAATTCCCTCCACGGTAACCGGCCCCCAATTACCTCCAATTCCTCAGCAAAAAGACATAGCAGAGATGTCGAGCACACTCCAGCGGCTCCAAGAGTCGTTGAACGCGGCCAAGGAGTCGGCCTCCCATAAGATCAACGATGTTACGACGACAAACAACAAGATCCTTGATCTGTGGCCCAACACAATCGACGCCATGAAGTCAAGCAACAGAATGACCACCGACCATGGAGTCAAAGTCCAGGATACAGATCATTGGCTGCAAGTTGTGTTGGACAAGCAGCAAGGGCCTTCACTGCTTGAGGACCAGATCGCGCGGGAGAAGATCATGAGATGTTGGTTGACTGGTGGTTCACGAGAGATCGGCAAGGACACTGACAGACTACAGTTGACCATGAGAGGATACCAGAGCGTGTCGTGCACGCTCGTGGAACTGGCGCTCACGGCTACTTTACGCTGCACACGGCTATCCCCGAGTTGTCTTCAGCCGGGATCCTCATTGACACTACCCGTACAACTCCAATCTTTGTACGTTTTTCGACTGTCCTCGGCTCCAGGGGATCCGCCGATACCGTCAGAGATGTACGAGGCTTCGCCATGAAGTTCTACACCGACGAGGGCAACTGGGATATCGTTGGAAACAACATTCCCGTTTTCTTCATCCAGGACGCTATCAAGTTCCCCGACATTATCCACGCTGGTGAGTTGTGCACGATTTCTTGAGATCGGCCTTGTGCTCACCAACCCACAGCAAAGCCGGAGCCCCACAATGAGATACCCCAGGCTCAGTCTGCCCACGACAATTTCTGGGACTTCCAGTACCTCCACCCCGAAAGCACTCACATGTTCATGTGGACTATGAGTGACCGAGCAATCCCTCGCTCTTACCGCATGATGCAAGGCTTCGGAGTTAACAGTCAGTCAATAACACTGCTCCCTTGAGTTTTGCTATGCTAATGTATCCCGCAGCTTTCACTCTGATCAACGACAAGAGTGAGAGGCACTTTGTCAAGTTTGTCTACACCCCGGAGCTCGGCGTCCACTCCCTCGTTTGGGACGAGGCTTTGAAGCTGGCTGGTCAAGACCCCGATTACCACCGTAGGGACCTGATCGAAGCCATCGCGAATCGATGCTACCCTAAGTGGAAGTTCGGGGTCCAGGTCATCAAGGAAGAGGACCAGCACAAATTCGACTTCGATATCCTCGACGCCACAAAAATCTGGCCCGAGGATCTCATCCCTGTCCGTAACATCGGTGAATTCGTCCTCAATCGCAACGTCGATGAGTTCTTCCCCGAAACCGAGCAGGTGGCCTTCTGTACTTCCCATGTCATCCCCGGAATCGGCTTCTCCGATGATCCTCTCCTTCAAGGCCGTAATTTCTCCTACTTTGATACCCAGATCTCGCGTCTTGGTGTCAATTTCGCCCAACTTCCCATTAACAAGCCAGTTTGCCCGTTCATGAACTTCAACCGAGACGGCGCCCAGAACCACCACATTCACAAGGGTACCGTCAACTATTGGCCCAACCGCTTCGACGCCACGCCTCATGCCAGACAAACCGGTGAATCTGGCGCTTACCACGAGTTCCGCGAAAACATCTCGGGCATGAAGGAGCGTATGCACGCGCCCAAGTTCAAGGAGCACTACAACCAAGCACAACTCTTCTACAACTCACTGTCTCCTCATGAGAAGATCCACCTGCAGGGCGCCTTCGCCTTCGAGCTCTCCCATTGCGAGGACCCCATTGTCTATAAGCGCATGACGGAGCGCCTCACGGATGTTGACCTTTCACTCGCCCAATCTGTCGCCAAAATGGTCGGTGGCGAGGTCCCCGAAACCGCCAAACGTCAAAACCATGGCAAGACCGCCCCACGCCTCTCGCAGACCGAGTTCTTTGGTGAAAACCCCACCATTGTCTCTCGTCGCATCGCAATGCTTATCGCCGACGGCTTCGATCTCGCTACTTTCACGGCCGTACGTGCCGCTTTCAAGTCCCTGGGAGCAATCACTTTCGCCATTGCCCCGAGACGTCACCTTATCAGCCCCGGTTTCGGTCCCGCGGTCATGGCAGATAACCATCTCGAAAGTATGCGCTCGACACTGTTTGACGCCGTCTTCATCTGCCCGGGCGCCCAGAGTATTCTTACGCTTCGTGAGAACGGCCGTGCAGTGCAATGGGCGCGTGAGGCTTTCGGCCACTTGAAGGCTATTGGTGCCCTTGGTGACGGAGTGTCCTTCCTCCAGGAAGCTGTGCTCCTCCCCGGTGTGGATTTGGCGATTGATCAGGCTTCGGGCAAGATTGTGACTAGCTATGGCGTGGTCACCGGATGGAACACGGACGCTGGTGTGCTCAAGAGTCTCTCCATTGAGCCAAGTGAGACGGCGTTCTCGAGCGCGTTTGCGTATGCCATCAGCCAGCACCGCTGCTATGAGCGCGAGATGGATGGGTTGGTCAAGAAGATTGCGTTTTAACAGTTAGGGGAATAGGGTGAGTTTCTTTTCTTGTAATATAGGATTGGTACGTTACGATGTTACGGAACAACAAATGACCGGACGTTTTTCGTCCATGTATTCGGCGATTTGTGCATATTATACTGACACTTGTGGACTTACTTGGGGACGAGTCATGAGATGTCATCTGTCTCATCTTCCACCGCCATCTGGAAAATCCTCAATCAGTAGCCACATAGCCAGCCACGCCGCACTTCTCCCCGGACCCAGTATTGCTCACGCATATCCGCCCAAGCAAGCCCCGTCCTTTTGGCGCAGTTATCCATCTCTGCCGAAACTATTCTGCCTAAAATCCCCATGCCAGATATATCGAAACGGCAAACCTCTATAATGCCATCGGTTTTGAATCTATAGCTATCGTGTCACCGTTCCCCCCTCCCCCCGCCTTCTAGAAAGACCTCGAGGCCGCCCAAAGGATACCATGCGAAGGGCGGTTGTTCAGGCAGCTTTACCAGAGGTTCCGGACAATGCTCCGCAGCGCTGTCAGCAGTGTAACAGTGTTGGTCACAATTGCCGGACATGTACAGAGACACCCACTTTGCTGCTGGTGGGTCGCAGCCACAAAACGGGAAACAAAATGCGTTGTTCTATTAATTTTCGGGTATTGTTTTTTTCTAACGACCCGGCGACTGGTGTCCATTATTTAGCTGGTAGCCAGCCGCCCGATGGCATTGTAGTGGGGAAAAGGGAACCGATGGCATTACGTCCGGGGCCGATTGGGGACCACAGTTGGGACGGACGGGAATGTTCTCCTTTGGACTGGTGATGGAGCTCATGGGTTAAAAGAGCCGGATAAATTGTTTTTGGGCCGATGGATAAATGATGTTTTTTAACTCAGTATTTGGCTAGTGCTACATACCTGTGGTGCCGCCTGGCGATGATAGCGGGCGGGAGAGGCATCAATCGAGTGCAGGAAGTGGCCAATATAAAGCGGCTTCTTTCTCCGCTCCATCTTACGCCCTATATATTCTTCATGCAAGCCTTCTACTATCTCAATCCCAAATCGCAACAATGGTCAACGTTCCCAATGTCAAGCTCAACAACGGAGTGGATATGCCGCTGGTCGGGTTCGTGCCTTCCTCCTGAAACGTTGGATGGTGCGAGATGTCGCTGACGGGTGCAATGAAGATTCGGTCTCTGGAAGGTCCCTAAGGAGTCGGCCTCTGATGTTGTCTATGAAGCTATTAAAGCTGGATACCGTCTGTTCGATGGCGCTTTCGGTATGTCATCTCTCCTCCTCCTCCTCCTCCTCGACGCCGCTTCCCCCCTGACATGATACTCCCCTCAGACTACGGTAACGAGAAAGAGTGCGGCCAAGGTGTCGCGCGCGCCATCGCTGACGGCCTCGTAACCCGCTCCGACCTCTTCATCTCGTCCAAGCTGTGGAACACCTTCCACGAGTACGACCGCGTCGAGCCCATCGTCCGAAAACAGCTCGATTGGTGGGGTCTCGAGTACTTTGACCTGTTCCACATTCACTTCCCTGTGGCGATCAAGTATGTCGACCCGGCGGTGTCCTACCCTAGCGGTTGGCAAGATCTCGACGGAAATGTCAAGCCAATCCGCGTGCCGATCCAGAAGACCTGGGAGGCCCTCGAGAACCTGTACGACCAAGGACTGTTCAGGAGCATCGGCGTGAGCAACTTCCAGGGCGGACTGTTGCTGGATGTCCTGCGGTACGCGCGCATTCCGCCAGCGGTGCTGCAGGTCGAACTGCACCCCTACCTCGTTCAACAGTCGCTGGTCGAACTGGCAAAGGAGAACGGTATCGCCCTCACCGCGTACTCGTCCTTCGGCCCGCAGTCGTTCCTCGAGCTCGCGTTCAAGAACGCCGAAGACACACCAACGCTCTTCGGCCACCCTGTCATCAAGAAGATCGTTGATGCACATGGGAAGACCCCCGCCCAGGTGCTGCTGAGGTGGAGCACACAGCGTGGTATTGCGGTTGTTCCAAAGACTAACTCGAAGCACCGGCTGCCGGAGAACTTGGATGTTTGCAGTTTCGACATGACGGAAGATGAGTTGCAGAGCATCTCCTCGTTGGATAGGAATCTGAGGTTCAACAACCCCAGGGATTACTTGGGTACTCTGCAGATCTTTGCGTAGTTGTGGGTGGTTGTATACTAGTATAAAGCACGTTCGAATTGATGCACCGATGTCTGAGGAATCGCTTTTTTCTTTTCTCTTCGCCGTGACCCTAAACCGTCAACAGTATGAGACCAAATCCCACTTCCACCACCGTAGAGGAGCACTCCAACCGTGCACGCAGCACACCAAGTAAACTCCAATCCCACTTCGCCTTTCCATTCATTATACATACCCTATGAAAAAACAGAGGCGGGCGAACAAGAAAAAAAATAAGACCCGCAAGAAACAATGCACCCGATGAACACTTTGGCTGTACAGATCCGACCCAATTCAGTTAATATAGGTTGCCCACCTCTGCCCAGTAAAAAAAAAAAAAACAAGGAGACTCCCTCCCTCCCTCTGCCCCCTGTTTTATCGTTTATGCCGCGAATTTGCGAGTGACCTTGGCGATGACTGCGGGCGGAATTAGCTGTGAATGGCTAGCGGTGGAGAGAGAGCGAAGTGAACATACTGTGCAGAGCGACAACACTGAAAATAAATCCCAAGCTGAGCACCAGGACAATGACGGGGTCGACCTTGAGGCCGGGGGACTCGTCGGTGTAGAGCTCTTTATTCCGAACATTAGCACGCATTCCCACTTCACCCTTCCTTGGTTCCCCCCATATATACTCGGGTTACATACTAAGCATGGTGGAGCTCGAACCGCCAGCACCAGCCGCACGCGTGGAGCTGGGACGAGTGTTCGCCACCTTCTGGGCCCTGTCCTGCGCAGCGCGACGACGGATGGCGGTTTTGGGACCACCTGGAGGAGTCGGTGAGCTGGGGCGACCAGTTGCGCGGCTCTCGGAGCCAGAGACGACGCCAGCGTTGGCGGGGGAAGCGGCACGAGGTGAAGAAGACTGTTTGTGTCAGTTCGCTGCCGTGGAGGAAAGGGAGAGCACAGCTTGGAGCGGACGTACCATTGCGGATTTGTTTGGGTTAAGGAGGATTGGGAGAGATCGTTGGATTCTGCGGACAAAAGAGTGTTCTATCGCGTCGGGGAAAGGTAGGGTGGTGGTTGGTAGGTGAGGTTCTCGACTTCAGGAGTTGCATTGCTTGCTTTTCGCAGTTAATCGTGGCTCGGCAAAGCCAAAGGCCACATCAACCACAACCTTGAGCCGCAAAGAAAGTCGAGTGATAGTACAGGGATCATTATATCGACCTACAGCTGAGTTTTGTAGATGGCCAGATACAGTAGATGTGCAGATGTTGGTAAGTTCCGAGTGGGAATGACGCTCTTCTCGATGATCCTATGGTGGGGCTACATAGATATAGACGTACTAAAACCATGGAATATACACAACCTCACATGTGTTGGTGATCAAGATTTTCTTGGTACAGTGTTCCCATATTTGAAGCTCTCTATCCTCACGCATCAATTCCAAAGCTTTTGCGGCCGAAAGGATATGCGGAATGGAGAGGTTGATGATTCGTATTGCGTGGAAATATAATTGAGGAGAGCGAATGACTTAAATTGATGGGATATAGCTTAGGAGTACAAGTTGGGACGAGCGTATAATTGGATGCTGATTTATCATCGCAAATGACCACTTATTACAGTAGGTGAGTTTCATACTGAGTACCAGGCTGGCGGCACGATTTGCTCACGCTTGGTACAGCTCTCACATCGAAGACTATGGAGTGATCGACGACTTTTTGAATTTCGCAAGTGTTTAATTATCCTTGCGGATCGTCACCCACGAGTACCACTCGTGCCCACCAAACTCCCAGAGCAGTCGACAACGAAAACCAGAGATACAACACCATCGGACCGTTTAGAAAGTGCTTGGTCGTCTGGCAGCGAAGACCCTCCTGACAGCAGGGGCACGGTGGGGAAGAGGGAACTTGAGGTTCTTGGACAAGAGCTGCTTGATGTAGGGGCGGCGGATGTCCACGGTCTTTTCAACTTCGACAACCTTGAGGACCTGTTTACACGGTGTATCAGTATCGGTATAGGACTTCGGCGCGGGGCACTTACGTGGATCGACCTGAACCGGGCACGGTGGCGGGCAGCCATGTCCTGGTAGAGAGCGTCGACGGCCTGGGCACGCGACATCTCACGGTATTCCTTGTACATGTTGTGAGTACCAGAGCGCGAGTCGTAACGGATCCAGATGCCGAAGTTCTTGACCTTGGTGGGCCGCTTCTCGTGGATCTATGGGGTAGATAATATTAGGAGACAGCTCATGTCAGAAGCTTGTTCAGAATATGCGCACCTCGTTGAGCGACACGATCTCACCGGCGCTCTTCTTGACCTTGCGGAGCTTCTTCAAGAAGTACCAGAAACGGGACTTCGCGACGACGGTGTTCGGGGCGAAGAGACGCATTCTGTAGAGCTTGGGGGCAGGCTCCTCATCGGAAGGCAGCTTGCGGCCGATGACCTGGTACTCGTGGAGGCGACCTGTAGACAATCCTAATCAGCTGCTTGCTCCCGTACGTATGGCGCGTAGCTAGCTGTCGGGTTTGATCGTGGCCTCGATGTGACGAGTTTGCGAATTCGAGATCGACAGCAGCAGCATTCGTCCACCCAGTCCACCTCTTTTCAAAGTTATCCCTTGTAGCCCAAATACCTCCGCCGTTCTGCCCCGTCCTTGCTTGCTTGCTGTTGTCGCTCCCGAATCCGTATGCAGAGCCCACAACCGCACTCGGACGCATTCGCTCAAGAATCGGAGACGCAACGTACCCATTCTGTCGGATTATTAGCGATTTATTCGTGAGCAGTGGCGAGGATAGCGGGCGCGCAGGGGGCGGTGAATCAGCTCACGTTGATTAAGTCGTCGGTGGGTCGTGGGTTGTCGTAGGGTTCGTTTGTTGCTGACGTCGTATCGGGGGTTCACGACATCCGCTGTTTGGCGTTGAATTCTTGCGTGTGGTGCGTGCGTGGATTGTAGGATGTGACGGTTTAGGGCTTGTAACCTATTCTGTGTTTACCCGGCGGGTCTGGTTACCCCAACATCTCTAATTTCTAGATAGCTAAAGGGACGAATGAGCGGTCCTAGACGAAATAGATTCTAGTATCATGGAGACAAATGAATGCAGTACATGTACTCTAGATACTTATGCATCTCCCAATTCGCGATGTTGATCCGAAACCGACAAAACTCTACCCAAGCATTCACACTGCCTTTCTGTAGGATCTCTATTTCCCGATTACTCGATCAGTTGCAAGACAGTAGCCATATCACGTGCCAACCCTCAATCTCTAATGCCGTGCAGCAGCGGGTTGTGTATTCGGTGCAGCGAGACAAACTCAACGGAAGGAGAAAAGGCCATCTGTAGAGCTCTAGTGTCTCCTTGCTTGATCAAGTTCCTGTGGTGTTGGGCGGAGGGGGGTTCGCTAGATTCGCAATATGTGTGATCGCGGACACGGGGCCTTCTGAAACGGACTCGAATGTAGCTATCGTAATTATGTTTTCTTTCTTCCGAGTCTATACATACATAGCATTCTCATCTATCCACAGCGCACCAACCACACGCACCTGAACACGAAACCATGTGTTCCGAGCTAGTAGCGCCATCGTCAGTTGAGTTACCACTTGACATCACCTCCTCCTTCAAGAATTTCCCACTCAATCTCATCCTCTGGGCCCTTACACTCACGCATCTGGACAGTTGCTGTCCTTGTGTAATTTTCTCCCAATTTATTTGGTTGCTGGGAAGGTTGTTTTCTCAAACGGCTTAACTATAAGCAGTAATCTTGGCCCACCTTTTCACTTGACTGCCGTCCTCGCTATCTCCCGCAACCAAGTATGTCGCTCTTCTAGTAAGCCCCTCCCCCCACATCTTCACCACGTATGCTAATCCGATACAGCTCCACTTTTCGCGGCTACCTTGTCTCGCAAGATGGACGTTCCATCGGCGCCCTCTTCGACCCGACCCGCAGTGACCTTTCGTCATTCGCATACTCGTCGACCCCCACTGCTATCCGCAGCACTGTTTCTAAGGAACTCGGTGGGATCTCGTCGTTCCGCAATGGAATCACCGACAAGGGGCAGAAGGCGTGGGTAGACACGACGGTCGCGTTCTGGGAGGCCTTGTACGAGCTTGAACGTGGAGATACCGGACGCCAAGTCGGCGACGAAGGTGATTTGGGCTACTGGGGTCGCGCGTACAATAAGCAGTGTAACGTCACGACGTAGGTTTCTTTTCTGGATGGAGTAGGGAAGAGGTGCTAATGCTGGTCGGCGAAATAGCGCCATATCGAGAGGTTTCGCCAATGGCGGATGGCCGAACTGGCTGCTGCCCGTCCTTTACGTATCGTGTCGGTGTCTCCGGAATTTTGCGATCCTGGCGGATGAGGAGGACAAGAAAGACGGAAGGAAGGCCGAGAAGCTGGAGGATGCTGCCCGACACCTCAACAAGATGTTCACGCTGTGTTTGAGTGATCGGGCTGCTCTGGAGGAGAGCAGAAAGTGGGGAACCTATTACATTGTCAACCTGCTGTTCAAGACTTACTTTAAGGTAAGCATGGATGCCTCAATTGCTTTTTGCAAACTAACAGAGACAGCTTAACGCAATAACATTGTGCAAGAACGTGATGCGCGCTCTCAACGCCACAACAACAGACATGCCGTCACTCGGTACCTTTCCCAAGTCACATGTTGTAACCTTTAAATACTATGTTGGCGTCATCAACTTCCTCGAAGAAGACTACGTCGCTGCTGAAGAGAACCTCTTCGAGGCGCTACAGCTTTGTCAGACGGGATCCTACAAGAACCAAGAACTAATCCTGACTTACCTCATTCCCGCTCATCTGATGACCACTCACCAGCTGCCTACGGCTACCCTCTTCAAAAACTATCCCCGCCTCCGGAGCCTCTTTCAGCCTATCTGCATCACCATCAAGACCGGCAACCTGCAAGCCTTCGACCGGGCGCTTGAGGCGCACGAAGACGACTACGTCCGCCGGCGGATCTACCTCACTCTCGAGCGTGGTCGCGATATCGCGCTGCGAAACCTCTTCCGCAGGGTGTTCATAATCGGTGGTAAGCGGACCAGAATTCCAGTTGAAGAGTTTCGTCGCGCGATGGGATTTTCTACTGCGGGTAAGGATGGCGGAACTAGGAAGGAGGTCGAGCCGGAGGAGGTTGAGTGTCTCCTGGCTGGCATGGTCTACAAAGGTCTCATGAAGGGATATATCTCTCGTGAAAAGGGCATGGTCGTCCTCAGTAACAAGGAGGCCTTTCCCGGAACGGGCGTGTAGATGGATGGAAATTTTCCTGTAGCCATCTGCGTCACCTGTGTTGATGAGAACTGGTGGCCTGCACTGTACTCTAGATGATGAATGGGAATATCAATGAACGTGCTTCTTTCCACGGTAGTTTTGATAATCATTACGTTCATTCCATCCACCCGGATACGGAAACACAAATGAGATTGTTCAAATCTTAGACTCTATCCAAACGAACGGACAAACTGAACCACAAATGAGACAAACAAAATAGGAAAACACATAACCCCGTAGTATCATGCAATCATGCTTCATCACTTATGCCGCTCATCCGCCCTAGTAATCGCAAGTAGCAAAGAGAAAAAAAAGCAACAGATATGAAAAGAAAGAAAAATCTGCATCCAGATGTCAAATCAGTATCTCCCCCTTCGGCTCCCGTTCCACCTTAGAATATCCATCCCCAACTTCTCCTCTTCACCTTCTTCTCCTCCCGAACGCTCAACAGTGTCTCCTTGTGTCCCTTGCCCAAGCTCTTCTCCCGTGCCTTCCTTGCCTTCTGGAACCCGGCAGCAGCTTCCTTGTATCTCTTCTTCTTCGCATAGACCTTAGCGAGCGTGTGCACCGCCATGAGTGTGATCGGGTTTTCAGCGCCCAGCGTTTCCTCCGCGGCCTTCACAGCCTCGCTCGCCAGCCCCTCCGCCTCTGGAAGCCGTTTCATCTTCACGGCAGTGGCGGCAAGGTGGCACGCGCACTTTATCGTTTCTGGGTGACGACTGCCGAGCTTCTCCCTCAGACGGGCAAGCGCGGTGGTGTAGAGAGCGTTTGCTTGCTCATAGCGTTCGGAGACGCGGTGGATATTCCCCATTCCGACTGTGGCCAGTAGGGTGTACGGATCATCGGCGGGGAGACCGGAGATGACGGCATTGTAGCTGGCCGAAGCGGCGGGCATGATGGCTTTGTTCTCGTGCGCCATAGCCAAGTGGTAGGAGGCAACGAAGGTTTGTGGGTGTGATTTGCCGATGGCACTGCTAAGTGTGGTGAAGACGCGCTGGTGGAGGGAGAGGGATTGGTCGTATTTGCCAGTCTCGCCACAAAGGAGGCCGTACGTGGTGAGCGTGGCCAGGACGTCTGGGTGCGAATCGCCAAGCAGTTTCTCTTGGAGGGGAAGGAGTGTGATGATGTGTTGCAAGGCTTTTTGGAAATGGCCTTGCTTGACGAGGATGTCGGCGACGGCGGAGGTCGTCGCGAGGGTATCCGGATGCTGTGCTCCGGATCTTGCGTTGTACCCGGAGAGAACAAGTTGATACAGCGCGAGTGCCTGCGAATAGTCGCCTTGGGATTGGAGGATGTTCGCTGTGCATGACTTTGCCGCTAGCGTGGAAATCCCATCCTTCCCCTGCTTCTCCTCGAGTCCGCCTTCCGCAAGTCGGCTCCAGTCCAACGCTTCAGCATACTGCCCACGGAGACACAGGACCTTTCCAACATTCGTCGCCGTCTCCAATTCGCGAGCATCTACACCTAGCGCTCTGAATCCCGCATATGCCTTTCGATACTCCTTTTCGGCATCTGCGTACTGTCCCAAACGTAGGTATATATTCCCCATCTTCGAGATAGTCCCGAACGTCCATGGATGCTCGGTGGATCCAAAAAGCTTTGTTAGACCATCCAGCACCTTTTCATGGCAGCCCAATGCTTCCCTGTACCGTCCCAGTCGTGTATACAGCTCCGCCATCCCGTCCAGCGTCTCGAGTGTGGAGTGGTGGTGCTCGCCTAGCGACGTCATCTTCCTATCCAGCAGCAACCGGTACACCTCTAGCGACTCGGAGTGTCGCCCCTGCTTCTCGAGGACACTAGCAATATATCCCAGTGTCTCTAGCGTCGATGAGTGGCTGGGTCCGATAGTCACATTCTTTTCCCTCTCGTCTTGAACTTTCTGCAGCAGCTCCAGAGCCGCTACATAGTTCCCCTGATTGAGATACACCAGCGCCAGGCGCTGCTGCGTCTCGAGCGTGATGGGGTGTCCCTTCGCCCGTTTCTCCTGTGCAGCCAGCACCCGCCTATATTCCACCACCGCCATGTCGAACTGTCCACGGTCGGTGTGCAGAATCGCAATATGCTGGGCGATGGAGACGGTAAGGACATTATTCGCACCCACTGCGCGCTCCATTCCCTCCAGCGCCTGCTTATACCACGCCAACGCCTCATCGAGCTTGCCCTGCGACTGCAGATTTTGAGCGTATGCATCCATGATTTTGAAGTCCTGCATGACACAATCATTCTCCTCCTTCCACTTCAGTGCCCTCTGATACAGCGCTGCGGACCTTTGCGGGTTGTCTAGACGTTCATAGACTCTCGCTAGACTGTACGCCACCTTCCGCGTCCTCTGATCTAGGAATTCGCCGTAGCCGTTGCATTGGATCTCAAAAATCTGTGTGGCGAGTTCAATATGTGGTAGAACCAAGTGCTCGTAAGTGCATTCCGCTGAAGAAGTCAAGCCTTCCTCGAAGTTGAAGCTTGAGGATACCATGTATGTGACAAGCTTCTTGGCCTCGGCCATGGCGTAGGCATCCCTTTCAAGACGCCGACGCACCCAGATATGGAACAACGGTTGGATTGAGAAACTGGAGTCATCGGGTTTGCTGGTGGCGAAGGAGAACGCGAGCAAGCTGCCCACTGCCTCTAATATCGTCTGGTCATCTATGGTAATTGTTAGACCTTGCCTCATCATAATAGGAATCCTTCTATACCTTTCATCCAGCTAATGTCTTCCTTCCCTCCCTTGAGCAGCTTGAATGGAATATCCTCATAAGAGATCAACGAACATAACTCTAGCAGATGTTTCGCCTTAATATCAAGTTTACTCCAAGCGACCCCCCAGATAGTGCTAAGCTTATGCTTGTCGCCAGTCTCATCAGAAGAGCAGTCGAGTTCCGTCTTCAGCAACTTGTGATACTTCTGCAGGGAAGTTTTTGTGACTGCGATGTATGCCCCGACTTGTTCCAGCGCGAGCGGGAGTTGTCCAATCAACTTGACGATGTTGCCGGCCCATGACATATCTTCACTCCGGTCAGCAACAGCAGGGTAAGAAAAACATAACAGGGGGACAAACCGTTTCGAGACACCGTCCCGGGATCTTTGCCAGAGCTTCTGATCAACAGATCCACGCTTTGGGCTTCACCGATGCTGTCGGTGACCGTAACCAAGTGCGATCCGGGGGAGGCATATGGCTTGTTCGTGGACAGGAGTATATGGCCAACCTCCGACACTGGGAGCACAATCTCCAGCTCAAACGAATCTGGATCGTAATTGTCGATCATGAGCAGCCATCGGTTATTGGACTCGTGCGACAGCCAGTTCCGTAGGAGCTGCACGCTGGAAATGCGATTAGCAGCCTCCATCAATGCAGCGCGAGTCATGATTGGTGGCTCAAAAATCTTCAGCGAGTGGGCGATAAGTTGATCACGGTCTGGCGCTGTTTTCCATATCTTGTCGTACTGCCCGATGATACCCATAACAGCGTCGTACGCGCTCGCCTGCAATTGCGAAGTGGTACCGGCGTTTAGCCAGAAGACGGAGGAGTACTTCTGTTGGTGCGTGTGGTATCTGTACATGTATTCTAACAAAATCTGGGTCTTCCCTACGCCTGCAGACCCAACCAAACTGATCGAATTGCGGGTGAGGGGGCCCGAGTTGTCGTCCGTGAGGCTGTTGGGCCAGAGTCGTTTCCGAATCACCTCCAGCATTTCTTCCCGGCCACAGAAGTTGACATTCCGTGTGAATGGAGGCTTGGCTGGTAGGGCGTATTTCTCGTCTGTATTGCATCAGCAAGGGACGCACCCCCAGCACTTGGTTTGGGCCGGAACCTACCAGGCTTTGCTATGTCTTGTGGGAGTGTGCAGAATCTCTTGATGCAGGAAACAATGCACTGAAGACCTGGGTCCGTTGGCTTCTCGAACCGGCACATCTCAATGTGGGTGGTATTCAAGGCATGGGTTCGTTCTCCTCTTCCCATGGTGGCAGCAGCCTCCTCGACGACCTGAATGCCAAAAATATAAGATTCAAACCCTCCAATCCAATGGAATCTATTGTATCTCACCTGCGATGATGAAGCTTCGTAGAAGCACTCAACCTCAATATGGAATTTATCCATCATGTGCGGAAAAGTATTGAGCTGATCCCAGAGACCGGAACGCCCGCTCGGCAGCGATATTGAGCCGCGTTGCTCTGCCGAGAAGTGCCTAACAATCCTCGAGATTTTGGCCTGTAGAGACGCTTTACTGCCTCTGTGGGGAGTTCCTAGGAAGACAATGCCACGAGTGCAGTTCGCTAAGAAACGCTGGGCATTCTTGGAGGTGCCTGAAGCGATGATGGCCTGTCGAGTCAGCAATTTCGATTCCATTTGATCTGAAAAGAAAGGACACGTCCCAGAAGGATTTACATACATTCTTGCATATCAATCCACCCAATCCATGACAGATGAACACCACCGGCCTTCCCTTAATCTAGACAGCCCGTCAGTCGGTCATTTCATATCCCACATATTCGGCCAAAATACCTTGCTCTTCTTCCTCTCCTCCGCAATCGCCACCAGTAGTTCAGTTCCCTGCTGCGGGAGAGCACCCAGCGACCGTTTCGTAGGATATCCGTACATGATGACTCTTGCATTCGGAACCTCCTTCGGCAACACCTCTTCGGGCCAGAAGAAGTTCTGTGTCGCCCATGTGCGCCGTACGCCGTCGCCAAAGTCGTGCACGAATATAAGACTACCAGATCGCGTTCACAGAGACAAAATTCAGTAGGACTTCCGGAGCAAATTTTTGTGGGATATGGGTTGGTACGCACTCAAATTCCGTGGAATCGCCAGGATTCCACACGACCGTAAGGCCTTCATCCTTGACTGTCACTGGAAGCACTGGAAGCAGTGCTTTTGGTTCCTACGGAGCTTCAGTAAACGTCCCGTTAAGATATGCATCATCTTCGTCTTCTACAGCGGAAACGAGCACGGACTGGTTTCCCTTGGGTTGGAGCTACTCGGGACACACAACAGATATGCGGTTTCGTCTGCTGTTTTCCTCACAGTTTGCACCGACCAAGTTGAAGGGGAAGACTCTAACCATTCTGAAAAGCGGTAGGAAGCTACAACGACGGTGATGGTGGCGTGCAGCAAGATGCAGCAGAATTCTGCAAGGTAGTGCCTAGTTGGAACGTGATCCCGCAGTTCCCAGAAACCCCCCAGCCGACAAGCAAGCAGGCGAACGAGTGTGAATGTGAGGTGGAAGAGGTATTCCGACAGTTATCCGATGTACCGATGGGAAACGGCCCCGAAAAGCACTTGAAAAGAATGTAACAAAGTTGGCGAACACGGAGAATAGGTGGTGGATAGATCGTGTAAAGCGCGCAGGGGAGAGAAACTGTATTGTGTATTGTGTTGTCGGAAGAAAAGCGGGCTATCGATGGTATCGAATCAAGCTATCGTCGGAGGCATTCTTCCGGTGGCGAATGCGCGGGCGGGGTTCTGCGAGATCGTGGGGTGGGAAGTGTGTCGTAAAGATGGTTGTTGGGTGATGAGGTAGGTGTCGAATGGATGCTGTGATTTATGGATGGGATTAGTTCAGGTTGGTTGGGGGAAGCTGTAAGTTTGTTTTTAGTGGCTGCTGTGTTCCCTAACCAACAAACTGCAACTGCAACCGTGACAACCACGAGCACGCGGACGAAACAACCAGGGTCCAAACACGGTCGCTAGTCTAGTGCGTCCGCCGATTTATGTGATTTGTTAAAACCTTGTGATGCATCCTGCGATGAGGAGTGCCTTGAAACTGGCCGTATGCGGGGTTCAGGAGCGGGCAGGAGCGGGCAGGACGAGTAGAATCTACCACGTCAGAATGGATTTTCTTCTTGAGAAAACTACCGAACTCATGAAGATTTTGTTGTGTATTTTTTTCCTTTATTTCTTGAGTTTCTCGAAGAATCGCGATCGCCCAGAACCCGGACGCGATGACGAAAAGGATGAGCCACTCTGGTTGAGTCACACGGGATCGCGAGGCCGGATGGCGCCACAGATATCCATGTGAACACAAATGTGCACATAGATATCTATCGACACGAGGCATACATAAGGCATTCAGACGCGTCATCGCTCGATTGCCACGAACGAACCGTGTCTTTTGTCGTGGACCGTGGGACTCCACAGTCACCTTTGCAGCCGAAGTTGTTATCTCTCCGAACCCAATCCCATCACCACCGCGATTGATCTGTTCGATAACACTGCCAGTCTCAGCGGAACATCCTCAACTCTTGCAGCCACGGGTTTTCTCCTATGTATCTAGCCTCCGCATCCGCCCGCGCATGAGTCCGACCATTGGTTGAGTCACTAGCCCCTGACGAACTCCCCTGCTGCATCCCAAATCTGGGCGTGGTTTGATGCGGCTGCTCAGCCGGCGCGTAAAAGAGGGTGGATGTTCGTAAACGGCCTCTGTCTCGCGACGGAAACATCCGCACAACGGTTTCCCACTGTTTTTAACGCCGCAAACGTCCTAGGAAATAACTTTCGGACCAGGTTATTCCCGGCGAAACAAATGAGACACTACTGGGCCCGGCATATCAGCCGCTCTTCTCAAGAGTCGATATGTAGAGAAGTATGTACCGTATCAATTAATGTAAGATCCCCTCGCCATAATCTACCTAGGTCGCATGCGAGTAATGATTAAAAAAAAAAACTCATGTAAGATGCATCCGTTGCTAAAAAAGTCAAACCTACCCTACTCTTGCCTCCAGTATGTAAGTAGAGTACCGTATTATCTCTCGTAAGAGGTCCCCCTATAAATACCACTGATATAGGTACTAGCGCCAGCTAGCGCGCTTAAGGTTAGCGCGCCGAGCCATTTTCCAACGTCAAGTGATGAGCCCAGGAGGTATATCAGCCCTGCCGAATAGGGGAGACAGCTGGCAGTATTCCCAACTGCACGTTAACCCCACACCAGTGAATATGAGGCCTCTCATTGTCGACGACCAATCTCTGGCTGTCCACAGACGGTAGAAATCCTCACGGCAATCCTTTCGCAAGCAACCTTACCGTCGGTTCGCCTCGAACCCTTCGCACTCGTTAACCAGTTAAGTTCAAACAATGGCCTGGCCCCCGCAAAGAGCCAAATTCCTTGGTCCCACGATTGGCTCCACCAGCGGCTACTTTTTCCAGAGCCAAGCGACCAGAACAGTTGAGTTGAAGATCTGAGTACTGTGCTGGGCAGAGCACCGGCGGATGGATGACGGGCAAGGTGGGAAACGGAAACCTACACGGGAGGAAGTACGAGTACGGTCCGGTTATAGATGGCGACTCACTCTCGGCCCATCCTCAACAGTAGCACCGCACCCTCAGCCGCGCACACCAGCGAATCTTTCTCGGCATTTCTCTCTACAGCTACACATAGAGCTAGTGATTCACTTCCAGCGTCGATCTCGGCACGTTAAGTTCCGAAGGTACCAAGAGGCAGAGGTGGAAAAGGGCGTAGAAAAGGAGCAGCAGCGGCCGTACCCACGAGCAGTAGGAACTCAGAGAAGTACTAGGCTAATAGGGAAACCTTAGCGCAGTCATGGTATTTCTTTCCCGCAAATTACCGACACTGAGGGTGATGGGGAGGATGAGGATGGTGTTGAGTACGACTTTCGTTGGCACACAGATGAGATTTAGTTAGAATTGTAGATACTGTAGCGGATTCTATGGACGGAGCCCGATCAGCCTGAGCTATCACGAAGATTTCCGAAAATTCTCTCCCTTGGCACAGCCGCGATTTGATATTGCACTAGTACATAAACGCGCTAGTACCTATAGTAGTGGCATTTATTGGGGGGACCTCTTACGAGAGATAATACGGTACATATGTAACCTGTGGTGTGGCGCAGCAACGCAACCACAACCTCCCTACTTAAACTTCACTGTATCTATATGGGCACATGATGTTTAAACCCATACAAGTAATAGTGAATGGTGAATTAAATTCTTCTGAGCAAATCGCTAAATATGGGCATCGGCACGACCTCATAACAGGTACTGGAATTATGACCCACATTGCCACACTGTGTGCAGCTTATGGAGCATTGTCTGGCGCATCACCAAGCCTACCAACCGCCTAATTCCTTCTCTCTAATTGTCCCGGTCAGTGTTGCGCATCTCCTGTTCGCATCCTCTTCTCCTTCGGCCTTCCTCAGGTACTGCAGAATAGATGGATAGGTAGCCGTAGTATTTGAAAAAGGAGTCAAAGCATCGCCCTTTTGCATTGTTGGTATCGGGGTCGACGCTGTGTGTCGACCAATGGTTTGAGTGAAGTTGTAGAAGTTGTGGCGCGCTTCGTTGCCGCGCCACAGCAAAGTTACCAGCGGCAAAAGTAGTGTAGACTGAGTGGCCAGAAAGTAGGGCACCTTAGACCCACGCCGCAGAGGCTCGCCTCTCTGGACAGGTGGCAGAAAGAAGTGGGAGGAAGCGAAAGGCTGGGCTTATTCACGTATAACCAACCCGAGCTACAACGTGAAATGCCGTCAGTGGCGGAAAAACCGACCTGACCCAGCACCGGCTGAGGCAAGAAAGGGTATAGCATCTCGCTACTACCAACTGGAGACCGGACACGCCCTCACAGGGATGTACTTGAAGTGGATCGGAAGTAGAGAGGACGATACATGCTGGTGGTGCCACAGATCTGGTATCACCCAAACACGTGAACCTCTTCAAGACATGTACTGCATGACGACAGCAGCAGAAAGTGCTCTGGAAAGAGGTCCGACTGCAGACTGGACGTGGACGGGATCGTTGTCGGATCGCTGATCTGTTTGCGGACGAGCGCTGCACGGAGGCGATACTTGCGTTTCTGGAAACGACCGATGTGGGACGGCGGGCTAGAGAAGAGGATGAGGAGGATGGGAGTGAGAGCTCTCTGGAGGAGGGCGGTGATGTCGTGGATATGGGCGACGAGGAGGAGTCGGTGGAGGTGGAGGTGGAGGGTGTTGGTGGTGGTGGAGTGTAGGATAGCCTGTTAGCAGGCCAGCAGGGCCATAGGGAGAGCCGCACAGCTCGACTCGCGGACGGATATGGGTTGGTGTTGTTGTTGGCGTTCGCCGTAGTCTGTAAAGGCTCATAGACGCGAAATAAAATTGATGCCCTCCCCCCCCCCCACGCCGCAGAAAATATATGTAATAAAAAGTTGCCAAGATGGTGCTTACTAGTGCAGCGGGCGCGAGGAACCATCTAAGCAGATGGCGTGGACGACGTTGCCAGGCACAATGCATAGACTGCCGAACGCGAGAACAGTTAGGTGGAAGCCTCAGTAGCACCCTAGAATTATGCGCATGTACCTTTAACATAATATCGTCACCTGGGAGATTGGCATTTTGTAAATACAGACCCATCTGCACGGGTTTGTTTACTCATGCCGGAAAGGAGGCGCTCCGCATTCGGTCGGCTTGCCCTTGGCAGGATTTAGGGGCCGAACAAGGTGTATAGACAGTATGCAGGACAAGTAGTGGAAGTGGTGGCAGAATACATATCCGCTATGAAATGAGAGGAAGCGAGTACTCCAATGGCAGTTAGTGACCAGAGAGGCCTCTGTCCGGACGCGCCGTGGTCGGCTGGTTGGGGCTGGGGGTTGAGCCGCCACAATGACCGCCGCATAATAGCGAAGGCTTGCATTCATGCTTCTAATTTCCTGTACCCACAGCGGTGCGGACAAATCGCAGCAGTAGAACAGTGTTATCAGACTCAACGACAGGGGTAATACGCCAATAGAAACGTGAACCACAAGTCTTTGAGTATAGCAAGTGACCGCATAGACCGATGATAGATGATAGATGTTGCCCAAGAGGGAGAAAAGGAGGAGGAAGGAGAAGTGGGTTCCTGCTGACGGTGATACGAGGGCACCGGATAGTCTCCCATACCTATTCCACTCGCCCCGCGACTAAAATTATGCTTTGCGAGAGACGTCCGGTTGGTGCCACCACATATGGGTAACGAACCGCAGAAGAATGTCCAGGAAACGTCCGGTGATCATTCCCCTACACGCATAGTCACTCGGTCAAAGTTTGGCATACCGGTATGTTTGGGTGTCCTTTATTGTGTAAAGTGAAGTGAGTGCTTTTGTTGGTGTTTAGTGCTAGGGAGGCTAGGGTGCTGCTCTAGACTGATTCTGAAAGGATTCAGGGCGGACAAGATATGTGAGTCATATGATGTATGTACAGATTAGGTTAAATGCAATGAATTGAAAAAAAAATCACCCCCTACATAAAGCGGCTATATGCGAAATAAATTGATGGCCTCTCTCCCCCATCGCGTAGAGGAGGGAGGCAGAATCCGCGATGATATCATAGCCGCCATCAGAACTGGACACCACACCAGTCGTCAAGTGGATTTCCAGAGCAGACGCCATAAGCGCGCAACGCATGGAGACGTCCAGCAATCATCCGTACACTAGTCGAGAGCGACTAGAGCGCCGCCCTCCCGACGGCAATTTCTTCCCAGACACGTAAGTATACCAAACGAGCTCTCGGGAACACACGCTCTTCTGGGAGCTCAAGCTATCCTTCACGCCTATCACTACCTACTTAGAATACCCGCCTCCACCCGTAGGAAAGCAGTTGGCGCAGCTGAGCTCGGATGCAAGCATCATTTCAAAAATTCGGCACCCTTGCAGATATTTAACTAAAAGAAATGTATGCAAGCCCTCGCACCCACCCTAGGCGGCCAATGAGCGGGCCGTTGTGGCCCGCAGTGGGGTACTGGCAGAGTTTGAGGAGATCGGGGATACCTGTGTTGTTGTGGACGAGCACATACGTGCGCATCAACAGAGACGAGAATTCATTCGCTAGCAGAGACAACTGCAAAATAGCTGGGTGACTGGGTTTCTTTCGTTTGCGAGGAGAGGATGGACAGATAATTTATCATGGAGGCAGAGCATTCGAATTCCTAGACAAACGTTTATGTACCAAAGTGAAGCTGTCGAAAAAAAACTACCCCCGCACATCTTCATGCTGCCATGCTGGTTTCCTTGGATCGGGTATCGCTTGCCGAAAGCTTCAGCCAAAACAGGAGGAAGATCTCTCCAGCGGCACAGCTTCAGCCCCAGTTCTTGCATGCTCTCTGCTCCTCTATCTATGTGCTTGTTGACAGGTGATAGATACCTATTTATCTACCCCATTATCCATATCCCTGTCCCTGTCCGGCTACCGGGCAAGGAAACCTTCGCATTTCTCCATCCCCAAGCTAGCTAGACGAAGGGAGAAAAAAAGGAATCTTTGATGCGATGAGAACTTGGCGTGGTTGGGGAGTTATCAACCGGTTTGTGTGTGGACGCCGTGTCAGTGACTCAAACTATGAAAGCTTAAGAGATTGATGCGTACTTAACGACGCTGTTGCCCTGCCCCTCCTCTCACGATTGCCCATGAATTCCCCGAACATCCAGTTGAAGATGTTGGCTGATAGCGGCCGTCCGGGAATCGGCGATGGTTTGTGGTCCCATTCGTACGTTTTGGTTGCGGAAGGGCTGACATGGATGCGAATGTGGCAGTCGTCTTCACCGCCTTCAAGCCCATCGCCAAAATGGCTGCCATTGCGTTAGGCGGCGCGGTATTATGTCGAAAAGGTTTTTCTCACCGCCACTATCCCTCTTCGCCTTCCGCGCGGGTGATAATGTGTCTCCCGGCATGTGTCTGCAGGAATACTGTCAATGGAGGCTACGCGAGCCAATGCTGGAATCTTAATCAATCTCCTCCTGCCGATGCTGATCTTCTCCGCTGTCACCACGTCCTTGGATGCCTCGAACATTAAATCCGTAGTGGCCCTGGTGGTGACAGGCGTGCTGTACATGATTATGGGACTGGCATTCGGGTGCATCGTGCGATGGCTTACGCCCGTGCCGAAGACATGGAAGTGGGGGGTGTTGATCACTGGTATGCTCAAACTTCGCAATGGCGCCGGCGGCGGAGGTGGTGGTAGGAGGCGGGCTAATGGGAGTCTACTGCAGGCGCTTGCAGCAATGTCGGTGATTTGCCGATTGCATTTGTGTTGACCATCGCGAAGAGTGCGCCGTTCAGTGGCGAGCAGGATGTAGGTATTCAATGGTTTGGTATGTGGATAGGTTTCAGGTTTCTAATGACGGGGGGGCCCAGAGTACAAGAGGAGTTGCCTATGCGTCCATATTTATGGTGGTGCAGGCATTAGTAATGTAGGTTCGCCTTCGCACGCTCATTCTTTCCGATGTATGTACTGACCCATTATGTAGGTTCAGCCTAGGAGGTGGGTGCGCATCTCAGTGGGCTATCAAAGTGGGAGCTGAGGGGAGCTTCATCTAGGTGCCCAATTGGTCAAGCGTGACTTCCGTCCCTTGGAGGAATCAACAGACCCGGAAAAGGCCGCGGTTGCCTCGAAACTCAAGTCTACCGTTTCAGCAATCGCCAATCGAACCAGGAAGACGGTCGGGCTTGTGTCCCGACGTGCCGGTGGACGCAGACAGCAGCCAGCATCGCCGGCAGCGATTCTCACTTGTGCTGCGGGCGGTACTGCGAGGGTGGGGACTGGCCACTCGTCCGGGGACGGGTATAAGACCGCCACAAACACCCCGGCCGATGGAAATTCTATCATCGAAGCGGATTGTGATATCATCTCTCCCGCTGCCATTATTGCGCACTCGATCGACTCACGCTCCAATTCCTCAGCCAAGGAAGCCTCTGCCGTAGCCCGGCCCACCTGGATCAAGTGTGTATGGACCGGTTACATAGCGCCGGTCTTTGCTCCGCCCTCACTCTCGTTAATAATAGGCCTGATCGTGGCGAATATCCCGGCGCTGAAGGCTCTGTTCGTACATACGGATAAGTTTGACATGCCCTCGGCACCTGACGATAAGCCGCCGCTGGATTTTATCATGGAGATTTGCACGTTCGGCGGGTCTGCCGTACCCGTGATAGGAATGCTTCTCCTGGGAGCGAATCTGTCAAGGATGTCGATCAACAACCTCCCCTCAGGGTTCTGGAAATCGACGGTTCTGATGGCAGTTTTGAAGTTGGTAATTAGTATGCTCTGCCACTACCCTTCAGAGTCGCAGCCTTTTGCTGATCGGCAACGATAGGTCCGATTGTGGGATTGATATGGACAAAGATGGTCATGAACCGAACGGGTTTGATAGATCCCGCCGAGAAGATGCTGCAGTTCATTCTGATTCTCTGTGCCGGTGGTACATATTACACATCCCCATTCCTCATCTCTTTCGTTGTTAACTTGTAATCCTACTAGTACCGACGGCCACCCTTCAGGTGTATCTCACCAACATTTATGCAACAGAAGGAAGCATCGAGACTTCGGCATTGTCTGCGTAAGCCTCTCCTCCCCCGGCATCCTTGCCTTGGTGCAGAGCTAACGGTTATTCCTTGGGACCAGAATGTTGCTGACTCAATACAGTACCAGCAAGTACTCCCTCTGACCTCTTTTGCCGCCGTTACGGAGTGCTCCAAAACTAACCATCCAATTAAATAGTGCTCCTCACGCTGACAATTCTCGTATCGTACACTCTGAGCAACGCCCTCTAGCTCTGCCCACATTTTGCTGCACATATTGTCTTTTTTCAATAGCCAAAGTTGAAGAATTTCTCTTACCTACATATCTTCTTCGTGCTGGACCTGAAAACCAGCGCGAATCTCTGATGCGTGTGCTCTTCCTTGGGGTGCATAACGGCTATAACGGCTGCCACACCATGCCATGCTTCGATTCGTCAGGTTCCACTTCAATATGAACCCAATATGGACGAGTTGATCATGACGCGAGATAGATATGGAGTGATTTATTCGCAGAGAGTGTGAGGTGTATGTGTGTGCAACCCTCGCCGATCGCGCCAACCGCGGGAAGAGAAAGAGTGGGAGAGGGACTGCGGTACCCACCCAGACTACTCGCTGCGGTGGAGGTGAAGAGCGAGATCGCAGTGGAACTAGAAGCTTCTGTACGAACCCGTTTGTGCGATACCGGCTGGCAACGAGAACCCCGTTCAACATGCACCGGCTAGACACCACAGCAAAATCTCGTTTTCCGGTGCGAAGCCCGGGCCATGTTGGCGACCCGACTGATCCTTCAGAGGTCAAGGGATAACGTATTCCGCCCGCTATATACCCCACAACAGAACGGAAGCTTATTTTCACATTCGGAGTTCTTGGAGGATTCTCTGTCACAACCGTTCACTCACATAGCAACATCGACCAGCATGTGATGGCTATAGATAATATGACCCTCCCCAATGCTCTTTATTTTCCCCTTTCTTCTGCTCAGATCCGTGTGCACTAGGCCTCTGGCCTCTCGGAGTCAGGGCCCCCAGATCGATCGAATCGAAAGTTCTATTACCGGCCCCATTCTATATACCTTCGCAATCTACATGTTGTTCTCAACGGCCGGATATCGGCAGGTACTCTTTTTCCTACTGTCCCTCAATTGTGATTACGATATGTATGGGGAGGGGGAGGACGTGTAAGACAAACCGAAAGGCAGGTGGTAATAGATATACAGAGTGGGACCCCGTTGGACCCGTACGCTTTTGCTTTTTTTTGGCACTCTCCCCAACGGGCAACGGACTGGGAGGAGAAACAAGTTGTTTATAAAGCGACGGACATATCCGTGCCCCAAGTGTTAGTTCACCGCTTATTTGCTGTTTGTTGTAGGCGGCATGTATCGTGAACTTTTCTCGGGCCGGACTTCCTGAAGTGTATCTAGAGCCAGATTCTGCGAACCAGTACCAGTCTGCGGCAGCCCCACGTCCTTCGTTTTTTTTTCCCTCCTTGCCAATTGCCATTCTATATTGGTTCTGGCTGAGTTGTTTGTTTGCTGCCAGCCGCTCATTCGCTAGATTCCCAACTGTCTTCTTCTTTGCTGGCGGAGTAAGGTTGCTGCAGGCTTGACCTCTCCGCTTTTCTGTTTTGTTTTTGGCCTGTTCTGTTAGCTTCCCCCTCCTGCCTGCCTGCTTACCTGCGTCCTGCTTGCTTGCATGCAAGTCGCGATATTTTCATCCTCTTCCGACTTTCATCCTTTCTTCGTCCGTTGGTTTCTGTCCTTTTTGTGATCGGGGAACGAGAGATCGAGATAGCGGCTCACGGAAACGCTAGACTTCACACTCCTTTGAGCCTTTTACATATAGCAACCGGCAAGTGAAACAACGACCACTCTATCGCGCAAACGGTTCCTCACTCCCCTCCACACTCCAACACAACGACAACCACCGCCGCCATCATCCACTTGTTCAACAACAAAAGCAACTACAACCACGTCTACTCGGTCCGCATCCGAATTGATAAGACGTACACGCGCACGCACCGCACACTCGTTCAAAATGACGGATATAGACAGTCTTTTCAAAGTAATCCACCCACCCGCCCGCACCCACCACCGATGTATGTCGCTAGCAAACTGACACATTAACTCTTCTCCCTCGCAGAAACCGGCACTCCCCAGCTCGTCTTTCTCGGGCTCCTCCAATACTTCCAAGAAGCGCAAACTCGCTCCACAGCACGATCCAGGTGCGACTGCCTGCGTACCTCTACCTCCGCGCATTCCGTTCGGTATTGACATGTTTTCAGTCGCCGCCTACAAGTCCTCCCGGCTCGACTCGACAGGCTCGAAGTCCGCGCATGTGGCTGATGTCTCTGATGAGGACGAGGAGGAGGCAGGCCCCACTCCTCCGGAGGCGTCGTCGCTGCCATCGGACTTCTTCGACGCGCCGGGAGAGGATGAGGAGGGGGGAAGATTTTTCGGCGGTGGTGTGAACGAGAAGCAGGCGGAAATATTAGACTATGTGGATGCGCAGGAGAAGGGGGCCGGTACCGCGGAACCGGAAAAAATCAATGCTGCTTGGCTACGGAAGAAGTCATTGGGGTTTGAGAGGCTGATCAGTAAAAACGCGGAGATGCGCGGGAAGTTTGAAGACGAGCCACACAAGTGCGTGTTCTGTCGATGGCGAGGTGTTGGGCGACGAGGCTGATGCTCTCACAGGTTCATGGCGAGCGAAGAGGAACTGGACACCGAGATCAAAACGTTTTCGATATTGTCGGAGCACCCAGAACTTTTCGAGGAGTTCCGAAAACTTGGCACATTGGGATCACTGGTCCGGTTGTTGGCGCACGAGAATACGGATGTTGCCATCGACGTGGTTGAGGTCATCAGCGAGCTTACGGACGACGAGGTCGAGGCCGAGCCGGATCAGTGGAATTCGCTCGTTGATGGGATGGTAGAGGAATCACTTCTAGAAATGCTATCGCAGAACCTGTCGCGATTGAATGAAAGCAACGATAGCGACCGGAGTGGAGTTTATCACACGCTCAGTATGTGTATCCTGTTTATTGGGCAAGGAGAATCGTATGACTAACCACCAATCGTCGCAACAGGCGTCTTCGAGAATCTAGCGTCTCAGCCTTCATTGGCCGAACTGATGGTCAAGGAAACCAACATCTTCCCATGGCTTCTCAAGCGCATCCAAGTGCGCGAGTCGCCGCTTTCGCAGAACAAACAATACACAGCAGAGCTTCTCGCCATCCTCCTTCAGACGGCGCCATCGAATCGAATCCGGCTGACGGAGCTCAATGGCGTCGATCTGTTCCTCCAATTGCTGTCACCATATCGGAAACGCGACCCCGTCAAGGGTGGAGATGAGGAGGAGTTTGTCGAAAATGTGTTTGATTGTCTAACATGCGTCGTTGACGAGGCTGAGGGCAAGCGCAAGTTTGTAGAAGCCGAAGGCGTGGAGCTGGCACTCATCATGCTGCGCGAGGGAAAGATGAGCAAGCCGAGGGCACTTCGATTGCTCGATCACGCGATCAGCTCGGTACAGAACGCGGAGGTGGCCATGAGAACCGTCTCAGCCGCTGGACTCAAAACGTTATTCGGCATGTTCATGAAGAAGGTATTTCGTCGCCCAGCCGACTCGGTGGCAGAGGGTGAAATTTTTTGATTTTTACTTACAAGGGTTTTTTTTACAGCAAGACACACGAACAACCGAGCACCTCCTCGGCATATTTGCGAGCATGCTGCGATTGCTGCCGGCCGATTCAGCAGTCAGGATTAGGACGCTTGCGAAATTCGTCGAGAGCGACTACGCCAAGATTGCGCGGTTGCTGCAGATCCGGCAGGACTACGCATCTCGGCTTGGGAAAGTCGAAAGGGAGATTGAGGAGCAGAAAAAAGGACTCGCGCAGGGCGAGAGGGAGGAGATGAAGGAGGAGTGGCTGTCGCGCAGGTTGGATGCGGGTTTGTTTGGAATACAGATGACGGATCTCATCCTGGCATGGATGTGTGCCGAGGATGGCGGTGCAAAGAAGAAGATTGTGAGTCTGCTCGAGGAACAGAAGTTGGGGTTGCAGAGCATACGGAAAACATTACGAGGTATGTAGCGGTGTCTCCTCATTTGGTGCCGATGATGATCACTGACTTGACTTTCTTTAGAATCCGTTATTCTAATGGGCGACGAAGACCTCGATGCCGACCAGCAAGAAACGAGGGATATGCTGACGACGTTGATTACGTTTGTATAACTGCGATCGGGCTGCCTTCTAATCGTATTAGTAGTGATATTTCTTGTGCCCTGCTGTGAGAGGTGTTGATCTTGTTCCTATATGATGGTGTTATCGCGCAGAATAGAGTGCATAAAGTAAGTACCTGAAGATAACACCCGACCACTGTACAGTACACTTGTCGATTCTCTAAATGTGTACTGCTGCAAGGTAATATGGAAATTACTCTAGTTGAGGCATGACATGCAGTGCACCTGTGACTCGCGAACCGCTGGGGGAGGGGTTCGGTATCGTTAGAGTCTGCCTTTTCCATAGACGAGCTCTGCCCATAAGTTGAGCCTCTAAGCCGTTTTATGTGTACCCACCAGCCACCAGCCACATCACATTTATTTTTAGAGCCCGCATCCGCGCTGCAGGGCGTTCGTTGTGACATAAGGCAATAGACGTGGCCGGCCCGCGTCCGCTGCGGCCCTTAATTTCTCCTATCGGAAGACCCATTAACAACCACGCCTCCTATGATAAAAAGAATTTTGCTGAATCACGCATCAGATCATACCTACCTAGGTTGTACCTACCCCGCCCGACCCCTCCCCTCCCTTCCTCCCTCGACAACCACCACGACTGGTCCACGAGACCACCAGCCAAAACAGAGTTCTTCGAAATCGAGCCGTACCCTTCCTTGTCAGGTACCGAAATCCAAAGCACAGCTCGCACGACAAAAAAAAAAAAAAGAACCGCAAACCAACCATGACGAAGGCATCACCGCCATCGCCGCCATCGCCACCAGCGCCGCCAGCACCAACTGCAGCAGAAAACCAGGACCCGGCACCTCCTGTGCCAGACGCCTCGGCAGAAGTAACGCGAACAGCAACGCTAGTAAAATCCGAAGATTCCCTACCCGTCGACCTGATCGAGGACGACGAGGACCTGCTCGACGAGTACCCTCCGGACATTGAGGAGCTGGATTTGATACACCTTCGCATTCTGTCAATCCCCGCGTTGCGATTGGAGAGGTTCCAGAAGATCACCGTACTTAATTTCTTCCCCTCAGAGCTCTGTGGGGGGGGGGAAGTGCTGATGAGGAGGCTGGTAGAAACTGTGTCTCCGCCAAAACCGCATCGAACGCATCGAGGGGCTAGAGGTGCTAGCAGATACCTTGACGGAACTGGACCTGTACGACAACGCGATCGGCCACATCAACGGCGTCGAGAATCTCACCAAGCTGACAAGTCTGGACCTGTCGTTCAACGGCATCAAACATATCAAGCGCCTGGAGCCGCTCAAGGATCTACTGCAGTGCTTGTATTTCGTGCAGAACCGTATCAGTAGGATCGAAGGATTGGATGGCTTCTCGAAACTCACCAACCTTGAGCTGGGTGCCAACAGGATAAGGGAGATCGAGGGATTGGACTCGCTTGTCTCCCTGGAGCAGCTGTGGTTGGGAAAGAACAAAATCACCGAGTTGAAGGTGGGTACTTTGATACGGCGGGACGCTTAGGGGGGGGGGGGAGTACGGGAGGCTGACGAATCCCAGAATCTCGGAACACTCACCAAACTCAAGATCCTATCCATCCAATCCAACCGACTGACGGAGATCAAAAATCTCGAAAATCTGGCCGACCTCGAAGAGCTCTACATTTCCGACAACGCGCTCACCGAGATCTCCGGGCTCACCCACAATCTCCACCTCAAAGTCCTCGATGTAACCAACAACAAAATCTCTCACCTCACCGGACTCGAGCACGTCACGGAGCTGCAGGAGCTCTGGGCAAGCAACAACGACCTCTCGTCGTTCGCCGAGGTCGAGGCCCAGCTTAAAGAAAAGGAGCATCTAGAGACCGTATACTTGGAGGGGAACCCGCTGCAAAAAGATGCGGGCATCACCTATAGGAACAAGGTTCGCCTGGCGCTGCCGAAGATCAAGCAAATCGACGCCGCCTATGTCAGAGCTTAAGAGGGGGAAGGGTAACGATGGGGGCGTCGGGAGTTTGCAATTGGGGACTTGGGGTTTAATGGGATTTTTCTTTTTCTTTCTTTCTGATGGATGCGAGGGGCGATACAATAATAATTGTGGTAGTTTCCGGTGATCCTGAGACTTGTATGTGTTGTCGTGGGTGCTTTTCAAGTTGCCAACTGATATTGTTGTGCATGTGAAGCGGAGTGGGGGGGGGGGGGGGGGGGGGGTGGTTAAGAAAATTGTTATTTAAAAAAAACAAAAAAAAATTTTTTTATTTTGTTGATTTTTTTTTAATGGGGGGGGATTTTTTTAAAAAAAAATT
>Ga0307516_10000716_pt1 | contig 45158 bp, 28 predicted proteins | sample 19_EM_MG_FD_203310 | JGI IMG/M metagenome (GOLD analysis project Ga0307516, IMG submission 203310) | Populus trichocarpa ectomycorrhiza microbial communities from riparian zone in the Pacific Northwest, United States - 19_EM | ecosystem: Host-associated > Plants > Roots > Unclassified | place... | reverse complement strand
ATCTGTATCTTTAGTTAAATTCTTATCTTGATTACAAGAACAGTAATTTGGGTTATTAATTTTAGCAAGAGGTATATCACATAACAAAATTTTTACTAGTTTAATTAGTAAAATAATATTTAGAACTGGCTTAACTAATAAAATAATACTTAATACTAGCTTACCTCTACAAAATAAAATATCATTTAATGGTATTTTACTTTTGCTCCACCGTTGTTACATAACCATACACCTCCTCCATTTCAATCTTAAAATCAAAGATTCTTCTTCTCTTTATCATTGCAACTCCAATATTTACTATCTATCTCGAATGAATCGTTCTATACTATCCTCCACAAATCACTCAAGGGTTATCTATGTCCCAAGACAAATCATTGCCAATGGCTATCATTTTGAGTCAACCCAGCTTATATTAAGCTCCAACCTTTCCCCACTCCGGATCCTCCTCTATAAAGCTCTCATCCATATAAAGCTTTTGCAGTTTTGATTGTTGATTCTGAACCATGTTCATTCAATTATTAACATTTAAAAGTAATTATGGGTGAACCCTTAAGGCCAGATAAACCTGACAATTAAAAATATATTTGATCCCTTTTATACTTGTAGAACTCAAGATACGATAAAAAAAAACCTCTGGTTCACTTGTTATTTTATTACCACTCGACAAAAACAAAAAATCTCCATGCAAAATTAAACAAAAGGCACTTAAGCCTTCATTTGATCATGTAACAACTTTCACTAAATATGCAGCAATACTCATTTGAATATCTTGAATTATTCTAGTCAGCGCTTTAAGACAGGATTGCATTATTTTTCATAGAAAGAATCTAATAGATTTCTAGAACTTGGGTTGAAAGTTGAATTAAAGAGAAGGAAAGAGAAGTTAAATGAACACATAAACATTAGGGGAGTTCCGTGAAAAGACAGAAATTTTGGGTATTAAGACTGTCCAGGAGTAGAAAGAATTGCTGACTGAATAGCAAATGAAGAAATGAAAAAGAAGTTGGATCATTCTATATTGTGAGTTGAAAGAGTTGGAGACACAGAAACTTACCATTAAAATCGAAGTTACTTGCATAGAAATTTATTTTGATTCATAGTCTAATCATTTTTACAGCTTTTCTCTTGTTAATTATTGAGCTATTCCGATGTGAGCTTGTCCTACATCGGATAAAAATCCGAGGGGTACTAGTCTAACGCATTAAGCTATTTTTACCGTTTATTATTGATATCTTTAACAAATTAATTTTTAATTTTTTTTTATATAACTTATATATAAATAAATAAATAGTAATGTGTAGGATATAAATTTCTATACATTAAACACAAACTAAAATTATTAAAAAAAAATAATGCATATGTACCCTGAAATATTAAAATATATAATATATGCGTTGTACATATATAATTAAATTAATTATTTAAAATATACTATAGTTATATGTAATTTTATGATTATTTTAATTAATTCAAATATGTTATATTTACCAACAATAATGTCTGTTCTTGAAGTATTAGCTGTGACCATTCCTGTTTTATTAACAGTAGCCTTTATAACAATAGCTGAGAGAAAAACAATGGCTAGTATGCAAAGAAGATTGGGTCCTAACTCAGTAGGTTGATATGGTCTTCTTCAAGCATTTAAAGGGAAACACTTACGAGGTTTACATACTACTCGCTTATTATATAATAAATCTGGAACTTGCGATGCCAATGTGGAGTATCCTAACATTTTACACGCTAATGCAATTAAAGGGTTATATAATAGACTAACTCCGATAAAAGTCTTTTAGGATAAAATATAAGTTTCTTGTTCTAATATATTATATTTCAAAAAAAAATTCTAATTTTTAAAAGAAATAGATAATTAGAGTGGTATTATGTTATACAATATAAATATGATTCTTTTGTTAATTATAAAGGTAGAACTGTTAAGTTTAATAATAAATTTAGATCTCATATTAAACACACAAAAAACAGACAAGTTTCATCATTTTGCTAATATGTAAAGTGAGATAATTTCACTATATGTTTTGTGGAAATCTCTGGTATAGATAAGCAAGAGATTAAGGAGAACTACTATGTACAAAAATATTTACCTCTATTAAACTCTTTATTTCTAAGTACTCATTAATTACTATATTTCAAACTTTAAATATCATATTATTATATAAAAACCTTTAGATGAACAAACTTTTATTAACAAAGATCCTGTAGTAAGAAAATTAATAAAAAAAAAGCATGTTAACAATATATAATTTTTATCTATTTATTTCGTTCTTTTATTGTAGCAGTTTAATTTATATAATATTTGTAGATGTGAATCTTTGTAACTTGTACTGCAAGTGCCATAGTGCTTTAATATATATATATGGATATTTATTTTTTTTTTCTTATATATAATGATGGTATATTATTATTGCACCATGAAAAAAAACTGTATGCTGGAAACTCCTTAATCTTATTTATAATTAATTATTTATTTACCTTTTTTATTACCCTCCATTATTATATACTTCACCAGTAATATTTATTTTACGCAGCAATATTTCTATTATTTATTATTTCAAAGAAGGTAAATAAAAAGTATAGAATATATTTAATATTAAAATATATTAAGGACAATCAGCAGGAAACTTAGTTATATATTTTTAATATTTTATATACTTAAAGTGAAAATATAACAATAGGTTCCTCAACGACTATACGTTTTACATATTTCTCATCTAAAGAGTAAGAAAATAGAAATATGGTGATATAGTCTAACCCTTGTAGTAATATAAGGTAAAGGTTATTATAATATATATGATTATAACCTTAAGTGTTGCAGATGCCCTTAAGCTTTTATTAAAAGAGTATGTTTCTCCTACGCAAGCCAATATATTTTTATTTTTCCTTGGTCCTATAATAACTTTAATTTTTTCATTATTAGGATACGCTGTTATACCATATGGTCCTGGTTTAATGTTGCTGGATTATAATCTTGGTATATTATATCTTTTAGCTATGTCTTCATTAGCTACATATGGAATATTGCTGGCTGGATGATCAGCTAATTCTAAATATGCTTTTTTAGGTTCATTAAGAAGTACAGCTCAATTAATTAGTTATGAATTAATTTTGAGTTCTGCTATATTATTAGTAGTTTTATTAGCCGGTAGTTTAGATATAACTGTTATTATAGAAGCTCAAAGAGCTATTTGATATATAGTACCTTTATTTCCTATATTTATTATATTTTTTATAGGATCTATTGCAGAAACAAATAGAGCTCCATTCGATTTAGCAGAGGCTACTCTTTTATTTGGTCTCTTTAAAGATTACTGTATGTTGGAAACTCCTCTTATCTCATTATATAGGACAACCAGCAGGAAATATAACCTATATTATGTTATAATCCTCAGAGACTATACGTGATCATTTAATGTAAGTATTTATATTAGATAAGATATAGTCCAAACTTGTATGAAAATACAAAATATTTAAATTGAAATCATTAACTATTAGTCCTATTATTATTACTTTATGTGCTAGTTACCTAGTATACATAGGAAATAATTATGGATAATAGACAATAAATTTTTAGGGTAGATATTAGAAAACATTATAATTCAAGTGCAAATACATAATCATTTTATCTGCGTCCTTTTACTATTTTTTTAATTTTTAATAATTTAAATTATTAAGATAGTGTTAAATATTATAGAAGATTATTAAAATATAAGTGGTATTTATTATTTTATTAATAATGTAAATGGTTATAAATATAACGTAAGTGCCAAAAATCTTTGTTTAAGACTTAATAAACATCTGTGTAATAAAAAGTCTAAAGTTGCTTTAATAAAAGCATTAGATAATAATGGTTAAATAAATTTAGATTTTGTATATATGAGTATTTTGCATATTTAAGAAAAATAATAAGTTATAAAAATTTAACTGAGCTAGATAACTTGTAGCAGTAGCCTTAAAATTGTAAAGAGTGTAAAAAAATTTTTTGTAATATAAGTTATCTAGGTATAAACATAATGAAAAAGCCTTATTAAATATGTAGAATATTATAAAAATAAAAATAATCCTTCTATATTTGGTAAAACTCATACTAAAAGCCCTTTATAAAATTAGTAAGTCTGGTGAGTAGAATCCGTTGTTTGGAAGAAAACATAACTAAACAAATAGGGCTGTTTTAAGTGAAAAGAATAAACACTTTAAGGTGTAGATATGGATGATTTTTATGATAATTTGCTTTTAAAGTTTAATAATGACGTATCATTACTTAAACATTTTAATATTTCTAATGTTACAGTAGTAAATATTTAAACTCCGATCTTTTATATAACTTATCGGTTTAAACCTATACAAGATAAAATTGTTTTTTATTTCTCATTTATTGTGTTTTTAATGGAATCAGAGTTAGTTAGTGGATTTATGACAGAACATTCAGCAGTTATATTTGTATTTTTCTTTTTAGCTGAATATGCTAGTATAGTACTTATTTGTATTTTGAATAGTATTTTATTTTTAGGTGGTTATTTGTTGGATTTTAATTATTATTTATATCCTTATTTTTATTTATTAAAATACTTTGAAGGGGATAGTTATATGTATCTGACAGATAATGAATCTAATTTTAATGTAATTGATTTTGATAATTATAGTACAACAATAGGGACAGTAATATATGGTATAGTTATAGGACTTAAAGCTTGTATTATGATATTTATTTTCATATGAGCTAGAGCTTCTTTTCCCAGAATACGTTATGACCAACTAATGTCTTATTGTTGAACTGTTTTATTACCAATAGTTATTGCATTTATTATACTAGTCCCTTGTATTTTATATAGTTTTGACATAATGCCTTGTAATATACCTTTATTATAATTTTACACGAATAAACATATAAAATATTTTAAAGTTTAAATTTATGTTATTTAATTACTTATTAATTTTATTAAATAAAAAAAATTTTTTTACCTATCCATTGTTATTAAAATAACGCCTTTTTAATGTTTTATATTGCAATATATTTTAGACAAATTATATTTATAATTTTAAGTTTCTTGAGTATATATATTTAATACACTAATTGTTAAACAATTATACATAATTTGTGAAGTTATTAATATATTATCATTTTTATTTAATAATAGATATTTTTTCATTGCTATTTAATTATACAATATATATATATGTACTAATGTCTAATTATATACCCAATAAAATGTAATATAATGCATAAATTTTAATTTTTTTTATCCTTTTTAATATATTATTTTGTGTTTACATATATAGATTATATACATATATTTATATTAATAAAATTATATTTTATACTTATTTATTACAACAACAAATAACATTAGTGATAAATTTATCGTATATATATAAATTAATATATGTATTATACAAATGGGACTTAAATTATAATTATCTATATTGTGATTTATACCAAATATTAGAAGCATCTTGTTCTACCATTAAACTAATAATAATTAATGTAATTTTAAACAAACCTGTTTATAGATATATTTATATAACAGTACTATGAAGTAGTTGAACCTTATATTTAGGATTTTTTATCCTAATGTATAGCCTTATGATATATATTATTTTTTTTTATAGGATTGAATAAGGTAAGTTTCTAGTTTAAGAGCATCACATTAAATAACAGATTTTGTACTTAATATATTAAATTCTGAAATGAATAAATACAATATCACCATAAAAACAGTATCAATATGGCATATATAATACTGATATTTATGTTTTTATTATTTAACCCTTCTTTAAAAAAAATCGAAGTTATTTATGTTAGAAGGATTAGTGTATATATGTTTAATTATTCCAATAATATAATAAATTAATGGTAAAAATAACATAAATACTACAACAATCAATGAAAATATGATATTTCTGAACCTAATAATATAAATAATGTACCTAATATTTAATATTTCTAACCCTATTATATAAGAAATTACTCTTATTAATGTTATTTTTATTTTTTTAAATAAAAATAAGATTTTATAGGGACATAATAACTAAAGGAACTATTTTGGAAGTAAAGTCCTCAAGCTCTAGTGTATCACAGTTAATAATAAAATCAAAGGAATAGATTAGAGTTGACAACAGAAGAATGCACAGCAATTAATAGGTGCTGTATAAATTCCTAACATTACTGTAGATAAATCCAAAGTTAATAATATTATTAACTTTTTTTTTATAAAGATTTATAGTATTAATTGTAAATATCCCTGTATATGGTACTGTTACTCCCAAAATTAGTAGCCCAAATTACTGCTCTTGTACTCAAGATAAGAATTTAACTAAATACACATATTACACAACAATAGAAATAGAACTGTAATATACTATAATCTAATTTTTATTAATTCTAAGCTAAATAAAAGGGTACTATGTTTTTTATAAAATTTATTGTATAGTAAAAAAATTAATAATTTTAAAAGTATTGCTTATTTTTCACTATTTGAAATTTCTTTCGGTGCATTGATTTACAATAAATTAACTATGCTTATTATTAATAAGTATTAAGAAATAAATGATTCGAACACTCAACCTGCCGTGTGTAAAACGGATACTCTACCAATTGAGCTAATTTCTTTTTTTCCTATTAGTATATTTTTAAATTACTTGGATACAAGTAAGCCGGGTCCTGTTACGAAATATTTAACTAAAAAAAATATTTATTTAGGCTTTTTATTTAATAGTTATAATAAAATACTTAAAGTTTTTATTATTTTAAATTTCTGTTAATTACCTAAGCTTGTACCTCACTTCTTAAGAAAGCTATATTTAAATCACCGGACTTCCCTATTATATTTTTATTATTCAATATTTATTAATAAAAATAAATATTGAATAATGAATAGATTAATATAAATTACATTTGTATCACAAGTTTAAATAATAATCAACCAATATAATTACAATAAAAAATATGATTAAAATATTTAAAAATTTAATAGGCAACTTAATAATACCAAATGTTAATCTTTTATAGAAAATAAATTAAGACAAAATATGAATGAAAACTTACATAAACTATTAATATTAAATTAAATAATAATAAACTGAACACAAAATATTCACTTAAGGTAGGATAATCATAAAGTAATAGTATTATTGAATATTTTATAAATGCAAATTATAACACCATGTTAATATATAGACACTAATGAAGTGCTCTCAAGTACTTAGATATATAACACCATTCTATCCCATATTCGGATTTCTGTCATTTCCCTGACAGTAAGATCTTAATCAATGTTTATCAACAATATTTATGTTATCATTATAAACAGAAAAAGCCTTACACTATTTAAATTACGGATGTTATACAAATAATTTGCTAGATGTAAAACATAGGGTTGGTAAGTTTGTTGCCGTTGCCCTGTTATAAGACTAATAAATGGATTATGTATTATATTGGTAGGATCATGAACAGGGTTAACCACTAAAATATTTGCTGGACTCAAGGATAATCTTTGGAGAGAAAGGTTAGGAGGAGGATTATTCAAGATTAAGGCCAAATCATGAAATTATTATGTAATACAGACAGGTGTTATATAATAAACACACAATTCATATGTTGTGTGTTTATAAACATCCATGTTTGTTATATGAGAGATAAAAGGGTACTATGTTTTTTATAAAATTTATTGTATAATAAAAAAATTAATAATTTTAGAAGTATTACTTATTTTCCACTATTTGAAATTTTCTCTCGGTGCATTGATTTACAATAAATTAACTATGCTTATTATTAATAAGTATTAAGAAATAAGTGATTCGAACACTCAACCTGCCGTGTGTAAAACGGATGCTCTGCCAATTGAGCAAATTTCTTTTTTTTTTTAGTTATTTTGTAGGAGGGTTAAAGTGTTAAAATAAGACCTTATATTATTCAATAAGAGGACAAAAATATTAGCTAAAATACTAATAAATGATACAATTTTCATAGGGAAAAAACACCACAAACAGGTGTCCCACACACAGGGCAAAATCTACCAGATATTACCCAAACAGAATCATTCTTTTATAAGCAAGCTGGACAGCGTTTAGCTAGTACAGGGTCCTGAGGATCATCAAAGGAACCATCACCTATCATTACATAATTATTCACAGAAAATGTATCAAAACTTATGTTACCCAAAATATTATTCAAACCTAAAGATAGAAATACAGATAAATAAATATTAATAAAGATAAACCTAATTATAATAATATCATAACATCATTTAATCTAGATTGTAAGGGAGTTATCAGATATATCTGAATGAGAACTAAATGTACTTGACTTATTATATATCAAGTCAATGAAAGAATTTTCAATTAAAGTAACAGAATACATGATTACAGAGAAATATAAAAAATATAGAACAGTACTTAATTGCCCAAATTCTATAAATGGTGATTCTACATGTTTAGCTCCTAATTGCATCAATATCAGGAAATTAGCAACAAATACATAAAAAGCTACTTTACTTAATGGTCTAAATTGCATACCTCTTGATCTGCTTACATCTGTAATAGGTAATAACAGTAATATTAGGATGGCAGAAAACATAGCTATAACTCCTAACAGCTTGTTAGGTATAGATCTTAATATAGCATAAAAAGGAAGAAGATACCATTCCGGAACTATAGCTGCAGGTGTTTGCATAGGATTTGCCATTACATAATTTTCGCTATCACCTAATACATTAGGCATAAAGAACACAAATAAAGATAATACAAATATAAATATAAATATTGTAATAAGATCTTTAAATATGTAGTAAGGTGCAAAAGATATTCTTTCATAATTACCTGAAACACCTAAAGGATTACCTGATCCAGCTGTGTCATGTAAGACTATTAAATGCATTAGTGCTAAAGCAGCTAATACAAAAGGTAAAACAAAGTGTAGTGAGAAAAATCTGTTTAATGTCGCATTGTTAACTGAAAAACCACCTCAAATAAACTCGACTATATCTTGTCCTACTCATGGGATGGCACTCATAAGATTAGTAATAACAGTAGCACCCCATAAACTCATTTGACCGTAAGGCAATACATAACCCAAAAATCCTGTAGCCATCATTAAAATAAATATAACAGTACCAATAGTTCATACTAAAGTTCTTGGTGCTCTATATGATCCATAATACATACCTCTTCCTATGTGTAAGTAAACTAAGAAGAAAAATGCTGAAGCTGTATTAGAGTGTAAATAACGTATTAATCATCCATTATTTACATCACGCATAATATGCTCAACACTATTAAATGCTTCTGCTACACTAGGGTTATAATGCATAGCTAAAGTTACACCTGTAATTATTTGTATAACTAAACAAAAGGCTAATAAAGAACCAAAATTTCATAAATAGCTTAAATTTACAGGTTGTGGTGAATCTACTAGGTAAGAATTGGCTAGTCTTAAAATAGGATGACTTTTTAATAATCTCATTTATTATATTGTTATTTTATTACTTTTTTTTTATTTAATACAATATGTTCACAAATTACACTATAGTTAGTAAGATTATTGTAGATAGATACATTATTTTAATTATATTGCAATAATTATTATATAAAAAGCTACTAATACACTTAAACTTATAGCGTATTATGCTTCAGCTATAACTATAATATAAAGAGCATATGTTATATATAATGTATTATCAAAGCTAACTAACTGATGTGAATAGCAAAAAACCAAATTTTAAACATTATAATTTTTTTTCTTTTTTATGAATATGTTTAATGCATAGACATATAATATATATCCTATACATTACTATTTATTTATATACGTGTTTTATTTATTAACAATAAATAAGTTATACTACTTAAAAGTATGATACCTATAAAACATATGCTCTAGTAACATCCCTAAAAAAGGTACATTTAATAATACCATATATTAATATTTAATTGTTATTATTTTGCTTTAATCTAATATAAATTTTATCTTATCCCACCAATTAATGTAAAAATATAAATTATTTTATAATTAAAATGTAATTTTCCTTCCATTTGTAATATTAAATTTATATAAAAGGGATTTTTATAAAGTATAATAACAAGTTAACTGTCATCATATTTACTAATGACCCTAATAAGACCAATAGAAGATTGAGCAAGTTTACCATAATAAGTATTGATAACGTAGCCTCTTTCATTTAGTGTTAAGCCTAAAGGAGTTAATTATACCTGATAATAAGCTATTTTAGCTAAATGGTTTAGCTTAGCTTTATACATAGTCACTAAAGTAACTCAATCTAACTTAATACAATAATAGATTGAATACAGATTGTAACGCAGTGAAAACTTCTTTTTAGATAAGTTTGCCTCTTCCTGAATACTAATTTGTCCACCTAACTTAAGGAAAAATATGTTATTTTTTCTATTATGATATCACTTAGGCAAGGCATCAAATATGTATGTTGACAATACCTTATTATTCTGATTATATATTCACATTTAATACATGATTATTATTATAAATACAAAGTAAATAAATATAGCAACTAAGTACATAATATTCTCCTGTAATTTTATAAGAGCTTTCAATTGTGGACTAACACTACCTTGGAAATAAATTTCTTAAGCTTTAGGCGCATCACCGTTAATAATACTGAAATCAAAGGAATAGATTAGAGTTGACACAGAATAATGCATAGCATCTAATACAGGTGCTGTGTAAATTCCCAACATTAATGTGAGTACAACCAGAGTTAATAATACTGTAAACTCTCTTTTATTTAAGTCTGGAATATTTATTATAAATATTCTGGAGTATGATCCTCCAAATGATATTCTCTGTTGCATATAATGTACACAGCAGAGAATATAATAGATGTGCTGGCAAACATACCAAATAATGAGGATCTTACAAATATTTCATCATCATAATAAAAATGATCCCACCATCACATTGAACTACATAAAACATTTGATGGTGAATTAAATTTAAAAGTTAAAGTACTCTAAAAATATAATACTAAAGATAAAGATATAAGTAATACTAGTATAGTAATTGCAATATGAATGTATGCATTAAATAATATATATACTATTAATCCTACTAAAATATATAAAGCATATGATGTTATTATACCAGTATTTAATTTAGCTATATTATTACTTATATTCAATAACCCTTTCTCTAATCCATAAGGTCCTAAATACTCAACAGATCCTTTATCTATTACCTTAGTTGTTTGACCACCTAGTTTTAATATAATACCTGTAATGAACTTATTATAAAATAGCTCTATTAAGAAACGTTGATTGAAAAAACTAAATATGTTGTAACCAACTCTAGATAATTTAAAATAAATTAATATTGTGGATAAATATTCAGACAACACTATAGAAATTACACTGAATAATATAGTAAATATTAAAGGTAATAACTTAAATAGAGTTGGCACACCAAATTCAGTATCTAACATTATTTCATGAGAAGGATGTATAAATAAAGCATTATCTGCAAAAAATCCTGAACCCAATCCTATAAACATATCTTTTGTTATAAACCCAAAGAATATAGAGAATACAGCTAATATAATTAATGGTAAGCTCATGAAAATATCACCTTCATGTGCTTGTTTATAATTAATTAGAGGTCCATTAGGATTAGTTAAGAATGTTAAATATAACACTTTTACAGAGTATAATGTAGTAAACATCGCTCCTATTGTAGCTATAATATATACAACAGTACTAGAAAAGTAGTATTGACCATATGCAGACTCAAGTATAAAATCTTTTGAATAGAACCCGGTCATAAATGGAAAAGCTACTAAACTTAATGAAGCTATAAGCATTACTGAATAAGTAAGAGGTAGGAAAGGTCTTAATCCTCCATATCTTCTAAAGTCTTGATTATCAGCTACAGCATGAATTACTGCTCCAGCTCCTAAAAATAATAGTGCTTTGTAAAATGCATGATTAACTAAATGGAATAAAGCAATATTATATGCTGATAAACCTACAGCTATAACCATCATACCTAGTTGGCTCATAGTAGAATAAGCTATAACTTTTTTAATATCTTGTTGGAATAACCCTATTAGAGAGCTAAATACAGTTGTAATAGCACCTAATCATAAACATAGCATTAATACAGTTGAACTATATTCTATTAAAGGAGATGAACGCATTAATAAATACACACCTGCTGTTACCATTGTAGCAGCATGTATTAATGCACTAACAGGAGTAGGACCTTCCCAAAGCTCACGGTGTATAGTAGAACCTTTAAAACTATACATAACTTCGATTACACTTATCAAATAAATAGAGCTTCCGACTGTACATTCAGCCACATTTCAGTGACCCCGTGGTGACTCAGTCTGTAGTGATACATTAAAATACCGACGGTCTCAACTAAAGAATGTATTGACCGTTTTCACCTCAGTAGCTTTTAAGTCCAGAAGTATCTGGATTCTCCATACGTACAAGATATATTTGGTTTAATCCTTGCTATATCTCTGGCATGGTTCTATAGTCGAACTTTACCATAACATTGTAGTTACTGTTCATTGACCATTTGCGACTTTTTACAGGGTATCGCCATAGGAAGTCAGACATGAAGACCGACTTGAGAACTTTTAGCCATGGCTCCTATTAATAGACATATACCTATAATAGTTACAACATTTTCATTCATGTAAGGAGCTAAAGAAAATACAGTAGCATAATCTAAATTACCAAATGATCATAGTATGGCGAACATACCTATAGTTAAGAAACAATCACCCACTCTATTTGTTAAAAATGCTGAAATAGAACTTTGATTTGCTGCTATTCTAGTAAATCAGAAACATACTAAAAGATATGAACAAACCCCTACACCCTCTCAACCAACAAACATAAGTAAGTAATTGTTTGCTGTTACTAAAATAATCATCATAAATGTGAATAAGCTTAAATAACTAAAGAACCTTTGATTGTGAGGGTCATGACTCATATAACCTATTGAATATACATGTACTAAAGAAGAAACTATTAATACAGGTATTAACATAGAAACCGTCAATGAGTCAAAATGAAATCCTCATCATACATTTAGTGATTCAGAGTCTATTCATCTAAACACCTCTATTGAAACAGGTATATTATTTAATCCAACTTCAAAAAAAGCAACTACAGCCAATATTGTTGTTATTACAACTGCTGTACAAGTAATTAATTGGGCTCCAGTAACTCCAATTTTTCTACCAAAAAAACCAGAAGCTATTGATCCTAATAGTGGTAAGATTATTATAGCTAGATACATTATTTAAATTCTATTGCAATACTTCCTCTTAATCTGTAAAATGCTACTAAAATACCTAACCCTATAGCTGATTCTGCACCAGCAATAGCAATTATATAAATAGCATATGTTTGACCTAATATATCGTCAAAGCTAAGTGAACTTACTAATATTAAAAATGTGATAGCTAATAGCATTATTTCTATTGAAATAAGCATTAATATAATGTTTTTTCTATTTAAAACAAAACCTAATATTCCAATTGTAAATAAAATTAGTGATAAATTCATTGTATATATATATAAATTAATATCTGTATCATAAAAAAAAGTGGGTGGAGAATTTTTAATTAAATTATTTTTATCTAAGACTCGAACTTATATTCAGATATTAGAAGTATATCGTTTTACCATTAAACTAATAATAATTATAATAATTCGTGATTCTTATCTAAGACTCGAACTTAGATTCAGATATTAGGAATATCTCGTTCTACCATTAAACTAATAAGAATATCTTGTTCTACCATTAAACTAATAAGAATATATTGTTCTACCATTAAACCAATAAGAATATATTGTTCTACCATTAAACTAATAAGAATTATTATAATTATAGCTTTAAGAGTCACTTTATACAAAAACCATTGAAAATTAAATTTTGCATAATGACTTACTAAATAATTTTACAATATTTAATTAATGTAAACAATTATAAAAAAAAGATTTGTATAAGCAATTGTCTTTTATATTACTGTTTTTTTTTTCAATATAATTATAAGGTTTAAATAATTTTATTTTAAATAACATAGTATAACCAACCTTTCACTCTTACCGTCTACATCACTGTAGAATAATAAACCAGTAAATGCATCTAAATTAAATATATATTATTCTACCATTAACTAATAAACATTATTTTACACAAAAAATGTTATAACAGGGATATGAAGGAGTTGAACCTTATATTTATGATCTGCAATCAAAATGCATAGCCCTATGCAACATATCCCTTTTTTTTAGAATATTGTGTTTTTAATATAAAAGGGATTTGTTATACTAATTATAACAGTAAGTTAACTAATATTCAAACCACATTCTAGGTATTTTATTTACAACATTTAATTGATACTCTATATACCTTATTAATTTAATTTATCGCAAAGTGACTTCATTAAAAGATCCAATTTAGAATAATACTCTTTAAAATGTACTTGTTTTAAAGAAATATAAATATTATTTGACTACTATATGCTTAAGTTACTTTGTTTAATTAAATCGAGTAAAATAGATATTTGTTGAATAAAATAGATATTTGTTGAATAAAATAAAATAATTTTAAATAAGTTAATTCCGATAAATCGTTATCATATACATCAATATGACTAATTTGTTCAGGCATCTTATAATGATAATGCAATAAGCACACAGCTAATTTATTAAAATAGAAATAGATCCAGATAAAAATTATGATGTTGCTGTAGTAATCGTACTATCCTGGGTTAAACTAGTAAATGATAAAGGATTCATGCTTAAGTAACGTATATTACTAAATAATCCTTTCTTTAAATATTGTGCATTATGTATTAATCCAAGTGAATTAAGACCATACCCACTAGATAATACCAAATCAGAAAATGCATTTACAGTAGGAGCATCTTGATCATTAGATAAAGATGTTTGCTTACTATCTATACTTAGTGCATTTTTACCTAATTCAAATATGAATCCTAAAGTTAGAAGTACAAAAAACAACATCATAATAATTAAACCATAGACATCATTAGTGTAGCTACTTACACTATATGGATATACCAATAAAATTTCTAAATCAAATAAAAGAAATAATAGAGCAAATATAAAGAATGATACGCTAAATTGTGTTCTATTTTGCCCTAAAAACGAGTGAAATCCACATTCAAACACACTGTCCTTTTCTTGGTAAGGGTTGTGTGGTGCCAATAGTAAATTAATTAATAATAAGAGAATAGATAGTATAGGAATAAATATTATAAAAAAAGTTGTACTTGTCATTTAAATATTAAATAGAATTAATGATAGTAAATTAGCTACACTTAATCACTCTTGTGGTATAAAAATAAACAATGATATTATGAATGTTATCACTGATATAGATAAACTCAAGGAGGTTGATATAACTATATTATTCATTTTTATACTAACTTTTTTCATTATAATATTTTTTTCAGTAATTAAACCATCTGCATTAAAATCCTTTAATTCAGTGTTTACAATATAATCTGGTTTATCAAAAAATATTTGTTTAATTATAGCTAAATAGTATACAGCACTTATAACACTAGTTAATATAGCAACTAATGACATAAAAATATAACCATTATCAATTGCTGCACTTAAAATCATCTGTTTACCAAAAAATCCTATTAATGGCGGTATTCCAGCAAAAGAAAATAAAGTTATAGCTAGACTAAGTGATAATAATGGATTTATATAATAATAACCTTTTAACTGATCAATTAATTGTATAGGAGAGTTATTTATATCCTGTAAATTATCATTGTTTTCATTAATTTTAATACTTATATCATTAGTTTCCTCTTTATTACTATTAGTTTTACTACTAATAGCACTAAGCTTATATACATAACAATATAATGAATAACCTATAGTAATAATCAACATAAAAGCGTTTAAATTAGATATAGAGTATTGTATTAAATAAAACATAAACGCTTGTGTAGATTCTACAGTATGTATACTTAAAGCTAATAATATAAATCCTACATGAGATATAGTACTAAAAGCATATAATCTTTTTATTCTAGATTGTGTTAAACCTACAATTGTTCCTATTACTAATGATAAAAGTGAACTAAATAATAAACTCATTGTTCAAGAAAAATTCATATCAAACATGGATTTACTTGTGTAATGGACTAATTCCAATAAAAAAATAAAAATAGATATTTTTGCTATTATAGCTACAAAAGTTGTAACTATAGTTGGAATTGCATCATATACATCAGGACTTCAAAAATGGAATGGTGCTGCTGAAACTTTAAATAAAAATCCTACAGACATAAATAATAAACTTATATGTATATAATAAGATTCATATCAATAAAGTAAACTAGTTAGGTTATCTTTACTTACATTAGATATGCTAGTTATTATATACAAGCTTTCTAAATTAGTAGTACCTGAATTTGCATACAATAAACTTGTACCCAAAAGTATAAAACAAGATGATAAACCACCCAATAAAAAATACATAAGACCACCTGAGGTTGCTGGTTCTGAATCTCTATATATAGTTGATAACAAGTATAACCCATAACTCTGTAATTCTATAGATAAGAATATAGATACTAAATCACTAGTAGATATTAAAAACATAGCTCCTGTTACAATAAATAATATTATTAAAGAGTATTCTATAATCTTAAATTGTTCTCCCATTTTATTTAGTATTATAGTTTGATAATATATTAATTTAGAGAATAATATCCGGTCCAGGGAGCTATACTCTTTTAATCAAACTTTTCTAGGGTAAAAAGAAGTTAATAATAATATTACACTACTAATTGATAAAATAAATATATGAAACACACTAGTAGTACATGTAGTATGAAATAAACCACCCAATATTCCTATACCTTTATTTAAAAATAAAAAATATGAATTTTCATATGTAATTAAGGTAGATATTACTAAAATTGTAATAGTTACTCTTGAATATAAAATGGATTTATCACGTCTTAAAGTAATTGAATTAGATAATAATAATAGAATTAATGAAATAAGTACCACCAGCCCGAAGAGAGATTTGAACTCCCGTTTTTAATTTCAGTCCGAATATAAATTTGAACTCCCTTTTTAATTGATGAAATTAATGTTCTACCATTGAACTATTCTGACGTATAAAATATTTATACTTTATTTTAACCTAAATATCTAACACTAGTAGTTTAAATTAAAAATAATTTAAATATATAAATGATTTTCCTGTTAAATTGTCCTAGTTTACATATAATATTGTATCAAAATATTTAAAATTAAGAATTTGTTATAAATATATCTAAATTTTTATAAAAGGGATTTGTTATAAAAATATCATAATAACAACTATAATATAGGAGTTTATAAAAGTAATAAAAACAATATAATAACTAGTTTATTATTATGATCCTCAATAGTATATAGATACAAATAGGAATAATCATACAACATCAACAAAATGTCAATAAAGTATTCCAGCTTCTAATCCTAAATGATGATTATTTGTCAAATGGTATGCTAATACACGTCATAAACCAACCGCTAAAAATGCTGTACCTATCATTACATGTAATCCATGGAACCCTGTCCCAAAGTAAAAACATGACCCGAAAGCTCCATCTGATATAGTAAAAGATGAAACTGAATATTCTACACCTTGTAAAGCTGTAAATATAACTGCCAATATAATAGTATATAGTAAACCATATAAAGCTTTACCTCTCTTTCCGTTAATTAAAAAATGATGTCCATATGTAACAGTAAATCCTGAAGCAAGTAAGATAACTGTATTTATTAAAGGTAGTTCAAAAGGATCTATAGCTTCTATACCCATAGGTGGTCACATAGCACCTAATTCAACCGCAGGAGAAAGAGCACTATGAAAAAAAGTTCAAAATATGGCTAAAAAAAATAAAGCTTCAGATACAATAAATAAACCAACACCAATGTTTAACCCTCTTTGTACTGCTAAAGTATGGTTACCTATATATGTACCCTCTGCTATTATATCTCTAAACCAAAATGACATAGATAAAACTAAAGATGTTAGACTCAAAATTAAATTATTTTCTGCATAAGCAAACCCATGAAATGATAAAACTGCGGATGTAGTAAGGCTTAATAAGCTAATTGAAGTATATAAAGGCCATGGAGAAGGAGATACTAAATGAAAAGGATGTGCCTGAAAATTACTTCTATTAAGATTTAACATAATACTTTATTTAAATTTCACAATACATATTTTTTTTATAACTAAAATTATGTTTTTAATATGGGATTTATTTTTAATAATTTTATAATACAGGTTTTAGCTAAAAATTTATTGCCTTTACTTAAATTACCTATCATATCCCTACGTTATTTACTACAATTAGCTTTCATATTTACCCTAATAATTTACGCATATTTATAATCAATTCTAGAACCAGCTTCAGTTAATATATTTTTATTAGTAGTAAAATTTTTAAATAAAAATATTATAAATACAATATCTTTTTATTTTGTTTAATTAACTATATATGCAAATATTTATAATATAAGAAAGGTAAAAGACTAGATTATATATTAACTGCATTTTTTACTACTTAACTTTAATTAAAGTTAAAAAGATGGTTAGTTGATCTAGTATTAAATCTATTAGTAGCTGCTGATACGATATAATAATATAAATTTATCTTATTTAAGATTAGGTAAATACCACTAAGATTATGAGTTTCTTTTAATACTATTTCCTTATTAGATTAATTACCTAAATCTTAATAAATAAATATATGTTTTAGGTTTTTATATTTTATAAAGTCTAGTACAATATTCTAATATTAATAGGTTGTAGAAGTATAATAAAATGTTTTACCTTTTCATTTATAGTCGGTTTTCATTAACATATATCATATTTCCTGTTAAGGAAATAATTGAAAAATTTATATTTGAAAAGTTTATAGTTAAAAATTATTGAATATGTAAATTTAGATAATTTGTGCTATCCTTAGGAAGACAAATGGTATTAATTAAACAATAGCTATATATATTTTTTAAGATCTAAGGGACTTGAACTTTTATGATAATGATTAAAAATCATACGCTTCACCATTAAGCTAAGATTTCTAAATATAATCAGTATATATATAATCAGTATATATATAAGCAGTATATATAAGCAGTATATATAATACGTATTATATATATATATACGTATATAAGTATATATAGAAAATATATAATATATAGAAAATATATAATATATATACGTATTGCGCAATAAGTTTTTTAACATTTAAACTGTAGTGTGTAAAAGGGTGTAATATTAATTTAACTATGATTTAACTGAGTCACCTATTAAGTATATATAACTAATAATGTAGCCTGATTATATTTAGAGAGCCTTTTAATTAATACTCCTTTAACTATTAATGGTAATTATTTAATATTAATAAATTGTTTATTACTTATGACTTTTACCTTTATCTATAGCTTTTGGTGCTCTTTTGTAAATTTAAAGGATCACTCTTATTTCTTGATCACTCTTATTTCTTAATTAGTTATGAGTTATATAACAATTATTAAATAACTAAATACTTTATTGCTTTTTTATCATTCCTGTATGGGAGCCATTAAAATGAATCAAATATTTATAATAATATTAAAAACACTAGATTATATATTAAGCATACTCGACATACTAAGGTTACTATTTATAGTTATATGATATGGAAAAGACCCAACATACATACACTTTAAACATAGGTATTAGTATAAAATTATTATATGCATTGTATTATAGGTATGTAGGAAAACTACATTAAATTTATACAGATAATATATAAGTATGGTTGCTTATTATTCTACAATAGTTTTATATAATATTTAATATATATATATAGTTTGATATAATATAAAATAAACAGATAAAAAGAACCAAAAATGATAAAGTTAGTGCTAAAAGAAGAGCAAATAATTTATAAGAAATAAATGCAAGAAAAAGAGTAATAAATATAAAGATAAAAAAAAAGGGTGATAAAAATATGAAAATATGAGCAATAAAATATATACAAATTTATAAGCAAATTATAAAAAAGAATTAAGGTAATTAATCAAATGAAGTAAATAAAATTTTAGATAAAGAGTTTAAAGAATTAAGTAAAGATAACATTAATGTTAAAAAGCTATAACTAATTTTTGTTTAACTATTATTACGTCTTTTTTTTTAACTTACGTTTAAAAGATGCAACTACTTTATTTTTTTTTTCTTCATTTAATTATTTTTTTTCAGCATATAATGCTTTATTTCATCCGAACTCATATCTTTATTTTTTTTTCTTTCTAGGAGGTGTTGATAAAGGAAAATCTCCTTATTCCTGTTCATTTTTACTTTTTATTTTCTCTCGGTCACTTTTCTTTTTTTGTTGGGTCATGTTTTTAGTTTTTCGTTTCACAATTGTTTGCTTTTTCTCTGTTTTCTTTGTATTTTTTTTTCGTTTTTGTTTATTTCTTTTAATTGTATTTCTTTTTCTTTTTCTTGTTGGAAAACTACTTTTCTTACTTATTTAATAATTAAAATTCTTCTTTCGCGTTGTTTTCTCGCTTATTAATAGTCACTATCCTTTTACCTATTATCTTCTTTTTTACGCTCATCCCATGCTTCTCTTTATTATGGGTCATATCTTTAGTTTTACGTGTAATTTTTATTCCTTCTTCCTATACTTTTTTTTCTATGATCTGCTCTTCTTTTAGCTTTTTGCTCCTCTGTAAGAGGTTTTCTCTTCTTTTTTAGGTATCACCGACCAAATTAGGATCCTTTTGAGGTGAAGAATCACCTCCTTCATTATGATATTTTTGTGGATGACCTTCATGATTATTATTGTTTTCCCTTGCATCTTACGTATATAAATAAGTACACTATTACAAATAGGCTTAATTAAATTAGTAAAAATGAAACCAAAAAGCTCATACAATATGCATACTCGTATTATTTTCAATAATACTAAAATATAGCTACTTAATTTAATATAATTATTTTTTAACCATTTATTGTGTTTAACTTTTCAGATAATATACATGTAAAACAAATAGTAATAACAGATAATTTTATTGTAATGTATAATCAATAAAATGTATATGAACATGTATAATTTAATTGCAATGTATAATCAAAAAATGCATATGAACGATATATATATGTAATTACATAGTAATGTATTATATATAATCTATTATTAAATAAATATGTTTATAATTTAATATTAGACATAATATGTTTAATTAAAGATATATATTAATAAATATATAATTTAATACTGATGTATTAGATATAATATCTTAATAATTGTATAATTTAATAGTAATGTATTAGATATAATATATTAATAATTGTATAATTTAATAGTAATGTATTAGATATAATATATTACATATTACATTAATACATTAAAACATTAAAAGGATAATTTCATTCAACATCTCATGATGTTTTGTAAATTTATGACTTAAATACTTTGTGTTTTATAATAAACTTTTTTATCTTAAATCATAACTTACAGTACTTTTACATGTTATAATATTTTCTTTGTAATAATTATTATAATCATTATTAGTTTAATGGTAGAACAATATATTCTTATTAGTTTAATGGTAGAACGAGATACTTCTAATATCTGAATCTAAGTTCGAGTCTTAGATAAGAATCAATCTTTTTATGATAAATATTTACCATAACTATATTTATATAATCTTATTATATAATAAATATTCCCTTTATACAGATTTTTCTTTTATTTGAGTTTGATGATGGCTCTGAGTGAACGCTATGCAAATGCTTGACACATGCTAATCGTACGTCAATATTTAATTTTTAAAAATTATTTATATTGAAGTGGTGTACAGGTGAGTAAGTGGTATTTTAGCTACCTGAGAGTAAGGCAAAATAAATCCCTTATACTTACTACTTTATTATTATATTAATACTAGATCTAAAAACCCTACCCTGGGCTACTATATTGTGAGATTAGGTTGGCAGATTAAGAATAGTAATAAAGTATGTATAATAAAGAAATTATATTTCGCTCTTAGTTGATTATTAATAACCACCGGATAAGTATTAAGTATGGTAATATCGTATTTAGCTTATGTCCGTAATCAAGACTGAGAGGTCTATTGATCACACTGGGTCTGAAAAAACCCCAGTGCGTGTAGTACAGCAGTGAGGAATTTTGGTCAATGGCCTAACGGCTGAACCAGCAACTTGCATGAATGAGAGTTAATATAAAAGATTTATTAACTTGCTTGACTAGGTCTTATAAAGTTCTGGATAAAGCTGATAATGACAACTTTATATCCAAAGGTCTCGACTAAATCTTGTGCCAGCAGTCGCGGTAAGACAAGGGAGACTAGTGTTATTCATCTTAAACAGGTATATTGGGTACCTAGACGGTGTGCAAAGGCTGATATAAGTACCTATTACACTAGAGTTTGATATGTGAGAGGAATATGTCGGAATTATTGGAGGAGGGATGAAATCCTTTAATACTAATAGGACTGATAATGGCGAAGGCAAACCTCTATGTACATGTACTTACTTAATAAAATAGGAACAAAAAAGAATAAGTTCTTTAAGTAAAGTACTAAACTGACGTTGAGGGACGAAGGCTCAGAGAGTGAAGAGGATTAGATACCCCCGTAGCCTGGGCAGACAATGATGAGTGCCATAGGTTGGCTTTTGGCTGAACTATAAATGAAAGTGGAAGCACTCCACCTCAAGAGTAATGTGGCAACGCAGGAACTGAAATCATTAGACCGTTTCTGAAACCAGTAGTGAAGTATGTTATTTAATTCGATGATCCTCGAATAACCTTACCACAATTTGAATGCTCTATACTATTATGTAGTTAATAGATGATTATATATATTCTTAAGATGGTTAATCAATATGAGGTCCTCTTAAAACTAATATATAATAATCCTATATTTTAATTATATTATATAGATCACATGCGTTGCATGGCTGTCTTCAGTTAATGTCGTGAGATTTGGTTAGGTCCATTAAATTAACGTAAACCCTTGTTTTATTTAATACAATAAGACAGCTCGCCGCTTACAATTGGATGTGATAACAGGGACTAAGACAAGTCATCATGGCCTTAATATTGTGGGCTATAGACGTGCCACATGTGCCTTTACAAAGGGATGCAATAATGCGAATTGGAGCTAATCCCTAAAACAGGATATAGAATGGATTGTAGTCTGAAATTCGACTGCATGAAAAAGGAATTACTAGTAATCGTGAGTAATCACATCACGGTGAATTTTATCTCAGATAGGTACTAACCACTCGTCAGGCGCTGAAAGGAGTATGTGCAATAAGTTTGGTTGTTGCTGGTTGTTATTCTAAAATAATAGGTTTAGATCTTTTGGCAGAAGAATCTTCGTATGCGTGACTCTGATTGGTGTTAAGTCGAAATACGGTTCGGGTTGGGGAACTAGCCCGGGATTAATTAATATTAACGATACACCCAAATTAAAAAAAAAGCCAGTGCAAGAAGCATTAATATTTAGATATTTATATGGTTAAAATCCATAGACAGGCTGATAGGTAGAAGGGCGGATTAGGAAAATTTACTATTGAATGTTGTTACATGTTATGAGAACTAACATAACACATCCTTTTAAATTAGACGATACAGTTTGTCAGTATTGTAAAAGTCTTACCTTATGCTATAAGTGCAGCCTTTGTATTTAATGCTACTACTTATACTAATATAAAAAAGCCGAAGTATAAAAACATTTGTCCTTTCAATAGTAGATACCTAATAACTTGATTAAATTATAAGTAATTGTTATTTGAATAGATTTATAGAGTATTTATACAAAATGGAATTTGTACAGAATAATTAAATATTAATTACAAACCAAAACATAAAAAAGGAGAGTTCCTTTATTGGTAAGAAGGGTTGAGCTGTAAACTCAATAGTAATATACTTTTAAGAGTTCGAATCTCTTGTCTCCTAAAATATAAAGAATTAAATACTCATAAGTATAATTATTAGTATGTATAAGCATAATTATTATATATATTTATGTATGTTATATTATTTAATAGCCTTTATAGCTCAATGGTAGAGCGGAATACTGTTAATATTCTGATAAATGTTCAATTCATTTTAAGGGCTTGCACAGAACTACTTAATATAGGCTGTAGTATCCATAGAACTATTTCAGGTTTAAGTATATTTTGCTCTATACTTTAATCTTTTTATTTCAAACATTTTATTATTTATGTAATTATTTTTTTTAATTTCAAATAATTGTTACAAATAATATAATATATATATACCTACTATATAATAATAAATATGAATTATTTATTTATTAATAAATGGCTATTATAACAGTATAGGTATATCATTACTAATATAATAGATATATAATAATGTTATGAGACTGGTTAATAACAATTTTATATATTGTATTTTTTTTAATTCATGTTTTAATATTTTATAATCTTATTTGTCTTTATCTATAATTATTTTAATAGAAACATTTTAAGATATTATGTGTAATGATAAGGGATATTTTATATTTATTTTTTTTTCGTTAGTAGTGTTATATTTATTTTATATTAGAAAAATTTAATTAAAGAGTTAAGATGTCTATGAGCTATACTCTAAATTAATAATAATGTTATGAAAATGGTAAAATAACAATTTTATATGTTGTATATTGTTAATGAAATGACATTTAGTGGTTATAATGTATATAGTTTAAACTTATTATATATTATTGCTATATTACTAGGTATATTAGTTATAATTAGCAAAAACCCTATTGTATCTGTCTTATTCTTAATAGGTTTATTTTTATGTATATCTTCTTATTTAATTCTAACAGGGTTAAATTTTATAGGATTATCTTACTTACTAGTATATATAGGGGCTGTAGAAAACGTATGGTTAGATCACTTGGATCTAATATTGCTGCGTGGGTTATAATCCCACTCTACAAGATACTTTTAATTATAATAAATTTTTGTTTAACCATGTGTACAAAAATAAACTTCCTTATTTATTTAAGTTTAAATGGGAATCATCGTTAGCTTTCACCGCGCAAGGGAAATTATACTTCACTCAAAAGCTGTCCTGCAGCAACCACTCAGAAGAATTTATTAAATGATTAGTAGGATTCTAAGATGCAGAATATAATTTAAGTATAACCTTAAATAAGGTGACAGGCACGCAGAATAAAAAAACAATTCATTGTATAGCGTTACCCTGAAGGCTGTTTTGAAATAGGATGATGAGCCTTGGCTAATTATTGCGTAGCAAAAAAAAGTAAAAAAAAAATTAAAATTAAAAGTATAGGAACTGAAAAAAGGTTCAACCATACAGTTCTATACTTGTAGAAAAATTAGGTGAAAACGGTTAATGATATCCTAATAAAAGACCGTCGGCAAATGAAAATGTCGCTACAGACTGGTGCACCAGGGCTAGGTTGCAATACCTGTTCGAATGTACAGTCGGATTCTAAACCGAGTGTGAAATCGTAAGGAGAAAGGACAATACACAGTAAGCTACACACAGTTGTATAATCATTCATACGATGATAGTAACTCCTTGATAAAGATAGTGTTAACTAAACGCTAGCTTAATCTTAATAAGAATTGGTCTATATTGTTTTTATTTATATTAATGCTAATAAATGTTAGAATATCTGAATTATTAATTGATAGTATTAATAGTATACCTTTAGCTATATTATTAGGTAGTTTTTTTAATTATTTTGTTAATTATGTTTTACCTTACATGGTAATAACTAATAATTTACTATATCATTTTAGCATTAAAAAAAAATTAGCCAATGTAACGTCTGTGTCATGAGATGGGTATTTAGCAGAAACTTCTCATATAACAAGTATAGGAAATATATTATATGGTAATTATTCTATCTGATTAATAATTACATCTATCATATTATTATTAGCGATGGTAGGATCCATAGTAATAACTTTAAAGCCACAAATTAATATAAAATAATTATAAAGCAAAAAGAATGTTAATCCATTCTCCCTCCCCATCCACGAAAATCAATAAAAAAAAAAGAAATTAGCTCAATTGGTAGAGCATCCGTTTTACACACGGCAGGTTGAGTGTTCGAATCACTTATTTCTTAGTACTTATAAATAGTAAGTATATATATAGAGATCTTAGCTTAATGGTAAAGCGTATGACTTTTAATCATTATCATAAGGGTTCAAGTCCCTTAGATCTTAAAAAATATATTAATAATTGTATAATTCAATAATATATTAAATATTAGATATACGGCTACAAGTTAATGGTAGTGTATTAAATATAATTGTATTATTTAATAGTAATATATTAAATATAATTGTATAGTATAAATCCATTACTGTATTTATATTATATACGGCTATAGGTTAATGGTAAACTCATCGTCTTCCAAACGAATTATACCGATTCGAATTCGGTTAGCCGTATAGGGTTAGTAACTTAATGGTAAAGGACTTTCTTGTCACGAAAGTAGATATCGGTTCAAGCCCGGTCTAACTCGCACTGTTTAATTTTATATAGTAAATTACAAAATAAAATTAAAAATTAAAAATAAAATTAATCCAAATATTAGAATTAATAAAAAAAAAAATACTATAATTGTAACTAAAAAAGGAAAAGTTGCTATGGGTAAGGCGAGATATTTGCTAAATATTGTGTTTAACACCTAGTGGTTCAAATCCACTCTTTTCCGAAAGACCCAGCTAGAAAAAAAATTTTTTTACATATTAATCTTTTTAAAAAAGAGTATAGTTTAATTGGTAAAATAGGAAGCTTCAAACTTCAAATTTCCAGTTCAAGTCTGGATGCTCTTGTTGTAATATTATATTTTATATTATTTATATATAACATTTTGATAATTATAGTAAATTTATAAAAAAAAAAGACTTAAACACTATAAATACTATATAGTAAATAATTCTTTTATACAAAATATATTACACTTTTCTAATAAAAAAATACTTTTTAGTATTAAAATGCTTATACTGTATAATATGAAATTTTCACTGGATTATAAACTTTTACTGTATAAATGCTTATACTAGGTAATATTAAACTTTCTATTATAATAAATTTTTATTATTTGTATATTACATATTAATCTTCCTCGTTATATTAATATTATATATATATTGTTTTAGAAAGTTTACATATATAAAACGACGTAAGTTTATATATATATATTTTTATAAATCTAACATTATTATATACCCAATTAAGGTTCCTTAGCTTAATAGGTAAAGCGCATTTTTGATAAGGATGTGATCGACGTTCAATTCGTTGAGGAATCAATAAAGTGTGTTAGTTAAATTGGTATAATAACATGCCACGGACATGTTTTTACAAGTTCGAGTCTTGTACGCACTTATACTTTAAATATGAAAAATAAAAATTTAAATATATAATTATGTGTTTACTTTAAACAGTAATGTATGTGTATAGTATTAACATAATGTATGTATACATTAAAAATAAGTTTATCTAGAGCTTAAACAATCTAGTATTGTATAAATTCTTTAAATTAATAAACATGAGAACTAGTGCAAAAAAAAATTTTTTTATTAAATATATCCATTATTATCTTAAATTGTTTTTAACAATCATTTCTTGGATTAAGTTTTTTAAGTTTATTACAGTATATTATAAAAAGCTTTTCTATGTTCCATTTTGTTTAGTAATTATTACTAAAAAGATAGTATTTAACAACTAGAACGTAGTTTTAAGATGTGTAATCTGTGTGTAATAAAATAAAAGGGAATTGACTGAGTGGTTTAAAGTGATAAGCTTGAAACTTATTTTGGTGTAAACCAACATCCGTTCGAATCGGATATTCTCTGTGTTTTATAATGTTATATGAATTTATACATTATTAGCATATAATATATTTAATATTATAAGCGGGTTAGAGCCAGGTTGGTTAGGCGCCTCATTTGGGTTGAGGAATAGTTATGTTCGAATCATAATAACCCGATATATAATTTTAAAGAATTATATATAAAAATATATAGTAATGTATTTGATATGTAATGTATTATTTCATAATCTTAATACCTTAATAATATTTGTATTATATAATTTAAGGGTTAACTTTATGGCAAGTATATAAAGAGACTATTAAAGTATAATAAAGCTGTATATTAGGTCAACAAGTGGAAAAATTTCCATGTGAAAACGAAGTGAATTGAAATATCTTAGTAGCTTCAGGAAAAAAAATCAAACGAGATTCTATTAGTAGTGTGAATGAAAGTAGATATGTAGGCTTCAAGTAAAATGGGTTAATCTGTTTGAATAAAGGGGAACCTTCCTCTAAGCCTTAATATAATATACAAGCGATAAAGAATAGTACTGTGAAGGAACTAATAATTAGTAGTCTTATAAGCAGCTCAAGGTAAGTTTAATAAACATATGAGAGCGTACCTTTTGTATAATGGGTCAGCAAGTTCTAATTAGATGCAAGCAAGTTAACAGTGATTAAGATAATAATTAATCATATTTGCCTAGATAATCCAATTATTAAGTAATGAATTAGTATCTAAATAGAGACCCGAAGAGTAGTGATCTTACTATGGTCAGGCTTATAAAAGGCCGAATGGGTTATCGTTGTAAAGATATCCAAAGAACTGTGGTAAGTTAGTGAAAGACAATACTGACTACTATAGCTGGTTTTCCGCGAAACATATGTAAGTATGTAGTTTTAAATTACATCATAGCAGGTACAGAACTGTAATCTCGGACAATTTGTGCATTATTATCCCTATGGGATTTTATTATCCTTTGGGGTTTTATTTTCCTTTAGGGGTCTTAATGCCTTGTGCATATGGGGGGGTCGTGAAGACTCTATTCGCGAGTATTTGCTCTCGGAAGGGCAATGATGAATGTTGAACTATCAGACATTTAACGATAAGGTTGTATGTCAAAAGGGAAACAGCCCAGAACAAGTGTTTAAGGTTCCAAAGTTTTTGTTAAGTGAAAGTAAGGAAGTATTTAAACTATACAACCAGGAAATAGGCTTAGAAGCGGCCATTTTTTAAAGATCGCGTAACAGAGCACTGGTTCAAGAGGTTAGTTATTAATTAACCTAATTAGTTAAAAGCGCCGAAGATATAACGGATCTAAACAAAACACCGACACCTTGTCCATAATTATAATAGTAGGTTAAATTTTATAGTGAAAAACAAATAATTATTTAATCCTATTTTAAATATACTTGAATACTATTTAAGTATTATTTATGGGGTAGCGGAACATTGGGTACATTAAGATATAATTAATATTTTTAATTTTAATTATAAAAAACATGAAGATGATAAAAATCCTTATAACGCTAGTTATTTACATGATCCATTATCATAAGAAGTTGTGTAAGATATCCCAAGTGAGAATGCTGACACAAGTAACGAAAAGGGAAGAGGGCATTGAAATGCCGCGAAAAATGAAAGTGCAGCCCTCAACCCCCGCCTTAAGCTTAGGGTATTAATGATGATATAATTCTTTTTACACGCGAGTGAATGAGTTTGACTTTTTCACACGGACACGGGAGTGATAAGTTATAATAGACAAAGTTAACAAAAAAAGATAATTTTTTTGACTCTGGGTTATATCGGATAAGAATAATCGGTCTCTAAATTAAACCTAAAGGATAAAATGATGAGATGTATATGTGCCAACAACATAAAATAGATGCTTTTTTTTACAACAAATATTATATGATTATTATATATCAATATTCGTTTATATAAAGCACTTGAGTAAAATGTTCTGGAAAAAAGCATATGTGAACACCGTACCTAAAAACTACCACAAGTAAGCTAGTAGAGAATACGAAGGCGTTTGAGCTAACAATCATTAAGGAACTCGGCAAATTGACACCGTAACTGAGGGAGAAGGTGTGCCATTCCTACTGATTAATATCAGGCTAGGAAGAGGAGACATAGAATGGTGTTGCACGACTGTTTAATTAAAACACAGCACTTTGCGTAAGATGTAAATCAATGTATAGAGTGCGCTATCTGCCCAATGATGGCTGGTTAACGGATTTACTTAGTTGACTAACATAGACTAGGTTTTGAAGGAACCCCCATTTAATGGCGGCCTTACCTATGAGGGTCCTAAGGTAGCGAAATACCTTGGCATTTAAATGATGTCGCGCATGAATGATCTCACGATGCAACAGCTGTCTCAATGATTGGCTCAGTGAAACTGGAATGGCAGTGAAGATACTGCCTATCTCTAGATAGACGAGAAGACCCCATGCAGCTTTACTGTTACTAGTTATAGGGTATAATTTAACAGGTTCTAGTGAATAAGGTAGTTGATAAAACAAAATTGAAACACCTTTACTCTGGTTGTTATATCAGTGTAATCCATAAGGAGAATTCTCAGGAGACAATGGCTAGCGGACGGTTTATGCGGGGCACAGATCCCATAAAGAGTACCTGGGAGTATCCAAATTTAATTTTGTAATTATGCTATACGCAAAATATATAGAGCTTTGTATTAAATAAGGGCTTTATAGTATTATATTTTTAATTTATATTTTTAATTATTATATTTTAGTTTGTTATTTTTTATATTTACTTTTTATAAAGAAAACGTTTACTTTTATAGAGAAAACGACGGTGAACCGATAAATGTATAATTTATAGACCATATAAAAGTATCTATAACTAATTCAGTTATATTTCTATTTGAGTTAGAACTTAAACAATTTAAAATAAGTAAGATTTTACCTATGTGGAAAATAGGTGTATATAGAGTATTAATAATTAATATTGACTAAACGTGCATTTAGACAAATCATGATAATAATAACAATTTTTTTATTAAATCCTGATGATAATCATCCATAACAATTATATTTTTTTATATTTAGTGATTACCAAACAAAACCCTGTTGTTTTAGTAAGGTAATACTAAAATTAATTACTTATTAATTATAATACTATTAGTTATTTTTTTAGAAATCAATAAATTAAAATGTTTTTACACAGTAGTAATAATATTGTGTATGTTTATTTTAATGTAAGAAAAAAAAATGATCTTGATATATACTTCCAAAGTTTAATGGCTTAATCTTGCTTTACTGTTTGACATACACGTCTATCAGTTGCGTAAGCAGGGCATAAAGATCGCAAGACGCAGTAAGGAAAGGTCTTGTATTATTGAAAAAGCTACGCTGGGGATAACAGGCTAATTGCGCCAGAGAGTACAAATTGAGTGCGCAGTTTGGCACCTCGATGTCGGCTTAGCTCATCCACATGAATGTAGGAATCATGAAGGGTACGACTGTTCGTCGATTAAAGAGCTACACGAGCTGGGTTAAATACGTCGTGAGACAGTATGGTTTCTATCTTCTAGAGGAAATTAGAGTAAAATAAGGATAGCCCCTTCGTACGAAAGGAGTTGGGTATGGTAACCTATGGTTTACCTGTTGTTAATATGCTTAATATTAACAAATGATAAATATAATGAGAATAGGTAATCCTTAATAAGGAGAGATAAGGGTATCTTTTTAATAAGGAGAGTAAAATATATTAATGTATATAAAAGAAATTTATTAATTTAATAAGAGTCATATGAAATTTAAGTAAAATTAATTTTTATGTTAAATTATTATTAAGATAAATTAATTTATGTAAAATTAGTTTCCTATATCAAATTATTATTTTGGGGTAATACTTAATAAGTTTAAGATAAGACTTAATACTCAAGTATATATTCATAGTATTGGCATGGCAGGAAAGCTATGTTAGTTAAGATAAGTGCTGAATGCATCTAGGCACGAAGCTTACCTTAAGATACTCTTAGATTCGTAGTATAACATTACGGCCCGAATCACATTATTTTATGCGGGCGCGGGATAATAAGATAATTATTACAATCCGCCGGGATAAAAGACCAATGGCTATTTTTATAAAACATTAGTCTTTATATCTCGAAATAGGCTTTGGCTGAAAGGGCTTTGATGTTTTTAGGTACAAAGTACTAATTTATTATTAACTAAATAATATACTTATCATAATAGAAAAAAATACTTTATTTAGCCTGGTTTGCATAATAGTAATGCACCCGTTTTGTAATCGGAAGATATGAGTGCAAATCTCGTACTGGGCTATTTATAATTTTTTATAATTATAAATGCGGATTGATGTAATAGTAACATACCTGGCTCATGACCAGTAAATAGGGGTGCAAATCCTCTGTCCGCATACTTTAAGGCTATAGCTTAATAGGTAAAGCAAGCTGCTCATGATAGCTCAGATGAGTGTTCGAATCATTCTGGCCTTATATAAGCTAAATTTTATTATTAATAAGTATAAGAATATTGGATATGAAAAGTTTTTGTAATACAATTTTTTACATTAAGGTATTTTAATAAGGATAAAATATTTAATAATAAAATATTTAATGCTACTTCGTTTTTAGACGGAAAGGTCACAAGTCCTTGAAAAAAAAAAACAGAGTGGATACCTATAACAATATAACAACAATGATCTTGTGTACATGTAACTGCATCTAATAAATGTAAGTAAAAGAGAATTAATATCTTTTTCATTTTTTTTTTATAGAGACGAGGCTTTGTACGAATAGGTTATAAACTTAGCTTAATTAAAATTAATTCGCAGGTAAAATATTAGTTATACATTTATTGTATATAACAGACAATGAAATCGCTAATTATAAAAGCTATATTTTAATACATAATAACTAACTAACTTTTTTTTTCTCTATATTGGTATTTAGGTAGAAAAATATTTATTAATTTAAATAATTAATTATTTAATATGATAAAATTGTTTAATAATAATTTATGTAAATATTATGTAAAATTATTTTTAGTGAACATATATGTATTATAAATTTATAAGGTTTAGTTTTAATTAGTTTATATTTTTAAATCCGAGTGCTGGAATTGGTAGACAGGACAAATTTAAGCTTTGTTGACGTTATGTCGTGAACGTTCAAGTCGTTCTTCGGATAAAAGGCTTTACTGTCTTTAAATTATAATGTATTTATAAATTAGAAAATACAAATTATAGTTAATAAAGGATATATTGATTTTTAATTATCCTTTATTATAATTAAATAAAAATAGTCCTATGCACAAATAAAGTACGTGTATATAGATAGGCTCATATTATATTGAAAATATGTTGGTTTTTAATTAACTTTTAAATAATTTTTATGTTTTCTATCTTGAAAAATAAAAATCGTATATTAATCTTTATAAAAGGTGGTTTTTTTGATAAAGGTATAAAAATCTTTTTTTATCTCTTTTTTTAATATTTTTCAGTTTTTACCTTAAACTAATAAGGCCCAATAGTCAAGTGGTTAAGACGTAACATTTTCACTGTTAAATACGCGGGTTCAATCCCCGCTTGGGCTTGGGTCTATTTAAAAGTTTATGTTTATACATTAACTTGAGGGGATATAGTTTAATTGGTAAAACTGCGATTTTGCATATCGTTATTTTAGGATCGAGTCCTAATATCTCCATGAATGTTTAAATGTACTAGGCTCGAGAAGCTCAATCTGGTAGAGCGGAACTCTGAAGATGTTTAGGCTATAAGTTCAAATCTTATCTCGAGCACATGATTTTTATATAACATAATATTAAACTACTTATTATTAAAATGTGAATATTCAAAAATGGTATATACCATAATAACTCCTAAGTGTAATATATAGATTAACTAATAAAATAATAAGAAATATTATAGAGGTTCAACCATAAATTTATTATCTAGGTTTACATAAGATTATTAAAGAATATATCTAGAAAAATAAGTGACTTAAAGGCAGCATGCTATATAAAGTATTATTCCAATATAGCAATAAAACTTAAAATTATATAATATTAAATATTGTGACCCTTATGATTAGATAAAAAGAGAGCATTATAAAATTGAGCTACTTAAACCAATATATAAGTATATTTTAAATAATAATTAGTATTATTTTATATTTAAACATAGGATTAAATAATAATAACATGTAAAGCTAAATATAGTAGTAAATAAATTAAACATATTCAGGATTCAATTTATGCTATTTGTTACAAGAATTGGGTTGTATACACATAAAAGCTATCATGTTAAATATGTCAATTGCTACGTAACAACCTATAACTGCAATAAATAATAAAATAGTGGCTTGACAGAAACTCTGTCTATAAAATTAATTTTTATTATTTTTTAATTTTGTTTTATTATATTGCTAATATGTATTGAAGTCAAGAAACATTGTTAAGGTATATATACTCTATGATAAAAAAAATAATCCATATATTTAGTATAAATAAATAAAAAAAAAAATGGGTATGCTGAAATTGGTAGACAGGTCCCGCTTAGGACGGGGTGAAATTAATTCATATAAGTTCGAGTCTTATTACCCATAGTTAAATTAATATTTATCCCCTATATCTTTTTAATTTATTATATTTTTAGTTTCTTATTGTTTTTAACCTCTTATATAATTTAATTTATTATAAATTTTTAATATTACATAAATAGGATTTTTATATATGTATTATAAACTAAATATATTAAAGACTAAATTTAATAAGCTAAAAATACTATTTAGATATATATATTATATAGATAGATTATATTTAATATAAGATAGACTAAACACACTGAAATAAATATAACATATGGTGTTAATATATTATATTAAATATATTAACACATAATTATGTTAATATATAAATATACCAACATAACACATACTAATCTTAATATTTAATAAATATACCATATTCAATATACTGTATACCAACTACTATAAAACCAATACATATAGACTAAGTGTAATATATAAAATCTAAATTTAGTTATTATAATATAAAATGAAGTATAATAGTATATACATCAGCCTATTATGTTTTATTAATTTTAAAGTATATTCTTATTATAAAAATATAATTTTAATTACCTGTGATTAATTAATTATAGGTTGATTACAAAATAGCTTTAATATAAATTAATATATTAATAATAACATTATATTAAAATAACATTATATTAAAAAAGATATTTATACATTATTAGTATATATTGAATAGTAATGGATAAACTTTAATTTTAATATGTAGTAGACTAATGGTAAGTCATAAATTTTTGGTATTTACTTATGGGTGTTCGAATCACCCCTACATAGAAATATAAATTAAAAATTTAAGGTGGATATAGTTCAATAGGTAGAACAACTGTATGTGGAACAGTAAGTTCCCTGTTCAATTCAGGGTATCCTCCCGGTATATTATTATATATACTTTATAAGCCAGGATAGTTCAATTGGTAGAACATTAATTTCATGCATTAATAGTGGGAATTCAAATTTCTCTCCTGGCTCAATGGTTATTATTTAATTTATTATACTATTATTATTTAAATTTAGAATACTAAATTTGAATATTTATGTTAAAATATACGTATAAATAATTTATACGTAAGATTAGTTTAATGGTAAAACAAGATACTTCTAGTATCTGAATATAAGTTCGAGTCTTATATAAGAATCAATATTTTTATTAATAAACAGTTTTTAATTTATTATATTAAGTATTTATATAATTTATATTACGTATTTATAAAGTATTTATATAATTTATATAAAAATAATAGTAGTTATATTATTACGTAAGAAGTTCAATTGGCAAAACATATGTATATGGCTGTTAGTTTTATGTTAAATTAAGGTATCCTTGCGTAATATATTTTATGTAACAAGAGTTTCGTTATGCAATTTAGCTATTTTATACTTGTAGTAAAAACAATATTTACATATGTTTAAATATGAAACAATTATAAGCCCTCTTGATCAATTTGAGATAAGAAACTTATTCAGTGTTGATACACCATTATTAGGTAATATAAACCTATCTATAACTAATATAGGTTTATATATGACAATAGCTGCTTTTTTAGCTTTTTATTTTAGTATTTTAGCTACTAATCACTCAAGAATAGCTCCCAACAAATGATCTTTAACTCAGGAATCATTATATGCTACTATACATAGCATAGTAATAAACCAAATAAATAATAAAAATGGTCAAGTTTATTTTCCATTTATGTATGCACTATTTATTTTTATCTTAATAAATAATCTTATAGGTATGATACCTTATAGTTTTGCATCAACATCTCATTTTATATTAACATTTTCACTTAGTTTTACTGTTGTATTAGGTGCAACTGTTTTAGGTTTTAAGGAACATGGATTAAAATTCTTTTCTTTATTTGTACCCGCAGGTTGTCCTTTAGGATTACTACCACTTTTAGTTTTAATAGAATTCATATCATATTTAGCTAGAAATGTATCTTTAGGGCTTAGATTAGCAGCTAATATATTATCAGGTCATATGTTGTTAAATATTTTAAGTGGATTTACATACAACATTATGAATTCAGGATTTATTTTCTTCATATTAGGATTATTACCACTAGCATTTATAATAGCATTTTCAGGGTTAGAATTAGGTATTGCATTTATACAGTCTCAAGTTTTTGTAGTTCTATCTTGTTCATACATAAAGGATGCTTTAGAATTACATTAGTATATTTATTAAGATTAAGTTAAATTAACATAAAAAAAATTATGTTTTTTGTTTAATTTTTAATACCAAAAAGGTTAAGGTGATTATGTAGTAGTAATAGTATATAAAATAGCATTTAAATTATACAAATTAAAGGAAAAATATTAGTAAATATTTACTCTATTATTAATTATTATAAACCTGTTCTTACCTATATGACATAACCAACCTTAACTTGAAGTATATTTAAATAAATATTATTTAATAATATAAACCTACGATTTTATATATTTAAATTAAAAAAAAAGGATATGTTGCATAGGGCTATGTATTTAGATAAGAGATCCTAAATATAAGGTTCAACTCCTTCATATCCTTGTCTACATTAATGTAGAATTTAATGCAAAATTGTTGGTTCTATTTAATAGTTACTGTGATTTTTCAAATAGTAATTGTGATATCATTAAAATAATGCTTGAGGAATCAGTGGATCTTTTCGATGTATTAGATCAGCTAATTTATTTCAGTAAGCTATACTATGTATAGTTAATAACTATATATAGTTATTAACTCTTTATAATTATTTATATAGTGAATAGTTAAGATTCACTCTCTTTTGTACTCGATACTCTTTTTTTTTTCATTATAGTTTATACAAAAATTATAAACTAGTTATGCCAATTTACCCATATTAATATATACCAATAATTAATTAATATATTTCATGTTAAATATATTCAAAACAAAAAAAAAATTTTTTAATGATAAATCATTAAGTACTCATTATAAAAATAAAGAACAGAATGTTAAAATACAAAATAAATTAAATAAAAATGAATACAAAAACATTATATTTTATCCATCTTCAACTAAGGAATGATTTAATAGTGTATATAGGTATAACAAGTCATATGTTAAATCCTTAATTACTACAGATGTAATATTAAATAATTTATTTATAAGTTATTTTAATATGCTACAAGATAAAATAAAAATATTTTTTAAACGTAGAAATCATAATAAAAATCGTTATTCAGCAAATAAAATATACGTAAGTAGAGCTGAAATCAAACACACAAACATTAAAATTATCATTATATTATATACATATAATAAACTAAAATCATTTGTTGAACGAGATTTAAGAAAACAAGTTAAATTGACAACTATTAAAGAATATTTAGTTGAAAATGAAATAATGTATAAAAAAACACATAGAAACAGACTTACCCATACTTTAAAAAAAAATTTTTTTATTTTTAAAAAATGAACTATAGCTTTCTTAGAAAAAAATAATAATTTATTAAAATGTATAGTATCTAATTTCAAAGGACACCTTAAGTTATATAAAATACCTATGTATGATATTATATGGTTAAAAAACCTTTTTAGATTACAACAAATAATTTTTAATGATGCAAAATTAATTAACTTTAATAAATCGAAGTTTAATAATTTAGTTTTAAATTGAAGAAATTTAGGTTTAAGGGATTTAATAAAAAAAATATATGATAATAATGTAGAAATTAAGTTAGTTGAATTAAAGTCTATACACTTAAACAGTGATGTTTTTTCATCCGCTGTTGTATCAAAGTTAAGAGATAGACAAAATAAAGCAGTGAGAATATTACGAAAAGCAATATTACAAATGGTAAAAATACCTGACTTACATACACTTATAACATTTGATGATCGTATAGAAAATATGAATAAAGAGAACATTTTAAATGTTATAAAACAACAAGTAGTAAGTGGTGTAAGATTTGAAGCATCCGGTAGATTAACCAGACGTTTAACTGCATTGAGGGCAATATTTAAATATAGATATGTTGGTGGTTTAAAGGATGTACGTTCTTCTCTTAATAATAAATCATCAACAATATTAAGAGGTTTTGTTAAATCTAATACACAGTATACACTTATAATGTCTAAAACACGTAATGGATCTTTTGGATTAAAAGGTTGAGTGAGTAGTCATTAATTTATACTAATAGAAAACAAAGAATATTGCCTACAACATTGTATTCGGACAGTGAAATATGGGAGTATTATATTTAATATATGCATTATTTGCAGGTTTAGTGGGTACGGCCTTTTCTGTATTGATCAGATTAGAATTATCCGGGCCTGATGTTCAGTTTATTGTAGATAATCAATTATATAATAGTATAATAACTGCTGATGGTATTATGATATTTTTTTTATGATAATACCAGATTTAATAGGATTATTTATTTGGTAATCTCATTTAAACTTTTTAAGCTTATAGTTAAAAATCTTGGATTAATTTGTTGGCTTGGTAGCGTATTTACATCAATTTCTAATATAATTGAAAATAGTAATTATTATTATTTAATATTGATAATATTATTTTCAGTTTTATTAATAATATAAATTTATAATTGTAGAGCTATTACCATATTAATTTTCCCACCCAAAAATAAAAAAAAAAGAAATTAGCTCAATTGATAGAGCATCCGTTTTACACACGGCAGGTTGAGTGTTCGAATCACTTATTTCTTAATACTTATTAATAATAAGCATAGCTAATTTATTGTAAATCAATGCACCGAGAGAAAATTTCAAATAGTGGAAAATAAGTAATACTTCTAAAATTATTAATTTTTTTATTATACAATAAATTTTATAAAAAACATAGTACCCTTTTATTTATCTTAGAATGAATAAAAATTAAGCTGTGGTATATTACACAGTTTATGCCTATTGTTATTGAATGTATATTTATTGAAATAATTAATCTTATTACAATAAAAATAACTAGGGATACTTATTTGTGCAAGAGGTTTATCATGTAATAGATCTTCCAGATTAATAGTTAAACCACATGCGATAGTTAATAATATTTTACAAAATAAAATATCCTTTAAATATATTTTATTTTTAATTTGAGTAGATATGTATATAAAAAAAATTTTTTTTATGTATACAAAATTATATAGGTTGCGACCTAATTAGTTTAGGATCTATACTTATTGTATCTATTTTAGTAATGGTTAGTTTACCTATCTTGTATAATTAATAATAGAGTATTTAAACTAATTAATTTTAACATAATCGTAATAACAAGTAAAAGACCAGTACTTATCTTTTAATATTTTACTTTATAAAATTTTATCAAAACTGGTAGAGTATTTATGGGAACCAGGCTTAAATATGTAGCTCCTAGATTAATAAATGTAGGATTGGTTATAAACCTAATTATTTTGTATATATTATTAGAGAGTGATTTGTGAACATTCACGCTGTGGCTATTAAGAATATAATTAAATTATAATAATAGTGTAATTAAATTGTCTTTTGTTTAATATATACACTAACTTTTAGATAAAATATCGTGGATCGATTTATTGCAAATTCATTGAAAAACAAGATTATTTTATTTAAAATCTATAAAGATAATAACCTAAATATAAGAACATCCTCTATAAGTATGTGATTTGAAAGATGATTTTTATCTTCTAATGCTAAAGATATAGGAGTATTATATTTAATATATGCATTATTTGCAGGTTTAGTGGGTACGGCCTTTTCTGTATTGATCAGATTAGAATTATCCGGGCCTGGTGTTCAGTTTATTGCAGATAATCAATTATATAACAGTATAATAACTGCTCATGCTATTATTATGATATTTTTTATGGTAATGCCAGCTTTAATAGGAGGTTTTGGTAATTTTCTACTTCCATTAGGATTAGGTGGTCCTGACATGGGATTTCCTAGACTTAATAATATTAGTTACTTATCTTTAATTCCTAGTATCGTACTATTCCTATTTGCAGGTGGAATAGAGAATGGAGTGGGTACGGGTTGAACTCTTTATCCACCATTGTCAGGTATACAAAGTCATAGTGGTCCAAGTGTAGATTTAGCCATATTTGGATTACATCTATCTGGTATTAGTTCTCTATTAGGTGCTATGAATTTTATGACTACAACATTCAATATGAGAAGTCCTGGTATAAGATTACATAAATTAATATTATTTGCATGAGCAGTTGTTATCACAGCTGTTTTATTATTATTATCACTTCCTGTTTTAGCCGGTGGAATAACTATGGTATTGACAGATCGTAATTTCAATACATCATTCTTTGAGGTAGCAGGAGGTGGTGACCCTATATTGTACCAACATCTTTTTTGATTCTTCGGTTAAAAAGAGGTGGCTGAGTTTAAAATGTGCTATATGCTGGAATCATTTGCTTTTTAAAGAAGACTATTTTTGGTAATAGTAATATAAGCCTAAACAGAAATTTAGCTGTATTAGTAAAAATTCCTAATAGTTATAAATGTAATCAGCAGGAAATCTAATGTTACATATGTGTAACTTAGTATATCCTCAGAGACTATATGCACATCATCCTTTAGTAAAAAAAAATTTTTTTTTTAATGGTTGGAAAGTCTTATTAATAGTGATAGTACTTTAGTTAGTAAAGCTGGATATTCTAATTGTGGAATAACTGTCTATTGCTGATTAATATATAATACCAATTATGTAAAATAAAATAGAGGGTTCTAAATTTAGATCAGGAGTTAATACTATTCGCTGACATTTACATAATCAATCAGGAATGAGGGAGTTGGTAAATCATATAAATGGATACATTCGGCATAATAATCAATTACATCAACTTAATAATGTATGTATTCTACTAGGACTTTTAAGCCCAAATACTTTAAAGCCCAAATACTTTAAAGACCTTATACTTTGATAATAAACATGATTTATTTGCTGGCTTTTTTGATAATGTACAATGGATTATTACCTTAAAGATCCTTATAATCAACCACAGTTGACGTTAAGTGTAACTAATACATTATATATAGATGTAGTTAATTTTAAAAACTATTTAAGTGGTTCTATTTACTTTGATAACTTCAAAACACAAAATGGTTACTATTAATGAAGTATTAAATAGAAAAAAAAAGATTTACAAATTTTCTTTGAATATACAAAAATATGTCCTAAATTTATTAAATGTAATCATTTATTATGATTAAATATTATTATAGACTTGTAAAACTCAATGCTCATAAAGTTTCAAATGGTTAAAGGGGTTCTATACACTATGAGGGTTGAGTTAAATTTTATACTAAATTAAATAAAAATTTTGCCTAAAGGATGAAGAGATAGTCCAAAAAAAGAAAATTATTTTTTTTCTCGTTGTTATGAATTCACCTTTCAATAATCCAGATTATCATAATGTTGTAATATATGTCAAAAACATACCTAATGACACTAATTCTTATAATAAAAAAATATATGAGGATCATGTATCTAGGCTAACAAACATTATACTTCCTTATTATTTTTCGCATAATCGTTGATACATGTTTCATGAGAAGCCTTATTAAATCAGGGTTGGAATCCGGCGAACTCTAAAGACTCTATGTGAAACAGATTATGATTTATATGTCAGAGAGGGTTTGAGATATGTGTTTTTAATTTTGATACACAGAGATATAGAGATTATTTATCACCTAAAGATATAAATTTTATTATTGTTAATTTACATAATTGAGGAATAGAAGATTTTAAATTCATGAAGATAGATGTTGAAACTGAAATTATCAATGGTGTAAGAAAAGTTAGAATTATTAAATGAAGATAAGATACAAGGTCACATGCTATGTATTTATATAAAATATTTACATATATTGAGAGCCATACACCTTAGAATAGTTTATTTTTTTTTTTGCACCCAGAAGTTAAAAATATAGGCTTCTTAATGTTGCTGTTTTCTGGGACTACTTCGTTATTTAGTTTTAAATACTCCCTCTTAAATGACATAGTGAAAAAGTTAAAACAAAGAAGTGTATCAGCAGGTAACATTCTTCAGAATGGAACCTCAGAGACTTTACGCAACAAAACTGTAGTAATTGAAGAAAATGTACTAATTAAAGAAAATGTATTAACTAAAGAAAACGTAAAACCTATTTCTATCCATGTGCCTAAGCATTTAAAACCTCTTAATGATAACCAATTTGGACATTATTTAGCTGGTTTAATCGATGGGAATGGTCATTTTAATAGTAAACAACAATTAGTTATTGTTTTTCATTCATTAGATGTTTCTTTAGCTTATTTTATAAAAAAACGTTTAGGGTTTGGAACTGTTAAAAAAGTTAAAAACAAAAATGTTTTTATTCTAGTTATAGCAGCTAGAAAAGGATTAGAAAAAGTAATAAACTTAATTAATGGTAAAATTAGAACAGAAAGTAAATTTAGTCAAATAACTAATAATATATTAAGTCAGGGTAATTATAATGAATTTAGAAAAAATATTAATTTTAAATTTAATTTAGATACAGATTTAAAAAATCATTGATTAGCTGGTTTTTCTGATGCGGATGCTAGTTTTCAAATAAAAAGAATTAATCGTAATAATAAAATAGAAGTTATATTGATTTTTCAAATTGATCAAAAAAACGATGATATATTACGATTAATTAAAGATTTTATTGGGGGTAACATAAGGTATAGAAAAAATCAAGACACGTATTATTACGGGTCAACTAGTTTTGGATCTGCTAAAAAAGTTATTAATTATTTTGATCACTTTCATTTATTATCTACTAAACATATTAATTATTTAAAATGACGAAAAGCATATTTAATAATTCAAAATAAAGACCCTTTAAATAAATATGGTATTGAAAAAATTATTAAGCTAAAAAACACAATGAATAGATTAAGTGATACTACAGTTTAAGATAAAGTCCTAACAAGGATGTAAATTCTTGAGTATTAATTAGAATAGATTATTATTAATTATTAGATTATTATTAACTATTCGATTAATCAATAATTTTGTTATATTTTAATAATCCCAGGATTTGGTATAATAAGTACTACAATTTCAGCTAATTCCAATAAGAGCGTTTTTGGGTATCTTGGTATGGTGTATGCCATGTGTTCTATTGGAATTTTAGGATTTGTAGTTTGAAGTCATCATATGTATACTGTAGGGCTTGATGTGGATACACGTGCGTATTTCACGGCAGCCACACTGATTATTGCAGTGCCTACTGGTATTAAGATATTCTCATGGTTAGCTACTTGTTACGGTGGTTCTTTAAACTTAATACCATCCTTGCTATTTGCATTAGGTTTTGTCTTTATGTTTACAATAGGAGGGTTAAGTGGAGTTGTGCTTGCTAATGCTTCACTTGATATTGCCTTCCACGATACTTACTACGTAGTTGCTCATTTCCATTATGTATTAAGTATGGGTGCTGTATTTGCCTTATTTAGTGGATGATATTTTTGAATTCCAAAAATTTTAGGATTAGATTATAACTTATTATATTCTAAAGCTCATTTCTGAGTGTTATTTGCCGGGGTTAATTTCACATTCTTTCCTCAACATTTCTTAGGATTACAAGGAATGCCACGTCGGGTAAGTGATTATCCTGATGCTTTTACAGGTTGAAACTTTATTAGTAGTATAGGTTCAGTTATATCAGTTGCAGCTACTGCATTATTTTTACAAATAGTGTACTTACAACTTGTTACAGGTAAAGCGATTTATGGGTATCCTTGAGCAGTTCCTCAACTATTTAGTGATTATTTACGTATACTTAAAGATAGATGTTCTCCTGGTTTAGAATGAGCTTTACATAGCCCACCTAAACCCCACGCGTTTACTAGCTTACCTTTACAAAGTATATATCCTGCAAGTACTGTAATTGATCTTAAAAATATCACAAATAACATAAAAACTCTTTTTTATAGTACAAATCGTGTTATTTTATCTGTTATATTTAGTGCTATGTTATTTTTTATGGGCCATGGTTTTGATCCTAACTTTATTAACTGTGATGCGCCTAGAGCTTGAGGACTTTATTTCCAAGATAGTGCTAGCCCACAAATGGAAGCTCTAGTAGAATTACATGATAATATTATGTATTATTTAGTTGCTATATTATTTAGTGTGGGTTGAATACAAGGAGCTATAATTAAAAATTTTGAAAGTTCTAAATCCCCTATTAGCAATAAATATCTTAATCATGGTACTTTAATAGAATTAATTTGAACAATTACTCCCGCATTGATCTTAGTGTTAATAGCTTTCCCTTCTTTTAAATTACTATATTTAATGGATGAAGTTACAGACCCTTCATTATCTGTTTTAGCTGAAGGTCATCAATGATATTGAAGTTATGAATATCCAGATTTTTTAAATAGTGATGGAGATTTTGTAGAGTTTGATTCTTATTTAGTACCTGAATCCGACTTAGAAAAAGGAGCTCTAAGAATGCTAGAAGTTGATAATCGAGTAATACTTCCTGAAATTACACACACTAGATTTATCCTTACTGCTGCAGATGTTATTCATTCTTTTGCTATCCCTGCCTTAGGTATAAAATGTGATGCTTATCCTGGTAGATTGAATCAGTTTTCTGTCCTTATTAATAGATTGGGTACATTTTATGGTCAATGTTCAGAAATTTGTGGTATATTACACAGTTCTATGCCTATAGTTGTGGAATCTGTATCTTTAGTTAAATTC
>Ga0307516_10000715_pt1 | contig 45166 bp, 36 predicted proteins | sample 19_EM_MG_FD_203310 | JGI IMG/M metagenome (GOLD analysis project Ga0307516, IMG submission 203310) | Populus trichocarpa ectomycorrhiza microbial communities from riparian zone in the Pacific Northwest, United States - 19_EM | ecosystem: Host-associated > Plants > Roots > Unclassified | place... | reverse complement strand
CGCCCCTGCGGGCACCGGCTTGCCGCCTGGCAGCGTGGGTGGTGCGCCACCGCGTGCGCCTTCGAAGTGGCGGCTGTTCAGCCATGCCACCGTTGCGACGTGTCGGGAGGTCGGGGGCGGTGTCCGTTGGGCCGATTTCTCAATGAGGCCCGGCGGATACCGCCCTCGGCCGGCGCACGCGCACCAGCAGGCGCACAACTCCCTACACCAGCAGCGCTTCCAACGTCCGCCGATAGATGTTCTTCAGCGGTTCGATGGCGTCGATGGCCACGTGTTCGTCGATCTTGTGGATCGTCGCGTTGACCGGGCCGAACTCGACGACCTGCTCGCAGACCTTGGCGATGAAGCGACCGTCGGAGGTGCCGCCGGTGGTCGACAGTTCGGTCGTCACGCCGGTCTCCGCGGCGATGGCGGATGACAACGCTGATACCAGCGAGCCCACCGGCGTCAGGAAGGGTTCACCACCCAACGTCCACGCGACTGCCCAATCCAGCCCATGGTGATTCAAGACCTCGCCGACTCGCTTCTTCAGGCCTTCGGGTGTGGAAGCAGTGGAGAAGCGGAAGTTGAAGTCGACCACCAGTTCGCCGGGGATCACATTGGTCGCGCCGGTGCCGCCGTGGATGTTCGAGATCTGCCAGGTGGTCGGCGGGAAGTACTCGTTGCCGGTATCCCACTGGATGCCTGCCAATTCGGCCAACGCCGGCGCGGCGAGATGGATCGGATTCTTGGCCAACTGTGGGTAGGCCACGTGGCCCTGCACGCCGCGCACCGTGAGCTTGCCGGACAGTGAGCCGCGGCGGCCGTTCTTGATCATGTCGCCCAGCTTCTCGACCGAAGTGGGCTCGCCGACGATGCAGCAGTCCAGCTGTTCGCCGCGCTCTTTCAAGGCCTGTATGACCTTGACCGTGCCGTCGACTGAAGGGCCTTCTTCGTCGCTGGTCAGCAAGAAGGCGACGCGCCCGGCGTGCTGCGGGTGGGCGAGAGCGAATTCTTCGGCCGCCACCACCATCGCGGCGACCGAGGTTTTCATGTCGGCGGCGCCACGCGCGTACAGCTTGCCGTTGCGGTAGCTGGGCACGAACGGGTCACTGTTCCATGCGCCCAACGGGCCGGTGGGCACCACGTCGGTGTGGCCGGCGAAGACGACTGTCGGGCCGGGCCGCACGCCGCTGCGAACGGCCCACAGGTTGGCGACGCGGAAGTCGTCGGGCCCGAATGGCAAGTGCTCGCAAGTGAAGCCGGCCGCAGCCAGGCGCCCCGCAATCAGCGCCTGGCAGCCTTTGTCGTCGGGCGTGACGCTGGGGCGGGCGAGCAGGTCCTCGAGAAGGCGAAGTACGGCCGTCATTCGATGTCTATGTGCATGCCGCGCCTGCGCTGGCATCTATCAAGTGGCGTGCGCGGATCCGGCTCCGCCGGTCCGCTGCGCGAGCCCCTCGGGGGGCCGAGACCGGACACAAACAGTCCAGTGGACTGTTTGTGCCTGTCGAGGGGCTGGACCTCTGGTCCAGCGCGGCCTGCAAGGTAGCAACCGGAAGGGGGCGTGGGGGCTTCGTGTCTGGCGTGGGGGCTAACGAGTCCTCGCGCTGATGATCAAGGGCTTCGGCTTCGGATCCTCCGGCACCACGTCCAGCGTGATTTCGGTGAACGAGGGGCTCTCGGGCTCGGGCTTGCTGACCGGCACGCGAGACACAGGCTCGCTCTCGTTCTGCAGGCGCCACAACAGGTTGGTCGGCGAATCGGCGTGGATCAGCGCCTCTTCGCGCGAAACCACGCCTTCGGTGATCAGCCGTGCCAGGTCTTGTTCGAAGGTTTGCGAGCCTTCGGCCAGCGAGCGCTCCATCGCCTCGCGCACGCCGCCGAAGTCGCCCTTTTCGATCAGCTCGGAGATGAGCTTCGAGTTCAGCAGCACCTCGACCGCCGGGATGCGGCCGCCGGAGCCCGAGCGCAGCAGGCGCTGCGACACGATCGACTTCATCGCCGCGCCCAGGTCGGCCAGCAGGGCGGGGCGCGACTCGGGGGTGTAGAACGACAGGATCCGCCCCAGCGCATGGTGGCTGTTGTTGGCGTGCAGCGTGGCCAGCACCAAGTGGCCGGACAGCGCGTACGAGATCGTCTGCGACATCGTTTCGCGGTCGCGGATCTCGCCGATCATGATGCAGTCGGGGGCTTGGCGCAGTGCGTTCTTCAGGCCGATGTGCAGCGAGTTGGTGTCGCGGCCGACCTCGCGCTGGTTGACCACCGAGCGCTTGTTGCTGAACAGGTACTCGATCGGATCTTCGATGGTCAGGATGTGGCCAGACATGTGCTGGTTGCGCCACTCCATCATCGACGCCATCGTCGTGCTCTTGCCGGTGCCAGTGGCGCCGACCATCAGGATCAGGCCGCGCTTTTCGAGCGCCAGCGTCGCCAGGATCGGCGGCAGGTGCAGCGAATCGATCGCCGGGATGCGAACCGGAATGCAACGCACCACCGCCGCAATGGTCGCGCGCTGCTTGAAGGCCGAAAGCCGGAAGCTGCCGACCTTCGGGATGCCGAAGCCGATGTTCAGCTCACCTTCCTGCTCCAGCTCTTCCAGCTGCAGCGGCGTGAGGATCTCGGTCAGCAGCTGGCGTGGCGCGGCCGGGGGCAGCACATGGTCGGTCACCGGCACCAACTGGCCGTTGACCTTCAGCAAGATGGGCGCATTGGCCGAGAGATACAAGTCCGAAGCGCTCTTGTCGGCCATCAGGCGCAACACGTTTTCCATCGTGATCACGGTGTGTCTCCCGGCGGGGTGATTGGTCCAGCGCTTGGTTGAGGGTGCGTGTACAGGGTATCAGCCGCGCAGCAGTTCGTTGATACTGGTCTTTGCCCGGGTCTGGGCGTCCACCCGCTTGACGATCACCGCGCAGTACAGGCTGTACTTGCCGTCCGGCGAGGGCAGGTTGCCGCTGACGACCACCGAACCCGAGGGCACTCGGCCGTAGCTCACCTCGCCGGTGGCGCGGTCGTAGATCTTGGTGCTTTGGCCGATGTAGACGCCCATCGAGATGACCGAGTTCTCTTCGACGATCACGCCTTCGACCACTTCTGAGCGGGCGCCGATGAAGCAGTTGTCTTCGATGATGGTCGGGTTGCCCTGCAGCGGCTCGAGCACGCCGCCAATGCCCACGCCGCCTGACAGGTGAACGTTCTTGCCGATCTGGGCGCACGAGCCGACGGTGGCCCAGGTGTCGACCATCGTGCCTTCATCGACATAAGCGCCGATGTTGACGTACGACGGCATCAGGATCGCGCCCTTGGCGATGTAGCTGCCGCGGCGCGCAACGGCCGGCGGTACCACGCGCACGCCGGCGGCGGCCAGGGCGGCCTCATCCATGTGCGAGAACTTGGTGTCGACCTTGTCATAGAAGGTCAGGTCGCCCGACTGCATCCTGCGGTTGTCGTTCAGGCGGAACGACAGCAGCACGGCCTTCTTGACCCACTGGTTCACCGTCCATTGGCCCACGCCCTGGCGCTCGGCGACACGCAGGCGGCCGGCGTTCAGGTCGGCGATCACCTGGTCCACCGCCTTGCGGATTTCAGGCGAGGCCGTGGCAGCGCTGAGCTGGGCGCGTTCTTCCCAGGCCTGGTCGATGAGGGTTTGCAAAGCTTGCGTCATGAGGGAGTAGGGTCAGAGGGATCGCGTGTAGGCAACGATGCGTTCGGCGGCTTCCAGGCATTCGGGCCCTTCGGCCACCAGCGCCATGCGGATGCGGCCAGCGCCAGGGTTTTGGCCATGGGCCTCGCGCGCCAACAAGCTGCCGGGCAGTACCGCCACATTGTATTGAGCGAGCAGTCCCAGGCTGAAGGCAATGTCATCGCCGCCGTGGGCATCTTTCGGCACGCCGGCCCAGAGGTAAAAGCCTGCATCGGGCAGCTTCACATCGAGCGCCTTGGCGAGCATTGGCGTCACTTGGGCGAACTTGGCGCGGTACTGCGCACGATTGGCCTCCACATGGGCCTCGTCGTTCCAGGCCGCGGTGCTCGCGGACTGCACCACCTTGCTCATCGCGCTGCCGTGATAGGTACGGTAGAGCAGGAAAGCCTTGAGGATGTTGGCATCGCCGGCCACGAAGCCCGAGCGCATGCCTGGCACGTTGCTGCGCTTGCTCAGGCTCGACAACACGATCAGGTTGCGAAAGCCTTCACGCCCCAGCGCCTTGGCCGCGGCCAGCGCGCCCAGTGGCGCCTCGTCGCGGAAGTAGATTTCGGAATAGCACTCGTCGCTCGCGATCACGAACCCGTGGCGGTCACTCAGCTCGAACAGCGTTTTCCATTCCGCCAGCGGCATCACCGCGCCGGTGGGATTGCCGGGCGAGCAGGCGTAGACGAGCTGCGTGCGGGCCCAGGTGGCCTCGTCGATCTGGCCCCAGTCGCAGGCGAAGTTGCGCGCCGGGTCGCTGTTGGCGAACGCGGTTTGCGCACCGGCCAGCAGCGCCGCCCCTTCGTAGATTTGATAGAACGGGTTCGGGCAAACCACGGTGGCGCCGAGCTGGGTTGGATCGATCATCGTCTGCGCCAGCGAGAACAAGGCCTCGCGCGAGCCGTTGACGGGCAGCACCTGGGTCGACGGGTTCAGCCCGACGCCGTAACGCCTGGCCACCCAAGCCGCGATCGCTTCGCGCAACATCGGTTCGCCGGCGGTGGCCGGGTAGCTCGACAAGCCCGACAGGTTGTTGCGCAGGGCCTCTTCGACCAGCGCCGGCGCCGGGTGGCGGGGCTCGCCGATGCCCAGGCTGATCGGCCGGTAGGCGGGGTTCGGGGTGATGTCTCGCGTCAGCGCCCGCAGGCGCTCGAAAGGGTAGGCGTACAGCTTGCCGAGCAACGGATTCATGCGAACGATTATCAGCGAGTGCCTTCGGCCACTTGCCCGGCTTTTGACCGCGCCTTTGACCGGTCATTGGCTGGGTGCCGGCTGACCTGCGAGACACAATGGCCGGCATCAAAGGAAGCAGAACACGACCGATGGGCGAGCGCAGTATGAGTCCAGGCGGTGAGGATGTCGGGGCCAAGCCCGTCGGTGCGGCTGGCGAGCGAGCACCCGGTCGCCGCGCCTGCCTGGCCGGGCTGGGCGGCTTGGCGGCGGCGCTGGCCTTGCCCGCGTGCTCCGAACGTCGGGCGCCCGAGGTCGAGTTGGCGCCCTTGCGGCTGGCGATGGACCTGTGGCCCGGCTACTACCCCGCCGTGCTGGCCGATGAACTGGGCTACCTCGCCGAGGCGCAGGTCAAGCTGACGATCAGCTTCCCGGCCAACACCGACCGCATGATGGCCGAGTTCGCGGCCGGGCAGGTCGACGTGGTGGCCGTGGCGCTGGGTGACCTGATCAACGCCACGCATGGCCGCACACCGGTACAAGTGTTTCTGGTCAGTGACGAATCGTCCGGCGGCGACGCGCTGCTGATGCGCCGCGGCGCCGACCTGAAAGGCAGCGGCAAGCTGTCGTTGGCGACCAACCTGGGCGGCTTCGGCGAGCTGTTCGCACGCGAATTCCTGCGCCGCCAAGGCATCGATCCGGCGCGGATTGCATGGATGAACGCCGACGCGGCCGATGTGCCGCGCCTGCTGTCGAGCGGCCAGGTCGACCTTGGCCACACCTGGGAGCCCTACGTCAGCGAGGCCGAGGCGGCCGGTGCCGAGAAGCTGTTTTCCAGCGCCGACACGCCCGGGCTGATCCCGGACGTGCTGGCCGCCACGCGCGCCACCGTCGAAAGGCGGGCGCCGGAGCTGCGGCGCTTCGTCGGCGCCTGGCTGCGCGCGGTGGATTGGTGGCTGGAGCATCCCGACGAAGGCAACCGGCGCATCGCCGCTCGCGTGCACAGCGAGGTGGCCAAGGTCTCGCTCAAGGGCGTGCGCTTGATACGCCGTGCCGACAACCGCCGGCTGCTCGGCGCCGAAGGGCCGCCGCAGACATTGGCACCGGTGGTTGCGCGCTACAGCGCCTTCTTCCTCGACAAAGGCATGCTGGTACGGCCGGTCGAGCCGGCCGACTTCCTGCGCGGAGACCTGCTGCCGTGAAGACCCGGTTGCTGGTGGCCGGCGTGCTGGTCGGCGTGACGCTGTTGCCGCTGGGCCTGGTGAGCAGCTGGCAATACCTGAGCGAGTCGCACCGCACGGCCGACGAGCGCAACGCCGAGCTGCGCTCGCTGGCGCAGGAATCTGCGCGCGACCTGGGCGCCCGCGCCGATCGCATCCTCGACAACCTGCGGGCCGACGTGGCCATGCCCGGCTTGCCCGAGCTGCTGGAAAAGCCCGGCTCGGCCGACCCGCTGTGGGCCAACCGGGTGCTGACGCTGGTGGCCTTGCGCGAGCCCCTGAACGCCACCTCGGTCGGCCTGCTGGATGCGCAAGGGCGCAACGTCGCCGACACCCAGGCACCGCGCGTGGGCCGCAGCGAGGCCGACGAGGCCTATGTCAAAGAGGTGATGTCGCTGCGCTACCCACAATTGATGGGTCCGCTGACCCCCGGCTGGGACGACCACCCGGCGCTGTTTGCCGCGGCGCCGGTCAAGCGCGACGGCGCGGTGCTGGGCGTCTTGCGCTTGCGGCTCGAGGCCGGCTTGCTGGGGCAGGTACTGGCCGAAAGCCTGAGCGCGCATGGCGATGTGCACGGCATCGTCTTCGACGCGCAAGGCCACCTGTTTGCCGGCACTGATTCGCGCCTGGCCGGCCAGCAGCGCCTGCCGCCCGAGTTCCACGTCGACACGTCGCCCGGTGCGCAGGAGCCGGACTGGGCCGGCCGTCATTGGCACGGCCATGTGCAACCGGTGCCCGGCACGCGCTGGCTGGTGATGGTCTACGAGCCGTTGCGCCAGTTCGAGGCGCCGTTGCACACGCTGCAGCGAGAGTGGCTTGGCTTTGTCGGGCTGCTGGCGTTGTTGGGCATGGGGGCGGTGTGGTTGATTGCCGCGATCCTGTCGCGCCCGCTGGCCCGCCTGACCGATGCGGCCGAGGGCATCGCCGCCGGCGACCTGGGCCGTCGCGTGGCCGTGCGCGGCACCGAAGAGTTCCGCCGCCTCGGGCAAGCCTTCAACGAGATGAACGAACGGCTCGGGCAGACGGTGCAGTCCCTGTCGGACGAACTTGCTCAGCGCCGCGCCGCCGAGGCCGCACTGCGCGACAGCGAAGCGCGGCTGCAGCAATCGAACGTCGACCTCGAACGCCAAGTCCGCGAGCGAACAGCCGACCTGGCCACCGCCAAGGAAGCGGCCGAAGCGGCCAGCCGCGCGAAAAGCGCGTTCCTGGCCAACATGAGCCACGAGATCCGCACACCGATGAACGCGGTGATCGGGCTGACCCAGCTGCTGCATGACGACAGCCATGAGCCAGCACAGCGCGAACGCCTGAAACGCGTGTTCGACGCCGCCCAGCATCTGATGGGACTGATCAACGACGTGCTCGACCTGTCGCGCATCGAGGCCGGCAAGCTGTCGCTCGAAACGGTGGCCTTCGACCTCGAAGCACTGGTCGACCGCATGCTGGGCATGATCGATTCGGCCGCCAAGGCCAAGGGCCTGCGCCTGCACAAGCAGCTCGAAGCCGGTCTGCCGCAGCGTCTGCTGGGCGACGAGCGGCGGCTGGGCCAGGTGCTGCTGAACTTCCTCGGCAACGCCGTCAAGTTCACCCACCACGGCGAGGTGGGCCTGGCGGTGTCGCAGGTTCGCGAGGATGAAGACGAGCGCGTCTGGCTGCGCTTCGAAGTCTGGGACAGTGGCATCGGCCTGACCCCCGAACAACAGGTGCGCGTGTTCGATGCCTTCGAGCAGGCCGATGTGTCGACCACGCGGCGTTTTGGGGGAACAGGCCTCGGGCTGACGATCAGCCGCGAGCTGTGCGAGCTGATGGGCGGCCAGATCGGCGTCGCGAGCCAGCCGGGGCAGGGCAGCCGCTTCTGGATCCTGCTGCCCTTGCAGCGCCTGGTGACGGAAGTTGCCGAGCGTGCGGCGGCCAGCCCATCGTCCACCGCGGTGGTCACAGGCCTTCCGCGTTGGCAACTGCCGGGCAAGGTGCTCGTCGTCGAAGACAACCCGGTCAACCAGGAGGTCATCCAGGCGCTGCTGGCCCGCCACGGCCTGGTGGCCGACCTGGCCAGCGACGGTGCCGTCGCCGTGGCGATGGCACAGCACGAGGCTTATCCGCTGGTGCTGATGGACATGCACATGCCGCTGATGGACGGCCTGGAAGCCACGCGCCGCATCCGCCGTCAGCCGCTGCACCAGCACACGCCGATCATCGCGATGACGGCCAACGTCTACGAAGACGATCGCCAGCGATGCCTGGACGCGGGCATGAACACCCACCTCGCCAAGCCGATCGATCCGAAGGCGCTCGAGCAGTTGCTGCGCGATTGGCTCGGACCCGCCCACACCGACTGAACGGTGCTCGGCGCCGGGCTGATGGCTTGCCGCCGCGTCGGTCCGGTGCGCGTTGTGTGACCGATCGACCGGATGTCTTGCGCCACCCCGTGGCTTATGGCGGCGACTTGCCGAAGGAGCTGCACGTCGGCGGCTGCATGAACAACGAGTGAACTCGGGCCCGGTTGCCGAACTGGGAACTTCAGCGAGACAAGAAAAAAGTTCGCCGCCTGTGCGTCCAGGTTGGCGATGGCTCCGTAAGTCGGGTTCGTCACGCACCGTGGCAACGCGGCACCTGATGCACAGGGCGCCGTTTCATCAAACCCAAGGAGTCAGCTTCATGAACCCCCAGTTTCAACGTTTCGCCAAGCCGTCCGCCGCAGTCACCATCGCCGCCTCGCTTCTGACGATGGCATTTGCGTCGGCGCCCGCACACGCCGGCGCCACCGAGACCTTCAAGTTCAACATGGTGCGCACGCCCTCGCTCGTGGCGGTCCCGGGTTGCCTGCCGTACGTGAAAGGCCACGTCCAGGTCAAGCCGCTGGTCGGCGCCGAGCAGATGACGGTCAGCGTCACCGGCCTGCCGCCGAACACCGACTTCAACCTCTTCGTCATCCAGGCGCCCAACGCGCCCTTCGGCATGGCGTGGTACCAGGGTGACATCGAATCGGACTACCTCGGCAACGGTTCGCGCAAGTTCATTGGCCGGTTCAACGAAGAGACCTTCATCGTCGCGCCCGGCAGCATCGCGGCACCGGATGTTCACCACGACAACTTCCCCGATGCCGGCGTCAACCCGCAGACGGCTCCGGTCCACACCTACCACCTGGGGCTGTGGTTCAACTCCGCCGCCGACGCTGTCAAGGCTGGCTGCCCGGGCAATGTGACGCCGTTCAGCGGCGAACACACGGCCGGCGTGCAGGTGCTCAACACCAGCAACTACCCCGACCTCGCTGGCCCGCTGCTGCACGTCAAGCCCTGATGCGGGCTGAGCCCTCGGCCATGTCGCGCAGCAGGCCTGCGCCGGACAACGACGAGCTCGCGCGCTGGATCGCGCGCGTCTCGCTCGGTGATCGGCGCGCCTTCGAGCAGCTCTACCGCGCGACCTGCGGCTACCTTCTGGCCGTGGCGTGGCGCGTCCTGCAGCGTCAGACCCTGGCCGAGGAGGTGCTGCAGGATGCCTTCGTCAAGGTCTGGCATTCAGCCAGCGCCTACGACGCTCGGCTGGGCGTGCCGATGACCTGGCTGATCAACATCGTCAGGAACCGCGCGATCGACGTGCGGCGGGCCGGCTCGACCGGTGCGGGCGACTCGGCGCCGGGCGACGACGACCTGCCCGAGGTGCCGGCCCCGGCGGCTGCCGGCCCGGAGCAGTGGCTCGATGCCTCGATCCGGGCCACGCACATCCAGGCCTGCATGGGCCGGCTGACATCGCAGCAGCGCCAGGCGCTCGCGTTGACCTACTACCAAGGCATGACCCACGCCGAGGTGGCCGACGCGCTCGACGCACCGCTGGGTACTGCGAAGGCCTGGGTGCGTCGCGGCCTGGTCTACCTGAAGGCCTGCCTGGAGGCGGGCGGGATCCAATCGTCATGAACTACCTCCTGCCTCCACGGCTCGACGCCCTTGCGCGGGCCTACGCGCTGGGCACGATGTCTCCCCGGGCCAGCCGCCGCTTTGCCCGCACGCTGACCGAGTCCGCCGCCGCCTTGCAGGCGGTGGTGGCTTGGCGCGAGGCACTGGCCACGCTTGAACGCGGCGCGCCTGTATCGATGGCGCCCCACGAGCAGGTCTGGATTGACATCCAGCGGCGCCTGTTCCGTCCCGCCGTGTCCGCTCGAGCCTTGCCCGCGAGGGGCCTGCGCAGGCGTGTGGCGGGCATCCTGGCCGGCGTGTGGTGGGGGCGCTGGCCCACGGCGCTCGGTCTGGCCGCTGGGGCGCTGCTGTGCATCGGGTTGGTGCAGTGGCGCCCGCAGATGCTGGACCTGGAGCGCACGCAGGCGGGCCCGCCTGCCAGCTATGTCGGCGTGCTGCAAGACGGGCAAGGCCGCCCAGCCTTGGCCACGATGGCACGCCGCCACGGCCGCGCGTTGACGGTTCGCCTGCTGCAGCCGGTGGCCCTGGCGCCGGATCAGGTCCTGACCCTGTGGGCGTGGAGCGCTGCTCAGCCCATCCCGCTGCGTGTGGGAAGCTGGCCGGCGCAGCAGAGTGCCGACCTCGAGTTGCCGGCATCAGCCGAAGCATTGCTGGGCACCATGACGCACCTGGGCGTCAGCCGCGAGGTCGCCGGGCCGCCCCCCGCCCAACCCACCGCGCCGTTGTGGGCCCAGGGGCCGTGCGCCAAGGTCTGGTGACGCCGGCGCCCGGTGGCGCCGCCGGCACTCAAAGCCGGCCGACGCAACCCGGCGCGCCGCAGCGGCAGGCCAGCCGCCCTTCGTGGTGAGTCTCGCCATAGTCGACCGTGATTTCTTCGCCTGGCTCGATGTTGCGCAGGGCGTAGAACTCGATGCGGCCTTCGTGCACGCGCAACTGGCCATTGGGCTGGCAGCTGTGGTTGGTAAAGCGCATCGGGTCGGTCGACTTGGCCAGGTCGATCGCCTTCTTCGATGAGATCTCGACGATCATGATGCGCTCGAGCGTCGCGGCGCGGCGGCGTGCTTCAGCGATCGTGATCGACTCGCCGCGCACCTCGCCGATCTTGTGCCACTTGGGCACCGGTTCCAGCGCGAAGACGCCGAAGCCGTCGATCGGGCTGCGGCGCACGGCCACCTCGAACTTTTGATAGGGCGGGTGGCCGGCGAGTGCGCCCATGTCTACCTTGGCCGGCTTAGCCCCGCATGCCGGTTTCGGCGGCGTGCGCCGGCAGCGTCACCACCGGTTCGGGCTTCCAGCCCTTCTTTCGATGTTCGGCCACCACGTTGGTGAAGATGCCGCCGCGCACGTACCACTTGGCGGTGATGCGGGCGTAGCGCGGCTTCGTGACCTCGACGATCTTGGTCAGGATGTCGTTGGTCACCTTCTCGTGGAACGCACCCTCATTGCGGAAGCTCCACATGTACATCTTCAAGCTCTTCAGCTCGATGCACAGCTTGTCGCAGACCATGTCGATCGTGAAGTGCGCGAAGTCGGGCTGGCCGGTCAGCGGGCAGTGGCAGGTGAACTCTGGGATCTGGAACTGGATCACGTAGTCCCGCTCGGGCGCCGGGTTCGGGAACACGAACAGCTCCTTCGACGGGGCGGTGGGCGGGTTCGGCGGCATCGGGCGCTGCTTCGGTTCAGCGTCGGGCGGTGTTCTGGTTTTGGATGCGGTACGGGCCATGGGCGGCGTCAGCGGCCGGAAGCGGCAGCCAGGGGAGGGTTCAGGGAAGGGGGCGATGGTATCATCCCGGCCACTTTTGCGGCCTGGTTCTGGCCAAAATCCACTGATAAATCAATGACTTAGGGTGAAGGCTCAACGGCTCCGGCCGGCCCTTCGCCCGGCCCTATTCCCCTTCATGCGGCTCAACCAGATCAAGCTGTCCGGCTTCAAGTCCTTCGCCGAGCCGACCACCTTCCAGCTGCCTGGCCAGCGGGTCGGCGTGGTCGGCCCGAATGGGTGCGGCAAGTCCAACATCATGGATGCGGTGCGCTGGGTGCTGGGCGAATCGAAAGCCAGCGAACTGCGCGGCGAGTCGATGCAGGACGTGATCTTCAACGGCTCAGGCAACCGCAAGCCGTCGAGCCGCGCCAGCGTCGAGCTCGTCTTCAGCAACGAAGACGGCCGCGCCGGCGGCTCATGGAACCAGTACAGCGAGATCGCCGTCAAGCGCGTGCTGACGCGCGACGGCACCTCCAGCTACTTCATCAACAACCAGGCGGTGCGTCGCCGCGACGTGCAGGACGTGTTCCTCGGCACCGGCCTCGGCCCCCGCGCCTACGCCATCATCGGCCAGGGCACGATCAGCCGGATCATCGAATCGAAGCCCGAAGAACTGCGCCTGTTCCTCGAAGAGGCCGCCGGCGTCTCCAAATACAAGGAACGCCGCCGCGAGACCGAGAACCGGCTGAAGGACACACGCGAGAACCTCACCCGCGTCGACGACATCCTGCGGGAACTGAACGCCAACCTCGACAAGCTGGAGCGCCAGGCCGAGGTCGCCTCTCAGTATCGCGGCCTGCAGGAGCAGGGCACGCTGAAGCTGCACCAGCTCTGGTTCCTGAAGCACCGCGACGCGACCACCGAGGAAGAGCGCGTCAAGCTGGCGTCGCTCGAAGCGACCAACGCGCTGGAGGCTCGCCTGGCCGAGCTGCGCCACGTCGAGGCCGAGCTCGAAACCGTTCGCCAGGCGCACTACGCCGCGTCCGATGCGCTGCACGCCAAGCAGGGCGACCTGGCGCAGGCCCAGCTCGAAGTGAGCCGGCTCGAAGAGCGCATCCGCTATGTGGTCGAAGGCCGCCAACGCGCCGAAGCTCGCTTGGCCGACCTGCAGGCGCAGAACGCGCAGTGGGCCTCGCGCAAGGACGACGCCGAGGTCGAGCTGGAGACGATTGCCGAGCAGATTGCCGCCGCCGAAGAGCAGGCCGAGATCCTGGCCGCGCAGGCTGAAGAGCAATCGATGTCGGCGCCTAACTTTGAAGATGGTGTGCGCGCGGCCCAGGCCAAGGCCAACGAACAGCGAACCCTGGTCACCCAGGTTCAGCAGCAGATCCAGGTGTTGGCGGCCGAAAGCCGCAACATCGACGAGCAGACCCGCACGCTGCGCACCCGCCGCGAGCGCCTGGCCACCGAACGCCAAGGCCTGGCCGCGCCGGACATGGACCGCCTGGCCCAGCTGAAAGAAGACAGCGAAGCGGCGGACGCAGCGCGCGATGAAGCGGATGCCCGCCTGCACGAGCTGAGCGAAGAGGTGCCGCTGCTGGACGAGCAGCGCCGCGCCCAGCACGACACCGTCAATCGCGAATCGGCCAAGCAATCCGACCTGACGGCGCGCCTGGATGCATTGCGCGCGCTGCAGGAAAAGGTGCAGACCGAGGGCAAGCTCAAGCCCTGGCTGGCCAAGCATGGGCTTGATGGCCTGCAAGGCCTGTGGACCAAGATCCACATCGAGCAGGGCTGGGAAGTGGCGCTCGAATCGGCGCTGCGCGAGCGGCTGAACGCGCTGTCGGTCGGCCGGCTGGACATCGTCCGCGCCTTCGCCGCCGATGCGCCGCCCGCCAAGCTTGCTTTCTATTCGCTGCCGCAAGCCGCGATTGCCAACACCCACCAGACGCTGTCGCGCCTGTCCGACCTGCTGCGCCTGAACGACGCCGGCATGAAGGCGCTGCTGAACGACTGGCTGGAGGGCGTCTACACCGCGCCTGGCCTGGACGAAGCGCTCGCGCAACGCAACCAACTGACCCACGGCGAAGTCATCATGACCCGCGACGGCCATGCGGTCTCGCAGTTCGCGGTGGCTTTCTACGCACCCGATTCCGAGCAGGCCGGCATGCTGGCCCGCGCGCAAGAGATCGAGAGCCTGGATCGCCAGAGCCGCGCCCAGGTGCTGATCGCCGACGAGGCGCGCACGCAGCTGGTCCGGCATGACGCGGCCTACACCGAGGCCTCGCAACGCCTGGTCGTGGCGCGCCGCGAAGCCGGCGAAACGCAGACCCGCGCGCACCAGCTGCATGTGGAGCTGCTGCGCCTGAGCCAGCAGGCCGAGGCCGCCAGCACCCGCCGCAGCCAGTTGGAAGATGAACTGGCCGAGGTCGATGGTCAGATGGAAGAGCTGTCCGAGCGCCGCGTCACCGGCGAAGCGCGCTTCGAAGAGCTGGACATGCAGCTGGCCAACACGCAAGAGCGCCACGCCGAGCTGGACGAAGCGGTGATCCAGGCCGAGCGGCGCTTGAACGATGCGCGCGAACAGCTGCGTTCGCTCGAGCGCCAGGCGCAGGAGGCACAGTTCCAGGCCCGCGCACTGGCGGCGCGCCGCGGTGAGCTGCAACGCGCGATCGAGACGGCGGCGGCCCAGGTGCAGGCCAACGCTCAGGCCGGTGAACAGCTGCAGCTCGAACTCGGCAGCTTCAACGACCAGGCGGCCCAAGCCGGCCTGCAGGACGCGCTGGCGATCAAGCTTGAAAAAGAACAGGCGCTGGCCGCCACGCGCAGCGAATACGACGATCTGTCGGCCAAACTGCGCGCCGCCGATGAGCAGCGCTTGCAGTTCGAACGCAGCCTCGACCCGCTGCGCGAGCGCATCACCAAGCTGCAGCTCGAAACCCAGGCCGCCCAGCTGGGTGGTGCTCAGTACATGGAGCAACTGGTCGCCGCCGAGGTCAACCTCGAAACCCTGGCGCAGACCATTGCCGACGGCAACGTCAAGCTCTGGGGCCTGCAAGGCGAGATCGACCGCATCAACCGCGACATCGCGGCACTTGGCGCCGTCAACCTGGCCGCGCTGGATGAGCTGACGGCGGCGCGCGAGCGCAAGACCTTCCTCGATGCGCAGAACGCCGACCTGAACGACGCGATCAGCACGCTGGAAGACGCGATCCACAAGATCGACCTCGAAACGCGCGACCTGCTGATGACCACCTTCAACCAGGTCAACGAAGGCTTCGGCCGCATGTTCCCCAGCCTGTTTGGCGGCGGCCAGGCCAAGCTGATCATGACCGGCGACGAGGTCCTCGACTCTGGCGTGCAGGTGATGGCGCAGCCGCCGGGCAAGAAGAACTCGACCATCCACCTGCTGTCGGGCGGCGAGAAGGCGCTGACCGCGATCGCACTGGTGTTCGCGATCTTCCTGCTGAACCCGGCGCCGTTCTGTCTGCTGGACGAGGTGGACGCGCCGCTGGATGACGCCAACACCGAGCGTTATGCCAAGCTGGTCAACGAGATGTCCAAGGGCACCCAGTTCCTGTTCATCTCACACAACAAGATCGCGATGGAAATGGCCGAGCAGCTGATCGGCGTGACGATGCAAGAACAGGGTGTCTCGCGCATCGTGGCGGTCGACATGGAAGCAGCGGTCGGCATGGTGGAGGCAGCGTGACGTTGACGATTGCTTTGGCCATGCTGGCCGGTTTGGTGTTGATGGCGGTGGTGGTGCACGGCGCGTGGACGGCGCGACGCGAAGCGCCCCGGTTGCCGCAGGCGCCGACCGGTGCCGAAACGGCGCCGCGCATGGAGCCCACGCTGACCGGCCAGCACGAGCCAGACCTGGGCGACTCTCGGCCGCTGCCGACGGTTCACGTGCGCCGCCAGGCCCGTGTGGATGCGCTGATCGATGCGATCGCCACCGTCACGCCCGAGGCACCCATCACCGGCGAGCTGGCGCTGCAGAACCTGCCCGGCAGCCGCCGCGCCGGCACCAAACCCTTCCACATCGAAGGCCTGAACGCAGAGACGGGCGAGTGGGAGATGCCACGCGCCGGCCAACGCTACGGCGAGTTCCAGGCCGGCCTGCAAATGGCCAACCGCCACGGGGCCGTCAACGAGATCGAATACTCCGAGTTCGTGCAGAAGATCGAGACCTTTGCCGAAGCCCTGAGCGCTGCAGTCGACTTTCCCGACATGCTTGATGCGGTGGCCCGCGCCCGCGAACTGGACACCTTCGCGAGCCAGCATGACGCGCAGTTGACGACGATCCTGCGTGCCAATTCGATCGCCTGGTCGGTCGGCTACATCCAGCAAGCCGCCAGCCGCCACGGCTTCGTGCCGGGCTCGGTGCCAGGGCGGTTGGTGCTGCCGGCAGCCGAAGAAGGCGCGCCGCCGGTCTTGACGCTGGCTTTCGACCCGCAGGTGGCGCTGTCCGAAGACCCGGGCCACGCTGCACTGCGCGAGCTCATCCTCAGCCTGGACGTGCCGCAGACGCTGGAATCCGCCGAGCCGTTCGCCGCCTGGCAGCACAGCGCCCGTCGCCTGGCCGACGACCTGGACGCCACCCTGGTCGACGACCAGAGCAGCCCGATCACGCTGCACGCCTTCGCCGCGATCGGCCAGGAGCTGGACCGGCTGTACCGCGCACTCGAATCGCGTGACCTCGCGGCCGGCAGCCCCGCCGCGCGGCGCCTCTTCAGCTGATCGAGAAACGGCACCTGGAGGCCGTATGCTGACAGCATGGCCACCGACCTGCTGCTCATCGCGCTGCTGATCGCCGGCGCGGCCTTCTTCTCCGTTGCCGAGATTTCGATGGCGGCAGCGCGCCGCTTGCAACTGCGCCGGCTGGCCGACGAAGGCGATGGCCGCGCTGCACGGGTGATCGCCGTGCAGGAAGCGCCCGGCCACTATTTCACCGTGGTCCAGATCGGGCTGAACATGGTCGCCATCCTTGGCGGCATCGTTGGCGAAGGGGCGCTGACACCGCACTTTGCAGCGCTTCTTGGCTTGGTGCTGGCGCCGGAGCGGGCGCAGACGATCGGCTTCGCGCTGTCGTTCCTGACCATCACCTCGCTGTTCATCGTGCTGGCCGATCTGGTGCCGCGCCGCCTGGGCATGAACGATCCCGAGCAACTGGCGATGCGCACGGTGGGCCCGATGAGCCTGTTGACCACGCTGTTGAAGCCGCTGGTCTGGACCTTCAACGGCCTGTCGGACAACTTGTCGCGCTTGTTGGGCTTGCCGCAAAAACGCGACGATTCGGTCACCCACCACGACATCCTGGCGCTCACGGCTGCCGGCACGCTGGCCGGCGCCGTGGCCAGCGAAGAGCAGCAGGTGATCATCAACATGTTCGAGCTGGACACGCGCACGGTGGAAACCGCGATGACCACTCGCGAGCGCGTCGTCTACCTGTCGATGGACGACGACGATACCTTGCTGCGCAACCGCGTGGCCGAGGCGCCGCATTCGACCTACCTCGTCTGCGGCGAGGGCATCGATGAGATCCTGGGCTACATCGACGCCACCGACCTGTTCCAGCGGGTGTTGCTGGGGCAGCCGCTGAGCCTGAGCGCCTGTTCGGACTCGGGCCTGGTCAAGAAGGTGCTGATCGTGCCGGACCGGTTGACGCTGGCCGAGATGTTGACCCAGTTCCGACAGGCGCACGAAGACTTCGCCGTGATCGTCAACGAGTACAGCCTGGTCGTCGGGGTCATCACGTTGAACGATGTGATGAGCACCGTGATGGGGGCAATGGTCGTGCCACACGACGAAGAGCAGATCATCCGGCGCGACGATGGCAGCTTTCTTGCCGACGGCAGCACACCGGTGCCAGACTTGCAGCGTGTCCTCGGCATCGAAGAGTGGCCGCAAGCCGGCCAGTACGACACGCTGGCGGGGTTTCTGATGGTGATGCTTCGCCGAATTCCCAAGCGCACTGACCATGTGGTGTGGCAGGGTTGGCGATTCGAGGTGATGGATGTGGACCGCTACCGAGTGGATCAAGTGATGATTGCGCGCCAGGCCCCCGTGGCCAAGGCCGCAGGCAATCATGAATCGGCCTGACAACGGATTCATCGAGAAGGCGCTGGCGCAGCGCGACCCGGCGGCATCGATCGCTGCGCCGGACAAGTCTGCGTCGCAAAACTGGGAACAGCGGCTGTCGCGCTGGCTGTTCACCGACGACCCGAGCCAGCGCATGCGGCTCGGCCAGACGGCCCTGGCCAACGTGATCATGGTGGGCTGCGTGATGCTGCTGCATGCCGGCGCCGACGTGAACAGCGCCGAACACCGCTGGGTGTGGCCGTGGACCGGGGTTTCGATCGGCGGGATGGTGGCTGTGTTCGTGGTGATCCGCAGCGGCATCAACCAGCGATGGCGCGATCCGTCGCTGGCGATGTTCCAAATGCTGTATGCCATGGCGTGCGCGGTGGGCGGCTACGTGCTCGCCGGTCCGGTGCGCAGCGCGGCGCTGCCGATCATCGCTGTCGTGCTGATGTTTGGCATGTTCGGCCTGTCGGTGCGCCAGGTCATCGGCGTGGCCGTCTACACGATGGTGCTGTTTGGCGCCGCTGCCGTGTATTGGGTTCGGCGCGAAGCGGGTGACCCGGGCGTGCTCACGGTCGAGAAAGTCAACGTCGGCATGCTGCTGCTGGTGTTGATGGGCGTGTGCATCCTGACCTCGCGCCTGAGCGGCATGCGGGCCCGCAGCCGGCGCCAGAAAGAAGCGCTGGAACAGGCTCTGGAACAGAACAGGATGCTGGCGACGCAAGACGCGCTAACGGGCTGTTTGAACCGCCGGGCCATGACAGAGCGGCTGGGCCAGGCCATGGCCCTGGCAATGCGCTTCGGCACGCCCTGCAGCGTGATCATGATCGATCTCGACCACTTCAAGCATGTCAACGACGCCTATGGCCACGCGGCCGGCGACGAAGTGCTGCGCACGGTCGCCGACCTCGCACGCGAGCAATTGCGTGACGTCGATGCGCTGGGCCGATGGGGCGGCGAGGAATTCCTGGTTCTTTTGCCGGCCACCTCAGCGTCGGATGCCATCGTCTGCGCCGAGCGCTTGCAAAAGAAGCTGGCCGAGGTGCGCTTCCCCAACATCGCCGAAGACCTGCACCTCAGCTTCTCAGCCGGCGTGGCCGCCATCGGCCGCGACGAGGGTGTCGCAACTCTGATAGACCGCGCCGACCGCGCGATGTACCAAGCCAAGCAGGCCGGGCGGGCGAGGGTGGTGCCAGCCGAGGGTTGATGCCGCAGAGCGGCCGCGCTGCGTAAACTTCGCTGCATGCCCGAATCCGCCGATCAAGCCAAAGCCGCCAAGCGCGCCGCTGAACTGCGCGCCCAGCTCAACCACCACGCCCACCTCTACTACGTGCTCGACGCGCCCGAATTGCCGGACGCCGAGTACGACAAGCTGTTCCAGGAGCTGGAGGCGATCGAGGCGGTGCACCCTGAACTGCGCACCGCCGACTCGCCGACTCAGCGCGTGATCGGCCAGGTGCTGCCGGGGCTGGTGCCGGTGAAGCACACCGTGCCGATGCTCAGCATCCGCACCGAGACCGACACGACCGGCGGTGGCGCCGAGGCTTTCGACGCACGGGTTCGGCGCGAGTTGGGCCTGACCGAGGCAGACCCGCCGGTCGAGTACGCCGCGGAGTTGAAGTTCGACGGCCTGGCGATCAACCTGCGCTACGAAGACGGCGTTCTCATGCAGGCCGCGACGCGTGGTGACGGCGAGACCGGCGAGGACGTGACGCACAACATCCGCACCATCGGCCAGATTCCGCTGCGGCTGATCGGCAAGGCTCCGCCGCCGGTGCTGGAGGTGCGTGGCGAGGTCTACATGCGGCGCGACGACTTCGAGCGCCTCAACGAACGCCAACGCGAGAAGGGCGGCAAGACCTTCATCAACCCGCGCAATACCGCGGCCGGCGCCGTGCGCCAGTTGGACACCCGCTCGCTGGCCGACAAGAAGCTCAGCTTCTTCGCCTACGGCCTGGGCGACACGCAGGGTTGGGAGCGTCCGCCGTCACACAGCGCCTTGCTGGACGCGATCGCCGCGTTCGGGCTGCCGGTGAACGCCGACCGCGTGGTGACGCAGGGCGCCGCTGGGTTGATCGAGTTCCATCGCCGCATTGCCGAGAAGCGCGACACGCTGCCGTTCGACATCGACGGCGTCGTCTACAAGGTCAACGATCGCGAGTTGCAGCAGAAGCTCGGTTTCGTCTCGCGTGAGCCGCGCTGGGCGGTGGCCCACAAGTACCCGGCGCAAGAGCAGATGACGCGACTGCTGGACATCGACATCCAGGTCGGCCGCACCGGCAAGCTGACGCCGGTGGCCAAGCTGGAGCCGGTGTTCGTCGGCGGCACGACGGTCAGCAACGCCACGCTGCACAACGAAGACGAAACCCGGCGCAAGGATGTGCGCATCGGCGACACGGTGATCGTTCGCCGCGCCGGTGATGTGATCCCGGAGGTCGTCGGCATCGTCGCCGACAGGCGCCCGTCCGATGTCGGCGAACCCTTCGATCTGTACAAGCGACTGGGCGGCCAATGCCCGATTTGCCGCAGCCCGATCGAGCGCGAAGAAGGTGGAGCCGACTGGCGCTGTACCGGCGGCATCACCTGCCCGGCGCAGCGCAAGCAGGCGCTGCTGCACTTCGCCGGCCGCCGCGCGATGGACATCGAAGGACTGGGCGACAAGCTGGTCGACCAGTTGGTCGACGGCGGCATCGTGAAGACGGTGCCCGACCTTTATCGCCTTGGCTTGGCCAATTTGATGGCGTTGGAGCGCATGGGCGAGAAGAGCGCTCAGAACCTGCTGGCGGGGATCGAGAGCAGCAAGTCGACGACGCTCGGCCGGTTCCTGTTCAGCCTGGGCATTCGCCAGGTCGGCGAGACCACCGCCAAGGACCTGGCGCGTCACTTCGGCAACATCGATCGGTTGATGGACGCACGCGTCGAACAGCTGCTCGAGGTCAACGACGTCGGCCCGATCGTCGCCGAGAGCATCCGCCATTTCTTTGACCAGCCACACCACCGCGAGATCGTCGAGCAACTTCGCGCCGTCGGGGTGCATTGGCCCGACCAAGCCGGCACGGCCAGCGATGCCCCTCGCCCCCTGTTGGGCAAGACACTCGTGCTCACCGGCACCTTGCCAAGCCTGAGCCGCGACGAGGCCAAGGAAATGATCGAAGCCGCTGGCGGCAAGGTCAGTGGCTCGGTGTCGAAGAAGACGAATTACGTGATCGCCGGCGAAGAGGCCGGCAGCAAGCTCGACAAGGCACGCGAATTAGGGGTGACCGTGCTGGATGAGGCCGGACTGAGGGAATTGCTGGCGTCGTAGCTGGATAATTCGCGGCTTTGCCTGCTCCCTCGCGTTTGTGATCTCAAGCCCGCCGCCTGCCCTGACGACCCCGAAGAAAGTTCTCGTCGTCCAGTATTCCCAAACGGGCCAGTTGCATGCCGTGGCGGATGCGCTGCTGGCGCCGCTGCGTGACGACGGGCGATTCGACATCCGGACAGAAACGCTGGCGCCGCTGAAGCCGTTTCCGTTCCCGTGGCCGTTCTTCCGCTTCTTCGACGCGTTCCCGGAATCGGCGCACATGGTGCCACCGCCGCTGAAGCCGCTGTCGCTGACCGGCGACGAGCGTTTCGATCTGGTGATCCTGCCGTACCAGGTATGGTTTCTCGCGCCTTCGCAGCCGATCACCGCCTTCTTGAAGAACGCGGCGGTGCAGCGGGTGCTGCGCGACACGCCTGTCGTGACCGTGATCGCCTGCCGCAACATGTGGCTGATGGCGCACGAAAAGCTGAAGACGTTGCTGGCCGATGCCGGCGCGCGGCTGATCGACAACGTGGTGCTCACCGATCCCGGCCCGACGCTCGCCACCTTCATCACCACGCCGCGGTGGCTGTTGAGCGGGCGCAAGGGGCCGATCCTTGGCATGCCGGCCGCCGGGCTGGATGACGAACAGATTCGCGGCGCGCGCCGCTTCGGGCGGGCGTTGCGGGACGGACTGCTGGCCGATCAGGAACGCACCGGCGCGCCGCTGCTGGCGGGCCTGGGCGCCGTGCAGGTCAACCCCAAGCTCTACGCGAGCGAAAAGGCCGGCAGCCGCAGCTTCTATCTCTGGGGCCACCTGCTGCGCGCTGCGGGAGCACCAGGCAGCTGGCAGCGTGTGCCGCTGCTGGCGGTGTATGTCGCCTTCCTGGTCACCGCGATCATCGCCGTGGTGCCCGTGAGTCTTGCCGTGCAGGCCTTGCTGCGTCCCTTCATGGGCCGCTGGCTCGCTGGCATCCAACAGCGCTTTGAACAGCCTTCGGGCTCGTCGACCGAGCGCTGCTCGCTTTATGACCAATAGTGTTTACATGACGCGCACCAGCGCGTTTCTGCCGTTTGCGCCCGTCGGCAACGATGAGATCGAAGACGTGCTCGGCCGGGTGGGCGGCAAGCCCTCTCGTGCGCGCCGGCTGGTGCTGCGCAGCAACGGCATCCAGTCGCGCCATTACGCGATCGACCGAGCGACCGGCGAGCCGGCGATGACCAATGCGCAGCTGACGGCGGCGGCCATCCGCGGCCTGGGCGATATGGGCCGTGTCGATTGCCTGGCCACGGGCACCTCGTTGCCCGACCAGTTGATGCCTAACCATGGCGTGATGGTGCATGGTGAGCTGGGATGGCCGCGGCTGGAGGTGGTCTCGTGCGCCGGCATCTGCCTTGCTGGCACCGCGGCGTTCAAGCATGCGTGGCTCATGGTGCGTTGTGGCGAGGCCCGGCGCGCGGTCGCCACCGGCTCCGAGCTGGCCTCGCCGGTGCTGTTGGCACGGCACTTCGAGGCCGAGCATGAGCACAAGCTGCAGGCACTCGAGAGCCAGCCCGAGATCGCCTTCGAGAAGGATTTCTTGCGCTGGATGCTGTCCGATGGCGCGGGTGCGGTGCTGCTCGAGAATGAGCCGCGTGGGCCCCTGTCGTTGCGCGTCGATTGGATCGAGCTGTCGTCAGCGGCGCACGAGTTGCCAGCCTGCATGTACGCCGGCGCCGAAAAGGGCGAAGACGGGCGGTTGCGCGGCTGGCTCAGCTTCACGCCCGATCAGTGGCAAACACAGTCGGTGTTCGCAGTGAAGCAGGATGTGAAGCTGCTGAACACCAACATCATCCAGTCGGCAGGGTTGGCACCGCTGGCGGACCTGATGAAGAAGCGCCACCTGCGCGCCGACGACATCGACTGGTTCCTGCCGCACCTGTCGTCGCAGTTCTTCATCCCGCAGACAGAGAAAGGCTTGGCCGAGCTGGGCTTTTCGATTCCACGCGAACGCTGGTTCACCAACCTGACGAGCAAGGGCAACACCGGCTCTGCCTCGCCCTACATCATGCTCGACGAGTTGTTCCGCTCGGGCCGCATCCAACCGGGCCACAAGCTGCTGATGTACGTGCCCGAAAGCGGACGCTTCTCGAGTGGCTTCGTTCACATGGAAGCGGTAGCGGGCTGATGGAAGCAGACAACGTACCCCAGGAAGGCAACGCCACGCTCGGCGGCCAGCGCAAGGCGGTGTACGCCCGCGACGCGAGCGGCCGGCTGGTGATCGTGACATCGCGAGGCTGGGAGGTCGAAGAGATCGTCACCCGCCAGGCGGTGGACGCCATGGCACAACAGGCCGAAGTGTCACGCGAGCGTGTGCTTGCCGGGGTGGCATCGCCACTCGAATACTGGATGCATGCACGGCGCATGGACGTGGCCCTGCTTGCCCAAAGCAGCGGCTTCTGGCAATGGCGGGTCCGCCGCCACCTCGAGCCGCGCGGCTTCGCCCGCTTGAGCGGGGCCCAGCTGGGCCGCTATGCGCAGGCGCTGGGTTTGACGGTGACAGAGTTGCGCCAACTGCCATGACCTTCGATCACCGCCATGCCGCCCACTGCGAGAGCGGCGTCGTTGCCAACTTGCTGCGCCACCATGGGCTGGACATGTCCGAGAGCCTGGCCTTCGGGCTGGCCTCGGCCCTGTCATTTGCATACCTGCCTTTCATCAAAGTCTCGGGCCAGCCGGTCGTGGCCTACCGGGCGTTGCCGCGCGCCATCATCCGTGGCATGAAGGCGCCGCTCGATGCGCACTTTCGCTTCGAGAGCTTCCGCAGCGAAACATCCGGTCAGGAGCGGCTGGATGCTTTGCTCGCCGAGGGGCGCGTCGTCGGCTTGCAGACCTCGGTCTACTGGCTGCCGTATTTCCCACCGGACATGCGCTTTCACTTCAACGCGCACAACCTGCTGGTCTACGGCAAAGAGGGCGACGACTACCTGATCAGCGACCCGGTCTTCGAGCACCCGGTGCGTTGCCCGTCGGCCGACCTGGCGCGGGCCCGTTTTGCGAAAGGCGTGCTGGCGCCGAAGGGCTTGTTGTACTACCCGCAGCGCATTGAGCGTCGGTCGGTTCGGCCGGCTGCCGTGCGCCAGGCCATTGCGCGCAACTGCCGGCACATGCTGGCGCCGGTGCCGATCGCCGGCGTGCGCGGCATCCGCTTTCTGGCCAGCCGGCTCGAGCGCCTGCCCGCCGACGAGCCGGCGACCGCTGCGCTGATTGGCCACATCGTGCGCATGCAGGAAGAGATCGGCACCGGCGGCGCCGGCTTTCGTTTCCTCTACGCCGCTTTCTTGCAGGAAGCGGCAGCCTTGGCCGAGCGGCCGGCGCTGGCCACCTTCGCCGACCGGCTGACCGAGATCGGCGACGGCTGGCGCGGCTTTGCCCTGAAGGCGGCGCGCATGGTCAAGGGCCGCGAGCCGGTCGTGCCGCCGGCCATTGCCGCCTTGCTGCGTGAACTTGCCGTGCGCGAAGAAGCCTTCTTCCGCGAGCTGAAGACCGCTGTGCGATGACGCTGTCGATCAACCGGCTGCGCCACCGTTACGCGGGTTCGCCGCGTTCTGCGCTCGACGGCGTCAGTCTGCAAGCAGAGCGTGGCGCCGTGCTGGGCCTGCTCGGGCCAAACGGCGCCGGCAAGACGACCTTGATTTCCCTGCTGGCTGGTGTGCTGCCGGTGCAGGAGGGCGAGATCCTGGTCGACGGCGAACCGCTGCAAGCACTGCGCGCGCGCAAGCCGACGCACATGGCGGTGGCGCCGCAGGAATACGCCTTCTACGCCACGCTCAGCGTTCGCGAGAACCTCGCCACCTTCGCGGCCGCTTGCCGCTTGCCTGCAGCGCGCGCCCGCACACGCATCGAGGCCTGCCTGGCTTTCGCCCAGTTGGAGCGTTTCGCTTCGGCGCGTGCCGAGCGCCTGTCCGGCGGCCTGAAACGGCGCTTGAACCTGGCCATCGCGTTGCTGGCCGAGCCGGGTGTGATCCTGTTCGACGAGCCGACGGTGGGCGTCGACCCGCAGTCGCGGGCCTTCATCCTCGATGCGATCCGCGACCTGGCCCGCCAGGGCGTCACGGTGGTCTACACCTCGCACTACATGGACGAGATCGAGGCCATCGCCGACCGCGTGGCCATCATCGACCACGGCCAGGTGCTGCGGGCCGGCCCCTTGGCCGATCTGCTGGCGCAGGACGCCACCCGGCTGACGGTGGCTGCCGAGGGCATGGCGCCCGAAGCACTGACGGCGCTGCTCGCGCGCCTCGGCCCCGTCGAGCGACGGGGCGAACTCGTCAGTATCGAGTTGACGCACACGCCGGCCTCTGCCGTGTTTGCCACGATGGAGGCGGCCGGCATCCAGGTGCGCCATGCCGAACTGGGCAGGCAGAACCTGGAGGAGCTCTTCATGGCGCTGACCCACCGGTCGCTGCGGGACGACGAATGATCGCCGGCCTCGTCCGCAAAGAGCTGCTGACGCTGCTGCGCGACCCGCACGGCCTGGCAGCGCTGTTCCTGATGCCGCTGGTCTTCATCGTCGTGATGTCGCTGGCGCTGAAGGATGTCTACCGTCCGCCGCTGCGCACGATGGCCTATGCGATCGACGTGCGCGACGAAGGTGAACCAGCGCGCACCTTGGCTGCGCTGTGGGCCCGCGACCATGGGGCGGCGCAAGACATGCCCGCCGAAGCCTCCGCGCCGTTGCAGGCCGGGACGCTGAAATACCTGCTGATCCTGCAAGCCGGTTTGTCCGACGAACTGAAGAAGCCGGCCTTGCCGACCGAGCCCTTGCTCGAACTGCGCGTCGAACCCGGCATGGACGCCGGCCTCCTGGCCGCGCTGACGGCCGACCTGACCGGTGTGGCGGGTGAAATGAAAGCCCGTCTCGCGCTGGCGCGCCTGGGCCCCGAGCCGCCGGCGGACGCTTCGATGGCACGGCTGATCGACGCGCACCGGCTGGATACGCGCGGGCCGCGCCCCAGCGCGGTACAACAAAACGTGCCGGCCTGGCTGGTGTTCGGCATGTTCTTCGTCGTCGCTTCGCTGGCCAGCCTGCTGGTGCAGGAACGCGCCAGCGGCACGCTCTCGCGGCTGCGCAGCCTGGGCGTGCCGACCTGGGCGCTGCTGCTGTCCAAGACCTGGCCTTACCTCGCGGTGAACCTGCTTCAGGCTGCGCTGATGCTGGCCGTGGGCGTGTGGCTGATGCCGCTGCTCGGTGGTGAAGGGCTGTCGCTGGCGGGCATCGACTGGGGCGCGCTGCTGGCAGCCATTGGCGCCGTGAGCCTCGCTGCAGTCGGCATGGGCCTGGCCTTGGCTGGCGCCGTGCGAACCCACGCACAAGCCAGCGCCATCGGGCCGATCGCCAACATCCTGATGGCGGCCATCGGCGGCATCATGGTGCCGAAGTTCGTGATGCCGGCCTTCATGCAACGCCTGGCCGAATGGTCGCCGATGAACTGGGGCCTCGAAGCGCTGCTGCAGGTCCTGATGCGCGGCGGCGATGTTGTCGCCGTGGCGCGGTTGGCTTGGCCGCTGCTCGTTTTCGCCGCGCTGATGTTCGCGCTGGCCGTTGTCCTGATCCACCCTCGCGCACGATGACCCCGATTGAACTGGCCGCAGAGCTGAAGACCCTCATTCTCGAGGCTGCTGAAAAGCAGGCGCCGCTGGGCGGCTTGTCGGACGACGAACCGCTGTTCGGCCCTGACGCGCGGCTGGACCTCGACTCGCTCGATGCGCTGCAGGTCTCGATGGCCATCCAGGCACGCTTCGGTGTTCGCATGGCCGACAGCAAGGAAACCCGCCGCGCGCTGGCCTCGATCGCGCAACTGGCCGACTACCTGGCCACGCAGATGGCCGCCAAGCGGTGAAGCGCCCGGGCGGGGCGATGACCACACCGGTATACATCTCAGGCCGTGGTCTCGCCTGCGGCCTCGCGGCGACGCTGGATGCGGCCCTCGCGACGCTGGCCGAAGGCGGTGTGGCGCCCGGCAGGCTGGACCTGGCTGGCGGTTTCGGCTGCCCGTACTTCGCACTCGACCAGGACGTGCAGGCGACATGGACTGAACGCGCGCGGCGCTGGGTGCTGCAAGTCGCTGGCGAAAGCGGTGCACTGGCCGGCGACCGCCGCGGCGCCTTGTTCGTCGCCTCGTCGTCGATGGACATCGGCGCACGCGAAAACACCGGCCAGTTCGACGGCAGCTTCGATGACTTTGTGCAAACCGTGTCCGCCTGGCTGGCCTGGGAAGGGCCGGTCTTCAGCGTCAGCACCGCCTGCACGTCCGGCCTGAACGCGCTGCTGTGCGCCCAGGCGGCGATGGGGCAGGGCTTGGTTCCCGACGCGCTGGTGTTGGGGATCGAGCTGCGAAGCCGTGTCACGCCGGGCGGTTTTTTGGGCATGCAACTGCTGTCACCGACCCGCGCCCGGCCGATGGGGCGAGCGCGTGACGGCATGGTGCTGGGCGAAGCCGTCGCCGCGCTGCATCTGACCCATCGCCCATCGCGCTGGCGCTTGGCTGGCGGAGCGAACCACGTCGATGGCCGCGATGCTGCGGGCGCCGCGCTCGCCGCCGTCGAAACGACCTGCCGGGAGGCCCTGCGGCGCAGTGGCGTCGAGGCGCAAGAAGTCGCGCTGGTCAAGCTGCAGGCGGCAGGCAGCCCGGCGAATGACGCGACCGAAATTCAGGCCTTGCACCGCTTGTTCGGCTTGCAGATGCCGGCCTTGATGAGCCTCAAGGGGACGATCGGCCACACGCTGGGCGCCGCGGGGGTGGCCGAACTGGCGCTGCTCACCGGTTGTCTCGAAAGCGGGGCCTGGCCGGCGATCGACGGCGACATCGACCCTGCGCTCGGTGCGATTCTGGCGAGCCGTCCGCCTCGCATTGCGCGCTATCTGCTGGCCAACATCTTCGGCTTCGGCGGCGGGCATGCCGCGGTGGTGCTGGAGGATACGCAGGCATGACGGCATGGCTTGAACACGCGCGCTTTGTGGCCGACCCGCTGCCGGCGGATTGGCGCGAACAGCTCGCACGCCGACTGGGCCAGCGCCCGCGCCGTCTCGGGCCGTGGGCCGAGCAGGCCGTCTACGGCGCACGGGAGTGTCTGGCAAAGGCCGGCGAAACCACGCTGCCGGAGGGCGCGGTGTTGCGTCTCGCCAGTTTCAGTGGGCCGCGCAGTGCCACCCGCACGATCGCGCTGCAAGCGACCGAAGGCTTGCCGATGCCGTTTGCCTTCATGCAAAGCCAGGCGAGCCACGCACTGGCGGCGCTGAGCGAACACCTCGGGTGGCGCGGCGACGCGCGCTTCGTGCTGCAGCGCGATCGCACGGCGCTGCGGGCCTTGGCTGAAATGGAGGCCGAGGCCGCCGGCGCGACGAGCCTGCTGTTCGGCTGGGTCGAGGAGGACCAGTCGACCGATTGGCGTTGGCTGGTGCCGGCGGGCTGAGCGCCCGCCTTATTTGTACTTCGTCGTCGCTCCGAGTCGCTGACCGGCAGCCGAGTCTTCGATCAGCGCGGCCAGTCGCTTCTGGCGGGTCGCTTCCGTTTTGGGGCTGGTGACCCAGTGGATGCAGGCGCGCCGGTAGCCGGGTGGTTGCTTCTCGAAGTAGGCCCAGCCCTCGGCGTGGGTCGCGCGGAACTGGGCTTCGATCTCGGGCGGAAAGTCTTGCGACCGATCGGAGAACGAGTAACCACGCTGATGCTGCTCGCCACGGGCCTCGAACACCGCCAGGCCCGCCGGCTGCATGCGGCCCTCGGCCACCAGCTCGGGCACGCGTTTGACGTTGACCTGGCTCCACACGCTGCCGGGCCGGCGCGGCGTGAATCGGATCGTGTAGCGCTGGTCGTCGATGCGTTTGCGCACGCCGTCGATCCAGCCGACGCACAAGGCCTCGTCGACGGATTGGGGCCAGGTCACGCTGGGCTGGCCGCTGTCGACCTTCCAGTAGCCGAGCAGCAGTTCGGCGGCTTTCGCGTGGTTCTTCTTGAACCAGGCGCGCAGTGCGGCGGGTGTGGCGAAGTACAGCGGTTCGGTCATCTTCAGGACTTGTGGGTGTCGAGCATCGCGCCGATTTTCAGCACGGTGGCCCAGTTGCGGCTGGTGACTTCATCGCGCACCGCCTTGTCGAGCGCCATCGCAGCCTTGCTGGCGAGGATGCCTTCGGTGCACGAGAGATAGCCGGCGTGGCGGCCGGTGGTGAACAGCTCGGGTGCCCAGTCTTGCGCCGCCAGCTTCTCGACAGCCGTGCGGGCGGTTGCGTTGCGCCACACGGTGACCAGGAAGCGCGAGGGGTCGGTCATCTGGTCCAGCAGCGTGTTGTCGGCCAGCAGCTCGGCCCATTGCGCTGCGTCCAGCACCGTCAACTTGGCGCTGAAGCCGAACGCGTCGGGCAGGGCGGCCTCGATGCGCCTGGCCGCGTCGGCCGCCTTGCCTTTGGGCCCGCGGAAGACCACGTTGCCGCTGTTCAACAGCGTCTTCACGTCGGTGTAGCCCAGCGCTTCGAGCAAGGCCTTCAGCTCGGCCATCGGGACCCGCTTGGCTTTGCCGACGTTGATGCCGCGCAGCAGGCCGACGTAAGAGGTGGACGAAGATTTCATTCGGGACGATTGGGGGATGTGGAGGGTGGGAAAGGCGGTTTCGTTGTCGTCCACATGGCGTGGTGCCCTGGCCGCGCGCTGCCGGGCCGTTCACCAAGTCGGCGAGGGTATCAACGCTGCGCCGCACTGTCATGGTCTTGACGCATCACATAATGCCGACCTTCCATGCACGAGAAGGCGCCAGGACACTGACATGACGGTGCGAGAAATCCTGAAGATGGGCGATCCGCGTTTGCTGCGGGTGGCGCCGCCGGTCACGGCATTCGGCACGCCTGAGTTGCGAGCGCTGGTGCAAGACATGTTCGACACGATGGCCGCAGCCCAGGGCGCTGGGCTGGCCGCGCCGCAGATCGGCGTGGACCTGCAACTGGTGATCTTTGGTTTTGACCGCAACGAGCGTTATCCAGACGCGCCGGCGGTGCCTAAGACGGTGCTGCTGAACCCGGTGATCACCCCGCTGCCGGAAGCCGACGGCCTGCTGGCCGAGGAAGAGGGCTGGGAGGGCTGCCTGTCGGTGCCAGGCTTGCGCGGCGTGGTGCCGCGGTTTCGGCGCATCCGCTACATCGGGGTCGACGAGTTGGGACGACCGATCGAGCGCGAAGCCGAGGGTTTTCACGCACGGGTGGTGCAACATGAGTGCGACCATCTGATCGGCCGGCTGTACCCGACCCGGATGCGAGACCTGACTCGGCTCGGGTTTACCAGCGTCCTTTTCCCCGATCTCGACCCGGCCAGCAACGATTGAAGCCGGGTACCAGTTACAAGCCAGCAACACTGTGACGTCAGCCGGATCCACCCTCCCTGCGTTGTGGATCCGGAAGAGTCTGGAGATAGACACATGAACATCTGGAAACATCGCTTGTCCTTCGCCGCTCGCGGGCTGGCGGCGGCGTTGGTGGCTGGTGGCCTCGGTTTGGCGGCGATGGCAGCCCATGCCGAAGACGATCCGCCCGGACGCGTTGGCCGGTTGGCCGACATCAAGGGCCAGGTCTGGCTGCTGGAGGCCGGCCAGGGTGAGTGGCAGGCGGCTTCGAACAACCGGCCGATCACCACCGCTGACCGCGTGGCCACCGACCGTGACGCGCACGCGGAGCTGCAGATCGGTTCCACCATCGTCCGGCTCGACCAGGGCAGCGACCTGGAGGTCAACCGCCTGGACGACGACCGTATCGAGCTGACCCTGCATGACGGCGCTGCTGCCGTGCGGGTGCGTTCGCCGGAAGTGGCGCGCGAACTGCAGATCACCACCGCCGAAGGGCGCTTCCAGCCGCGCACCGCGGGCTTGTACCGGATCGACCATGGTGAGCGCGGCAGCATGGCCGGCACCACGCAGGGCGAAATGGACTTCGAATCCAGCGACAGCCAGCTGTCGCTGCGCCCCGGCCAGCGCGCCGAGCTGTGGCTGGATCCGGCCGATAAACGCACCCACTACAACTGGTCGACCCCGGCCAACGATGATTTCGAGCAATGGGTGCGCAGCGACGATTCTCGCGATGAGCGTTATGCCGCTCAGCGTCCGGTCTCGCCCGAAATGACCGGTGCTGAAGATCTGGACCGCAGCGGCCAATGGAGCCAGCACCCGGAATATGGCTCGGTCTGGTACCCCACCACGGTCGAAGCCGGCTGGGCGCCGTACCGCTATGGCCACTGGGCCTGGGTTCGCCCGTGGGGCTGGACCTGGGTCGACAACGCCTCGTGGGGCTTCGCGCCTTTCCACTATGGCCGCTGGGTGAACTGGGGCGGGCGCTGGTGCTGGGCACCGGGCACCTATGTGCGCCGCCCGGTCTATGCCCCGGCGATGGTCGCCTGGGTCGGGGGCTCGAACCTGAGCGTGTCCGTGCACATCGGGGGCGGGCAACCGGTGGGTTGGGTGCCTTTGGCGCCGCGTGAACAGTACTACCCGACCTACCGCTATTCACCGACGTACATCAAGCAGGTCAACATCACCCACGTGACGGTGATCAACCAAGTTCGCCCGGTGCGGCCGATCATGTACCGCAACACCGGTGTCGCCGGTGGGGTGACGGTGGTGTCGTCCGACGTGCTGACGCGCCGCCAGGCGGTCAATGCGGCTGCCCGCCCGGCCGATGCCGACGTGGTGCGTGCGCTGCACAACCCGCGCGGCGGTGGTGTGATGCAGGTGGCACCGCCGACCCCGGCCAACGCCTCGCTGGCGCCGCGCCAGGTGGTCCAGGCCGGTCGCCGCGACCGTGATCAGACGCCGCCCCCGCCGCGTGGCATGACACCGGCGATGCGGGAAGCGCAGGCCGATGGCAAGGACATCGGTGGCCGCCCCCAAGGCAACCGCGCGGAAGTGGCCGCCGGCAATCGCCCGGACGGTGCGGGCAACCGCCCCAACAACGAAGGCAACGCCGTGCAGGCGGCTCGCCCTGCGGTGGCGCGCCCGCAAGCCGGAGCCGGCCGTGACGACGACCGTTCGCCCAACGGCAATGGCCCTGCAGCGGGCAACCGCCCGTCAGCCGGCCAGCCGGACAGCGTTCGCCCGCACGTGGCTCGCCCCCCGATGACCGGTGGGCCGGCCACCCCGTCGAACGTGCAGCGCGAACCGGGGCAAGTCGTCCCGCAGGCGAGGCGCGAGAACGACTCGCCCCAGCCGCAGCAGCGCGAGCACCGTGAAGTGCCGGGTTTCCAGAACCAGCGCGAGCGCGATCAGCGCGAAACGCGCGAGGTGCCGGGCTTCCAGCAGCAACAGCAGCGCGAACAGCGTGAGCATCGCGAGCAACGGGAAGCGCCGCGGGTCGTCCAACCGGCGCCGCAGCCGGCCCCCGCACCACGCGCCGAGCCGCAGCGTGAAGAGCGCCAGCCGCAGGACCGCAAGCGGGAACGCGAGCGCGAACGTGATCACAAGGACGGTCAGCGCCAATCCCGTCGCGATGGTGCGAACTCACTGAACTGAAAACGATCGAACCCAGCGGCCGCGTGCCGCCATTGCAGCCGCGCTGAACACGGGAATCGTCCCGATCAGCGTGGCGCCCACGTGAGGGCACAATCGTTTCACGCCCAGCCGTCGCGGCATCGAGCAATCGGTGCCGCGACGTTCTTTATTCGGCTGCATTGAATATCGATCTGTCCCGCCTGCCGCGGTTTTTCATCCGGTTTTCCATCCGATGCCCCTTATGTTTGAACCGATCTCGCGTGTGCGCGCCGGTCTGGCGCTTTCGTCAAGCAGCCTGCTTCTGAGCCTGGTGGCCTGTTCAACGGTGCCACCCGCCGCAGCCCCGGCGCCCGCACCGCCGGCAACGCCCGCTGAGGCGGCACCGGCCAATACCGGCTCGTCGATTCCGGGGGCGCCGATCGCCACGCCTTCGGCCCCCAAGCCGGGCGCCGCGGCGAGCGCGCCGGCACCGGCTCCGGCGGGGTCACCGCCGGCCTTCGCCACGGTGATCAAGGACGCCAAGCGCATCGACGGCCTGTTGCCGCTGTGGCAGAAGGACGAGAAGGTCTGGTTCGAGCTGAAACCCGACGACTTCAACAAGCCGCTGTTTCTGTCGCCCAAGCTCTCGCATGGCATCGGCGAGCAGGCCATCTTCGGCGGCAGCATGCTCGGCCTGCAATACGGCGGTCGGCCGCAGATCGTCGAGTTCCGCCGCGTCCACAACCAGGTGATGCTGGTGGCGCGCAACGAGCGCTACATGGCGCCCGTGGGCTCACCCGAAGCACGATCAGTGGCCAACGCGTTCTCCGACAGCCTGCTGGGCAGTGCGCCGGTGGCCAGCCTGCCGCAGGCCGAGACCAAGGCCGTCCTGGTCGAGGCCAACCCGATCTTCGTCACTGACCTGATGGGCCTGGGCATCAACCTGCAGCGCACCTACCGCCAGAACTACGGCTTCGATGCCCGCAACTCGGCCTTCACCCAAGTGCGCAGCGAGCCCGATGTGGTCACGCTCGAATTGAACCTGCACTTCAGCACGGGCAGTCTGTCCAGCGCGGTGCCTGGCGCGCCCCCGGGGGCACCGGTGCCCATCCTGCCGAACACGCTGCCCGACCCGCGCAGCATGTTCCTCGGCCTGCACTACTCGCTCGCTGCCTTGCCCGCACAGCCGATGACGCCGCGCCGCGCTGACCCGCGCGTCGGCTACTTCACGACCATGGTGCTCGACTTCGGCAACGACACGGTGCGCACGCCGAACCGCCACTATGTGCGCCGCTGGCGCCTGGAGAAGAAAGACCCGACCGCGGCGCTGTCGGAACCGGTCAAGCCCATCACCTTCTGGCTCGATCGCGACGTGCCGGCACGTTACCGCGACTCGGTCACCCGCGGCGTGCTGGCCTGGAACGCCGCCTTTGAGCGCATCGGTTTCAAGAACGCACTGGTCGTGCAGCAGCAGCCTGACGACGCCAAGTTCGACACGCTGGACATGCGCTATGCATCGATCCGCTGGATGACCAATGCCGACCCGGCTTTTGGCGCCATCGGGCCCAGCCATGTCGACCCGCGTACGGGTGAAATCCTGGACGCCGACATCGGCATCGAAAGCCTTTCTTCGCGCAATCGCCGCAGCGAGCGTGCCCAGGTGCTGGCCGGCCGCCCGCTGGCCGACGCCGCTTCGCTGTTGCAGGCCGATGGCGAGGCTCACCTGGCCGAGTTGATGCGGTACGGCGAAGGGGCGGTGCAATGCCAGCATGGCGCCATGGCGGCGGAGCAATTGGCTTACGCGCTGGACGTGATGGAGGCGCGCGGCGAGATCGACCCCGCCAGCCCCGAGGCCGATGCTTTCGTGCAGGCCTATCTGTTCGACGTGACGATGCACGAGGTGGGCCACACGCTGGGCCTGCGGCACAACTTCCGCTCGTCCCGCATCTACAGCGACAAGCAGCTGTCCGACCCCGAATTCACCCGCAGCCACAGCCTGGCCGGCTCGGTGATGGAATACGCGCCGGTCAACCTCGGCGGCCCGGGCCAGCCGACACCGGAGCCGTTCCAGACCACGCTCGGCCCTTACGACTACTGGGCGATCGAGTACGCCTACAAGCCCTTCGCCGATGGCGCCACCGCAGCCGAGCAGGATGCCGAGCTGCAGCGCATCGCGGCTCGCTCGTCGGAGCCCTTGCTGGCCTACGGGACGGACGAAGACAATCTGCTCGGCCTGGACCCCGAGTCGTTGGTGTTCGACCTCGGCGATGATCCGCTGGCGTTCGCCAAGAAACGCATCGCCATTGCGCGTGACCTCTTCGAACGCCAGGAAAGCCGGCCGCTGAAGTCGACCGAAGACTACACCGTGCTGCGCCGCGCGCTCGGCTACGCGCTGCGCGATGCCGCCCGCGCCGCTGGCGTGCTGGCACGCCAGATCGGCGGCCTGCGCACGCTGCGCGACTTCCCCGGCTCGGGGCGTGATCCGCTGCAGCCGGTGCCGGCGCCGGTGCAACGCGAGGCACTCGATACGTTGGCCCAGGGCTTTCTTGCAGCGGGGAGCTTCCACATCTCGCCCTCGCTGGCCCGCAAGCTGGCGCCGGACTATCTCGAGCGCTTCGGTGGTACGGAGCCGGTCCCCACCGACTATGCGATCGACGCCATCGTGCTGGACCTGCAACGCGCGCTGCTGAACCAGCTGATGAGCGAAACCTTGGCGGCGCGCCTGCTGGATGCCCAAGCCAAGGCCAGCACGCCGAAAGAGGCCTTTGGCCTCAGCGAGTTGTATGGCCGCCTGACGCGTGACATCTGGGCCGAGTTGGGCCGCCCGGGTGACATCACGGCGGCGCGGCGCGACCTGCAGCGCGAGCACCTGTCTCGCCTGGCCAGCCTGCTGCTGAAGCCCTCGTCGGGTAGCCGTGCCGATGCGCGCAGCCTGCTGCGGGTCGAGGCCCGTGTCCTGTCGGACCGCATCGCTGCGGCCAGCAAGCGGGGCGACCTGTCGCCCGAGGCGCGTGCCCACTTGGTCGACAGTGCCGACTCATTGCGCAGTGCCTTGACGGCGACCATCCAGCGCGCAGGCGTCTAACGCCGCGGCGGTGAGGCATGCCTCACCGCATTGACAAGAATCTTCAACGCGCGACGCCAGCTGCGCCCGCTCTCTCGTCAGAGGCGGGCGCAGTCACGATACTCACCGCTCGTCCGTCCCCGCAGCGCCGGGGGCGTTCTTTGTGATGCAGCCCTAGCCACCGCGATGGGCGCAGGAGTGAGTGTGATGATCGACTTGGCTTCGAAAACCCCATGGTCCCGGCACATCTGTGCCGCAGCCGCCCTGATGGCCATGGCGCAGGTGGCTGATGCCGCCACCTGGACCCGCCTGACCAACGCGCCGTCCGGCACGGTCGAGACCATGATGTTGTTGACCGACGGCACTGTGCTGGCGCACAGCCAGGATCTGCCGGGCAGCATCTGGCGAAAGCTGACGCCGGCAGCCAATGGCAGCTACATCGACGGCACGTGGACGAATGTGGCCCGCATGAACACCGGCCGCGTCTATTTCGCCAGCCACGTGACACCCGACGGCAACGTATGGGTGCTGGGCGGCGAATACAGCGGCCCCAACCTCGATGCCACGTGGATCAACACCGGCGAGACCTACGACACGCTGGCCAACACCTGGACCCCGATTCCTCATCACCCGGAGTCGAACTACGGCGACGTGCCCTCGATGCTGTTGAACGGCAACAAGATCCTGGCCGGGTCGCTGTCCAACCCCACGTCGTTCATCTACGACCTGAAGAAGAAGAGCTGGTCGTCCACCGGCTCCAAGATCTACAGCGACGAAAGCAGCGACGAGGAAACCTGGGTCAAGCTGCCCGATGGCAAGGTGCTGACCCACGACCTGTTCCACAGCATTTCGGCCAGTGGCGCGTATGCCGAAGCCTATGACCCGAAGACCAAGGCCTGGACCAGCCGCAGCCCCAGCGATGGCGGCGCGACCGGCACCATCCCGGCGCTGAGCAGCCAGTTCCTGGGCTATGAAACCGGCCCGGCGCTGACCCTGCGCAGCGCCGACGGCCGCGGCAAGGTCTTCTTCATCGGTGCGACCGGCCACACCGCGATGTACGAGGTCGGTACGAACAACTGGCTGGCGGGCCCGGACATCATGGGCACGGTCAACGGCAAGAAGATCCTGTTCGGCGCTGACGATGCACCGGCGGCCGAGTTGCCCAGCGGCCACATCGTGCTGGCCGCCGATGCGGCCCCGACCAAGGGGACGTTCGCGGCGCCGACCCAGCTGTTCGACTACGACCCGGTGGCCAACACCATCAACCCCATCTCGCCGGATTTCCCGGTGGTCATGAACCAGGCGGCGTACACGACGCACATGCTGGTCCTGCCGACGGGGCAGGTGATGTTCAACTACGGCGGCGGCGATGTCTGGGTTTACACCCCGGACGGTGACGCGCCGAAGAAGGCCAAGCCGGTGCCGCAGACGCTGCACTACGACGGCGCCGGCAAGTTCACGCTGACCGGCTTGCGCATGAACGGCGTGTCGGCGGGCAGCGGCTACGGCGACGATGCCGAGTCGGACGAAAACTATCCGATCGTCAGTTTCACGACCGGCAGCACGGTGCGCTATGCCCGTACGCACGACTGGGACAACACCGGCGTGCAGCAGAAGAAGCCGTCGACAGTCAAGCTGACGCTGAAGGCCGGCACACCGGCTGGGGTGTCCAAGCTGGTGGTCAGCGGCGCAGGGGTCCAGTCCTTGCCGTTGTGCGTGACCTTGACGGCCGACCAGGTGGCCGGCACCGGTGCGCCGGCCGACGTGCCGATCGGCAGCTGCGCGCAGTAACGTGCCGCACGCCTTGCGCCCGGGAGGGCGCAGGGCGACGCTGGAGCGCAGGGGGTGAACGAGGGGCTTCGTAGAATGCCGCATGTCGTTTGTCCACCTGCGCACCCACACCGAATTTTCAGTTGTCGACGGCACGCTGCGTGTCGATGACGTGGCGGCCGCCGCCGCTGCCGATGGCCAGGTGGCGCTGGGTATCAGCGACTTGGCCAACCTGTTTGGCGCGGTCAAGTTCTACAAGGCCTGCCGCAGCAAGGGCGTCAAGCCGCTGCTGGGCGCCGACATCTGGCTCGAGCCCGCTGACCCTGCTTCCGGCGACAAGACGGCCAGCCGGCTGCTGGTGCTGGTGCAAAACAGCCGCGGTTACCTGAACTTGTGTGAGCTGCTGGCCCGCGCCTGGACGCGTAACGTACAGCGCGCGCAAGCCTGGGTCACCTGGGACTGGCTGGCCGAACTGGGCGACGGGCTGATCGCGCTGTCGGGCGCCGAGCACGGCGCTGTCGGTACAGCGCTGCTGGCAGGTGATCGCGCCCGCGCGGCGCAGGCGGCCGAGCGGCTGAGTGGGCTGTTCCCCGGCCGCTTCTACCTCGAACTGCAGCGCGCCGGTCTGCCGCAGCATGAGGCGCTGGTGCGCGCCACCGTGCCCCTGGCCGCCGAGTTGAAGTTGCCGGTGGTGGCGACGCACCCGGTTCAGTTTCTGACGCCGGAAGACTTCGAGGCGCACGAGGCGCGTGTCTGCGTGGCTGAGGGCGAGACGCTGGGCAACCCGCGTCGCGTCAAACGCTTCGGCCGCGAGCAATATTTCAAAAGCCAGGCGCAGATGGAGGCGCTGTTTGCCGACGTGCCTTCGGCCGTGGCGAACACGCTGGCGATCGCCCAGCGCTGCAACCTGTCGCTGGTGCTGGGCAAGCCCCGACTGCCGGACTTCCCGACACCGATCCAGCCCGACGGCACGCCGATGCCGATCGACGCCTTCTTCCGCCAGGAGTCGTTCGAAGGCTTGGAGCAGCGGCTGCAGCTGCTGTACCCGGATGTGGCCAAACGTGACGCTGAGCGGCCGCGTTATGTGGAGCGGCTGGAATTCGAGATCGGCACGATCCTGAAGATGGGCTTCCCGGGCTACTTCCTGATCGTGTCGGACTTCATCAAGTGGGCCAAGGCCAACGGCTGCCCGGTCGGCCCGGGCCGAGGCTCGGGCGCCGGCTCGCTGGTCGCCTACGCGCTGTCGGTCACCGACCTCGACCCGCTGCAGTACAACCTGCTGTTCGAGCGCTTCCTGAACCCGGAGCGGGTCTCGATGCCCGACTTCGACGTCGACTTCTGCCAGGGCAACCGCGACCGCGTCATCGACTACGTCAAGGACAAGTACGGCCGCCAGGCGGTGAGCCAGATTGCCACCTTCGGCACCATGGCGGCCAAGGCGGCGCTGCGCGACATCGGCCGCGTGCTGGGCATGGGCTTCGGCCATGTTGACTCGATCGCTAAGCTGATCCCGGCGCCGCCGGGCAAGACGGTGACGTTGGCGAAGGTGCCCGAGAAGCCGGACCCGGGCATCATCTACGCCCGCCAGGAAGCGCCCGAGTTGGAGCAGCGCGAAGCCGCCGAAGAAGAAGTGGCCGAGTTGTTGTCACTGGCCTCGCGCGTCGAAGGCATGGTGCGCAACATCGGCATGCACGCCGGGGGCGTGCTGATCGCGCCGGGCAAGATCACCGACTTCTGCCCGCTGTACCAGCAGCCCGGCAGCGACTCGGCGGTCAGCCAGTACGACAAGGACGACGTCGAGGCGATCGGCCTGGTCAAGTTCGACTTCCTGGGCCTCGCGACACTGACCATCCTCGAGCTGGCAAAAGATTTCATCGTCGCACGCTATCCGGACAAGAAAGACTTCGCTTACGAGACGTTGCCGCTCGACGACCGCGCGGTCTACAAGCTGTTCTCCGACGGCCTGACCGAAGCCGTGTTCCAGTTTGAATCGCGCGGCATGCAGGGCATGTTGCGCGACGCCAAGCCGAGCCGGCTGGAAGACCTGATCGCGCTGAACGCGCTGTACCGCCCCGGGCCGATGGACCTGATCCCCAGCTTCGTGGCGCGCAAGCACGGCCGCGAGCAGGTCGAGTACCCGCATCCGCTGGTCGAGAAGGTGCTGGCCGAGACCTACGGGATCATGGTCTACCAGGAGCAGGTGATGCAGACCGCCCAGGTGTTGGGTGGCTACAGCCTCGGCGGCGCCGACCTGCTGCGCCGGGCGATGGGCAAGAAGAAGGTCGAGGAGATGGCCGAGCACCGCGAGATCTTCCGCAAGGGAGCCGCGGGCAACAACATCCCGGAAGAGAAGGCCGACGAGATCTTCGACCTGATGGAGAAGTTCGCGGGCTACGGCTTCAACAAGTCGCACGCCGCCGCCTACTCACTGCTGGCCTACCACACTGGTTGGCTCAAGGTGCACTACACGGCCGAGTTCTTCGCGGCCAACATGACGATCGAACTGGGCGACACCGACAAGCTGAAGGTGCTGCTCGCCGATGCGACGAAGAACTTCAAGCTCACCTTCGAGCCGCCGAATGTCAACAGCGGCGTCTACCGTTTCGAGCCGATGCCGGGCCCCGAAGGGCGCAAGAAGCTGCGTTACGGCCTGGGTGCGATCAAGGGCACGGGGCAGGGTGCGATCGAGGCGATCGTCGCGGCACGCGAGTTGGAAGGGCCGTTCACCAGCCTGTTCAACTTCTGCGCGCGGGTCGACAAGGGCAAGTGCAACAAGCGCGTGGTCGAGGCGCTGATCAAGGCTGGCGCCTTCGACACCTTGCATCCTGACCGTGCGGCCACGCTGGCCAGTGTCAGCCTGGCCTTCGAATGGGCAGAAACGCAGGCGGCGAATGCGCTGCAAAGCGGCCTGTTCGACTTCGGTGGCGAGGACGCCGCGCACGGCTCGCACACCCAGGAGCCGCCACTGCAACCGGCTGAGGCCTGGAGCGTGCGGGAAAAGCTCAGCCTGGAAAAGACGGCCATCGGCTTCTACCTGTCGGGCCACCTGTTCGACGAGAACGAGACCGAGGTGCGGCGCTTCTGCCCGCGCCGCGTGGCCGACCTGATCGATTCGCGCGATCCGCAGCTGCTGGCGGGCATCGTCACCGACCTGCGGGTGGTCAACGGCCAGCGGGGCCGCGTCGGCATCTTCAAGCTGGACGACTGCAGCGAGCCGATCGAGGCGGTGGTCAATGAAGAGCAGCTCGATGCCAACCGCGATCTGCTGCGCGAAGACGAATTGATCGTCGTGCAGGGCAAGGTGCAGCCCGACCGATTTTCAGGTGGCTTGCGGTTGAACATCAACCAGGTCTGGGATCTGGCGGGCGCCCGGGCGCGCTTCGGCCGCTACCTGGCGGTCGAGCTGAACGGTAGCGGCGCAGCGCCGGTGACCGAGCTGGTCCGCAGCTTCCCGGCAAAGGTCGAGCAAGCCGGTGAAGAAGGCGCCGGGGACTTGGTGCAAGGCCTGGGCGTGCGCCTGATGGTCAAGCGGCCGGGCGCGACCGCCGAGCTGGACCTTGGGACGGCCGGCCGCTTCTGGCCCAGCGACCAGGCGCTCGCGCGCTGGCGCCAGCTGGCGCACGAGGGCAAGGCGGCCATCGTCTACGGATAAGCCCCGGTGTCCTGTCCCGCGGATAACTGCCATTGAGATTCGACCAGATGGTGATGATCGTGTGTCCGGACGGCAGGGCAGATACCGAGCGTATCTGCCCTGATGGCCGGGCGCGCGAGCGCGCCATCTGGTCGAACCCGAAGGGCGGGCCGAAATGGGGCGCTTGCAGCGCCGCCAAGCCGGGCAGATACCGCCGGGTATCTGCCCGGCTCGTCGACTCGCGATCATCCCATTGCGGCCCGTCGCAATGACAGTTATCCGGCGGGACAGGACACTGGCCGCAGTGGTAATAGTTGGTTTCTACGGCCTTGATCGGACAACCAAATGGTCGATGAGCGCGTTTCAATGTGAAGTTGTGTTGCGCTCGTCCGCTTGCGGAGGTCTTGATCATGAGAACGATGAAAGAAACCCACCACGCCCACCCTGCCGCACGCGCGGCAGTCTGCACTTTGGCCCTGGCGGCAGTCGGCTTGGTTGGCCTGCTGGCCAGCCCGGTTTCGAGGGCCGCCGACGTGGGGGTCTCGATCTCCGTCAGCCAGCCGGGCGTCTACGGCCGCATCGACATTGGCCGCTTCCCTCAGCCTGAGTTGATCGTCGCGCAGCCGGTGGTGATCCGGCAGCCGCGGGTGGTGGTGGCGCAGCCGGTGCAGCCCGTCTACCTGTGGGTGCCGCCGGGCCATCAGAAGAACTGGAGCAAGCACTGCTACCGCTACAACGCGTGCGGCGTGCCGGTCTACTTCGTCAAGGAAGAGTGGTACCGCGCGCATGTGGCGCAGGGCCAACCGGCGTATGGCAACGAGCGTGAGCACGGCCACGGCCATGGGCATGGCCACGACAAGCACGACGACTGACCGGAATCGGGCAAAGCCGCCGCCCACGCAATTGAGGCGCGCTTCCCTTGCATTTGGGGCTTTCGCCGCCCGCTGACCGGCCTAGACTGGTTGGCATCATGCAGCCCCCAACCCCCGTCACTGGCCTGATCCTCACCGGGGGTGGCGCGCGGGCGGCTTACCAGGTGGGCGTGCTGCGCGCACTGGTCGATATCCGCCGGCAGTGCGATGCGCCAGCCGGCAACCCCTTTCCGGTGATCACCGGCACATCGGCCGGCGCCATCAACGCCGCCGCGCTGGCCGGCGACGCCGATGACTTCGAACAAGGCGTGGCCAAGCTGGTGTCGATCTGGCAGGGCTTCCATGCCGACCAGGTCTACCGCTCCGACTCGATTGGTGTCATCCGCAGCGGCGCACGCTGGCTGACGATGATGTCCATCGGTTGGGTCATCGCCCGCTGGCGCCGGCTCAAACCCCGTTCGCTGCTCGACAACGCACCGCTGGCCGGTTTGCTGGAGCGCATGGTGCGGCTGGAGCGCATCCCCGAGCTGATACGCGATGGGCATCTGAAGGCGCTGGCTGTCAGCGCCTCCAGCTACACCTCGGGCGAGCACGTCACGTTCTACAACGCTGCCGAAGAGGTGACAGCCTGGGTGCGATCGCAACGCCGTGCGGTGCGCGACCACATCGGCCTGCCGCACCTGCTGGCCTCATCGGCGATTCCTTTCGTCTTTCCTGCCAAGCAGCTGACCATCGACGGCGAACCGGAATGGTTTGGTGATGGCTCGATGCGCCAGGCGGCGCCGATCTCACCGGCCATCCATCTGGGGGCCGAACGCATCTTGGTGATCGGTGCCGGCCGCATGCACGAGCCGCCCGGCAAGCGCCAGGTCAGCGCCGACTACCCGACGATGGCCCAGATCGCCGGCCACGCGCTGTCGAACATCTTCCTCGACGCATTGGCGGTTGATTTCGAACGCTTGCAGCGCATCAACCGCACCTTGCAACTGCTACCAGCCGAGGCTCGTGAGAAGAGCGCACTGCGGCCGATCGACGTCTTGCTGATTGCGCCCAGCCAGCGCCTGGACGACATTGCGGCACGTCACATCGAGGCCCTGCCATTGACCATTCGCACGCTGCTGCGTGGTGTGGGGGTGAGCGGGCAGGGGAGTGACGCCCGAGGCGCCGCCCTGGCCAGCTATCTGCTGTTCGAGGCCGACTTCACCCGTGAGCTGATGGACTTGGGCGAGAGCGACACGCAGGCACGTCGCGACGAGGTCGCGCGGTTCTTTGGCTGGGTGCCACGCTGGCCTGCCGATGGCGACGAGTCGAAGTCACCGGCGAAGCGGCATGCCTCTGCGGTGAACGACCCGGTGACGCCGGAAACCGTGCACTACTTTGCCGGCGGCGCCGCCGTCGCACCGCTGCCGGCCTGATCGGCCGAATACGGCTGGCCGGCCACCCGCAACCCCGCGGCAGACAGCCGTGTGGCGTGGCTGGGGCCGATGCCCTTCATGCGGGTGATGAAGTCTTCCCAGCTTTCGAATCGGCCTTGCGCCCGCTCGGTCAAGATGCGTTCGGACAGCTGTGGCCCGATCCCCTTGACCATCTCCAGCTCAGCCTGATTGGCAAGGTTCAGGTCGGTGGTGCGAGGTTGGGCGGTCAGCGCGAAGACGGTCAGGCCCAACCCCAGGATGCCCAAGATCGCGCGGTAGAAGAGGCGAGGGGAAATCGAGCGATGCTGCATGAATGCTGAGCTTGCCATGTCGCCTCGGTGCTGGTCTAAACGCCCATGAAAAAAGCCGCACCGGTTGCCCGGCGCGGCTTTCAGATCGGATCAGACCGGAGTCAGATCAGAAGTTGTGGCGGATGCCCAGAGCGAAGGCGTTGAAGCCGTCGGTGCCATGCGGTGTGTACAGCGGCGAACCGTCACCTGAGATGCGGGTGTAGTAGCCGTACACCTTGGTGCGCTTGCTCAGGTTGTAGTTGTAACCAACCGTCCATTGCAGGGCGTCGGTGTTGTCGAGGTCGCTGTACTCACCGGTGCGGCCGACGTTCAGGTGCAGTTCGTTGGCACCGAAGGCGTACATGCCCGACACGCGGAAGTAGGTGCGGTCGCCGATGACCGGCTCGCTGACGCGCTGAACCAATCCGCCGACGGTGAAGGCACCGAATTCGTACAGGCCGCGGACGGCGAGTTGCTTCTCGTCGTCACGCTTCGAGTAGCCCAAGCCCAGGTGCAGAGGGCCGCGGTCGTAGTAGCCAGCCAAGTCCCAGGTCTTCTTGGTGACGCCGGTGACGCCTTCAGCAACCGAGATGAAGCCTTGGAAGCCACTCAGGTTCGGCGTGACATAGCCAACCTTGTTCTGCGTGACGTACGTGTTGAAACCGTACAGCGCATCCGACGAGTCACCCGTCTCGTGGTTGTGCATGCCGATGTAGTCGGACGTTGCATAGTACGAGTCGGGCGTGAAGGTGCCCAGGCGCACGGTACCGAAACCGCCGCTCAGGTTCACTTCAGCTTGACGGCCCCAGAAGGTGGCAGAAGCAGTACCGGTCGTCGGATCAAAACCGTGTTCGATCTGGAAACCAGCCTTCAGGCCGCCACCCAGGTCTTCCGTACCCTTGAAGCCGATACGCGACGAGTTGTTGTCAACTTCGTTCTGGCGGTCTTCATCACCGTGTTTGACGCTCTCGACCGTCACGTTCAGGCGGCCGTACACGGTCACCGACGACTGGGCGAAGGCGCCAGAGGCGGCCACAGCGGCCAGCAGGCCGAGCGCGATTTGCTTTTTCATGTGAGTCTTCTTCCTCTCGTTTAGGGGGGAACCCGAATTCTGCCTAAGCCTGTCTCAGCGGACGACTGCGATCTGCTCGCGCTTGTCTGCTTTGTAGGTAAAAAGCGTCAGTGCCCCGTTCTTGATGTCGCCCTTATCGTCAAAAGCGATGGTTCCGGTCACTCCTTTATAACCAGAAGTTTTAGCGAGAGCCGGCAGATACACCTTCGGGTCGGCAGAGCCGGCCTTGACCATCGCGTCGACCATCACCATCGTGGCGTCGTAGACGTACGGGGCGTAGATCTGCACGTCGGCGTTGAACTTCTTCTTGAAGTCGACCTTGAACTTCTCCATGCTGACCTTGGAAGCGCCTTCGACGCCACCGGCTTCAGCGCAAACCACTTGGCCGTCCGCCATGGCACCTGCAGCCAGCTTGGGCAGCTCGCCTGAGCAGATGCCGTCGCCGCCCATGAACTTGGCGGTGATGCCCAGTTGCTTCATCTGGCGGATCATCGGGCCGGCCACCGCGTCCATGCCGCCGTAGAACA